>Ga0207130_1020_pt1 | contig 57993 bp, 36 predicted proteins | sample Alteio_BWMinHeat_16_FD_153545 | JGI IMG/M metagenome (GOLD analysis project Ga0207130, IMG submission 153545) | Enriched cells from forest soil in Barre Woods Harvard Forest LTER site, Petersham, Massachusetts, United States -... | ecosystem: Environmental > Terrestrial > Soil > Temperate forest >... | reverse complement strand
GAGGCGGAGCGCGTGCGCGAGATTTATCGTATGTATCTCAAGCTGGGCTGCGTTGCTAGGCTAAAGGCGTACCTCGACAAAAGTGGTTTCAAGACCAAAATCCGCGTGAGTAAGGCAGGCCGCAAGTCGGGCGGCAATGCCTATTCGCGTGGCGCGCTCTATGAACTGCTGCAGAACCGCCTGTACTTGGGCGAGATAGCACACCGGGGGCACTCCTATCCCGGCCAACATCAGGCAATCATTTCACAGGATCTTTGGGACCGAGTACAGACCAGACTTAAGACCAACAACGCCGCACGGCGCAATGGTGTGAGCGCCAGAAACCCAAGCTTGCTGGCTGGCTTGATTTACGATCCGGCCGGAAACCGCTACACGCCCTCACACGCAGTGAAAGATGGTAAGCGATATCGTTACTATATTTCGCAGGCCGCAATCCACCACCGTTCAGGTTCCAGTAAGGCTCCCACCAGAATTCCCGCGCAAGAAATCGAAAAGCTGGTCGTGGCGAAATTGCAATCGTTCCTGACATTCGGGCAGGGTATTGTTGATGCTCTGGGTCTCGACAGTCACAACTCTACGGCAACTCAGGCGCTGGTCGCTGCCGCTCAAAGGACCTCGGCTACTCTGCGCGGCGGAGCCCTCGCGGAACTGAGTCAGTTCGTGCGCTCCGTAACTGTTCGGGTGGTGGTACAAGAGGCAGCCGTAGCACTGACGGTAAGTAAAGCCGCGATGCGAGGTGCGCTTCTAAATGCTTCCTCTGCCAAGCCAGCGAGGGCGGTGCTAGGAGCCAACGCAAATGGCCGAGACGAGATCTTTGTTCTTACAATCAAAACCAACCTCAAACGCTGCGGCGGTGAGGTGAGATTGATCCTGGAAGGCCCAGACGCCAATGAGCCAGCAAGGCCCGTGCAGTCCATGATCAAGGCCATTGCGCGGGCGCATCAATGGCATGAGCAGGTTCTAGTAGGGAAAGAAGACGGTCGCCGCTCAATCGGAAAGCGAGCGAGATTAGACGAACGTTACGTCGGCATGATTCTACAGTGCGCATTTCTCGCACCTGATATCGTGGAATCAATTCTCGATGGCAAACAGCCGCCGGATCTCGCGTTGACAAAGATTACAGCTCGCCTGCCCATGAGCTGGGTAGACCAGCGCACGCGGTTGAATCTGACTTGGGAAACGAGGAACCTGAACATATCGTCCAGCACAATAGTTGATTTCGAGCCTGCTAACAAAAAACTGCTCCTCTTGATTTCGCTCTTCTATCAATATACTGTTGGGCCAACCTGCTTATTATCAACGCCTTACTATAATGGGTCTCATCCCATTTTGGGAATATGGTAAATGAAGCGTCAGCATATTGACATCGAGCAAAACAAGCGTATAGTGCTCTTGTTTCCCCATACCTTTGTTGCTCGTGGGACGTTGACGCCAAAGGACTCTTTCACCAAACCTGCGTGCATCTTCGTATCCCGATTTACATATCAAGCTCAACACCGTTACCGATCTGTAGCCAAGAAAGGCCGATATTATGGCGCGAGTGGTTTACATCTTAATTGTTGTCGCGGTGAGCATATACTCGCAAGCACAAGATCTGATTGTGGACTGGAAGACCCGTACACTCACATCCTATCCGATTGTTGTTGACTCTGATGTCAAGGTCCAGATCAGAGTGATTGATGCGAACGATATCTTCTACGTATATTCCATCAAGCTTGTGGGTAAGCCAAGGGAAAATTTCGATTTCGACCTGCTGAAAAATACAAGTGGACAGGTAGTAGCCGTGGCATCGCAGTGTGGACAAGACCTTCGGACTGCAATTACGAACCTTGGATCGATCTCAACGGCGGTAAACATATATCTAAAATCGCCAGTAGAGCAATTTGCTGGAAAAGAATGTAAACCTGCATCCCCTTGTAGTTTGAGCTTGCGAACTGCGCAAAGCCTATGGCAGCAACACTTGGTAGATGATGATAAGACCGATCCTGGCGACAGTCCCGATCATCTACTAGAAACATTCAGCAATTCCGTTAGTGCGGCGCAGACTAGCTGTAAGAGCTCAACGAACAATGAAGAAATCACTAAGTTACGGCAACTGTATGACGCTAACGAGACCCTCGAAGAAGAGAAGAGAAGAATATTTGACGACCAACATCTCGCTAGCAGAGAGGACACACTCTCACCTGATACAGACTATGAGCTGACTGTCACAGAGTTTTATGTGGATGCAAATGGCCCCAAGCCCACCACAAATGGGACATACACAGTTACCTTCAATCCAAAAAGCAACCGTTTAACCTTCTCAGCGGGTGCATTGTTTAGCGGAATTGCCAATCGAACATATGCAAACCGAATTGCGCCGGATCTAAACGATCCCGGCAAAACAAGGAACATTTTGGCGGTCGACGGTCCTTCTATAGGGTTCAACTCGGTCGGGCTTTTTAATTATCAATTGCCTTGGTCTTGGGCGAATTGGAAAAATGCCGGCTTAGCACTGTCCAGCGGACCTGTTCTAAAGATTGGAAACAAGTCTGACACTTCTGCGTTTGGCTACTTCGGAGGATTATCCCTGCATCTCTATCATCGGGTATTTATTTCTTTCGGTGCTCACGTAGGCGAATTCGCTGATTTCCCCGCCGGGTTTGGTCATTCCGGTCAAACCGTACCGACCGGAATTAATGAGCTGACACCGACAAAAAAGACGATTGCGCGTTTTGGTTTTGCACTGACGTACAAGGCACATGACTTTAGCAGTGCTCAAACCTTTGCCACCCTGAAATCCACACCAGACAAAGCTAGCGCGACCGCGCCTTCGGAAAACAATCAGCAATCGAAAAGCGTTAAGCCCCCGAAAACGCAACCATCGCCTGCGACAGGTCTTGTTGGTGCTGCCGCAGCTGCGGGTACTTCGATGACGGCAACTAGCTCTGGGAATCCAAATGTACCCCCGGCTCTCTTTATTTTTCCCAAAGCGATTTCTGTAGGCGAGCTACCGGTGGGCACAATGGAGAAACGGGTGATCAAGGTGAGTAATAACGGGAGTGAAACAATTGAACTCCACGCCTTCAATTCTGGACAAGGCGTTCTCAAAGTAAATGATTGCGGAGTAATTCAGCCCGGAGCTGTGTGTACCTTGACTCTAACAGTTACTCCAGTCGACAAGAAAGCAATTTCAGAAACCGTAGATCTAGTAGATCAAGATGGTCGAATGCAGCAGGTACAAATAAATGTCACAGGCAAATAGTTGTCGCTGCAAGTATCGTGAAGGGAGTCACCACAAATGATCCGCATTGTCGCCTCAAGGATCCGAACTAGCGTCGTGCTTGTAATCTCAATGATATGCAGTGTGAGTTGCTGTGTGCTGGTCGCGCAACAAGTTGCTCCTGTCAATCGACGCGATACAATCTCCTTCTATCCTATATCCGTCTTAACGAGACCCGCTGGAGCTCAGCCGACATTGCGTGGCGCTCGCCTCGCCGATCCAAAAGATTGGCCAGCTTCCTTTTACTCGGTGCATCCAGACGGTTCCTGTACTAGCACCCTAGTCGGTCCTCGCGCTCTTCTTACCGCTGCCCACTGTGCACCAGACAACGCAACTGTCGTTCTTCAGTTGGCAGGGGTTATCTATAAAGGGAATTGTACCCGTTCCGACCTTTACTCTCCTGATTCCGCGGACGGTCGATCCGCCGACTGGGCACTATGCCTAATGGAGAGCGATATTCCCGTGCCGACATATGAAACGGTCAATATAGATCCGTTACGAATAAAGGTTGGTATCCAGCTCCTACTCACTGGCTTCGGTTGTACTCAAAGCACAGGAGTAGGCGGCAACGACGGAAATTATAGGATTGGTGAGGCAAATGTTAGCGCCTTGCCAATCGGAAGTAGTAACGACATCATGACTGCGGGAGAAGTGGCGCTATGTTATGGCGATAGTGGTGGAGGCGCATTTATCTTTCTTGATCCGGCCAAGAAGAAACGCTTGCAAGTCTCTGTCAACTCACGGATACAGATTCTTGACAATGGACAACTTGGGAATAGCTCGTATCTATCCAGCCTATCGACAACAACGGCCCAAGCCTTTCTGAAAAACTGGGCATCGGCAAACAAAACTGATATTTGTGGTGTCACGCCAGGGGCGAAACATTGTCACGAATGACTACATACAAAGATCTTCGTAGCCGGCACTATGCTTTGGTGTTGGCATTTGTCACAATTGTGTGTATTTCGCCTGCTCTTGTGATTGGCCAGATTGATGAATCACTCAATAAAGCTGACCGCATTTTGGTCAGAATGCGACCTGGTGGATCTTCCGAACAGAACAAGAAAGCACTAACCTTATTGATGCGTCTGTTCGAATCCGAAAAGATCGCAGTCGTGGCCGGTACCCGGCTTACAGACCTATCGCGACAACAGTGTGGACGAGTAGACAACAACTGGATCGGAATACTATTGAAGGAAAACCCGAACATTTCGGGAGATAAAATTGCAGAATCGAGCACTCTTACCGTGCCGCCGTGTCCATTTTGGGGGCGAGCGAACACGGTAAGAGTATCCGAAGGTCGCACGCTTAGCCACTTATTGCTCATGAATATGGGAACCCTTGGTAAGAAGACACTGGCGGCGGTAGCGAGTGCAAACGGTCGCTCATTAAACTCGTTAAGCGAGATAAAGCCAGAAGACGATGTGAAACTGCCTTATGTCAACGCTTTTAGTGCCTATAGGTTAAAGCAAGAGTACCAGGGAGATCCAAACCGGGTAGTTGCCGCACTCAAGGAGATTCCGGGCTATGTATCAGCCATGCCACAACGGGGAATGAAACTCATAGTTGCGGCATCCGACGGCGACTGCGTCTACCCTGTTGATACTACGGAATGGCCATTCTCAACGGAAAAGCTCCGCAAAGTTCTAGAGTACAACAATAGCAAACGCTCTCGTTCTCTTCGGAAAGCGGTAGTTGCCGTTGCGGATACGGGGCTTGATGTAAACGAAAATCGGGTATTCCTCAGAATCAATGATCGAGAGAATCCAATCCCCAATGGCATTGACGATGATGAGAACGGTTTCATCGACGATATACAAGGCGCCAACATGGATCACGATGTTACGGGTTTTCCGGCACTTGACCCAGAGTACCGGGAAAGCAAACATGGAACACATGTGTCTGGCCTCGTACTAGGCGGTCTGCGTGATGATGAACTGAACAAACTTGTCAAGGAACGCATAGAGATTGAAGAATTGAATATCGTCTACAAGGAAGTGCGGTCAGTCGGTATGTCGCCACCGGCCTCCATGTTCTCCATACCAAATGATTTGCTGCTCGATGCCCTTCGCTACGCTGCACAAGAGCCGGCCGCCCAGATTGTCAATCTCAGTGTGGAGGATGAACAAATCTCGGGTTTAGAAGAGGCGTTGGCTGCAACTCCATCTCTTGTCGTCGTGGCTGCAGGAAATGATGGGGTCAGTATAGATGAGAACGAAAAGTATCCTGCAGCAGCCAAGAAAAGAGATAAGTTAATGACGGTCGCGGCATATGATGGATCCGGTAGCTTGGCGCCGTTTTCGAATTGGGGAAAACATAATGTCGATCTCGCGGCACCTGGATGTCAGATTGAATCAATTCTTCCAGGTGGTGGGCGAGGAAGGCTGAATGGTACCTCACAGGCAGCGCCACTTGTCGCCTTTACGGCCGCGCTCTTGTATTCAGAAGGACTGACGATTCCACAAATCAGGAATCGTATCTTGCTTAGCACGGAGATCGATCACGAAAAACTGGGAACGTGCTCAGGTGTAGCCGGACATTGTGTTGGTTCGGAAGGAAAACTAGACATTATCAAAGCCCTGAATGTCTACCAAGATGTGATTGTTGTGAGAAAACCCGAGGGAACGCAAGCAGTTCTTTCTGGGCGAATAAACAGTTGTATCCAGTTGGACGGACGCTGTTACGACGTTCGCACAAAGCTTAAGCGTCTTGTTCACGAACCAGATGCAGAACAAGGCACGGTTTGGATAAAAAGCAGAGACAATGAGACCTATTCTCGTCCGTGTGCAATTGACCGAACAGCAAGCATCAAGTTTCAAGAGACGGGATCCCAGGAGTTTCAATTAATACCCCTGATCGAAGTCACTGACCTCGTGCCTGCAGTTTTCTAAGAGCGTATTTATGTCACGTAAGTGTAGTCATGGTATATCGCCAGAATTCTAAAAGGCTCACAGTCTTTCGTCGGCAAGATTGGCTTACGTATGCTTGGCCGAAAGCAGATTGGAGTTGATCATCCTTGTTGACCCTCTGGATTGCCCGACTCCGTTCCAATACCTGGTGGGGAGTGTAGATCCCTCCACAATTCCATTGTGCTGTCGGTCCGGACCGCCACGTGGCGCCTAAGAGCCTTCTCAAGAGCAAAACTAAGCGGCGGTGGCAATCCCAAAGCCATCTCTCGAGGATGTCCTGCCAGAATCTCGTCACGAGTAAATCTAAGCTCCTTCGAATGAGCCAGCTGCAAGAACAAGAGGCCGAGGTGATAAATGTCGATTCGATGATCAAGTGGCCCGTACTCGGCTGCGTCGAGGACCTCAGGAGGTTTTATCCATTCCGCGAGCGTATTCGTGCCATCGAGTTCACCGAAAAGCTTGCTGACACCAAGGTCCCCAAGTTTGAAGTGTATTCCTCCCGGCTGGGTCGGATTCACCTCGTTTCTGGCGAATGCCGCGAAGACATTGCCGAGGTGGATGTCCTGATGAGCATACTGATTGATATGAAGATACTGTACTGCCTGAAGTAGGCATCTGGCCACAGGCATAATCCAAGTTGGACCGTCAAATGGATCGATATTGAAGAGTTCTGTTAGAGGACAATAGCATCGCTCAGTGATGATGTAGAAGGTATCCCTGTATTCAAAAGCGTCGTAGACATACGTAATGTGAGGATGCCGCAAATAAAGCAGCCGCTGGAGTTCGCCAAGCGCTGCGGCTTGGAGTTCTTCGTACGGGCGCGTTGGCTTGAAGATTTTTGCGGCCAAGTCATTGGACCATCCATCCGAACATTCGAACACGAGCCCAAAGAATCCCTCGCCAATCTTTTGGCCCATTGTGTATGTATTGCCTGTCGCCAGGCTTGTAATGACCTCGCCTGGAGCCGGAGGCACCATGGTCTTTGTGATGGCAACTGATTCTGCGGGAGATACAGGTACATCAGTCATGGGTCATAATAAAATGTCGTCAATTCAGGCGTTCCGCAAAAGCGTTGTCTTTTTTGACGGATTCCACTGAAGGCTATCTTAGCTCATGACCGTTCCACTTTGAAGCAATCTGATGGATGAGGGGATGGGCGGAACTAGCGGGTTGAATCTGATCCGGCCCATGCCGAGAGCGGGTACCGCGAGTCTTACGATCAAAGGGGGCGACGAGAACCCCGTGCTGGCAGGGATTGGGAAATAGGCGACCATTCTTGAAGCATTAGATAGACTTGCTCACGTTCCTAACCGGCAGATCGGTGGTCCTAGGAAAAATTCCGGCAAAAGGTGTCTGGTTCTGATTGCCACGCAAGAGCGCAGGAACGCTGTTCGGTGCGTTCCGGTAGAGAACCACCATTGTTGCAAGCTCCTTGTAGCCGAGACTCATCTTCGGGCTGATCCCCTTACACACCAAGCGTAAGCGCTCCTTTGCGTCTCTGTCCAAGAGATTGGAGTTGTCATGCAGTGGACGTTCTGCCTTCGCGTGAACATGCCCCGCGAATGCTTCGATCCCCCGGTCCGCGAGCTTATAGATTCCTTCCTCGCAGATACTTGGCACGAGCAGAAACTCCGAAAACGTGCCAACGAGACTCTTCGCCGCGAAATCTCTGGCTTCGCAAAACTGGTTCCCCGTGCCCACGAAGTCGTCAACATAAATGAGCGCACCCTCGCCGACCTCATTGGTCGCTTTGTTCAAGCCCAGCGAGTCGCGCGAGTCCACGAAACGGCAGCCGAGGCGTTCCAGGCCTGCCGCGTCCCTGAGCATATTCAGCATCACCGGGCTGCTGCTTCCCGCTTCATCAACCTGAACGTAGATTATCTTTTTGGGAGAAAGGCCGGCGGCGGCAAGGCGTTTCATCAGGGCTGCATTCTGCTCGACGAGAATCTGCCTCGTGCCGGGTTCGGAGAGGTAAATGATTTTGTCAAGCATGAAACCGACATGCTTTCGATCCTGTTTTTCGAATTGCTTAATCCAGCGTTTGGCGCTGCCGAACGTCACTGGTTGGGGTCGGTAGTCGCGAAACCGTAGCACTGCTTTGATGCTGTGAAAAAAGGTCCACATAGCTAGTCGTGTGGAATCTCTGGGTCGTCACCGCCTCTAAGAGCTTGCTCTAAACTCTTACAGTATTCGCGTACCTGCCGAAGTGCTGCTCGCAAGTTTTGCCGCTCATCGTCGTCCGACGTAAACGTCAGTTTAAGCTTCTGCAATTGGCGCAGAAAATCATCGCACGCAGCCAGGGCCGTTTGAACGCGTTTTTTTTCAACGACAAATTGGTCAAAAGCCTCCCGTGTCTCCAGCTCGGGTTTGAGAAAGAATTCCTCTACCCGCCGCAGGACCGTCGCGCGCGTATTCGGCTCATCTTCTGAGAGCTCGTAAACTTTCCATGATCCGGCGAAAGTGGATGACGCTTTTAATCTTGCGCGCCCGATATTTCTCTACAAGCTTATCTGTAGCCCGATCCCGGCCGAGCTTTTTCACAGTTGGCACCTCGCTTGTCGCGAGATCCAGAACGGGCGATGCCTCGATCCAGAAGTTTGAAGGTATGCGCATGACAGGGTTTGGGTCGAGCGACATTTCCTGGAAACGCTCGGGGAAGGTAAGGAGTTTCTTGCAACGTTCGATTTGTGGTTCGCTAAGGCCCGTAAGCTTCACGAGCGCTTTGTTGTCAGTTTCGCCGAGATCCTCCATCACAATCTTGAGGCTAAGGGCGGTTGGCATCAACTCCCAGCCTTCGCGAAAATTGTGGATAGAGAACATGTAAAGCAACCCGGCAATTTTGGTGGGCGGCTCAACAATATTTGCGGGCAGCTTCAGAGAGCTGCCATCCGTGGCAAGGTGTCCTTCCTTGCTCAGTTCAATGACGCAGCGGTACCGCCTTTCGCCGTCAAGGATCGAGAACTTGGATTGACCCTTTGCCTGGTAGACCGTGATCGGTACCAAGACCCCGTGCCCGCCGATGTTCTTCTTTAGTTCGAGGAGTTGATCGGGGTCAAACAGCATGCGGGGATTGTTCGTGCTGGGCTTGATTTCCTCGGGGCTCAACTGGCGCAGAGTTCCTGCAGGGGTGACTTGCGGAATCTCGTGTTGAGTCGGCCTCAGGCCACGCATGATTGACATTAGATGTTGGAAATCAGAATTTCATTGGAAATGGCCCGATGGGCCGCAAATCCAGCAATGTTTCTGCGAACGGAAACCGTCTGATAATCAAAGCCCTTGCTGAGAATATCTGCCTCCTCACATTCAGCATAGCTGACGACAAAGGCTATGCGCGCAGCGGCTAGCTTGTCCAGCCACGATCGCAGCCGTGTGATGTCCTCTGGTTTAAAGGTACCGGGGTCATATTCGCGGAAAACTCTGTGCGCGCGCACGGCGAAGGGAGGGTCCATGTACACAAGATCCCCCCTCTGAGCCTGTTCCAGCACACGTTCAAAATCTGCTTCCATCAAGCGCGCATGCCGAATTTTCCGAGAACATTTCTTAAGAAGTTCGGCTGAGGGCAGTTCGCCGCATCGGTCGCCGCTGTAGGGGACATTGAATCTCCCTTCGAGATTTGTTCGGTAAAGTCCGTTAAAACAAAAACGATTGAGATAGATGAACCGCGCCGCCCGCGCAGAAGCACTAAGTTCGGCAGGGTTGACGGAGCGCAGCGCAAGATATTGCTTTTTGCTTTGGCGAAGCCTCGTCAGTTCGCGGATTACTCCCTGCACACGGTACTTAACCTCCAGGTAAGTGGCGATCAGTTCAGGATTCAAGTCTCCGAGAATGGCGCGGGGCACTTTCAGAGCGAAAAACAGACATGCCGACCCTGCGAAGGGTTCCAGGTAACGTTTGTGCGATTTCTTCCAATATGTCTGAAGAATAGGCAACAACCGCCGCTTGCTACCAGCCCATCTCAGGAACGGCGCGCAATCTCGCACGGGAGACGCATGATGGTCTTGCATTTGTGAGTCTATAAACTCTGCTTATGTAACAAGTTGCTCAGAGCCTCTAGTAAACCTCAAAAGAGATGCTATCACACAGAATCCAATCATCTGAAGAGAACTGGCGAGCAAATTGGCGGTGTCTTTGAAACTCAATTTCATGCCTGTCCCTGTCGACATTCATGACGGTGTCCATAGAACCTCAAAGACAACCGTGCGCTTCAGATCCGGCGAGGCATCTCGAGGGCTTGCGTGCCGACCAGAACTAATTCGCCAAACGCTGACCTCGGGCTGCTTGGCAGCTAAGAGAAAGCAAAGGACCCCGAGTATCTTGGGCCCGAATGAGGCCAAGACGACGCGATAGTCCTCAACCAATCCGCCCACAACGGAATTCAGCACGTTAAAAGTCGCTGCCGGAGCATCGAGACGATAATCGAATTTCCACTCGCTCCTCGTTTTTTCAAGGATATATCGGTTGTTTCGGAGCACCCAAGCATAGAACCTATCGTCTCCTCCAAAGCGAGGAATCATTAGCGCTGTTAGTTTTGGATCAAGTAGCTGTTCGATTCCCAAAGCTTTCTCGCGCTCGCATCCTAAGCCCAGTATGGCAGCTACAGGAAGGTCGGGAGGCATTAATGAAGCAAAACCTTCTACGGGTTCAACGACTTCGTTATCAGGGTTCTTGCTTGGAGGGTCTTGAAACTTTGCCGGGACGTATACAAAGAATGTCCTCAAGGCATTGGGTAGCTTCATAGTTCGAAGCTTTCTCACGATGGCTCCGTGCCATACTCTTGTCATACTTGAGATATCAAACGCAACTGCCCCGTGTGAAGAGTTTACGGCGGTGAGCACTTCTTCAATGGTATTCTCAAAGGGTTTCGATTCACTGCCGCTGCTCTGAACGATCGAAAATCCCGCGTTCCTGAAAACCTCATCATTTCTTGGTCGATTCAAGACATTATTGAATTCAGAAAAACCAAGTGCAACCCGGATGTTAGTGGTCTTAGTGATCGTCCGCACCATGGATGCAGATCTCCGTTCGTAACCAGAGGCCGAAAAGAATGCTGTAGCGGTTGCTGTAAGTTCCGCGAGGTTGCTGTCCCGAATTCTAGCGAGTTTCATTTGGATATAGACCGAACTGTAGGCGTTGATAGCGCGCCGGGATTTTGAGGATTGTTGAAAGTCTGATTTGTCGCATATTCCTAAACAAAAGCTCGTAGCTTGGAGCCACCATGTGCGTCAAACGAATTCGTGATCCCCGCACAGTGGTAATTCCCGATGCTCCGATTTGCACAAACGCTCCGACCAACAATCCCACAGAAACAGTTTCGAGTGTCCTGTCGTCAACAGCTTCGTCCACGATAAAGCTGCCGATCGGATCCGAATCAAAACTACTGCTAATCAACTCGTTGCTAAGAAAATTTCCGAGTCGGTTGATCAAATCCCTAAGAGACAATGCGGTTTCCGATTTCTGGACAGGGTACGATTCAAATGCAGTTCGCGTTCGATCCGATGCCGCCGTGAGAACCCGCGCTTGAATTTCCGGTCTAACCTGTTTTTTCGCCTGCAAATGCGGCGGTTGCTCGGCGTCAAACAGATCATTCAGAAGCCCCGCCAAAAGTCGTGGATTACCTTCACTCATGAAGTAAATAACCTCTTCGCCGTGGTACAACGGCTGAAGCTTACGCGTCCGGCGCAGTCCAAAACGGCCGCTCGTTTCGCTAAGATTAGCTTCTCTGACGAGCACAATCGGTTTGATTTTGCGTAAGGTCTCATCTCTTTTCTTGACGCTTTCTGTGACTGGATCCTGTGGATCAAATCCATGCTTTACGAGGTATTCGCGAAAGCTAGCATCTTTCTTCGCTAGGCTCACCATTGCAGACCAAATGACTGATCCGGCTTCATACGAGTCGCCTTCTTCCTGGCTAAAGGGAGATGGTCCAAAGACTTGACGTGGCTTCAGATCGGATCCCAACCTGTCCGAAATGAATCGAGCAGTAAATGTCTTACAAAAAGGACGTGCATCAGATGCGAGAGCGTGCCACATTGGAATTGTGGCAAAGTCTTGCTGATCTTGTTCATCCTTGAGAAGGTCGTCAGGGAGAACGGGACTCCAGGTGATCTTTAGAAGAAATTTCTGGTCAAAACTTCGGAATGCCTTCAATAGTTCCTGTTGGAGCCATCGAGGCGCGATTTCGATCTCATCAAAGCACAAAGCCCATCTACTAGGCATCAGCCCAGTAGGCACAAACTCCTGGAAGATGTCGCAGGCCTTCCTAACAGCATCGAGAGAATAACCGCTGAAAACTGGGCTGATCCGTTGGACGACACTTCTAATGTGGCCCAGGTCCTTTGCCACTATTGCCGATCTAACTTCTTCGCCGTAGGATGCCAGTCTGAGTCGGATCTGACTGAAAGATGGAATAGTCCTGCCGAGAGAGAAATGATCAATAAACGCTTTCAAAAACGCTTCCGGATTTTGATTGGCATCATCAAGCACAAGCTGGAATATCGTCAATGCCTCAGTTACTGCTGAGATGGAGACCTCAACCCGCTGAATCTGTTCGGCCAGCGTTGACTCGGTTGGAAGGTGTAGCAATACAGACTTTAACTCCTGGGACCAACGGACATCTGAAGGAACATATATTGCTTCAAAATCTGGGCTTCTATACATGCTCAGATCCCGGTCGAACGGTATCCTCTCATTCTTCCAAACTTTTTGCGCTCGTCGAGTCAGCATCTTAAGTAATGTCGTCTTCCCACAGCCACGTGGTCCCATAAGAATTGAGTTCTGGAATCTGACGAGTGTTTCAAAATGACTCGTTGGCACGAAAGCACGAGCTACATCCTCGGGTGATAACCAGCGTGCATTGAACGCGCTGTAAATGGATGAGGTTTTTAGCATTCTTGCTCATACTCCTTCCAGAGCGTGAAATCCCCAGATTCCCAGTCTGGCACCTCCAACCCTTGTTGCGCGAGCAGGGCATTAAGTTCTCCGAATTGAACTGGAGTGACATAGCGGAGAGTCGGAACAGCAGCGATGATGTCAGAATGACGAACACGAGATTCAGTTACTTTGCCGTTGAAAACAGACACGAGACGCTTCGCCAGTTCGGAAGTCGACTGAGTACATCCGAAGCCTGCTGCATGGGGAAAGCCGGTGTATTCAGAGTTCGAAGGATGCCATCCGCGGCCGAGCTGGAATACCCAAGTGCGAATCACTCCCTCCCAGTCTTGACTAACGTCAATTAAATGAAAAGTATTTCCGGTAACACTGGAGAATTGCATGAGCAGTGCAGAAAAGCTTCCGGCAGCGAATACAGTTACTCCGTCTACGGTTGTAAGCCTTGTTATGTGTTTGTGTCCATGCAAGACTAGCTTGCAGCCACTTTCACGCAAAGCAGATAGTAATGCGTCGCCGGTCGGAATGACGTCTGCGCTAGAAAGGTATGACCCAGTATGCAGAATTGGATGATGGTGCATCATCGCCATTCGCAGGGGCGTGTGAAGCCGCTCGCGCAATACCCCACGCATCTTGGCAATTCTCGCCATGTCAAAGGACCCGCGCTTTGCAGTCTCTTCGTTATCGTGATCGATGACCGTGTTTACCAGTACGATCTGTACATGTTCCGCAAGGTCAATGATGCAAAACCCATCTGAAAAAAAAGACTGACGCTGTTGTTCGCCCCGGAATGGGAAATCGGGATGTAAATTGCGGGCAATGTAGAAGGCATCTCGCTGCGGCTGGAGTCTCTTGGAATCAACATCATGGTTGCCGAGCACTGCGATTACTACCGCTCCCAACTCACGTCCAACCTCAAGTGCAAAGTCCCATCCCTGCGAAAGACCTTCCTGCGCTGCCTTGTTCGTAAGGTCTCCCGGAACTAATAGAGCGTCTGCTTTCCATCCCTTGCTGCGAATGATATCTACCAGCGCCTGGACAGGATGTTGCTCAGGTGGCAGTCTGAGGCCGCCCACTGCAAGCAGCGAGTCGCTAATTGGGCCGGCTGGACGACAGTGCAGGTCGCTCATCACGGCGAGCCGAACTGATACATGATTGGGCGCCACAGGCAAAGAGTATAATTCAATGTTGTTGACCGGCAGAATCAATAACTTACACATAATTTCTTGTTTTTCAGTCAAGGGGCCCGGCCCCTTGGCACTTGGCTAGTGCCTGACCTTGCGTGCGAAGCAAGCCCTTCCGCCAGCCTCAGCGTTAGTTTCGAAAAAGGGGACACCAAACCGCACGCTGGAGAAAAACCAAGCTAAATAGCGTGTGTATTGCTCTCTTAGAACGGATTACTCTCCAGGAACTTCACGGAATGGGCCCAGAAAGCGGCTGATTCTCGCTTTTCTAGAGAAAGCTTGGGTTCGCAGCAGACTGTCTGGCGGGGGGAGAGTCATTCGAACCCTAACTTCCCTTTTGAAGTGGGCCAACAAAACTCAAGGCTTAGCCAAACCCTATTGCAACCCCGAAAAATACTTTAAAAAATATCCAATACTTTCTTCGAAACTGACACTTGATTAATAGAGGGGGAATCTTGCTGCTTTCCGGCTTGTTCAAAAGGGTCAACAGGCGGAGCCAGGATTCCTCACTTGATAGACGAGCGTCGCGGGCCCCAGCGGTAAAAATTCAGAGTCGTGCTTGGAGATGAAAATGTCGCGGAAGCCATTTCCCCTGTGTGCAAGAGTCGTTGTTCTTTTTATGTTGTTAAGTGCCATCGCCTGTTGGGGACAGATCACCAGCCCAACCTACGACCAAATCGCACCCGTTCCGGGTGTCGGGCATGATTACATCAAATTGCTGAACGAAACGGTGGTTCCCGCTAGTGGTTCGGTCAGCATTCGTATCTCCGTACCGGTGCCGCCGGGGCGCGGCCTTACTGTTCCGTTTTCTTTTGGCTACGATTCCAATTCTGCGCATCATTCTGTGGGCTATGGCGATAACGCCGGAAATGGCAACTTCATCGGCGCTGGTGGCTGGAGCTATGTGCTGCCCACGCTGAATGAGAGTGGGCTGGCAGCCGTAAGTCCGCCTTCGCAGCCGCCGCCGGTGGTTTGCAAATACTTTACAAACTACATGTTTCAGGATATGCAGGGCACCACCCATGCCTTGGGCTTGGTCGCATCCAACACCACATCGCTAGGCTGCCCTCCGGAACCGACTCCGCATCTTGTAGCCGGCGATCCCAGTGTTATGGCAACCACTCTCCCCTGCAGCGGGTGCACGTCAATTCCTGCGGCAACGGTGACAGACCACGATGGCACCGTGTATTACTTCGGCAACGCGTTAGGATCAAACACGCAACTCCCCACTTGGATAGAGGACCGCAACGGTAATCGCATATCACTCTCCGGCAGCAACGTGGGCTCTGTGAGCATTACCGATACTTTGGGAAGGACTGCGATCAACGCCAGCGGGTTTGGCATTCCCGGAACCGCCACCACCGCCACCGCCACCGTTGCGATCTCTGGTCTCTCCACCCCCTACACCGTCACCTGGAACAAAGAATCCTTTAACTGGCCGGTCGGGTTTCAATACATCAGCGATCCTTTTGGCAGTAATCTCAAACCGACCCCAATATGCGGCTATGTACAGCATCTTGGCGTGTTGAGCGGGAGCTTTAACTCGAGTGGCAGCGTAGCTGAAATCACAAAGATTGCCCTGCCCAATGGCCAGTCCTATCGGTTCGAGTACCTCGATCCCCAGAGTGGAATGATTACCAAGCTCATTTATCCCAACGGCGGTTACATCCGCTACATCTGGGGCCATAACCTGCTCGCCAACGAACAGGTTGATCTTTCCTCCAATCAAGCCAACATAGGTTGTCAGACGCTTTACGATGCCCCCGCGCTGCTGCAGCGTTTTGTCAGCTATGACGGCACTACTGAGGTTCAGGAGCAGGATTTCAGCTATCAAACCAGTTGGGCGCCGGCTACGACAGGTAATGTCTTTCAGCAATGGACCTCCAAACAAACCAAGGTCATCACCAAAGATTTGGTAAGTGGCAGCAACTCTACCATTGTGTACAACTACTCACCTTCGCCGATTGCAGAGTGGAGTGGCGTTCCTCATCCAGATATCCAAGCCACTCAAGTCCAGCCGGTGAACCCGGTAGAGAGCAGCGTTCTTACTTACGATGCTAACAGCACGCTGCTGCAGACTGTCACCAAGCTCTACACAGATAACTGGGCTCCACCAACAGATGTCATTACCAAGCTCGACAATGGTCAGAGTTCTGAAGTTAAGAGCTGCTATCAGGGTTCGCAAAGTTTCAACCAGAATCCGTGGTGCGCCAACGCGACCGGGAATTATTACCTGGGAGGAACCATCCTCACCGATGAATGGCGCTACGACTTCGATGGGTCCTTGCTGCGCCATGTGCATGCCGACTACAACAGCTTCACTACACCGCTGTTTCCCTCTCTTCCGTCTATTCTTGATCGGCCGAGTGACGTAATTTTCGACGACGGAAGCAACAACAAAGTTGCCGAAACCGACTATATCTATGATCAGGGCAGCGTAAGCCAGACGTCAGCTTCCGGTCACGATGAAACCAATTTCGGCGTCGGCCTACCTGCTGCCGGCAACAATCGCGGCAATGTAACTACCCGGACAGTAAAATGCTTTATCGGAAGCAATACCTGTTCGCAAGGGAATCCGGTCACCACCTACGCCTTCGATGAGACCGGACAGGTGGTTTCGATGACCGACCCAATCGGCAACGCCAGTGGAGATGCAGCACACCACACCACTACCTACTCTTATGCCGACAACTTCACCGACAATGGCCCCATCGGCAGCGATGCCTATCTCACTGAAATTGACTACCCGTCAACCACCAACATCAGCGGTGCGGTGATCAATCACAGTGTGAAATTCTCGTATGCCTACGCCGACGGCCAACTTGCGTCGTCAACCGACGAGAACGGTAACGCAACGAGCTATGCTTACAACGACTCGCTACGGCGGCTTACAAGTACGATTCTCCCCGATGGTGGAGAGACTGACCTTGCCTATGACGATTCCTCCGCCAATGTAACTACGACGACGAAGATTAATGCCAACGCCAGTGCAACCACGCTGGCCCAAATGGACGGAATGGGCCATGTGGTCCGGACCCAGCTCACCTCCGACCCGCAAGGAACCGTCTACACCGATACCGCTTATGATGGGTTGGGGCGCGCCTACAAGGTCTCAAATCCCTATCGCAACAGCAACGATCCCATCGGCACCAAGACTACTTACTACGATGCACTCGGGCGAGTCACCCAGACAGTCGAGCAGGATGGCAGCGCTACCACAATTAGCTATAGCGGTAACCAGACTACCTCGGTTGATGAAGCGGGCAATCCGCGTAGAAAAATCACGGATGCTCTCGGTCGCTTGTTCGAAGTAGATGAGGCCAACGTTACTAACCCAATCACCGCTGCGACACAGGCCTCCGGGCCGCTGGTTGTGAATGGTTCGTTGCTCTCGAAGAATAACTATGCCAGTGGAACAATTACCATCAATGGGAGTGAGCAGTGCAAAACCTATTATGCGGGCGGACAAGGCGTTCCTACGCAGTTATGCGATATGGGAAGAGTCTACGCCACCATCAATGGGGTTCAGGCCTCCGTGCAGTACGAGGCAGGCACTGGCGTCAGTAGCCCATCCGGTGTAGCTTCAGCGTTGGCTGGCGCTATTATGACCGCGCTCAATGGCTCGGTTTCCGCTATCGCAAACAATAACGTCATAACCATTACCGCCATCAATGGCGGTCCGTGCTGCAATTATTCTTTCTCGGTAACCAGCACTACGAATTACCCGCCTGGGAGTAATGCCCCGGTGACGTTTTCGCCGCCATCTTTTAGTGCTACTGCATCTGGTTCCTCGCTCACCGGCGGAGCCACTATCTATGATTCAGGCACTGCTGTGCTCACAGTTGGGTCCACGACCGTATCCGCCACTTACGGCGCTGGCAGTACGGCCAACAGCGTAGCTGGTGCACTCGCCCAGGGACTCTCCGGCTCGCCATTCTCCGGTAATGTAAATGGTTCTACGCTCACCCTGATCTCCAACGCGGCCGGTCCAGCCGGCAACGTAAGCGCCAGCCTCGTTTCGAATTCGAGTCTGTTTGGGAACGGAAGCGGTTCATTTAGCGGCTCGGGAGCGCTCGGTGGCGGGTCGAACTCTCATGTTTCGCTCACCCAGAGCTATGTGACTCGATATCAGTACGACGCGCTTGGCAACCTTCTCTGTGCGATCCAGAAGGGCACGGATTCGGCCGCGTTCAACGGCTGCGGCTCTGCGCCTGCGGCTTGGCGTCCGCGCTCATTCGCCTTTGACTCCATGTCGCACCTGTTGAGCGCGCAGAATCCCGAGAGCGGCAAGATCACTTACACCTATGACCCCAACGGCAATGTCACAAGCAAAACCGACGCCCGTGGTCTCACCATTAACTACAGCCCCAGCGATAGTCCCATTGATGCCCTGAACCGGGTTACCAAGAAAGAATACTCTGACGGAGCCAAGCCGGTGTCTTACGCCTGGGACGCAACGTCGCTCTCCGGATCGCCGATGCACAACCAGATTGGGCGGCTCACCTACCAGACGGCCGGGGGTGGAGGCACTGAGCGCTTTGACTACGATGTGATGGGCAGGCTCACTCAGGTCATTGAGTACGAAAACTTGGATACAAACAGCCCGTCGTTCAACGCCGCCTATGATCTTGCCGGCAATATGAATTGGATCCAGTATCCCGACAGCCGCCAGCTCACCTACACCTACAACGCAGCTAACCGACTAACCAACGTGGCGTTTACCGGCTGGAACGGGTCCGCGATAAGTGGACTCCTTAACTATTGGACTGCCAATAGCTATTTCCCCAATGGCACGCCCCAGCAGGTTACCTATGGCAATGGCGTGACCGAAACCATGGCCCTGAACAACCGCATGCAGCCCGCGGAACAGAAAGTGAACAACTCACTGCAGACCTTCCTTGACCACGCCTACAGCTACTGCCACAGCGATGGTGATTGCACCGAAGACAACGGCAACGTGATGTCAATCGCTGACAAGCTCAACCCAACTCTCACCCAGACGTTTACCTACGACTGGCTGAATCGCACTACCACAGCCACAGAGGGCCGCTGGGGACAGAGCTTCCAGTACGATCCTTGGGGTAATCTGATTGCCAAAACCACCACCAAGGGCGCAATGAACAGTGTGGGACTGCAGATCGGCAACAACAATCAGGTCACCACGATTTCCTATAACAACCTGTCAGGGATTCCATACACCTACGATGCCAATGGCAATCTGGCGGCCGACGACATGCGGGGATATACCTACGACGAAGAAAACCGCATCGCCGCGTTGGGCATGAGCCCGGGCCTGTTCAACGGCGCGGCCTCATATTCCTACGATCCTGATGGCAACCGTGTAACCAAGGTCGCTGGTGGCGCCACCACCGAGTATGTGTACTTCAAAGGCCAGCCCATGGCCGAGTTGAACCCAGCAAGCGGTGACTGGTCGGACTACATCTTTGCCGGTGGCAGGCGCATCGCCAAGGCCGACAACTTTGATACCGCCCTCCATATCTGGGGCACGAACTGCATGAGCTGCGGCTGGCAGGAATCAATCTTTGAAGTCGCTAATCCGTTGTTGGGAAATTACGTCATCCAGAATGGGGATAAGCTCTACCTGCGGCAGTCGAATGCTTCCGGCTCGCGCGGCGGCCTCATCATCTACCTCGATACCCTCGCGTATATTGGCAACTATATCTCCGACGTCTCCGACCAGGACGGCGATTCGATCCTAACCGATTCGGTCCAGGGCTACTGGCACTCGCGTGTCTTCGATCTGAGCGCCCATGCGGGACACACGATTGAGCGCTTCGGCCTCTATGCCAGCGGCACCACCACGACGCAGAATTGGGATATCTCCTTCGACGACATCACCATCGTTAGCGCTGACGGCACAGTGCATCCGATTTACGAGCGGCAGGCGAGTGCCTCGATGGGGAACGTGTGGGGCAGCTCGGGAGTGACCAGGCATTGGGAAGTGTGGCACGGCCCTTGGAACGCGATTTACGTCAACCCCACCACCACTTACTACCACGGCGACCAGATCGGCAGCTCGCGGCTGATAGCCAACAACTTCGGCTTCCCCATCTGGCAAGGGACCTTCCTGCCCTTCGGCGAGGAGTACAATCCTCAGTCTACAATCAGTCACTATAAATTCAGCGGCAAAGAGCGCGATACCGAAAGCAACAATGACTACTTCGGGGCGCGTTATTACGACAACAACATTGGCCGCTGGATGACCGCGGACTGGGCCGCTAAGGCAACCACTGTCCCGTACGCGTCCTTCGGCGATCCCCAGACTCTGAACCTGTATGGATTTGTGGCCAACAATCCCTTGAACAAAGTGGATGCGGATGGGCACTGTAATCAGGATTTCAGTGGTCCTTCTACCCTGTATTGTACTGATGGCAGCGGAGGATCTGGTGAAACCGGCCAGAACATGCAAGAATCCAACAGCTACACGAAGAGCTGCGGAAAAGGTTGTACTCTAGATGTTGTTACTTCACCGATCCGCTCTACTACAAATGCCGATGGTTCAATGACAATGAGTCAATCACAACTTGTGTCGGAAACGGTTACGCGTAAAGATGGAACTGCGACGATTAGTGCGGCCACAATCGAGACTTCGATAAACATACCGACTCACGGGGATGTCACCGCCAGCCAAAATGTTAGAGGTGCGTGGCGCAGCGACTGGGACGGTAAGCATGCGACAGTGACCAATTTTCCAGAAGCAAAAACAGATATCTCTGTTGCGCAAGCCTACAACGTGTTTGGAGGATCATCTGGTTATTTGAGTACTGTTGTTGGCTACCAAGTTGTATCCAATCAGGTGAACCATGAGAACTTTGCTCGACAGGCAGGTCATATAGACAGCCTTCACAACAATCAGGAGGCCGAGCGGGGCGGCAGCTGGGGCCACGTGGCCCTTGAGGTATGTCACCTCGTTCAACTCTGTCATTGAGATATTATGGCAAGCGGTTGCCAGACTAAACAGTTGTTTGTTCCGCTGTCTCACCCGGCTTCGGATAGCTGGTGTCGCGCTGTACTCAACCTGTAGTGAAGAGCCGGCGTGCCCCGGCGGGTTTTTTCTCTAATGGAAGGTGATAAATCCGAACAACGATTGAAATCGCCTGTTCAGCCGTTTTTCGACGCTTCGCGCATCGTACGATACACCGTCCCGACTCCCACCTTGAGCTGCTGAGCTATTGCGCTCCATGATTCCCCAGCAGCACGAAGCTCATTCACTTCGCCAACATCTACAGCAACCGTGGGCCGGCCTAAGCGCCGGCCTTTTGCGTTGCGGAGCCCGGCTTGCACTCGCTTCCGCAACCTCGAGAATCCAGCTTCAGTGTTAGTTTCGAAAAAGGGACTACCAAAACGTGCACCGGAGAAAAACAGGCTTAAAAACGCGTTCATTTGCTCTCTTAAGTCTGGATTACTTCCTGCAGCTCGCGAAATAAGCCCGGAAAGCGGACGATTCTCGCTTATCCAGAGAAAGGTTGGGTTCGCAGCAGACTGACTGGCGGAGGGAGAGGGATTCGAACCCTAACTCCCCTTTTGAAGTGGGCCAAACGAGCGGGTATCTACGGTGAGATAGGATTGTTTCCGAGTAGGCAGTCAACCGGGAGCAATTGCGATCACTTCCCATGAGCCGAGTTCCCACTACCAACCCGGCCAGCTTCCTCGAAGTCCGTTTCTGGATAGTTTCCGGATTGCCGACAGTCCGGGAGCCAGCCCGTTTCACGACTCGAATGTGACGCCAAACTAGTCACTTCTACGGAAAGCCCGTTATTAGAGTCCGAAGACATGCCCTAAAGCAGGTTTCATGATACAAGTGCAAAAGAGTTATACGATGCTCAGGCGGCAGATGCTCGGTTGCGCGATAGTTCTTGGCACGCTTTTTGTCCTTTTGCTGGTCGCAGTCGGTGTGATGCATCACCACACGAGCCTTCAAGGCTCCGGGAGCAGCCTGCTCCGGACAGATGTCGCGCTTTTACTCGCATATGGCATCGCGGGGGTGGTTGTCTTGAAGCAAAGGTCCTGCAACGCGAATACTGCGGCAATTGTTGGGGCGCAGATAGGCCTGCTTCTTGGTGCTGTAGGAATAGCGAACCATCTGATTGAAGCGTTTGTTCCGATCAGACCCTTCGTTCTTATTATCGCCCCGGTGTTGCTGACGCTCGCCCTGTTAGGCGCCGCGGGCGCTGTGGCATGGGAACGCACAGGGTCGCTGTTTTTGGCGGTGTGCGGCGGAGTGTGGTGTGCGATTGTCGCGACACTGATCACACTCTGCTTTGCGATTTCGTTTAATCTGCTTTTTGCGGCACGTGTGGACTGGCAATTGCGCGAGGCCTTTGCTGCGAGCGGCATGAGCGATCCCGGAGGCTTCCGGGTGAAGAACATATTGGAAGCGTCGTCGGAGATACTTGTTCGTATGCCACTCCTCGCTATCTGCCTGGCCTTTGCCGGCGCAGTTATTCACGCTTGGATGAGCCGCGAATCCCGACGCATGCTTGTGGTATCAGCCGGCTTCCTGGCCCCGCTTCTGTTTGTGGTGGGTGCGTCGGCGCTGTGGCACGCCAACGCGATCGAACGTGCTGCACGACCTCCCTTTGTGATGTCAGGAGTCCTGCTTACCGGAGTCGCTCTGTGCGCTGCCTATCCGATTTGGTCGGTCCTCCACGTTTCGAGGGGCAGGTCCAGGGACGCTGTGAAGTCCTAACCAAAAGGTTCGGAAAGCGACTCGGGTCACTCCCGAGTCACGAGCAAACCGGAAGTTATTCCGGTCCATAAGTCGGCTTCGAGGACGCGAAGCCGTTTCCGAGGACTGATTGTCTGCGCTGACTCCTGAAGGCGCTCAATAAGTGCATCAGCCTGACAGCGCCAATTGAGGAAGAGATGCCTTATTGGCTCAATTTAGAACCTATACCAAGTATGCTTTCCTCTTGGGATGAACGGGGCTGTCGCATCCTTCCGTAAGCAGAGGTCCTCTTTATGAATCAGAATTTCGCCGCAATTATCCTCGGTGGTACTGGGCAAGTCGGTGGTGCAGCGGTCGCGGAGCTGCTGGCAATTCCGGAATGCCGGGAAGTGGTGATGGTCACCAGAAAGCCCATTGCGGCGCGATCGCGGGTGCGCAACCTCGTTCTTGATACCGGCGCTGCTGACTTTGCCGAGCGCACTGCCGCCCTTGCCCGCGAAGTTTTAAGCCAAGGTCCCGTCAGCGCCGTGAGCTGTGTGGGTGTCGGTTCTGGATCGAGGCGCTGGAGCGAAGAAGAATTGAAACGACTTGAACTCGGCGTCGTCGGCGAATTTGCGCGTGGCTGCCACTACGCCGGAATCGCCCAGTTTTGCCTGCTTTCTGCGGCAGGAAGCACAGCCCGCAGCCGGTTTCGATATGTCCGCGTAATGGGCATGAAGGAAGACACCGTGCGCAACATCGGTTTTACTCGCCTCGCCATCTTTCGCCCCGGCATCATTGTAGGCAACGCTCATACCCCGGCCTGGGTCGGTTTGTTAGGAAGCCTCGTGCCTGGGCCGTTCGGCAATATCGATCAGCGAATTCTCGGTCGTTCAATCGCCGCAGAGATAGCTTTGCACAGTCGAGAGGCCGGCGAAGTTATCCGCGAAAATGCCGCAATGAAAAAACTCGCTGCACAGTTCAATAGCGTGACTTTGGGATTTTTACGTGAGGTCTAGGCCAAATCAATCGCGGAGCTCGTGCGCGGAGATCTGGAGAAGGCCGTTCAGCAGCTCAAGCGGGAGCCGGGTAAGGGGCTGTTCGTGGCAGGCGTGAAGCTCCCGCAGGCGTTCGCGGCTCCAATCAGGAGCAAAATTGCCACTACCTCTCCAAGCTGGCCACCCATAGATTGGCCCGAAAGCGGCTTGTAGGAAGTTGCGGGCGGATCGTCCGTAAACAAGAAACTGAGAATGTGAGTCGCCGGTAGCGCGGAAAACGTTCCATTCCAGGAGCCGTCGTCATTGATCGGAGCGCCACCCAAGGGTTACGCCATTGAGTACAACAGCGATGCCTGACGGGCAGTAGGTCCGGGAAAGCTAGCTCACTAACTCTGATATTTCATGTCACGTTTCCTAACAGTTAGGTTGACACAGAAGCTGACAAATTTTGACGCAGAAAATGACAAAATTTGTTCTTGCGTCAGCTTGCCAGCATGGGCAGAACGGTCACCACTATTGCTCGCAAACACTTTTAAAGTGCAAGATCCACCTGAAAAACAGGAATTGTGGAGGGGAACATGCTGTGTGTAATGTCAGGGTGTCGAAATGGATGTCGGTTTGTTACGAAGGTCTCTACGCCTTTCGTGTCGCGGATTTTGCAGGAGTTGGACTAGCCGATACGTGCGCCTAAAGGGAGCGGTGAAAGCTCATGGTACATGCCGGTTCGGATTCATTGTCTTGGCTTCGAGTATTTTGGCCGGTTGCGGTGGGAATTCGTCCTCTCCTCCGATGCAGCCTGCCAACCAAACATCTACGGCGACATACGGTGCCAACGGAGCGACCGGGGAAACGGTTAGTGGAGGCACATTCGCGATTGGCCCAGGAAATGCGCCTGGCCCAGCAAACGTGACGCCATCTCCGCAATCACCCCAAGGGGTAACTCATCAGATTACCTATGACGGGAACGGGAGCACGAGCGGCTTTGGCCCATCGGATCCGAGCCGGTATCTGCCAGGGGGTACAGTGACAGTCCTGGGGAATCTCGGATTTCTGTTCAAGCCTGGATATGTGATGACGGGATGGAATACCGCGGCCGACGGGTCGGGGATCGCGTATGAAACCGGGACGACATTCGCGATGGGGACAAACGATGTAACCCTCTATGCCCAGTGGAGCCCTGGGAACTGGCCTCCCGTATCGATCTGGGGTGGAGCGCGCGAGGTAATCACATTGAAAGCCGACGGGACGGTTTGGACTTGGGGATTGAATGCATCGGGGGAGTTGGGAAATGGAAACACGAATGACAGTTGGATTCCGGTGCAGGTGCTGGGAGCGGGTGGATCAGGGATTCTCAACAATGTGACGGCGGTCATGGGCGGGGAGTTGCACAATGTGGCGCTGAAGTCGGACGGGACGGTTTGGACTTGGGGCAGCAACATCACCAATCAACTGGGCAACGGGATGCCGGCGGGAAAAGCCAACAACAGCCTGACGCCAGTGCAGGTGAGCGGACTGACGTCTGTAGTGAAGCTGGGATCGCGTGGCTACCACACATTGGCGGTGAAGTCGGATGGTACGGTCTGGGCTTGGGGATGGGACCGGTATGGCGCGCTGGGGAATGGAATTGACGATGCTAATTTCGACTATCCCGTTCCGGTGCAGGTGCAGGGCGTAAACAATCCAATCATGGTGACGGCCGGATATCTGTTTGGGGTGGCACTGTTGCAGGATCACACGCTTGTGGCGTGGGGCGGCAACATTAATGGCACCATAGGAGACGGAACGACAACCAACCGGTTGACAGCAGTGCCAGTGACAGGGATCGACAACGTGGTCTGGGTATCGGCGGGATGGACGCATGTGGTGGCGATTCGCGCCGATGGCACGGTGTGGACTTGGGGCCAGAACGTATGGAACGGGGCCTTTGATATGTGCAATGGAGTGTTTTGTGGATACGGAAAGCTGGGAGACGGGACCACCAACGACCACCATTCGCCTAAGCAGGTGGCCGGGTTGAGCGGGGCGATCATGGCCTTAGCCGGGGACTCGAGCACTTCAGTGCTGTTGAGGGATGGCACGGTATGGACGTTCGGGTCGAACGGAGCGGGGCAACTCGGCGTTCCCGGGATGAACCAGAGTTTGGTGCCAGTCCAGGTGCAGGGGCTTTGCCACGCCGTCTACATCATGACGCGGGATTTTCACAACGAGGCGCTTTGCCAGGATGGAACGTTGTGGTCTTGGGGATCGGGGGACAATGGAGAGCTGGGCAACAATACGAATTCGAATAGCGTAACGCCGGTTGAGGTGAAAGCCTACTGAAGTAAGTAATAGCTTTGAAATCCGTCCTCATCTATGTTCATCCGTGGCCAAAAGATTCAAATGATATCACTCTGATATCAAAAAGCTGATTTCCACCAATTGTGCGTCATCATTGTCCTCAGGTGTCCCTGAAAGGGATACCTGAAAGGATATCTATGAAAATCGCACAGCTTTTTGGAGTAAAAACCAACCCCAGCCAGCAACCCCGTTGCTGCCACAAACGCAGCGACGGAAGCGAGTGTAAGGCCCATCCCCGGAAAGGTAGGCAATATTGCTTCCTTCACGATCCCGCGTCCGAAAAGAAAAGCGCGGCAGCCCGCCGCGCCGGCGGAGTCATCCGCGGCTACAAGGCCCAGGAGGTTTTGAAGCTCCCTCCCAACCTTCCCGCCCTGCCGCTTCGGGATACCGGCGAGGTGGTCGAGATGTTCAGAGTGACAGTCAACCACTTCCGCCAGGGCGAGATGGATCTCCGCTCCGCCAACTGCATCCGAAATTTCGGCCTCGCTATGCTCCGCGGCTTTGAGTTCGACGCGCGCACCCAGCGCGAGGCCGCCCGGGCCGCTGCCCCACGCACCTTCTCGGGCAAAAAACTGCCTTTGCAAGGCGTGAACTTTGTCATCAGAGATATCAAAGGGGCCCAGATCTATCCTCGCGAGACCGCAGCCACTTCGGCCCCCAATCCCCTCTCCCCGCCCAGCCAGCCAGAGCCAAAACCAGACACCGCAAGACTAGACAAAAGAGAAGACAAACCAGAACAAGGGATGCAAGACAGCCTCAGCCCCGCATCCGCCGCCAGCGCCCAAAATCAGACAAAAGCTCAGCAACAGACTGAACAAAACGAACCAAAACCGAACGACCAAAATAAATCACAGCAGAACGGCCACTCTGCCATGAGCCCGGCGCCGCCTTCCACGCAGCCCGTCGCATCCCCGCCGCAAGAAAATCCACCCGTGCACTACCCGCCCGGCCTGGGGCCTCGTTATATGACCGTGGCCACGCCCAGCATGCCGTGGTGGAGAAGACAGCAATTCAACAACCCCGGCTTCGTGACCGGTACAGTTCCCCAGACAGCAGCCATGCCGGCCCCGCGCTTCCGGGGCACGAGGCCGTAGCAGGGCTCTAAGAGTTTGGAAAGCATCCCAGGATGCCGGGCTTAATTTGAATAAAGCCCGTGAAGGTCTTTGAAAATTCGGTGCCCGTCGGGATTGCGGAGCCTTAGAACGGGTGAGCGAAAAGTGAGCGCCGGACCGCGCGAACTTTTTGCGAGTCGGGTCCCCAGCAAGCCGGGTTTTGGCTTGATGGGGTGAGGACGGCGAAGCGGTTTACCGCGGAGCCTTTAGAATGAAGCCCCAGCGCGTGCTTGTCAGGGCACGGATTCATCCGTGCCGTTAAGCTCTTGCAAATGAACAATTCCACTCTGCCGAAGGCCAGCGCGTAGCCGGGTGAGCTTTTGGTGAGCGCTGTCGCGCGCGAACCAAAAGCGAGGGCGAAGCCCTCAGATGAAAAGCGGAGCGCTTAGAACAAAGCCTCTTGAAGGTCTTTGAGAATTCGATTGCCTGAGGACTGACGACTGCCCCCAGCAAGTCCCCACCCTGACATCAATTTTCCCCAGTAAATATGCGGCGATCAGCGTTGTTTTAGGGCTCCAACCACCAGCGAGCAAGTACCCCCCTCTCAGGAACGGTCAACCCACCGTTTCCAATGCGCCAACGTCTTTTTACTGAGCGGTGTACCCCAATCGCCGGGCGCAATCAGCCAAGATTTCCGCCTCCCACGCCGGACGCCTGGGGCTCCTCGGATGGGCCAACGCAGTCGGAATGCGTCCCAGCAGATTTAGAAATACCGCTGCGGAATGTTTGTAAGCTGGGACTGGCGTTCGAAATACCACGTTCCCCAAATATTGCAGTGCATCCGAAAGCGCGTCTGTTTGTTCTCTAGAGGCGGATTACTCTCCGGCAACTCGCGGAATGAGCCCGGAAAGCGGATGGTTCGTGCGTATCCGGAGAAAGGTTGGGTTCGCTGCAGACTGCCTGGCGGGGGGAGAGTCATTCGAACCCTAACTCCACTTTTGAAGTGAGCCAACGAGCGGGTCATTTACCGGTCAGATGGATTGTTTCCTAAGCACGTTTCCTTTGCCACCCTTGAGTTCCCATCGCGACAGTCATCTTGCAGAGAGTTACCCACATTGCAGACTGCACAACTTTGGGAATCTGCGTGGAGCTACGAAAATGCGAGTTGCCCGCAAAATCCATTCCACCTTAAAACCATTTAATATGGTACTAACAATACAACATTCACATTATCATAGGCTGAAACTACCGATTTGGGGCTGAAGGTAAATGAACGTCAGGCGAAAGATTCTGACTGCAAGAAAGCTCATGCAGTTCGTTCTGTAAGGAGAAGTTATGAGATTGTGGGGATCTCAAGAAGAAAGTTCTGATTCCGGGAACAAAAACCTGCTTTTGCTTGTCTTTAATCTTAAGGACATATACTTCCACACAAGTTGAACAACCCGATTAGGAGCTAAAGTAAATGGTCTTCAGGCGAAAGATTTGGCTTGCTATCGCGTTTGTGGTGGGGGGCATCGCAAGCGTGTGTGTGGCCCAAGAACTCAAACCAGGCGTCGTGATCGAAAAAGCCGATACCAACGGTCTCAACCCTGGCCTGGTGGTCGAAAGTATCGCCAAAAATTCTCAAGCGGAGCAAGCAGGAATCCAGGAAGATGATGTTTTAACAAGCTGGTCAAGGGGCGATGTTCACGGCAAGCTTGAATCGCCATTTGATCTATCCTGGGTTGAATTGGAGCAGTCGCCCAGGGGCGAGGTCAGCTTGCAAGGCCGCCGCGGCGCCGATCCCCAAGTCTGGAAATTAAGTGATGTAGTTGTTGGCATTGTTGGCAGCTGGGGAATTGAGGTCCGGCCCGAGATGCCCCAGGATGTTTTATCTCTCTATCTGCAGGGACGAACGTTGGCTCGAGCAGGCCAGCTGACCGAGGCCCTTGATTTTTGGCATAGAGCTTCCTTCGAAGCCAGGAAAACCCCGCCCACATGGCTTGAAGTTTGGCTGTTGTTTCATGCTGCTAATTCCTTGACTGACGCACATCAATGGGAAGACGCTGAAAAGGCTTATCAGGCGACCATGGAACAGGCCAAAGACGCAGGACCAGCAGTGACCGCCCAAATACTCGAGGCTTGGGCTTGGACATCGGAGTCAAGAAACACCACTGAGGGTGAGGCGAAGAGGCTTTACCTTGAGGCCATTGCAGAAAACCAAAAGCTCGACCCCGAAAGCTTGGCTGTTGCGCGCCTTCTCACCAGAATTGGCGTCATGCTTCGGCAGCTCGACGATCTGGGGCAGGCGGAAGATGACTACCGCCGGGCCCTGACGATCGCACAGAAGGTGGCCCCGAATAGCCTTGATGTCGGGCGGATTCTCCTCGATCTCGGTCGTATAGCCTACAAGCGTGGTGATCTTACTGAGGCTGAAAGATACGAGCGCCAAGCTCTGATGATCACGGAAAAAGTAGCCCCGGGCAGCATTGATGCTGCTTGGTGCCTCAATGCTTTAGGCTTGCTGCGAATTGAGTTCAGTGATTTTGAAAACGCAAAGAAATATCTTCTGCAAGCCTTGGCGATCCGGGAAAAACTGCTACCCGGGGGCTCGATGGCAGGAAGCAGCTTTCTGAATCTCGCCATAGTCTCCAATCTCACCGGTAATCTGGCCGAAGCGGAAACCTATTTGCAAAAAGACCTGGCCATCCTGGAGAAACTGAGCAGCGAGAGAAACTGGACCGAGACCCACACCAAGGCAACGGTGTACAGCAACCTTGCAGATTTGGCTATTGAGCGAGGTGACGTGGCTAGAGGTGAGCAATATTATCGGCAGGCCTTGGCGATCTGGGAGAAATTGGTTCCTGGAAGCCTCTTGACTGCTTCTAGCCTCTCTGGCATTGGCGAAGCCGCCCTGCGGCGCGACGATTTCGCGACTGCCGAGCGCTACCTGCGCTTGGGTTTAGACATTCGAAATAGGCTAGCTCCCAACAGTTTGGATGTCGCCTCGAGTCTTAGTGACCTGGGCGTAATTGCAATGGGCCAGGGCAATCTCAGCCAGGCCGATGCCAATTTCCGCCGCGCCTTGGCGATTGTACGGAGGCGGGCTCCAAACAACCTTGATGAAGTGGAGCTTTTGCGCAACCTAGGCCTGGTGTGTGCCCGTCGAGGAGACGGAGTAGGGGCTGAGAAATTCCTTGAACGCGCGCTGGCGCTCAACCGGAAGCTGGCCCCCGAAAGCCCTTATATGGTGTTGGCTCTCAACGATCTGGGGAATGTCGAAAAGGGTCGCAGAGAGTTGGCCAAGGCTGAGGAGCACTACAGGGAAGCTCTGGCCATCGAAGAAAAGCAGGCTCCGGGAAGCGCAGAGCAGGCTGAGACTTTGGTAGGCTTGGCCGGGATCATGCATCGCAAGGGGGACTTGGAGTCAGCCGCGCAACTGTTCGAACAAGGACTGACTGCGTTTGAGAATCACACGGCCCGGCTAGGCGGCCTGGAAGAATCCCGTTCCGACTTCCGCTCCAAGTATGCCGGCTACTATAGGGACTACATCAATCTGCTGATAGAGCAGAAAAAGCCTGACGCGGCTTTTCAGGTCGCGGAGCGCTCCCGGGCCCGGACCCTGTTGGAGATGCTGGCCGCAGCTCACGCGGACATTCATCAAGGTGGCGATCCTGCATTGCTGGAACGGGAACACTCTCTGCAGGAATTGATCACCACGAAATCGAACCGTCGCGTACAGTTGCTCAACACTCGACATACCCAAGAGCAGTTGGTGGCAATTGACAACGAACTCCAGGACCTTTTTACACAATTCAAAGACATCGAAGGGCAAATCAGACTCAGCAGCCCCAGCTATGCCGCTCTTACCCAGCCCCAGCCGCTAAGCGCAAGAGAAGTGCAGCAGCAATTGCTCGACGATAATACATTGCTGCTCGAATATTCTTTGGGAGAGAGCCGAAGCTACGTTTTCGCGGTCAGCGCGAACTCGCTCTCTGCCTACGAGTTGCCGAAGCGTTCTGCGATTGAAGCCACTGCCCGGAGAGTTTACGAGATCCTCGTAGCCCGAAGCCACATTAAAAAGGGTGAGACAGATATCCAGCGGATGCAACGTGCGCACCAGGTAGAGGCCCAATATCCTGAAGCTTCAACCGCTCTGAGCAGCATGATTTTGGGTCCAGTTGCCCCGCTCCTTGAAGGGAAGCGCTTGTTGATTGTGAGCGACGGAATCTTGCAGTACGTACCGTTTACTGCCCTGCCATCTCCCGGAACAAAAGCAGAACCCATTCCCTTGATTGCAAATCACCAGATCGTGAATCTGCCTTCCGCCTCGGTTTTGCAGGTGTTGCGACGTGAGAGTGCCCAACGGGCGAGACCGACCCAGGCCATCGCGGTGCTGGCTGACCCGGTTTTTAAACCCGGTGATGAGCGCGTCAAAGGCTTCCAGGGGATCAGCCGGCCCAGTGATGAGATCGTAGGCAAGACGGATGCCGAGCAATCAATATCGCAAACCCTTCTTCTCCGTTCAGCTACGGACCTCGGCATGATGGATGGAAATTTTCCCCGGCTGTTCTATACGCGGCAGGAGGCGGAGTCAATCCTGAAAGAAGCGCCCGTGGGCAAAAGCATGAAGGCAATTGACTTTCAGGCCAGCCGTGCCACGGCAAGGAATCCGGAGCTGGCGCAATATCGCATTATCCACTTCGCCACCCATGGATTACTGAACAGCGAGCACCCGGAACTCTCTGGACTGGTGTTGTCGCTGGTGGATGAACATGGCAAGCAGCAAAACGGTTTTCTGCAATTGACGGACATTTATAACCTGAATCTGCCGGCAGACATGGTCGTGCTGAGCGCGTGTGAAACCGGTTTGGGGAAGGAGGTTAGAGGCGAAGGACTGCTGGGGATTACCCGGGGGTTCATGTATGCCGGGGCCAGCCGGGTCATGGCCAGTTTGTGGAAGGTAGACGACGCCGCCACGGCAGAGCTGATGGGGAGATTCTACAAAGGAATCTTCAAAGATAATCTGCAACCGGCAGCAGCGCTGCAGAAAGCGCAGGTTGAAATGTGGAAGCAGAAGCGCTGGAGCTCACCTTACTATTGGGCAGGGTTCGTCCTGCAGGGTGACTGGAAATAAAGGTTTGCACGGCCATCATGAATCTGGCTAGAACTTGTTTCATAAATAGGGTTTTGTCAGGGCACGGATTTATCCGTGCCGTAATGCGCCATATAAATATTGGGCTTCAGCCCCTGAGGCGATTTCTTCCATGAGTCCGCGAGCATTTATGAAACAAGCTCTACAAGAAAACGCGTGCGCTTCGTTCTTAGCGCAACGTTACAGGTGAGATGGAGAAACACCGGGCCGGGTGCAAGGGAAAATGAATAAGCTGACGCGAGAGGAGTTTGCCAAGTTTCTTGCCGTGCTGGATTCTGACCGGACTCGTGCCGCGGAAAAATATGAAGTCCTGCGCCGCAAGCTGGTAAAGCTCTTTGAGTATCAGAAGTTCATCCACATTGAAGAGCTTGCCGATGAGACCATAGACCGGCTGGTTAAAAGACTGGAAACAGAAGAGATACACGACATCAGCTTGTTTGCCTATGGGGTAGCGCGCAATATCTGCCTGGAAGCCCGCAGAAAAAAAAGCAAATACATTTCCATTCAGGACCACTATAAGAGTGAGGAGCTATGTATGGGCGACCCCGATCCCGAAGAGAGCATCATTACAGAGCTAGGCAATGCGCAAACCCTCGAGTGCCTGACAAAATGTTTGAAGAGCCTTCCCTTGGGATACCATGAGCTGATCATTGAATACTATCAAGGTGAAAAACAGGTAAGGATCAAACGAAGAAAAGACTTGGCCAGAAAGCGAGGCATTACGATCGAATCATTACGGTGCGAGGCCAATAAAGTCCGGGACAAGCTCAGGAGCTGTGTCAATAGGTGCCTCAATGTGAGGCGGCTTGGCGGGTTTACACCAGGCGCTGCTCTGCGGGAGAAGGGGGAGATGGGGTGAGCAACAGTCGGCGAGTGAGGGCGCTGGAATATCTGTTGGGAGAGTTGCCCGAACAAGAAGCAGTCGAATTTGAAGAGCAGTGTTTCGTTGACGATAATCTGTTTGAAGAGACATCTGCCTTGGAAAATGACTTGATAGATTCATTTGTCCGGGGTGAGCTTTCAGAAGCGGAACGGCAGCAGTTTGAAAAGGGATATCTGGTCTCTCCAGCCAGGCGAGCCAACGTAGAGTTCTCCAGGGTGCTGGCGGAACATCTTTCTGTTCTGGAGCCCGAGAAGGTCACAAGCGAAAGGGAATCAGTCCCTGGCATCCTATCTTTTCAGAGTTGGCCAGGGCTAAAACGAAGCCGCCTGGCATGGGCCGCGGCCGCCCTGATCGCGATTACGACGCTCTCCTGGACCATAGTTGTGAATCAGCGGTTGCACCATGAGATCGATTCCATGCGCGCTCAACAAACGGAATTCCAGAACCGCGTACAGGACCTCCGCCAGCAAATTGCCGGTCTGGACTCACGCTTGCACGAAATTGGCTCCGCTGAAGTGCAGCACGAGATTCCAGGCACTACGATCCTCTCGCTGGCCCTGGTGCCGGGAATAAACCGAAGTCCCACGGATGCCAGCAAACTTGTAATTGCTCCCGTAGCTCCGCTGGTGCAGCTTAAGCTTTATATGGAACATGACGACTACCCCAGTTATCGCGTATCTATTGAAACCGCCGATGGGCAGCGGATTTGGCAGAAGAATGGTCTGAAGAGCCAGGCCGGTCAGCAGGGAAGCAAGACTGTCACCGTAAAAATGCCATCCTCTGTCCTTAAGGGCAGCGACTACCTGATCAAACTCGATGGCCTGGCAGCCAATGGTAAGTTTGAAGAAACAGAAGACTATCGCTTTCAGGTGATAAGACGCTGATTTGAGAAACCCCTGAATTTGGGAAACCTTATTGCCATTGCAAGGCATTCCTTGAAAAATTGTTTTGAGCCTCTGCGTTCCTCAGCGTCCTCTGCGGTTAGGCCTTTGCTTTTCACCGACAGCCCAAACAATTGAAACAGAAGGGCTTCTTCCACTAGCCACGATCCTTTTGTGCAAGGCAAAAAAAATTCCCAATACTTTCTCCAAAACTGTCACTTGATTATTAGAGGGGGAATCTTGCTGCTTTCCGGCTTGTTCAAAAGGGTTAACAGGCTGGCGAGCCAGGATTCCTCCCTTTGTTAGATCAGTCGCCCCGGGCCCCAGCGGTCAAAATTTTGAGTTTCATTTTAGGAGATAGAAATGTCGCATTCCGTGAACCGCATTGCATTCGTCCTTGTGTTGTTCAGCGTCTTGTTGCTTTCTTTTGTGCTATTACCAGCCGTTCCCTGTGTAGCACAGACGAGCCCTGGCCTGGAGCAGGGGTTTAAGCCCTATGGTTCGTACCACGGCGGCGACATTGATACTGTGAACCTGTTGACGGGCAACCTGACGCTGAATGTTCCGCTGTTGTCGTATCCACAGCGGGGCAAGCTCGCACTGCAGTTCTTTCTTGTCTATAACAATGCTTCCTGGCAGGTGAAACAAACGATAGCGGGAAACCCGCCGAAGCCGAAACTCGACTGGGTTTGGCGAGGACAAGGGGTTACCGCTGACTGGAATGGGGACTGGGGTGTGAGTCCGGAAGACTTGGAGGCGACATCATTTACACCCGGCGTAGTTACTGATCCCTTTGGCGGCACACACATATACAGCTTTGTTGGTTCCGGCCCGAGTACAAAGAAAGAAAGCCTGGATGCAACCGGCCTAATGGTGATCGGGTCTTCCGTAACAGACCGATCCGGGATCACATACGGCAACCAAGGGGGATTTAACTCAGGGATGACAGACCCCAACGGTAATCAGATCACTAGAGTCTTGACATGGGATTCGACGAACTTCGTATTCGTGGATCATGGATGGATTGACAGCGTGGGACGGCAGATACCCGGTGGCACATTTCACCAGTCCGGGCGTTCCCGCACTTGGGTTCCGGGAGTGGCCACGGCAGATCTTAGCGGTTGTCCAGCGGGAACAGGAACAGCCTCGGTGTGGGATGTGCCTGCTTTCGGCGGCGGGACGAGCAGGTTCAAGTTTTGCTACGCGCTAATGACATTCACCAGCAACTTTGGCCTCAGTTACATCCAAGAGCATAGTGTCGGAGCCAACGTGCTCACGGCAGTGATCTTACCGAATAGTACGCAGTGGACATTCTCTTACGACGGACAAGGCAATCTGTCGCAAATAGGCTACCCCACAGGTGGCAAGACATCCTATGGATGGGTCAACCGCTTGGCATTTGGTGATGGCAGCCTGGGGCCTCGCGTAAACACGCGCAGCGTGGATGCAAACGACGGAAAAGTACCCTCCACTTGGAGCTACAGTTACAATATCTCGCCTAACGGTGATACTAAAGTTACAGACCCCGCCAACAAAGACACGGTGCATAGCTTCTCCGGAATGTCTGGGTCTGTATACGAGACAGAGACAAAGTTTTACGATGGTCCACAGTCCGGCGGGGTGCTTCTCAAGACCATAGATACTCATTACACAAGCATCGCCAATCCCAATGACAATGTGGCCGCAAACATCTTTGCCGATCAGATCACCACGACATTTCCCAACGGCCACGTCACTAAGACGGTCAGAACCTCTGACTCCGGCGCGACATTTTATTCGCAGCTTACCAACAGCACTTATCCACTGATTTACGGCAATGTAGTCAACGAAGCGGAATACGACTTCGGACAGAGCTCCCCCACAAAACAGACAGTCATTACTCCTGAATGGCAGACCGATTCCAATTACCTTAATGCGAACCTCCTTGATCTACCCGCTTCGATAACGATCAATGATGGCAGCGGCAACAAATGCGCTGAGACTGACTATGCGTATGATGACCCTAATCGTCTTGTTGGAGCCTCGATTTCAACGCAACACGTAGGGCCACCCAACGGGGTGCGCGGCAATCTTTCGTCAATGACTCACTTGCTCAGCAATACGCCATGCCAGGCCAATGCAAGCTGGAGCACAATCAACAGCTATGCCAACGTGTACGACACGGGTGAGGTGTATCAATCCATTGATCCGCTGTCTCGCACTACTACGTATTCCTATGATCCTGCCTTTGTTGGGGGCCGAGTTACAAACACGCAATTGCCGGATACGAGTTCGAATGGGACGACAACACACCACATCATCAGTGCTAACTATGACTTCAATATAGGCGTGTTAACCAGCTTTACCGACCAGAATCGCAATTCAACGTCCTATTCTTACGACAACATGGGGCGTATTACTAACGTCACCGGGCCACAAGATCCCAACAATGGCGGCCAACAGGCGCTGACGACGCTTACGTATAACGATGCCATCGGCAACAACTCGCCCTCTGCGCAACGGCAAGAAAGGACAGTTGACAGCAATACGCTGACAACCTCCTGGACGCAGTTCGATGGGCTGGGTAGAACAATCCGCACGGCCAAGACAAATGGCGAGGCCGGGGCAAATTCAGTGGACGATGTGGATACTTGCTATGACAGCCTGGGGCGCAAGTCATTTCAGTCCTATCCGTACAAAAGCAGCGGATTCAATGTGCAGTACGCCTGCAACAACTCACAAAGACCAGGTGATACGTTTTCCTATGACGCGCTTGGCGCGCTGACGACAACGACCAGAGCCGATGGTGGCACGGAGCAAAGCGACTTCTCCAGCTTTCCGATGGTCACAGTAACAGATGAGACCAACCGGCAACGCCGTTCGACCAGCGACGCTTTCGGACGCCTCATTGAAGTGGATGAGCCGGGGGGCTTACCTGCCACTGCCGCTAGCGGTTCGCTGACCATCAACGGCACGCTTCGGAACTTCGGCACGGGAACGCAGCCCGCAACCAGCGGCCATGTGGAACTGACTTTTAGTGGCACATTGCAGTCAAAAGCGAGTTGTTCACCTTCTGGACAGCCTTGTAGCGACAGCGGTTCGATCAGCATTACCGTGGCAGGCTTCACCAAGAGTGTTAACTACAGCTCTTCTACCGGTACCGATTCTGGTCAAAGCGTCCACGCGCTGGCGAACGCATTTCATCTTGACTCAACCTCACCAGTGGATGCGATTTTCTATGGCGCAGACGAATCTGGCAATATCGTTGTGGATCTTATCGCTAGGACGAAGGGCGCGGCAACCAACTACCCACTGTCTACTTCTATCGTGTCCAATGATCCCACGGACTTCCCCTCGCCTTCATTCCAGGTCACCTCAGGTTCACACTTGATCGGTGGTCAGGACGCCTCCAATGGAGGAACGATCTATGACTCAGGCATTGTCTATGTTGCCATGTACGGCTTTACCGCGAGCGCCTCTTACGGGCAAAACGGCAACAACACGGCCGCGCTGATTGCCTCGGCCCTGGTGGGCACTGGGGCAACTGGTTTGAACCAGCCAAATTCCCCTGTCACCGCCTCGGCTTCGGGTTCCACTATCACAATGACTTATAAAACTCTTGGGGCGTCCGGTAACATTTCTGTGAGTCTTCCCTCCAGCTCCTATCAGCCGGACAATCCGTCTTTCACAACTCCTGGCGTAATGCTGAGTGGCGGATCGGATCCACAACCACCCTCACTCTTGACCCCGGCAATCACGCTGTATTCCTACGACGCACTGGGTAACCTTGTCGGCGTGCAGCAGCAGGGCAACAGCTCCGATTCGAATCAGTGGCGCCCGCGCAGCTTCCAATTCGATTCGCTCTCACGCCTTCTAACGGCAACGAATCCCGAATCGGGAACGATTTGTTATGGAGTGTGGCAGAATAACCAGTGTGTCAACGGTTACGACAATAACAGCAACTTGATTGCCAAGACCACGCCTGCGCCCAACCAGACGGGCACGGCTACCGTTACTGCGGCGTATGGTTACGACGCGCTGAACCGGCTCACCGGAACAACCTTTTCCTCCGGGGGCGGTGCGGTTTATGTCTATGACCAGAGCAACTTGTGGAGCGTCCCAATCCGAAACGGCATCGGCAGGCTGAGCGGCGAATATAACACCCTGGCATCGGATTCGCATCAGGTTGGATTTGTGAACAGCTACGACGTCATGGGGCGGCTGGTCTACCAAAATGAGTTCAATCAACGCAATGGCCAGCCCAACCAGGTAAATAAGGTCTTCAGCTACGCGTACAACCTGGATGGCACGCTGAAGTCTGTTACGTATCCCAGTACGCGGGTGGTCAACTACAGCTATAACACAGGCCAGCGGCCGGTTTCAGCGGCTGACAGCGCCAACAATTATGCTTCAAGTGCACAGTACACCGCTTTTGGAGCCCTGAGCAGCCTGGTGAATGGCGGAATCATTACAACTACCAACTCCTTCAATGCACGCATGCAGCCCGTTTTTCTCTCGGCCGCTACTTCTGGCCAGACTGTGCTGAGCTTGGGTTACGACTTCAACTCGTGCAATGGCAACGGCGGAGATAACGGGAATGTCTGCCAGCTCACAAACAACAAAAATAGTTCACGTTCACAGACATTTCAATATGACTCGCTGAATCGGTTGCTCTCAGCGAATTCCGGCAACTGGAGCCAAAGCTACACATATGATCCCTGGGGAAATCTCCTCAAGAAAACTGTCTCGGGCGGCGATACGCCGCTGAACGTGAGCGTGAACGGCAAGAATCAGGCAACCAACTGGTGCTACGACAGCGCCGGCAATATTGTGGGCGCAAGCGGTTGCCCCAGCTTTACGAATGTCTATGACGCCGAGAACCGACTGCTCAACACCGCGGCGGGGATTGCTTACGATTACGATGCTGATGGATGGAGAGTGAAGAAATCGAGCGGCACGCTGTATTGGTACGGACCCAGCGGCGAGGTACTGGACGAAACCGACCTGAACGGAGTGCTGCAGAACGAATACATTTTCTTTGGGGGCAAGCGCATGGCTCGGCTGGATTCGAGCGGTGCGGTGCACTACTACTTCAGCGATCACCTGGGATCAGCGGACGTAATCACAAACGCTAACGGCAGCGTGATCGAGGAAGAATCGGACTATTATCCTTTTGGCGGTGAACGAGTGGTTGCAGGCCCAGGTCCCAACCACTACAAGTTCACTAGCAAAGAGCGGGACCCTGAGACGGGCTGTGATTTCTTCGGGGCTCGCTACTACTGCAACAGCATAGGAAGGTTTTTGATCGCGGATTGGGCGGCGGCGCCGGCAGCCGTTCCCTATGCTCACTTCGGCAACCCGCAGAGTTTGAATCTCTACAGCTATGTGGAGAACAATCCAACCACTTTCGGCGACCCCGATGGGCATTTAATATATATCGGGCCAAAAGGGGGAGGCAGCGGTTCCGGGGGTACGAGAAGTTCTGATGATGATTGGATATGGAACCAGTTCGCCCAGGAACTCCAGAACTGGTGGGGTTATGGACGGTTTCGTACTAATTATGCATTCCATTTCGATGCCGAATCGGCGCGTCAGGAATTACAAGGTAGAGCAGTCTACGATCTCAAAACCAAAACAGTAACTATTTACACCAAAGAAGCTTTGGCCAAGATGAGCGACGCGGATGTGTTGAAGCTACAAGAGACGCTCCAAAAAGTACCTATGGCAAATGAAGAGCAAGTGAAGGAAATCAATGAAGCTCTAAAGGCCATCCCCATACCCGTGCCCGTGCCAGAACTTGACGCCAGCGGTAAAGTCCACACCAAACCAGGTGAGAAGCTGCCGGATCACGTTCCTGATAAATGGACGAAGGAGGACTTGGAACATGCAGCTCAAAATCTTAGAGAGAGCATCAAGAGAAGAAAACAAGAACTGATAGACTTGGGTGAAGATGCTGCTCATCGCAAGCGCGTCGGTGAAGAGGAACAACTATTGAGGCAAATCGAGAAGAAACTGAGCGGAAGTTAAAGAAAGTATCGAATACTATGGATCCACAGATACTGCTCGAGGATATCTTGGCAGAAGTTGACCCAAACTCTCCTAGAGTTGGTACTCTGACCAACAAGCTGTTGGAAGAGTTTCAACAAGGTTATCCTCTCGACAATCTACGGCTACTTTTGCGGAGCGAGAATGAACGATTAGTTAATACTGGAATATGGATTGCATCTGAATTGGGGGAATGGGGAAAACCGCTTCTTAATGATGTTTCTCCTCTCCTAAAGCATCCTGCAAAAAGAGTGCGCTATTTTGCTATTGATTGCATTCTGCTTTGGGCAGCGCCACCAAACAGGTTTGAGTTGGCTTCAGTAGTTGCACTAATGGATGATAGCGAGGCTGCAGTTCGCATGAAGGCCATGGATTTCCTCTGTCGCGCTTCTAAGGAGCAGCTTCTGGCTGGCCTCGCTTACTTGGAGGACACAGAACCAGAGTCTACCCATATACGTGGGCTTCATTGGTTCCTCGGCTCAAGTAGAACCAATCCAAAGGAAGTGATATCCGCTCTTCAGAGCGCGGAGAGTCTTTGCCGTAAGTATGGAGTTGTGGCTGCCACTCAAATGTCGAAGGAGAACATGGAGCCTCTTCTCTATGCCTCATCAATGGACGATCCCGACGTGAAACGATTCACCGAACGTCATGCTGCGATCGCTTGAAGCGTGAAATTATTGATGGAAGGCGGGTGCTCCGGGGCGAGTCGCCCGGGCTGAGCTTCTTCCTTATCATTAACTCTTCGGTGTGCTCCGTCCCTAGCTTCTTTGCTAGGGCGGGGTTTTTCTTTAACTGACTAGATAAATGCGAGAACGGATCGAGCATCCCTTGTTCCAGACTCATGAGGACCGATAGCTGAGGACTGCTGACAATGGTATCATTCTGGTATCAAATCGTTGATTTTTTAGAAACCATAGGCCATCATTGTGCCATACGTGTGTTTAGGGTGAGCCAAATGTGAGCGCGAGCAGTTGGCGAGAGCACAGCACCCCCTGCGAAGCCGAGGGGGTTGCGGAGCCCTTAGAATAACGCCGTTACACATTCCAGAATGCGGGGCTTTTACCCTTACGGTCTTTTAAAATTCATATGCGAGTAGTCGCGGACCCATGGTTTCCGCGATGATTGACCAATCCTACCCTGTTCGTCTCGCTGTCCGTCGAGAGTCCAGCCGTGAAACAGGTTTTAGAAAAGGGACTACCAAAATGCACACTGGAGAAAACCACGCTTAAAAACGCGTTCATTTGCTCTCTTAAGGCAGACTATTCTCCGGCGCCTTGCAGAATAAGCCCGGAAAGCGGGTGATTCGCGCGTATCTGGAGAAAGGTTGGGTTCGCTGCAGACTGTCTGGCGGTGGTATCAGTCTGCAGCGAACCTTTCTCCGCCGAAATAACGTGAGCGATAAATAAACCACATCTTGCTCGTATACACCCTTCGCCCCCTAGTCTAACGACTATGTTTGGGGCTTTGAGTTATCCTCAACGACGGCGCTTGGAAATGAAGGATGATTGCAGGGATCTTTCTCCGTGCGGCAAAAACGTATACCAAAGGTTTCGGTTTCGCTTTCGCTAGCATTCTCGCAAGATTGTTGCGTTTACTGGAGCCCCCTTAACCTTTTGGGCTTTCCGATCCAGCGTTCTGCATGTGCGGTTTTATCAATGGCCTCTTCCAAGTCTCGCATCCAGGAGGGCGCCGCGTAGTCATGGTCTGAAACCGCTTTGCCATCGCTCCCAAGTTGTAGCCTCACCTCGACGGTCGCATGATCTGACAGATCTGGCATAACCGTGAGGCCGGGGCCGGGCGGTGGAGAATAGCTCCCGCACGAGGACCAGAACTCCTGCGTGCGAAAGCGCTCGATCAGGGCGCGCGCCTGCTTGGGACTAATTTTGCTTCGTATTTCGCCGATCGCATGGACCCCGGAAATGCCTTTCCAACGGATCTCGCCATCGGCGAGAACATCGAGCGTATAAATAGGACAGGTGCCATGACAGCTGGAGTGTGAAAGCTCGACGGAGTCTTGCGGTGTCGATATCGCCGGAGGCGGAGTGGTACTTGGGCAGTGCTCCGCCAAAGGTCCATCGTATTCCCACACATCGACCTCAAGCCAGAAATCTCCGAGCCTAATCTCGTTCGCGGCCGGGTAGGATTGCTTCGCGGAATCTTCAGACAGCGTATAGACGTAGGCAGCCACATAGGTCTGGCCTTGGTTGAACCCATTCGGGGGAGAGGCAAATCTGGTGCTTGTGAGGTTGTCGAGCGAGGCCCCCACTAGCAGCGGATGTCCCAAACTCACGAGTGATTCTGGCGCACCTTCAGGGCCGATTTTAAAGTTGATGGTCACATCGCCCTGAATCCGCGCTATGCGAGCCAACGGCGGATAGGCCAGCTCAACGCGATGGGCAATCTGAAGCCTACCGAGTTGGCCCTGCTGGCGTCCCTGAGCAGAAGAGAATTCCGAAACCGCTGCGGCGGCCGCAGGAGCAGTGGTCGGCTGGGAAATGGATTGGCCGGCAGTGTCGCCGGCGAACGCGGCTAGGGCTACGAATAAATAACAAAAGCACTGCGTTGGTTTGTTAATCATGGATGCCTTCCGAAAAAGCCTCCCCTTATATATGAAGAACGTCAAGGCGGATGAAGCTTGCAGGAATAATCCAGGCAGCCGGATTTATTCATGAGCAATACGCGAAGCCCACCTTGGTTATGACGTATGGTGATTTTCCAACAGTTCTCAGCGTCACTGGAGGGTAATGTGGCGAATACCGCATTTCCAAAGATAAAGGCACTTCGGGGAGCGAAATCTCGAATGGGCTTCGGCCCAAGCGGAGGTGCAGGTATCTGGGCAAATGCAGACGGGGGGTATCGTGATTGTCACCGCGAGGGGGCCTTCTGACTGAGTAACCTGCGACGTTGGGGCTAACTCAGTGGAGTAGGCTCCGTACGAACAGCAACACCGGTCAGGCGTTTCTGGCGATACGCGGAAGGAATAGGTCAAGGATTGACTTTCGGTCAACGCGCTGCACCCACGACACTCGAACTGGGACTGTTTTGCACTGTCGATAGCAGCTTGCACCAACATTGGATTGCCGCTGATAACTGAGACCGACTCGATGCTTCCATCGGAGTGGACTGAAATGTACAAGCTTACGTCGCCGGCGGTCCTGGCTAGTCGTGCAAGGGGTGGGTATACGGGAGGAGATAACTTCCGTAAAACTACATGGGGTGCGGAATCTCCATCATTGGTTGTAGCTTGAGCAGGAGCAGATTGAGCGACCGCGAGTGCTGCACTGGCTAGGCTACTCACAAACAAAATTAATCCGAAGACTGCAATGCGTTGCTGCATGATCATAACCTCCGATAGTCGAAAGAACACTATCCCCCACAAAGAACGGTGAAGTGCCGAGAACTTGCAAGGATATTTCGTGAGGGTTACGGAACCGAGGGAACTGTGCCTTCAAGAGTGGCCAATCGCTCAGCCTGATGGAGCTTCCACTGATCCGGCAACCAGGCCGGCAGGTCGCTCATCTTAGCCTGCGGCAGGTTAACGAAGAGTTGCGTAAAATAAAGTTGCGGATCGATGTCATGCCGGCGGCAGGTACTGGTCAAGCTGGCGAGGATGGCTGCGGTTTGGCCACCACGCGGATTGCCAACAAACAACGAATTCTTCCGATTCAACACAATGCGCTTCATCTCTCTTTCACTGACGTTGTTGTCGATCGGTACCGCGCCGTTAGAGCAGAAGACCGTCAGCGTGGCCCATTGATTCAGGGCGTAGCTCAAGGCCTCCGCCATAAGATGCTTGGGCAGCAGTTGTTCCTTCCACGTGAGGAACTTCTCATGCAACTTGCCCAAAATGGGCGCGGACTGGTGCTGACGAAGTCTCAGGCGCTCTGCCACGGAAACATCTTTCGCCTGCCGCTCCACGGCATACAATGAGCGCACCAAGGCCACAGCCTCGGCGGCGATCTCTGGCGCGGCCTTTTCTGCCTCAATGAGTTTCCGTTTCGCATGAGCCCAGCACCCAGCGCGTGTGATCTCGTTGCCGACCACCACGCCGTTGTACCCGCCATAGGCATCTGCCAACAGCACCCGCTTGTAATCTTTCAGGAAATACTTGGGTCCGTCGCGCCCCCGATTCAGCGTGAAGTCGAACACGTTAATACCGCATGGACTACTCCAAGTAATGGGGTGGGGTTCCGGCGGCTGGCATTGAATCGTAAAGTAAAATAGATCATTAGGTAAAATGATTGCCTACGTCAACAGTGGACTAACCCACGCAAAGCAAGAGGTTACTAATACCCCCAGTGAATTCATCCAGCAACGGCGAACAAGCCCCCAACCTGACACATCCCAAGTATCGCCCTGACATCGATGGTTTGCGCGCGGTCGCAGTGTTGTTAGTTGTCGGGTTTCACGCATTTCCTGATTGGGTAAAGGGCGGTTTCATTGGTGTTGACATCTTCTTTGTTATTTCAGGCTTTCTGATCTCAACCATTATTTTCGAAAACCTGGAACGAAATAGCTTTAGTTTCATAGAGTTCTACTCTCGCCGTATCAGGCGGATATTTCCTTCCCTACTGGTAATCCTAGTTGCCAGTTTTGCGTTGGGCTGGTTTACATTGCTTCCCGATCAGTACAAACAACTGGGAAAGCACATTGCCGGCGGGGCTGGCTTTGTCTCGAACTTTGTCCTGTGGAATGAAAGCGGCTATTTCGATAGTGCTGCTGAAACAAAACCGCTGCTCCATTTGTGGTCATTAGGAATTGAAGAGCAATTTTATATCGTGTTCCCATTGCTGCTGTGGCTTGCATGGAAACGCCGCTTTAATTTATTGGCCATTACCGTTGCCATTGCTCTCATTTCTTTTGGGCTGAACATTAGCAAATATAGGAGCGATGCTGTAGCCGACTTCCACTCCCCTCAAACCCGGTTTTGGGAGTTGATGATTGGCGCTGTTCTTGCATATACGCAGCTAGGCAAGCAAGACATATTCGCCCAATTAAAGCGCAGGTTGGACCATTGGTTAGGAATGGCTGTTCATGCGCATCGGCAAGAACCCAACCGCTCCAATCTACGTAATGCGCAATCCATTCTTGGGGCGATGTTGATCGTAGTTGGCGCCGTTGTCGTTACAAAAGAGGACCACTTTCCTGGCTGGTGGGCTCTACTACCCACACTGGGTGCGGTACTGGTCATTTCTGCCGGAGCACAAGCATGGATTAACCGGTGGATCTTGTCCAACCGCATTCTGGTCTGGTTCGGCTTGATCAGCTTCCCCCTGTACTTGTGGCATTGGGTATTGCTTTCCTTCGCTCATATTAACGAAGGCGGGATACCAATAAGCCAGATACGCATAACGGCAGTGCTGGTCTCGATTGTATTAGCCTGGCTGACCTACACACTGGTCGAAAAGCCTCTACGGTTTGGCAAACATAGCAATGCCAAGACCATCGCCTTGTTCGTGCTAATGTCTGTGGTTGGCGGTGTTGGCTACAGCACCTACGCGCGTAGCGGCCTGCCCTTTTTTTGTTCCAAAGGTCATACAAGAGTTTGCTCAGTCCAAATACGACGCTAAACAGGGGTATCGAGAAGGCTCTTGTTTCTTGGATACAGACCAAGATTACACAACGTTCAATTCATGCGTAACGCGTGTTGATGCACGAAAGAAAACATTGTTGCTGTGGGGTGATTCACACGCGGCACACCTCTACCCCGGTTATCAGGCAGTCTTCTCAGACAAATTCAATATAGTTCAGAGAACAGCTTCTGGGTGCCCACCAATCATTAACATGGAGATTGGCCGCAGACCAAACTGTAAGAAGATTAACGATTATGTAATCAGCGAGATCGGCAGGCTAAGACCTGACAAAGTTGTCCTTGCGGCTCACTGGCAGGAGTATGAGTGGAAACAGATTGATGCCTCTATTATCCAACTGAGAAAAATAGGGATTGCCAGCATAGATGTTGTTGGTCCTGTTCCCCAATGGAATGAGACACTGCCAAGCCAGATGTATTTGTATTTCAAGTCTGACCCTCTTCATAGAGTCCCAGATCGTATGGAATTTGGACTCGATAGAACATTTCTTCAAGTTGACGTAGCAATGTCACAATTTGTGAATAAGCTGGGCGTCAACTATCTATCGCCTGCTGGGCTGTTATGCAATGAAGCTGGCTGCATTACAAGATTTGGGGAGACTAGCGACTCGTTGAGTGCTTGGGATGACGCGCATTTGACTTCTATCGGCTCTATTAAGTTGGTTTCACAGTTCCCCAAAGATTAATAGATTAATTCAGTAACCAGCACCTGCATCTGCCATCGCAAATACGGACCCGATGGATATCCGGAGACGGATGTAGATTACGATCACGATCATGGAGCAGGACAACCACAATGCTCACGATTGTGGTAGGCCTCCTTAACCCTGTGTCGTGGGACGACGCCAACGATTCTCACTTCCTGAATGTGTATAAGCAGGCGAAGAACCTGACCTGCCTGAACGCTCTCTGTTTCAGCGAAGCCGATGAAACCTATCATCACTGGCGTGTCTTCGCGGGCGGTTCCGGAGGTATTCGCATTACGTTCAAGCGCGCTTGATTGCGACGCCTGATCGACAAGATCCCGGAGATCCGAAGCCAGAAGGTGAGCTACAAACTCTTGCTCGATACGAAGGAAGGTCCACCCAACATTGCAGAGCTTCCGTTCTTGAAGCGCCATCCGTACGAGCACGAAGATGAGTTCCGTCTCGTGTACGAGTCCAAGACACTTCCACAGCAAGCAGTCGACATCGACCTACCGCTCAATACCATCCGTCGTGTGACCCTCAGCCCATGGATGAACAAGAAGGTCTCCGAAGCTGTGAAGGAAGTCATCAAAGCAATCCCGGGATGCGAGAGGCTTAGCGTCTACCGCTCGACGCTCATCGGAAACGACGAATGGATGGCGTATGGCGACCAAGCACTTTCAAACTCTACTACAACGACGACCGGAGCTAAGACGTAACTTCTCTCGCGACCACCCACAGAGTCTCGCGCCCCTGGGTGCGTTACTTATCGGCGAGCGCCGTGAGCTTCGCTGATAGCTGTCGAGAACAGGCGTTTTACACTCAAGACCGAGATCGGTTAGTCGGGTCTTGGTCGAGTAACGGGGCAATCCGGAAGTAACGCCGAAAATCGGAACAATGTAGGTGTCCGATAAATCCCACCCTGCTCGTCTCGCTGTCCGTCGAGAGTCCAGCCGTGAAACAGGTTTTAGAAAAGCGACTACCAAAATGCACACTGGAGAAAACCACGCTTAAAAACGCGTTCATTTGCTCTCTTAAGGCAGACTATTCTCTGGCAGCTCTCAAAATAAGCCCGTAAAGCGGAACGATTCTCGCCTATTCAGAGGAAGCTTGGGTTCGCAGCAGACTGTCTGGCGGAGGGAGAGGGATTCGAACCCCCGATACCCTTTCGGGTATAGCGGTTTTCAAGACCGCCTGTTTCAACCGCTCACACATCCCTCCGCGTGAGTTTTCAACAGTTTAACAGCACTTGCGGAAGCCTGCTAAGAGTTGCTGCTGCAATTGATTTCCAGATTTAGCTTCCAGAATTTAACGAACGTCCGTCTTACTTGATGTTGTATCCCAATCGCCGGGCGCAGTCTGCCAAAATTTCTGCCTCCCACGCCGGACGCCTGGGGTTCCTCGGATGCGCTAACGCAGTTGGAATGCGCCCCAGCAGATTTAGAAATACCGCTGCGGAATGTTTGTAAGCTGGGACTGGCGTCCGAAATACCACGTTTCCCAGATATTGCAGTGCATCCGCAAGAGCGTAGTAAGCGGCATCGCCCGATTCCCATAAGCGGTCGCGTTCGGCGAATTTTTCCGGGGCCAGGGTTGCCAATCCCAGCAAATAGTCGGAGCCATACTCAATCATGTTGATGCCCAGATCGTTGCCGGTATAAATGCGGAAGTCGGGCCGTTGTGCGTCGCGTAGCGCAAGCCGCTCGACTTCAAGCGTACGGTCGAGCGAAGAGTGTTTCATTCCCTTGATCTCGGGAATTTCCATCAGGCCGCGCACGGTCTCTTCATCGAAGATCTCCCCATTGGGCGCGAACATGGCGCCCAGCTCAAAGGCGAGTATGTGCGAATGTCCCCGGCAAATGGCCTGGTAGGTCTCAATTTTTTCCCGGGCGGTTTTTCCGTGCAGCCGCGCGGTTTGAAACAAGATTGGTATCCCGCCGAATTTCAGGATGGTCTCAATCTGCCGGCGATAAAGCGCAACCACTTCGCCTTCGTCCTTTTGGCCTTCGATGTATGCTCCGGCGACAAACGGAACGTCTTTTCCCAACACCTCCCGCGTCCACTCGAGGACCTCCAGTTTTTCGCTTTCGCCCAGGTAATTCACATAACCGGTATCCATGTTCACGGCATTCATCAGCCCGGCCTGCTGCGTGGCCAACAGGTGGCGTTGAAAAGCTTCAACCGCTACTTTTCCATTTTCCCGAAACGGCAGCAACGCTGCCGCAATTCCCTGGACTTTACGGCGCGGCTGCCATTGCTTAGTCAGGGTTTCGATTTTCATTGCTCTTTCCAGCTTTTACTTTTTTCAATTGGATTGCAAATTCAGACTCTTTGTAATATGCGTCGAGCGGATAGCATCCCGAAGGCAGCCCATTGCGCGGCGCTGTGGTGCAATCGCTGAAGGTTCTGCAGATCTTCTTGCGTTGAACACTCCGTCCTTCGAGCGCATCCCAAAGCACCTCGGGATAGCTCAAGACCATGCGTCCCAGGCCCACGAAATCCACCCATCCCTCGCGTACTGTTGCCTGCGCCACGTGCGGCAGAAAATCCTGCAGATAGCTGTAGGCTGAGCCTACAAAAACAAGCTTGGGAAATTGTTGCTTGAGCCGGTGCACGGCCTCCATCTGCCGGGCCACGCCGGCGAGAGGATCTTCAGGGGGCAGATATCCATCCGACGGAGGATAGAGCGCTGGTCTTTGAATGTGTGGATTGTAGTAAGGACTGCCAGCCGTCAGATTTACTAACCGGATATCCAGTTCTTCTAAGAGCGAGAGAAAGCGCACGGTCTCGGTAAAATCAGGTTCAGTAGGGGTTTGCGGATTGACGCCGAACCCCCAGCGATAGGGAAGCAGCTTGTCGGCGCTCTCTGGAATTCCGCGTCCCGGTTTGCCTGGCGTTGATTCTTCAGGGTCGGCATGAAAAGGTATGTTGTCGAATGCAGAAAGCCGCACGCCAATTCGCAATCCAGGAGCCGTCGTTCGCATCCCCTTGACTACTTCATGGAGAAAGCGTGTACGATTCTCAAAGGCGCCGCCGTAGCTTCCTTCCCGTGTGTGTGCGCTCAGAAATTCATGTCCAAGATAGCCATGGCAGTGCTTGATATCAACGAAGTCAAATCCCAATTCGAGCGCGGTCTTGCCCGCACGGCAAAAGTCTTCGATGATCGCCGCAATCTCTCCATCGGTCAGTACCGGATAATCATTGGGCAGCCCCAACCTGTGGTCCAAAATCGGATGGTGGTACAGAATACGAGGTTCTGGCCTGTCCTTGGCATTAGGACGGCTGTAGCGTCCGGAGTGGGTTAACTGCAAACCGATCATCAGGCCGTCAGCCGAACTGGTTGTATGCTTATGCTCTTCAATGAGCGCCGCGCGCAGCCGCGCCAATCCTTTTTGGGTATGCGGGGCAATGAGCAACTGATTTGGATTAGCCCGCCCATTATGGGAAATCGCGACTGCTTCTCCGCCCCAGATCAACTTTGCGCCGCTCGCCCCGAAGCGCTGCCATCGCCGGAGTGTGTTCTCGGTAGGATTGCCATCCGGTGTTCCATCCCAGCCTTCCATCGGCTGGATTGCGATCCGGTTGCCAATCGTGATGCCACTGCACATCAGAGGCTGTGCCAGAGGCGACTTCGCGCCCGAGATCATTTCGCGATCGCACGGAATCTTGAGTCCGCTTGCATTTAAGTGTTCCTGAAAATGCTCAACGTCCTTCACGCTTCCCAGGCGCAGGATTTCGCGCGTGCTCATGCCATCCGCCGCCGTTTGGGCAAGGCCGCCACTGCGATAGCTCCCAACAATGCCATGGCGACCAGCAGCAGAAACCCGCTGCGGTAAGTTCCACTGGCATCGCGCAGGTGGCCGACCACTAAGGGTGAGACGGCCTCGGCGACGCTATCGGCGGTGAGAAGAACGCCCATCAATGTGCCCAGAATGCGCACCCCAAAAATCTCTGCGGTCATGAGGGGAATGATCATGTAGTCTCCGCCCAGGCCGATGCCGAAGATCACCGCGAAAACGTACATTCCGCCTTTGAAGGGTGCGATGAATAACAAAGGGATGGCGCAGGCAACCAGAAGATAAATCAGCAGCATGACGTATTTCTTCGCAAAGCGGTCGGCCAGCCAGCCCATAAGCAGGCGTCCGACAATGCTGAAGGTAAACACCAGCGAGACGATTCGCGCTGCCTCGAATTGGGTGTAGTGCTGGTCGAAACTCAGGTACAGCTTAAGATTCTGCTGCGCACCGCTGACGGCAGCAATGGAACACATGCTTCCCAGGGTCAGCAGATAAAAGGCAAAGGTCTTGAATGCACCCTGGATTGCGGCAGGACCCGCTGCGGTATCTTCTTCTGATCGTCTATTGGCCGGCGCATCTTTCACAAAAAATGCCATGGGAAAAGAGATGAGAATGACCAATATGCCAAGTATGCGCAAGGCTGCCTGCCACCCGAATCGGTACACCAGCAGGCTTGAGATCCAGGGAACGGTAGCCGCTCCCAGGCTGATGCCTAAGTAGGCGCAGCCCATTGCCTTGCCGCGCGATTGATCAAACCAGCGGGAAAGCAATACCTGGTTGGGCAGCGGGCCGCCACAAACGTATCCCAGGGCATTGAACACGTAAAAAAAGTAGAACCCTCCCAAAGTTGAAATGCTGCCCAGGCCCACCAGTGCCGCGCCTGCCATCAGTATGCCTGCCATCATCAGGCGGCGTGGGCCAAAACGGTCTATCAGCCATCCCGCGATAACTCCGAAGATGAGGCCAACCGCCACTTTGCTGTATGCATTGCCCGAGGTGACTTGGGCGTGGCTCCATCCGAACTGCCGCACCATAAAGTCGTAATAAAAGGGAAGACCCCACAGTGCCAGACCAACGATGGAGAACAGGGCCAGAAATGCATTGCTGATTGCCAGAAATGGGCCGGTGCGTTCGCTGGGCAGCCCCCTCTCGAGGGCGGGAGACGTGGAGGCCTTCACTTCTTAACGCTCCATTTTGAAGGCCTGCCCATGAGTGCCAACAGTTTACCAGCACTTTTAGACCGAAGCAGAGTATTGCTCGTCGCCAGCTAAAAAAATCTTGATGAACCCGAAAGCCTTACGGGCTGGCGGCCGGTTGGCTGACCAGCAACGTCTTGATGCTTGAAAGTAATTCATCAGTGCTGAACGGCTTGCGCAAAAACATGCTGGCGCCGGCTTCGAGGGCGAGCCGCTGGTCATCTTTGGTTGTAAGCCCGCTAATGACGATAATTGGCAGCTTGGCCGTCTTAGGATTGGATCTTAATTTCCGGCAGACAGAAAAGCTGCTTGCTCGTGGTACGAGTACATCCAAAATGGCCAGGTCAATCCGGCTAGGGAACCCATGGAGTAGCGCTTGATTTCCGCTCTGAGAAGATAGCACCTCGAACCCGGAGGATTGCAGCGTATCAACAATCAGCTCCCGGTAACTGGGGTCGTCTTCTGCCAGCAGGATCGTATGTTTCTTGGAAGGCGGCTTCGCGGCATCCAGCACGGTCCGTATTTTTTGAAGCAGCGAGTGCCGTGTGAAAGGCTTTTGAATCACACGAGGGGCTCGCAGCATGCCCTGTCGAACCGCGAGGTCCTCGGTGTATCCCGTCATCAGTAATATCTGGGTGGCAGGATACTTGGTTGCGATATAGTTGACCAGATTTGTGCTCCCCATGCGTGGCATGATCATGTCTGTCAGTAACAGGTCAATCTTTCCCTTATGTTGATCTGCGATTGCAATCGCCTCCACTCCGTCACCCGCCTCAAGCACTTTGTAGCCGCTCTCCTGCAGGCACTCTCGCACCGTAGCGCGAAGAAAGGCTTCATCTTCCACTAACAGAACTGTCTCGCTCTCCCCTTGCGCCAGCTCTCTATCGGCCTGCATCTCTGGCTCGGCTGCTGCCGAACTCAACGGCAAGAAGATTTTGAATGTCGTCCCGCGGTCAACTTCGCTGTATACCGCGATCTGGCCCCCCGCTTGTTTGACAATGCCCTCCACTGTGGCCAGCCCCAATCCGGTCCCTTTTCCTTTTTCCTTGGTGGTAAAGAATGGTTCAAAGATATGGGACTTGGTGGCTGCATCCATGCCCGTGCCCGTATCGCTGATGGCCAGCAACGCATAGGAACCCGGCTGTGGCGTAAAGCCCGGTTCTAAAGATTCCGATCTTAGATCGGCCACTGACGTTTCAATGGTGACCGTGCCGCCATGGGGCATTGCGTCCCGCGCATTGATAATCATGTTCATCAGCACTTGCTCGAGATGGCCTGGATCAATAGTCACTGTTGCAGGCTCATCGGTCAGCAGCAATCGAATTGAAATGTTTTCTCCGATCAGGCGGCGCAGGAACCGGCTCGAAACGGAAATCGCAGGATTGAGGTCAATTTTTCTGGGCTCGTTGATTTCCTGGCGGCTGAACATCAGCAGTTGGCGTATCAGGCGGGCAGCTTTGTCGGTTGCTGATTTTACATCCTGCAATTTACGAGTAATGGGGTTGTTTTCTTCCATCCGCAGTAAAGCCAGTTCTGTATTGCCCATGATGATGGCAAGCAGATTGTTAAAGTCATGCGCGACGCCGGCGGCAAGCTGTCCTACGGCCTCCATTTTTTGCGATTGCCGCAACTGGTCTTCCAATTGTTTACGCTCTGTAACATCCAGCAGCATCCCAACATAACCCGAGATGCCGCCATCCAGTCCTCTCAGGGGAACGGCATGCGAGATGACCCAGCGTGTCTGTTGGCCGGCTGTGAGAATGCGAAATTCGCCCTGGTAGACCCCTTCTTCGGCCATTGCTTTCTTAACTGTGGTGACTACTACCGCCCGGTCTGCCGGATGTACGGCTTCGACCCACCCCCAGCCCAAACATTCCTGCAAGAGCAATCCCGTGATAGAAATCCACCAGTCATTGACGAACAGGCATTCTCCCGTCGGGCTGGCCTGGTAGATTCCAACCGGAGCGCATGAGGTGATTTGGCGCAGCCGCGATTCACTTTCCCGCAGCTCTTCTTCCAGCTTTTTGCGGGAATGCATTTCAGCTTCCAGCTCCGCTCGCGCTTCCTCCAGCTTCTGGTTTGCGGCCGTGAGCGCATGCATCTTCTGGATCAGTTTTTCAGAAACCACTCGCAGATGGTCTTCCGAAAAAGCCGAGGAATCAAAAGACCCGTGCGCGTGTGGCTGTTTCAGCGCGTCTTCTACGGCCTTCAGTATCACCTTGGGCTCGGCTGGCTTCTCGAGGCGTTGCGCCAGGCCAGCCTTGCCCATCAGCCCCTCGGCTTCAGATTGATGATAAGTAGCGGAATAAAAAAGCACCGGAACGTTCGCCAGAGAGCGCTTCGTGCGCAGCCTTTGCACCAGCTCGAAACCATCCATCCCCGGCATAAGAATGTCGCTAATGACCAAGTCAGGATGGGACAAATGTAAGATCTCCAGGGCCTGATCGCCATTTTCCGCCGATTCCACTTCATATCCGGCGTCTTTGAGCAGGTAGACGAGGTATTCCCGGCTGCCAAGATCATCCTCAATCACGAGTATTTTTTTTGGCTTCGTCATGCTTCTATGCCCTTACCTTTTGCAAGCTCTTTCTCGATCAGTTGCAGGAGCACGGCCGATTCGATTGGCCGGGTCAAAAGCCCCACTGCCCCTGCATTCCGCAACCGTTCTTTGGTCTGCTGGGTGGGGTTATCGGAAGACGTCACCATAAGTACGGGCACCGCGGCCATCTCGGGATGGGCTTTGAGCAGCACAAGAAATTTTTCTCCGTCCTCGAGCGGCATGTTCACATCACAGATGATCATGTGCGGGCGTGCTTCCGCGGCCTTTTTGGCTCCTTCTTTGGCTGACCCAGCTTCGATGACCTGGAACCCGGCTGATTTCAGGAACGTTTGCAATAAATACCGGTTTGAATCCAGATCATCAACCACCAGAATGATCTCTGGGCGGGCCAATGTTTGTTGCGGGCGCTGAGGCACGGCAGCGACCCCTGAAGAATCTGGGACGGTTCGCGTAGCCAGTCTCTTCCCCTCCGGCAGAAATCCCTTCACGGTTTCCACGAAAGCCTTAGGGTCAATCGGCTTGGAGATATAACCATCAAAACCGGCAGCCAAAAGGCGGTCCCGGTCTCCGATCATGGCCAAAGCTGTTACCGCCACCAGCGGCGGTCTTCGATCAAGCTTCAGCGCGCGAGCAATCTCCACGCCATCTATATCAGGCAATTGAATGTCACATAAAATGAGGTCAAAGTCGCAGGTTTGTGCCTTCTCCATGCCATCGGCGCCGGTCTGGCAGCCTGTCGCTTCAAAACCATAAGCGCGCAGCAAATACAGCATCAGCTCCAGGTTTGCCGGCCAGGAATGGCCGAAGTTCTTCAGGGTTTCTCTTGGTTCCCCCATCGTGTCGCGGAACCTCCACCGGTATGAACCTGTTGTGGTTCCCGCTGGTCAATCTGCAAAAACGCGAACTCACATAACAGTTTTTGGGCCCTTCTGGGAGAGCACGTTTAGGGCGTTATATTGGAAGGTCAAGCCCATAGGTGCCTTTTAGGGCAACTGCATATAAAAGTTCGAAAAGAGTAACACAGGATATATATAAAGTAATCAGGATTGCAGGACCTATCTGGATATACTTTCCATTATGGGAAATACCATCACTTTTATCCCATAATGGGATTCCATTTTGTGGAGGTTCGATCTTGATGTTCTAGCTCACCCCGTTGGTTCCCTCTGCGCTCCTGCGCGTCCTCTGCGGTTAGCTTTTTGCAACTGCTTTGGCGGCAAGCCGGGCCTGCAATTGCTTTCGGGAGAGGAACGGGGCCTTATCGCGATAAGGCTTCCATATGACTTTGGTGCGCGACCAGCCATCGCCGATGCGCCTGCCATCAGATTGAAACAACTGATAGCCGGCATACAAAGGCATGAACGGAATAGCCAGAGGTAAATTTCTCTGAAATGAGTCAAAAAAGTTAGCAGGCCGTCCAGTGCGGTCGTCAATCACCTGCAGGCCGAACATGGCTTTGGCCGGGGAATGTCCTGCGAAGCCATCCATGCCAAGCACAAGAAACGTGGTTCCAAGGCAGCATACAAAAAGAACAAAAACAAACATGTTGGCGCCGCTATTGTCATTGTGAGTGGCCGCTCCCACAACCGCTCCGCTGATTCCTGAGAGCACGAAAATAAAAAACGTAAGAGGAAGGCAAAAAATACTCCAAAGCGTCATATCCACGATGTAGGCAAAGGCCCGCTTCATGGCAAAATCGCTGTGACATTTTGTGCACACGTTATAACCATAAAGCCGCTTCTCCGGCAATACCGTAGAAGCATCGCAAATCGAGCAAGCCATGCCAGCGCTGGTTGTTGCCATATCGTAGTCCTTAAATGTTAGAGGGCTTACGGGGTACTCTATCACTCGTATCGCAGGGCTTCAATGGGATTCAGTTGGGCCGCCTTGTTGGCCGGGTAGTAGCCAAAGAACACACCCATAAAGACTGAAAAGAGGCATCCGATCAGGGCGACGGTTTGCGTGATCTGAATTTCCCAGTGCAGGGTATTTTGGAGAGCTACAGCACTCAGCAAACCGGTCAGAACTCCCAAAATCCCCCCCAGAACGCTGATGACTACCGCCTCGCTCAGGAACTGCAGGCGCACGGCATGCTCGGTAGCACCCACGGCCAGGCGCACTCCAATTTCGCGGGTGCGCTCCGTTACGGAAACCAGCATGATATTCATGATTCCGATTCCACCCACCAGCAATGAAAGCGAAGCGGTTCCGGCGAGAAGGAAAGTGAAAGCTTGCGCAGTTGCCAGTTGCGCCCGAATAAGCTCTTCTGGACTGCGGATATTGAAGTCGTCGTCATCACCAGGCGAGAGGTGATGCCGCTCGCGCAGCAGGCTGGTGATCTGATGTTGAGCTTCGGAAATTGCCGTCTGTGAGATGGCAGAACAGTAGACATCATCCAGCCAGAAGGTGCCGGTAATCTTCTTCTGGACCGTGGTATAGGGCATCAGCACAAAATCATCCTGGTCCTGGCCGGTGGCTGAGATCCCTTTGCGCTCCATGGTTCCGACGACTTTGCAGGGGAGGGTGCTGACACGGATGGTCTTTCCGATAGGGTCTTCACTGCCAAACAAGTTGTCAATGTCAGTCTGGCCGATCACGCAAACCAGGGCAGAGCTGTTTACGTCCTCGGCGGTGAACATCGTGCCTGCGTGCAGGTCCCAGCGCCGGATCTGCTGATATTCAGGGGTGACGCCACGATACTGCGTACCCCAGTTCGTGTTCCCATAGACCGCCTGGATGTGTCCATCTACATTTGGCGATACAAGTTTTACCAGCGGGACTTGCTCCGTGATCGCGTGGACGTCTTCCATGACCAGTGTCCGAATGCCGCGCGTCCCGGCGCGGACCCCGTTGCTTTTGCGGCTGCCCGCCTCGATCCAGATCATGTTGTCGCCCAGCTTATCGAGCTGATCTTGCACGCGGTTCGAGCCGGCGCTGCCGATACCCACAACACAGATAAACGACGCTACACCCATAATGATCCCCAACAGGGTCAGGAAACTGCGCAACTTGTTGCGCCACAAGGCGCGCAACGCCTGCCGGAAGATGAACGAGATCAGCATCTATATCTTGGTGTATCAGCTTTTCCTGAAAATTTGGTGAAAAACTTCGATATGGGTTTCTAAGCAGAAAACCCGGGCCCATAAAGGCCAATTTGTTAGACTGCTTGTTTGCATGAATCGAATTGCGACCCAGCTTGCGGAGGAGACAAACATCGCAGCTGCTTCTTCCGCCAAGCCCTTGATCCCCTCCCCGGGCTCACGCGTATTTACCACTGTCATGCTGCTCCTGCTGACCCTGGCCGCAGTCTTGATTCACGGCTACCACGTCGGCATTGAAGACCAGGGAATCTATTTGCCCGCCATCAAGCAGCACCTTCAGCCCTCACTGTATCCCTACGATACCGAATTGTTCGCGCCGCAGACCCGGCCAACGCTCTTTGATGAGGCCGTAGCTTTTTCTTCGCGGTTGATGCACGTGCCACTTGAGACCACCATATTGCTTTGGCACCTGGCATCTATTTATCTATTGCTCTGGGGGTGTCTGCGGATAGCGCGGCGCTGTTTTGCTTCGCCACAAGCCCAGTGGGCGGCGGTGGCCATGGTTGCTGCCTTGCTTACAATCGGGGTCGCCGGCACGGGGCTCTATCTGGTCGATGAATACCTGAATCCTCGCGCACCTGCTACGGCCCTGCTCTTGTTGATGCTGGTGGATATACTCGACCGCAAATTCTGGCGGGCTCCCATCTGGGTGGTCCTGGCCGCTCTGCTGCACATCCAGATGGCTTTCTATGCTGTCTTGCTGGCGTTCTTCTTTTTGTTTCCGGAGAAGTGGCTTCCTGCAAGAATACGCATCGTCCCTTCTGGGGCTTTCGCGCTGTTGCTGGGCCTTCCGCTTTCTGCTCTCTTCGAAAAAGGTTCGGATGCCTGGCTGGAAGCGGCCCGCAC
>Ga0207130_1015_pt1 | contig 58302 bp, 54 predicted proteins | sample Alteio_BWMinHeat_16_FD_153545 | JGI IMG/M metagenome (GOLD analysis project Ga0207130, IMG submission 153545) | Enriched cells from forest soil in Barre Woods Harvard Forest LTER site, Petersham, Massachusetts, United States -... | ecosystem: Environmental > Terrestrial > Soil > Temperate forest >... | reverse complement strand
GCGCAACACGGCAACCAGATATCGCAGCTCATCCTCAACATCGCCCGGTGCGGCGACCGTGTGCGCGATCTCCTCGCGCAATAACACCCGATAGCGCTCGCGAAATCGGTGGAACGCCTGCTTCACCGCGTTCTCCGTCATTCCCAATCCTTCGGCGATGTGGGCTTGCGAAGCACGATCCGGTTCGTCAGCGAGCAAGGCCCTGAACCGGTCGAACAACGACGCTTTGCCCGTGGCCCGGTACTCATCCTGCAAACGCGCGAGCACTTGCTCGAGCACGGTCAAAGCCCAGCGTCGTTCGTAAATGCGGTCGGCGCTCAAATTGTCGGCCGGCTCCAAGTCTGCGCCATCGCGGGCGACCAATTCATCGAGCGAAATCAATCGGCGGCCCCGGCCTCGTTTTACCGTCATGGCCCTGTGCCATTCGTCGGCTAGAAAATGTTTCAGCGCTACAAGCAGATAAGAGCGCAGACGCCCCTTCTCGCGGCGGACAACCTCCAGGTCTCTCCGCTCCAGCAGCCGCGCAAAAAAACTTTGCGTGAGATCCTCCGCTTCTTCGGGACTGAAGCCTTGTCGTCTGACGAACCCATAGAGTGGTCGCCAGTAGGTACAGCAAAGCTTTTCGAGTGCCTCATCTGCTGCCGGCGATGGGCCTTGCGCCGCAAGCACGACGCTCCAGTGGGTCGTAACAAACGCAACCGCGCCGGCGTCAATCTTTTGGGCAGAGGCGGAAGGGTTTATCATACTCGGCCGCAGGCCGAACTTTGCTAAGGCGCGACTCGCTTTCCCTTAAACAAGCGTCACCGCCCGCAGGCCGGCTCCATTAAAACCAGAAAACGCGTGCAAAATCAAGCCCGCATCCATCGTAAAGCAGCGATTTCTGACCGTGGGTAGAGTCAGAAAATCATGCGACACTCCTTCGACTAGGCTCAACGCAGGTGCCGAGCGCCGCTAAAACTAAGACAGGATCGTCTAACGGTTTGTAGGTTGAGGGCTATTAATCTATTTATCGCAACGACACCCAAGCTGCTAACGCCGCCAGCTTCTGGTCCGCGCGCCACGGGCCCTTTGCCGAGCGACCCAGCTCGGCGATTGCAAGTTTTGTGCGTTCTGGTGACTGGCCGAGAATGTTTGCCGCTTCCGCATAAGCGTTCCGTTCCGTGAAAACCGAACAACGAACTCCCTGCGACCGCAAAGCAGTCTCGAGAGTTGTCCGGAACAAACGCCCTTCCAACGCGTGCGCACGAATATGCGGATTCGCGATCTTGTCCGGATCTATCTGGCTGCCCACCACCAGTCCGGCATGGCGAGTTGTGTAGCCGTGGCCAAGGTATCGCTGGAGAAGATCGGCGACGGCTTTCTTTGCCATACGATCCACCCTGTGCGTTCTGCGTTTCAACTTGGCCGCGTCGGTCTCGAGCTTTCCCATCGCGGCGTGGTAAGGCTGCCGCGTCGCTGGATCGTGCGGATCGGAAAGCTCGATTACCCGGCTATCGTACAACTCTGGCGAGCGAACCGAACCAGCGAGCAGAACCGAAGTGGCCCAACCTGATTTCACCCGGAAACCGAGCGCGGCTCGCTGCATTTTCATTTTGCCGATTTGTGGCCAAACGGATCACCGCCGCATGATGTGAATGGCAAGAATGCGGCTTTGATGACGCGCCAGCAGATAATCGACAAAGTGGCCGATGATCGAGTTCGGTTTGTTGCCGAATTTCGTAACGACGCGGCAAATGAGCGTCCCGCTGCGCCCGTGCCATTCCAAATTGATCGCACCATGCGCGTTTTCGCTGTGAATCTTAGCCCAGCCATGTGGACGCCCCGGACGCATGTGTTCGGTGGGAACTAAATCAAAACGCTTGAGCTGGACATCGTTCATGATTTTTTCTCGCAAAGATCCGCGTCCGCTCGTGATGACTTGGATTACCGTTTGCATTGCCTCGTTAGGTTCGGCAGGTACACGGCTTTTGCAACGAGCTTGTTTGAACCATCAGGTAGAGGCGATTGACCCGTTCGACTCCGCTCAGGGCAGGCTCTCAATCGCCGTGGTCCGGCAGCTGCCGGAGTGAACCGCGGCTCCCTACGTCTTCGCCCGCTGCACGGAGGGAAGCGGCTATATGAGCGAGCGAAACATAACATAAACATCGACATATCCCCTCGCCGGATGTCGAAAGGCGCCCGGCAGCGTGCCCACAATTTCAAAGCCGAGCTGTTGCCAAAGATGAATCGCGGACTCATTTGTCGAAACAACGAAATTGAACTGCATTGCGCGGAAGCCAAGTCGACGCGCTTCGCCTAGACAGTGCTCGGCCATGCTGCGACCGACGCCCTGTCCGCGCGCCGATGACGAAACCATGAAGGCGGCATTGGCCACATGCGCACCGGCGCCGGCGTGATTGGCTCGCAAAATGTAAGTGCCAACAATTCGCCCGCCATTTTCCGCGACATAAGTGTGTGTGTCCGATCTAAACCAGTACCCGAGCGCGTCTTCACGCGACATCTGCGGATCGGACGTGTAAGTATCGCCCGCAGCAACAACTTCGTGAAAGATTTGCCAAACTGGGTCGTGATCTGCGTCTATTGCTGGGCGAATATTGAACACCTTAAGAACCTTCAACGCCCAACGCTCAACGTCCAACAGCTTGCCCTGAGCGAAGCCGAACGGGTCCAACTATCAACTAAAGCAAGCGAAGCGATGCGTTCCATCAACCATCAACTGATCAGCGCCATTGATCGGACTTGGGGTCCCAGAATGGTCCAGTTAGGCCGATTGAAGCGAAAACTCTTACCATTTCGTCGGGACCAGGCCGTCGCGACTCGGCCGTGAGACGATTCCCGTACCAAATGACGGCCAGTTGCCACAGCTGTTGAAGATTAATGAGCGGTCGCCGCGAAACTCGATGGGATTGGCACCAACTGTTCACGGTCTCTTCCGACCGGAAGAGGAGCATGGTCGCTCAGGTGTAGACGATATCGTCCCACCAATGCGCGGCCGGCACAGCAAAGTGGGCAACATAAGGTTGGGCGATTGGCTGATCTTTTCGAACTTCCAGCGTTAAGGCCTCACGTGAGTAACCATCCGAAGCGGGAATAATCGCGTCTGCATTCAGAGCGGCCGCCACTCCAAATGCGTCCCAAACACAATTCGCATAGTAACGCTTGCCGCGCGCATCCACCGGGAATGCGGTCGGGATTCCCGAAAATGGCGGCGCCATCCGAATGCGCGACGGATCACCCGGCTCAGGAACTAAAAGACGCTTGGCGTGCAGGCGAAAGAATGCTTCGCGGACATCGCTCTCTGCTAAGCCCATGGTTTGAGCAAGCTCAGCGGAATTCGGAACTGACCCCTTCTCCGCGATCGTGTGATAAAGCGCGAGCTTAACTTTTGTGTCGAGTTCGTCGCCCATGTTTCTCGCTATTCAGTCGTTCAAAAAATAGATGTCCGGTTTGTCGATCACTCCCGCCTGCTGCATCCGCTGGCGCAAGTCATCCGACGCGGCGAACTGCTTCGCTTTGTTTAGGTCCTGAGCCGAAAATAGCAGAACCACTTCGTTCGGATTGTCGATGCTGCGCAGGAGACGTTCCTCTTTTAGCCCAGCCGCGCTACGCGCCGAGGCATGTGCATCATAGGCCGGCTTCCATTTGGCGAAGTCCGCGACTTTGTGACGAATGAGTATGTAGTTCATGTTTGATCTCCCATTGTTTGTTCTCAGTTTATCGGAGGCCGCTTCTTGTGTTTGCCTGAATCATGCTCCGCGACGAGCTGCTTTGGCGCAACATGTCGCCATGAGTTCTCGACGAGATCACGAAACCGTTCTGCGCTGATGTGTTGCAAGTGCACGTTGGTCCAGCCTTGACGCGACCAGGCGTTCGTCGAGAAGGCGCGCGGAGAAGACTGCAATAATTTGGTTTGATCACCGACTGAGAGCTTAATCACAGCACGTGCCTGCGTGGGCCAAAGCGTGGCGAAAATTTTGTTCTTTACCCGAAAATCAGGATGCCCGTAATGCTGCCGTTCCTCAGCTTGTGGCATCGACAACGCAATATTTCTGGCTGTGACTGCGTCAATCATAGCACTGCTCCTGAAGCTGCATCACGTTGATCGGACTACGTGAAGTTCAATGCCGTTTAAAATACTGCACTGCTCTTTCGTGTTTCTTCGCCGCAGCCAGTGTCTTAAAGGTTCCCAGGTTTCTTCGTTTTCCCGTCTTCGGATTTTTCTTTAGGGAATACAATCGATAGCCGCCGGATTTAAGTTTTCTGATCATAAGGATTCTTCTTCAATGACAGTCCATTTCCGGAGGCAGCTCTGACATAAACCACAAGGAGGGTGGCGAGCAGAACCAGATCGAGCGCGAGATGCCAGCTGAAGTTAAGATTCTTGCTGGCGTGGCCGAAGCAGCCGCAAGTGATATCGAGGCCGCGAATTTTTGCGGCTATGGTTGCGACCATGAAAATGGAGACAAGCGCGGTCAAGATCGCCAATCCCCCAACGTAAAAGCGGTGCGTGATCAGCGCCAGTCCGCACAAAATCTCAAGCCAGGGTAAATAAAAGGCCAGCCGCACGCCAATTACCCACGGCAATATCTTGTAATTGTCGATGTCGTTGGCGAAGCCAATCGGATCCCACGCTTTAATCGCACCGGCGTAAATGAAGACGCCGCCGAGAATAAATTCGATAAGGCGAAATGCGAAATAGGACTTCGATCGCGCCGTGGAGTCAGCATTGGGGCTCTCGATGAGAACAGGCGACGAAGAATTCATTCAAAGAAAACGTTCAACGCCCAATGGGCTTGGGAAGAAATATTCGACGTTGGATGTTCGACGTTCAGCGAGCGTTTGCTTCATTTCTTCGACTTGAGCCACTCTTCCCAGCCGCCCTGGAGCACGAAAACATCTTTCAACTGCGCTTCACTGCGTAGTTTTCTCGCGACTTCGCGACTGGCGTTACAACTTTGGCTACTGCAATAAACGACGACCTTTTTTTCCGGAGACCATGTTGCGAGAAACTGCGGGAGCAATTCGTTCCAGTGGTCTTCATTTAATGAGAGAGCTCCGGGAACATGATCGCGTGCAAATTCTTCGTCCGGACGCGCGTCAAGCCAGACAGCGTTCGCGCCCCAGGCCCGCGCTTGCACCACAGTCACCGATTCGGAGGCCGGAATGGGCGATTGCCAGGAAACCTTATCGCGAAAATAAATCGCTTGCCCGATCGCCGGGACGAACGCCAGCGCGACAAGCACCAGCGCCTGTCGAACGACACGGGAATTCACGCTCTAATGCCCGCCCGGTGTAGCCGTCGGCGCAACTCTCACAGGTGCCGGCGCGACCGCACCTGTCACACTGACATTGGCGTAAAACAATTTTGGTGATTCTTTCGGAAAATCCGGTTTGATCGTTAGCGCGCCCGCCATCGCGCGCGTGGTTTCCTTAGGCTGGACGTTTATCTTCCATTCGCCTTCCGAGGCTGACTCCACTTTGGTGAGGAACTCAGGATTGGAGGATGTGACGCTCAAGTTTTTCGCCGGAAAATCTTTGCCGGCCTTCACCCTGATCGTCTTTGGCTTGGCTTCTTCTCCGGCGGTCCAATAGACAAACGTTGGATTGATCGAAAGCATCTCGGGCAGCACGGCCTTAAGCGTGAGTACTGTTGTAACATTCGCCGGATCCTCTGCTTGCACGGTCACGGTTTTCACCTGGGTGCCAGTCCGGTCACCGATCTTGAAGGTGGCGGTAATCTCACCTTTTTCTCCGGGTGCAACTTCGTCTTTCTGCGTTTGCGCGGCCGTGCAACCGCAGGAGCTATGAACCGACTTAAAACGAACCGGAGTTTTTCCGATATTTTCGTACTTGAAATGACCGACCGCTTCCTTGTCCCCAACTGCGGGACGTAGTTCGAGCGCGGTCTGTTCCCATTTCAATTCCGCGCGGGCACTTGCAAGAGCAAAGATCGACAGGATGATGGCAATAAAAAAGCCAGGTGCTCTGATATTCATTGTCCTAATAGAAATGGTTTGCGCTTTCCCTGTCAAACGCTCCTCCACAGTCCGTTCTCAATTCGAATCGGCTCCGCCTTGATTACGGCGACCAGTGCGGTAAGGGACGGGCATATATTCCACAGAAGGCTGTCGGCGTATAGGCTGGGGATAGAGTTGCATCAAGCGGAGCATGTTCTCCGGCATGTCCGTTCCAACGTGCAAACCAATCTGGCGCGCTCGTTCGTAGGTAATGGGGTAATCGTGCGTCCATGTGCCGCTGGCCAGCAGTTTGGCCAACTCGCTCGCTTTTTCGGCTGGATACTTGTCCGCCAGCAGTTCCGTCACCTCATGCTCCATCTGAAACAGCGCTTTCTCCGCCTGGTCGGCCAGGATCAATGTCTTGTCGTCTATTTCGGCAATCGGTTTCTGACGCACGGCTTTCACAATTGAAGCGGCCGGATATTCGCCGAGCTGCGGGTCAACCGGACCTAGAACGGCATGCTCGCACATGACAATTTCATCCGCGACCAGCGCGATCAACGTCCCGCCTGACATGGCATAGTGCGGAACAAAAACGGTGACTTTCCCGGTATGCTTGAAGATCGCGCGTGCGATTTGCGTCGCGGCCAGCACTAACCCGCCTGGCGTGTGCAGCACCAAATCCAGCGGAATTTGAGGATCGGTTAGATGGATCGCTCGTATGACTTCCTCGCTGTCATTGACGTCAATGTAGCGGAATACTGGAAAGCCCAGGAAGCTCATCGTTTCCTGCCGATGTACAAGCAACACGACGCGCGACTTCCGCTCGCGCTCAATCTGGGCGATCAATCGCTTTCGCGATGCTTCGAGTAAATGCTGTTTGATGACAGGCTGAAGCGCCGAGAGCATAAAAAACAACCAGAAAATATCCATTCTTATTCTCCTTTCACTTCACCGACGCCGTTGTTCCCAAGCCCATTCCATCGGATATTCGTCCGGTTGCAGCTGCCGTCGAGCCGGTCGACGGATAAAGAGGCCACACAACAAAACGCCAGCGATAAATCCACCCACGTGCGCCCAAAACGCAATCCCTCCAACCTGTTGCGGGCCCGCCAAAGCTGCCGCCCCGCTAAACAACTGGGTAAAGAACCAAAAGACCAAATAAAAGACTGCCGGAACTTCGAAGAAGAACGGGAAAAACAGGATGGGAAATAACACGACAAGGCGCGCGGTCGGAAAAAACACGAGATAAGCACCGAGCACGCCGGCAATTGCTCCCGAAGCGCCCACCGCTGGCACGGTCGAGTCTGGAGTCATAAACAGCTGCGTTAACGCTGCGATGACACCGCAGGTGAGATAAAAAATTAAGAACCGCACAGGTCCCATGCGATCTTCCACATTGTCGCCGAAGATCCAAAGCGCCCACATGTTCATGAGAATATGGAAAAAACCGCCATGAAGAAATTGGTGCGTCAAAATGGGCCAGTAGTTACCCACGGGAAAACCGACGACAGCAGCCCAATCCGGATGAGTAAAGCGCGCCGGAACGAAGCCAAACAAATAGAAGAATTGCTCGATCGATTCTCGAGGGAGCGTCAGCTCAAAAAAAAACACCAACGCGTTAACGATGATTAGCGCGCGCGTTACTACAGGCACCGAATGGCTCGGGACCGAATCGCGAATAGGAAACATGTCAGCGCAATAATATCGCGCCGGCCTGTCCCTTTGGCCGCCACAACATCAGGGCCGAGAGCGATTTAGCGCGCCACATACTCCCGGACGTACTCCGCCACGGCATCTCGCCAGGGGCGCGGCGAACTTCCGGTTAGCCTTGAGTATTTTGCTGTCGAAAGCACGGTATAAACGGGCCGGCGTGCGATAAAATTCTTCATCTCGCTCAATTTGAGCGATGCAACCTTTCTCGCTTTTAAAGGAATTCCGAATTGGTGGCAGCAATCGAGCGCATGCTGAGCATATTCCTGCCAACTGCACTCGCCCAAATTAGTGAAATGCAACAGACCGGCGACATCGGCATTCGTGTTGGTAGGGACACCGCGCTGCGGTGTCCGCGGACGGCGCAGCGCGTCGCCCCTACCTGCGGAACGATCAAGAATCGGTAGCAACATTTCGGCGATATCACGCGTGTATGTCGGCGTGGAAAATTTGTCCGCCACGGCAGCGACCTGCTCGCTTTCTCTCGCGCGCGCGATCATCCCATCAACGAAACTTGGGCGGTCCGGTCCGAAGATCCAGGCCAGACGCACCACCAGATGTCCATCTTGCACGGCCAGAACGTTCTCTTCCCCCATTCTTTTCGATTCACCGTAAACGCTGATTGGATTTGTGGAATCTTCTTCGACATACGGTTCGCGTTTTTCGCCATCGAAAACGTAGTCCGTGCTGAAGTGGATAAACTTTGCTTTTTTGTCGCGACAGATTCCAGCAAGAAGTCGCGGCGCCTCAGCATTGATGCGAAAAACTTGGTCGCGCTGCTTTTCGCAAAGATCGACATTGGTAAACGCGGCCGCGTTGACGAGCACATCGAAATCCATCTTGCCGATCTTGGCGTGAATCTCGCCGGCATTCGCGAGATCGAGTTGGATGTGATTGAAGCCGGTGACGTCGAACATGTCTTGATACTCGCGCATAAGCGCGGTACCCAGACGACCGCCAGATCCGACGACGACAACTTTCATTCCTTCTGTAGCGGCGCTCTGTGAGCGCAGCACTTATTTAAACCGACGGTCACAGACCGCCGCTACAATTCAAGCCTGAAGCTGCTAAGGAGGCAGAACGTTGAAGTTGTGTTGGCGGGCGATGGAAACGTCTGTTCCATCGATGCGTCCGCTGGCACAGGATATTGGATTATACGGAGATAGACTAGATGACCGCACGTTCTGGCGCGAGCTTTCTGGACGCGGGGATTCCGCCTAAAAAGCCGAACGAATGAAGTTTGGTCGCGGCGAAGGTGTCGCAACCCGGGGGAGAAGCGATCCATCTAGTATCTTCCTGTGCGCTCGAGCAATGGCTGCCACCAGGACTCGTTATGCAGATACCAGTCGATCGTCTCGGCCAAACCTTCGTCGAAGTTGCGGAGCGGTTTCCATTTCAATTCGCGCTGCGCAAAAGAGAAATCAATGGCGTAACGGCGATCGTGCCCAAGGCGATCGGTCACAAACGAAATGAGACTCTCAGGCTTGTTGAGTTGTTTCAGAATCAATTTCACGGTTTCGAGGTTTGGCATTTCGTTACCGCCGCCGAAATTATAAACAGCTCCCGGTTTACCTTCGAAAAGAGCGGCTACGACCGCGGCGCAATGATCCTGCACATGAATCCAATCGCGCACATTCATGCCGTCGCCGTAAACCGGCAGCGCTTCGTTACGGAGCGCTTTGACAATCATGAGTGGAATGAGCTTTTCCGGAAATTGGTATGGCCCGTAATTGTTTGAGCAGCGCGTTACGATAACTTCCTGACCGTAGGTTTTATAGCAGGAGAGCGCGAGTAAATCGGCGCCGGCCTTACTCGCCGAATAAGGCGAACTCGGATCAAGAGAACTTTGCTCGGTGAACTTTCCGGTCGGGCCTAAGGAACCATAAACTTCGTCGGTGGAAACTTGAAGAAAGCGCTGCACGCCATGACGCCGCGCGCAATCGAGCAGCACGCTCGTGCCGACCACATTGGTATGAATAAAATTGAGCGGCGAATTGATGCTCCGATCGACATGCGATTCGGCCGCGAAATTGATCACCGAGTAAAATTGATGCTCGGTCATGAGCGCATCCATCTGGTCGGCATTGGCAATGTCGGCTTTGAAAAATTCGTAACGCTCGCCATGTTCCTCGACCACGCCATCGAGATTGGCAGGATTGCCGGCATACGTGAGCACGTCGACGTTGGACACGTAGGCCGGCTTGTAATGTTGCAAAATATACCGAATAAAATTGCTTCCGATGAATCCGCAGCCACCGGTCACGAGAATGCGCACAGCAAGTCCTAGCAGCGCCAATGGGCGCGCGCTAGCAGATTTTCAGACTGTCGGCGATCAACTTCTCACCTGGAAAAACCGCCTCGCTCAAACCGATTGGACGCCATGGCTAATCGTCGGTTTTGCCGCGTTGCTGCGCTTCTTTCTGCTCGGAATCAAACCACCGCATTTCGATGAGGGGATCAACGGCTGGTTTGTCGACGCTCACATTATAAAAAGCGGATTCTATCGGTACGACCCAACCAATTATCACGGCCCGCTGCATTTTTATGTGCTGTTCCTTTCGCAGACTTTGTTGGGGCGGAATCTTTGGGCGTTACGTCTGCCGGTCGTGTTGGTTAGCATCACTTGTGTCTGGCTGACACTGAAATTTGAACCGTTTGTCGGAAGGAATGTCAGCCGGCTGGCGGCCCTAGCCATGGCGGTTTCGCCCGGGTTCGTTTTTTACGGGCGCTACTCCATCCACGAAGTCTGGCTGGTGCTTTTTTCCATGCTCTTCATTCTCGGCCTGCTCGGCCTCTGGCGATTTGGAACAACCAACTATCTTTGGTGCGCCGGCATGGGTCTGACCGGAATGATCCTAACCAAGGAGACTTACATTATTCACCTCGGCTGTGCGGCGCTTGCGATTCCAGTCGCCTGGTTAAGTTGCCTGGATATAAGGATATCGCGCCAGCGCAGTCGCACCCCAGGCGCTAAATCCATCAACGTTCGTTGGTTCGTTCCGGTTTTTTTGGTATGCGTGATAGTTGGCGTTTTTCTACGCCGGCCATTGAATATCTATGTACCGGTTATTACCGTCATCTGCGCGCTCATAGCCGCTTACCTCTCAGCGCACATAATTTTTGCGCCTACGAGGGACGCCGTCCTCAGAAGCGAAGTGAAGATGGCGAAACAAACTTGGGATTACGTCGATCTTGGAATAGTCGTTGCTACCGGAATCGCGTTAATCGTCTTTTTCTATTCCGGAACATTTTTCCACTGGGATGGAGTCAAAGGTCTCTATCAGGCGTACGCAGCCTGGTTTGCCACGGGGCAAGAAGGCCACGGTCACGAAAAGCCCTGGGAATATTGGCTCCGATTGCTCGGCCGTTATGAATTCCCCCTCGTCCTTGGACTGGTTCTTTGCCCATTCTGCCAACTCTTCAAGAACATCGGCCTGCGCTACCTTGCAATCTACGGTGTCGGTACTTTGATCGCGTACAGCATCGTTAAATACAAAACGCCCTGGTGCATTATCAGTTTCACCTGGCCATTGTTCTTTTTATTTGGCGCAGCCATTCTGCTTGTTCCACTAAGGCTTCGATCAAAGACATATCTGGTTTTGGCTGGTAGCCTGGCTGTAGCGGCGGCGGTGGCAATCTGGTTCGCGAACTGGCGAGACTACGGTTTTATCTGGCCGTTCGTATTCATCGGTGCCGCGGTTTTCTTATTTATATGTCTCATGGACCGCCGCGCGACCAATGCCTTATTGATCGGAGCTTTATGCGTTTCGCTCGGATCCACCATTTGGCTCAATTACTTCCGCTGCACCACGGACGCCGAGCCGTATGTTTATGTTCAGACTTACAACGACATCTATAAGTTGACCGAACCAGTGTTGGAGTTGGCGAAACGGAGCCCGGCTTTTTATCAGCTAACCGGTCATATTATCCGCACCAGTTCCTATCCGTTACCCTGGATGCTAGATGATTTTCCCCACGTTGGTTATTACGAGAATAAGGCGCTTCCGAACACGCTGGACGCTGATTTTCTTCTCGTGCAATCGGACCGAATCCAAGAAATCGAAGCAAAACTGCACAACTCGTACTTCACTGCGCCGCTGACAATCCGTCCTTACCAGGACACCTCGAAGGTTTACTTCGATGCGAAAAGGTTTAAGAATTTCTTTCCTGGGCGATCACCGGATTTCATCGGCAAGGAGTCAGGCTAACGTTCGGCCTAGTGGCAATGAAGGGGCTTTCCGCCAGCTTGACATTTCTGAATTGTTCGACCGTCTCGGCCCTGATCTTAGGGATGTTAGGCGGTGGACTTAATCCACCAATCGCATTAGCTGCACTTATATTAGGTATATTAGCAGGTGCGTTAGCTTATCTTAGAACCACGCCGGACGTGAACCCTGATATATCAGATTTCTCTGATTCTGACAGGCTGCTACCAAAGCGCTACCGGTTCACCTGGCTTTGGATACTGGTCGCCTGTTTCTCCATCTTCGCCGTTCGCTCATTTTGCTGGCTGCTTTACAACGATGGCGAGGAATTGAAAATCCAATCGCCAAATAATCTGGGCGATCTGGCTCTGCACATTACTTTTATTAGAAATTTCGCGAACGGCGTCTCTCTTTGGCCCGACAATCCGATCTACGTTTTCAGCCATCTAAGATATCCCGCCGGGATGGATTTGTTTAACGCCCTGCTAAGCCTCCTTCATTTTGACCTGACGCGCAGTCTCGTTTGGGTCGGACTGCTTGCCTCGGTTGCGACTTGTTATGCTTTTTTTCGATGGGCTGGGACATTCGGCATCGCCGGATTCTTATTTAACGGGGGAATTATTGGATTCCAATTTCTCAGCACTTTTCAGTTTCTTGATTATCAAGGCGATAAGACCATCGCGTGGAAGAGCGTCCCCCTGACCATGTTCGTGACCCAACGCGGATTGCTCTATGCTATCCCGGCGGGTCTGCTTTTGCTTTGGCATTGGCGGGAGAAATTCTTCCGAAACGCGACGCGCAATCAGGGTCGGGGGCCTTTGCCCTTCTGGGTCGAAGTCTCGCTCTATGCCTCCATGCCCCTCTTCCATTTCCACACTTTCCTCGCTCTTACGATCGTTCTCGCCCTTTTATTTGTCTTTGGTGATCCGCAAATGCGCGGCCATATCATAACGATAGTCGGCAGTGCGCTCATTCCCGCTACGCTCTTTGTCGCTCTAATAACGGATTTTTTCCAGGCTCGATCCGTTTTAGAATGGCAGCCCGGATGGGTCATGCACGATAACGACTTTAAAAGGTCGTCGTTTCTGTGGTTCTGGGGGATAAACTTTGGACTTTGGCTTCCACTCGCGGCTCTGCTCATCGGAATCTGTGGATGGACCGCGTGGAAGAACGATCTGCGTTTGGGCGATAAATTGCCTGAGAATCTGGCATTTCTGTTCCCCGCAGTCGTTATTTTCATGCTCGGCTTGCTCGTGAAATTCGCGCCATGGGGATGGGATAATCTTAAGCTCATGATCTGGGGTTACTTCATCATGCTCCCATATTTATGGAAGGATTTGATTGCCCGCTGGTCGTTGCCCGTCCGCGTCGGCGTCTGCGTTGCGCTTTTTGGCTCGGGATTCGTGAGCCTAATGGGAGGGCTCAAGGCCGGAGGTTTTGGCTTTGCCGATCGCGGGGAGGTCGATTGGGTCGGTGCGGTTACGCAAAAAATGCCGGTGGAAGCCCGTTTCGCCGCTTACCCCACCTACAACCATCCGCTTCTGCTCCAGGGGCGAAAGGTCGTGCTTGGTTATCCTGGCCATCTTTGGACGGAGGGTTTTGATTACTCCGAAGCTGAGATAGCGCTTCGCAATTTAATGCAGGGTGCGGGAGACTGGCGCGAAGCGGCCCGTCGCTTGCGCGTGCGCTATATCTTTTGGGGTAGCGAAGAAAAGATAAATTACCTAACGAGCACGCGACCGTGGGAAAAGAGCTTTACCCAGGTAGCTTCGGCCGCATGGGGCGCAATATACGATCTCGACTCGCCGCTCCAGACAGCGCCGCCGCCTTCGATTCGGTGAACCGCCGCAACCTTAGGTTCACCCGTTAACGAAGTAGGCAAACTTCCAGCTCCCGTTGATGCGCCGGATCCCTGCGCGATAACCATCGTAATTGAGCGATTCATCAGCGAACTGCGGCGGCGCGACCATGTACTGGCCTTTCTTCACAAACTTTTCCGAAAGAATGCCCTCGAGCTCGGGCCACAGATTCTGCTCGTCCCAATATTTAAAGACGCCGTCGCCGGACATCTCGGGTTTCAGGCTGTAACCAAACTCCGGAGTCATCATGGTCGCGAGCGTATTCATATCGTGCGCCGACGCCGCTTCGCGAAGTCGACCAACGAAGGCTTGAAAATCGGTGTCGCTACTTTCCTCGCGCAGATTAGCCTTGGCTTTCCGGTCTAGCGCAGCCTTTTTTTCTTTGTCCGCCTTCGAGGGCGTCTTGCAGCCGCTCAAAGTCAGAGCGAATACGAGGAGGAGACCCGTGATGAGCTTCATTCGGAGGTAACGTGTGTCACGTTTACCATCCGAATTCAAGGCCGACTCTCAGGCAAGGGGGCCGGGCTGCAATCGTCCGGGCGACTCCGGTGAACTGTTCCTACCTTACATTGTAAACCGTGCCGGCTCTTTCGAAATGGATGCGCCAGGAAGATAAAATAAATCGCGCTGACAAGGTCGGCCAAGCTGCAGGGCGGACTCGTTAGGCGCAACGGGCCGCCGCGCAGGCCGTCGAAAACATGTTCACAGGTGAGTTCGGCCGGTCGAGGCATACTCGTGAAATGGCGCCCAAAAGCGTGCAGCCGATGCGCGTCCGAAGTCGCGATCAAGGGCTTCCCGAAGCGCTTCGCCACGCCGGCCGCTCGGCGATTCGGATTTAGTGGACCTTTGTGAAAGTGACAGAGCTCGATGGCGTCGAAACAATCAATTTCATCCACCAATCGCGAACCGATGGAACCGCCAAGCACGTAGAACGGATGCGGCGCAATCGTAAAGATCGACCTGCCGCGTCGCGCCCGTAATTGCCGCAAGTCGTCGAAACCTTTGAGTTCCGCAACCTCTGGCGCGCTCACATTCAGAATGATGACGTCGGCGCCTTGCAGCCGAACTTCTGCAGCGGGAATGAGCAAGATTCCCATCCGGGCGGCATCGGCAAAAACCTCAGGTCGATCAAAAACCGCGTCGTGTAAAGTGATGGCCAGGACGCCGAAACCCAAAGAGCGCGCCCTTTCGAGTAATTGATGCGCAGAATAGTCAATAACGTCTTTAGGATCGTCCAGTGTATGAATGTGGAGATCGAGTTTGATCCAAGCGCTCCCGGCCTGCGTCCCTGAAAGTTCCATCGCTGACAATGTCGCAAGCACTGCCCGTGCCTTCAACTCCTGCAATCCTAACTCTTGCTCCTTCTCTACTGTTCCACTGCTTCTGTTTCATGCTCGACGGTTACGATTCGATTAGGAGCAGGAGCACGAGTAAGAGTAAGACAAAGCGCTTGCGGCTCTCCATCTCCCATCTACCATCTTCTATCTTTCAAAACCCCGCTCGGGTGGTGAAATGGCAGACACGTACGTTTGAGGGGCGTATGCCGAAAGGCATGCGGGTTCAAGTCCCGCCCCGAGCAGTTCAGAGGTCAGAGCTCAGCCGTTACGGCTCTGTAATTTTACTCTCTTCGTTTGCGAGCCAGATGACTTCACCCGGCAAATTTCAAATTCATCGCGCCTTGCGATGGCGATTTCAATTCGCATGCAGCGGAGGCGAAGCTTCAAAGGGGTGCCGTCATCGAAGGGAAAGCCCGAAAAAACGCTGGGCTGAAATGTCGTGATCTGCGCTCTGTGCCGCGAAGTCACCTAGTAAGGGAAGCATCATCTACAGCATCTGCCCGGCTTGCAAGCTCGTTCCGCCGTGCCACCAGATTTAACAGACTTCGAGGGGCTGTTAAGACGGTGGAACTGCTTTAAAATACCCGCGCTTTTTCTTGCCTGTCCCAAGGAATTCGATACGATCAGCGCGACCGTTTATCTGCCTCTTCATGAGACGCCTTTTTTTGGCTCCCCTGGTCGGACTGGCAAGCCTTCTGGCTTCTCTTCCTCCAGCTTCGGCCGTTACGTCGATCGTCACCGATCCAGTCGGGTTTACAACCTCCACGCTCTTGGGTAGCTCTGATACCTATGTCTCGACCCCGTTTACGCGGCCACCAGAGTTTGTCGGCGCGATTTCGGCTACCACCGCGAATACGATCACGGTCCCTGGCGCTCCCTGGACAGCAAGTCCGGCGCAGTTTGTTTATGGCGGCGCACAGCACAACCATTATTACTTATTGATCGGTCCATCAGCGACCAAGGAGGGTCACATTTACGCTATCACAGGAAACACCGCCAATACCCTGACCGTCGCCACGACGGCGCAGAATGATGTAAGCGGCATACCTGCTAATACACAGATCACAATTATCCCCAACTGGACACCTGCAACAATATTCCCGGCTACTGACGCGAACGTTTCCTTCACACCAACCGCGTCGCCCCCTTCCTACAAAACGCTGCTTCGGGTTCCGGACTACTCCGCATCAGGCACCAACCTCGGTTACGCGGCAGAGTACTACTTTAGCAGCAATATGTGGCAACGCGTTAGCCCCGCTGGCGATGGCAGCGACGACCCGTTACTTCCAGACGGTTATTTTGTGGTCCGAAATGATAATGGAGCTCCGACTCTTCCCGTAACCAATATTGGCGCCGTATTACTCAAGAAATCAGCCGCCCCTTTAATGACTGCGACGAATCACGCGCAGGATAATCCATTTGGCATCCTGCGGCCTCTTGACATACCTCTGGATGCGACCGGTTTAGGGCCCGCCGATGGGTCTTTCGTTGCGAATGATCAGCTTCTCGTTTTTAACAATGCACAGGCTGCGTTGAATAAGTCTCCCGTAATCTACTATTACGACACATCGGTGGGTAATAGTGGCGGTTGGCGGTTGACCGGAGATATAACGCCGTCGACCGATCACGGTGCCGATATCATCCCAATGGGAGCTGGGTTCATAGTACGGAAGGCTCAGACCGGCAGCGGGCCGATAGTCTGGACTAATTCTTTTCCCGTGCGGGCGCTCACGGCTGTTTCAAGAAAAGTCCATGGTACTGGAGGCGGGGCTCAGACGTTTGACCTCCCTCTGCCACTCAATCAGCAGTTCTTTAGCTTGCCAGGTATAGAATCCCGTGTGGCCGGCCTCACCCCGGCCGGGGCGGGAGTTGATCATCAAATCGTGCTGACTTTCCCAACAGCCGTGGCCTTCAGCAACGTGATTCCGACGTCGGGTGGGGCTGCTGTTGACAGCTTTAGCGGCAACAATTCAACTACCGTAACGATAAATCTTAAGAACGTAAACAATACTCAGAAGACGACGGTCACTCTACTTGGCGTGAACGACGGGACGAGCGCGAACGACGTCGCCGTCCAGATGGGTGTGCTCCTGGCAGATGTGAATGGAAGCGGGCGTGTCGATGGAACCGACGTTTCTCTGATCAGGCAGCAGAATTTTCAGACCCTTACCATGTCCAACTATCTAGACGATATCAACGGCAGTGGTCGCATCGATGGGACCGACGTTTCCCTCGCGCGCCAACAGAATTTCGCTGTCCTTCATTAGCTCAAAACATTAGTCCCGCCTCGGTCGCACTCGGTAGTTTGCTGGAGAAATCGGGTCGCCCATTTCCGTGACCAGGACTGCGCGCAGCAACGGTCGTCGCATATCCGGCTCCTTCGTCAGAAAGAGCCTGAGTTATCTGGCGCTATTTTTGTTTGCGCTCTTTGCGCTTTACCCGATCAGTCCGATTATTACGATCGCGTTGCGCCCGAGCGATCAGCTGCTCTCGACTTCACTCGCGCTCATCCCCAATGGCGCCACCCTCGCCAATTTCCGGATTTTACTCACGGAAACGGCCTTTTTACGCTGGGTCGGCAATGCCTAAACAAATCATCTCCGGCGCAGAGGGCGCATCGATAACCATCTCGCTTACAAAAGCGGATATTCAGATCGACTACCGCGCTCCTGGCGTGGATGCCAACACCACGATTTTTGTTGCGCTCGGGACACATCGTGAAATCGGCTCCGCCGTTATTCCCTTTCAACGCGAGCAAGAAGGCTCAACTGTCTTCCTTCCATTTAAAGCCGACCTGCTTCTTTCCACTAAGTTAGGCGTGGAACCGGCATCCTGCCTCCAGCGGAACTGGACCCACTGGAAGTGGAGCGATGCTACGCCATCGACCGGTAATCACGTCAAGATCGACCAGGGAACAGCCACGTTCCAACTTCCCCGTTCTCAATTTACGGAGGCGTCCACACTCAATTGCGCGATTTACGCCAAAGATCTCTCACAAAATGATGGCTGGGGAAAATTATTTGGCTGTAGCGATCTCAGCGTCGAGTCGAAAATCGGAGACCAATACATCCCGCAATATCTTGAGCTCAATCTCGGCGCTACGGGCAATCAAATCGCGACGCTCTGTCGCCGTTACAATCGGGTTGCATCAAAAATCCGCATTTACCAGTTGTTCGTCAGACTTTTCGGGAACACCAACGAGACTCGGAAAGAAGACGGAACAATCACCGAAAACGGCGTCGGCAAGTTTAGCGACATTAACGATGTCGCCCTCAAAGCTCTTCGGGATTCAGGATTTACTCATATCTGGTTGACCGGTATCCTGCAGCAGGCGACTGCGACTGATTATTCTGAGATCGGCCAGCCCGCAGATGATCCTGATCTGCTCAAAGGCCTCGCTGGCAGCCCTTACGCAATCAAAGATTATTTCGACGTCTGTCCCGATTACGCCGAAAAGCCGGACAAACGTCTCAGCGAATTCAAATCACTGCTGGAACGCATTCACAAATATCACATGCAAGCGCTGATCGATTTCATCCCAAATCATGTGGCGCGAAGTTACAATTCTGATGTCAAACCGGACCAAAACTTTGGCCTTAAAGGCAACGGTGGCGCCGGCGATGACATATCGGTCTTTTTTTCGCCGCAGAACAATTTTTTCTACCTCCAGCCTGACGCCGTCGGGCCGCCACTGCATTTGCCAACCTGGAAAGATGGCCAACCCATAAGCCCAACCTGTAAAGCGGTCGCGGCGCTCAAACAAGAAGCGGCGGTTTCCAAACCGTCGACTCCGGAAATTTCGGCGGCTGGGAAGGCTCCGCCGCTCCCTGAATGCGATGGGTTTTTCGCGGGCGAAATGGACCATGGCAAAGTAACAGGCAACAACACGGCGAGCTGGATGCCGGACATCAACGACTGGTACGAGACAGCCAAGCTCAACTACGGTTTTGATTTCACCGACGCAACAAAGAGTGTTCGAGAATATCCGAACGCGAACACACCGGACAAATCCATCCCGGACACCTGGAAAAAAATGGACGGCGTGTTGGCGTATTGGCAAGCGATGGGGGTCGATGGTTTTCGCTGCGATATGTCGCACATGGTTCCGCCCGAATTTTGGAACTGGATAATCGCCCGGGCCCGTGCTCGGCATACAGATGTTGTCTTTATTGGGGAAGCCTACGATAACGATCCGGCGAAGGTGCCAGGCGTCGATCCCGTGATTTCAAAACTGCACCGAGGACAATCGAACGTGATGTTTGATCTTCTGGATGCTGGCTTCAATGCCGTCTATGACGATCCCACTTATCGCGCGATCAAAAAAATCTACGAAGGACCAGGCTGGGCCAACGATATCGATGGAGCTCGGACCTACGATTTTATTTTTGAAAACTCGCTCCGTTATGCCGAGAACCACGATGAGGCGCGCCTGGCTTCAAAATCGCAATGGGGCGGGCTTGGCATGAAGATCGGACCGCCTGTTTCTGCTATTCTCTATGGTCTCTCACGCGGGCCGATCATGGTTTATAACGGTCAGGAAGTGGGAGAGCCCGGCGAGGGCATCGAGGGATTCGGCGCAAACGACGCGCGCACATCGATCTTCGATTATTGGTCGATGCCCGAGTTAGTGAAATGGGTCGACGACCATAAATATGACGGCAAACGTCTCTCATTCGAACAAAAGGAGCTGCGTTCTTTTTACAGTCGCTTGATAAATCTAACGGACGAGACCGCTTTCCGGGACGGAATCTCCATTCAATTAAACTCAGTCAACAAAGATAATCCCAACTATGGGCGCTTACCGAATGAGCATCCGAGCGGTCATTGGCTATACAGTTTTCTTCGATATGATCTCAATACCGCTCAGCGATTTCTCGTGGTGGTGAATCTGCACCCGACGACAACGTTGAAAGAGATCCGGATCGTCCTGCCCGAGGCTGTAATCAAGTTACTTGGTCTTGACTCTCAATATCGCAATTCTGATTTGCAATTGATCGACCGTCTGGCCGCGAGGGAAGGAATCACGGTAAGATCGACGGTCGCGGAAGCGAGCAAGCATGGTATTCCGATCGCTGAGATTCCGCCTCTGACGGCCTGTTATTTCGAGTTAAAGATCGGAGGCTTATAGAGTTAATGTGCGTTTCCCTACATTGTCACGTCAAGCGACGTCGAGACATCTCTCATTATTCGCAAGCGCAACGAGAACCGGCAATTGAAAAGATTTCTCCACTACGGTCGAAATGACAAAAGGTCGATGGCGTCGGCGTCAGCGGGCGGTTTGGCAACTGCTTCGCCGCGATGAACATTCGCTTTCTAATAAATCGATTCCACAGCGCGAGCGTTCAGGATGACAACGGAGTAATGCGCGTGACGAAAAATACAATACCGCTGCGAGATCCTCCTTCGTTGTTATCCTGAGGCCCAGGGGTCGCGGCTGGGCGGATCGCTGACCTCTGATTCGGAGCGTGCGTTAATCCTTCTAAAATAGTGTGATCGATCGGCTTATGAGAGGTCCTTCACTTCGTTCAGGATGACAGAGTAGTGCTGCGCGCGACCTAAAACACATTGCGGGCGAAACCATCCTTGGCTATCAAACTAATAAGAGAAGCCGATATCGGCTATTCCCACCGCTCCCTCGTGAGCGTGGAAGGATTGGCGAATTCGGCGAATCGCGCGCCGTTCTGATACACACGAAGCGCCAAGCCAACGAGCGTGTCTTGCGCGTTCGGTTTTGCGCCGGAGGAATAAATCCAGTTGCCAACGAGATTCGATTTGGTGAGCTCAACAGGATCGGTACTGAACAATTTCTTCTCGTGCGGCTTGAGCACAGTGATGCTGAAATTGCCGTTTTGACGTCGTGGCGTTGGGTCCGCCTTAACCCCGAGTTGTTCCTGCTTGAAAAAGATGATGTATTTGATCTCCAGATTGGTGAGATCCTTGAAGGTCTTGTTTTCGACCGCGACGTCATAGACCCAATGTTCTTTGGTGGTGTTGGCGTCGCCGTCTGAACCTTTCTTAACATTTTGATCGACGCGTTTCGGGACACAATGAATTTCAAGATCGAAATTGCCCGCGCGAATCCCCCCAGGAAATACTGCCAACACGATCGAAACGACAAGAATACGCACGGAATTCTTCATAAGACTTGTTTCGATATAATGAATCGCAGCTGCCGACAAGAGCGGTTGCACATCACCAGACAAGGAGCGGCGGTCCGAACCGCCGTGGGCGATTAGAAATCGCCGTTCCTTGACATTATACAAGCTCCCCTACACCAATTCAGCTCGCCAATTCCGCCAAGATCGCTTTTTGCGCGTGCCATCGGTTCTCGGCCTGGTCGAAATTGTTGCGCGCGTCCTTTAACAGTTTTCTCGCCGTGCAGAAGCTGGTGCCTCCTTGGGCCCGCGAATGATTCCATTAAAGTTCATTGGCACCTTCTCGAATGTGATTGTCTCATTGTTTCTTCGGGAGGGACGACCGCTGTGTCGTCCCTCCGGTCCGATAGGAAAATTGCCGTCGCTGGAGAAGCAGATTTCTGGACGACGGCCCATAGGGCCGTGGCTACAACAAGGCGATTGGGAGCCCTGACACCTCCAGAAGCCGGTGCGCCCACACATTCCGTGCTGATCCCGTCACGATCCTGATTCCTGTTTAGGCTCTCTCGGAATTAAACTTTTCGCGCCGATCATGCTCCGCTAACTTCCAGACCATGGAATCGCTCTATCTCGTCGGCATCGCCGTGATCGCGGTCATCGCATTCGTTCTTTGCGTGATCCTTTTTAATTTCTTCGGCATCTGGCTTCGTGCGCGCATCGCTACCGCCCCCGTGCGCATGAGTAAAATGGTCGGGATGCGACTGCGGCGCGTGCCGGTGGGATTGATCGTCGACAGTCGAATTACCGCGGTGAAGGCTGGCATTGACATTCAGAGCGATCCGCTCGAGGCGCATTATCTAGCCGGCGGCGATGTCAGCCAGGTTATTCTGGCCTTAATCGCGGCCGATAAAGCCGGTATCTCGCTCGATTTCAATCGGGCCTGCGCCATTGATCTGGCTACAAAGGGGACGGGCAAGACGGTTCTTGAAGCGGTCCGAACCAGCATCAATCCGAAAGTCATCGACGTCCCAAACCCTTCGATGGGCCGAACGACCATCGACGGAGTCGCCAAGGACGGCATCGGCGCAAAAGTTAAAGCGCGCGTGACCGTGCGATCGCACCTTGATCGGTTTGTCGGTGGCGCCACGGAGGAAACGATCATCGCGCGCGTGGGCGAAGGGATCGTGAGCGCGATCGGTTCGGCTGATTCCTACAAAGACGTGCTGGAAAACCCGGACCGGATTTCAAAGGCGGTGCTTGCCAAAGGCCTCGACAGCAATACCGCCTTCGAGATTCTGTCGATTGACATTGCCGACGTCGATGTGGGCGACAACATCGGCGCAAAGCTGCAGAGCGAACAAGCGGATGCGGACAAGCGCATTGCCCAAGCGAAAGCGGAAGTTCGTCGCGCCGCGGCCGTGGCGGTCGAGCAGGAAATGCGCGCCAGGACACAAGAGATGCGCGCGAAAGTTGTCGAAGCCGAAGCACAAGTTCCGCAGGCCATGGCGGAAGCGTTCCGCTCCGGACACCTCGGCATCATGGATTATTACCGAATGAAAAATGTGCAGGCCGACACATCAATGCGGGAATCAATCGCAGGAACAGATAAACCGCGCGAGGCAACGTGATTCGTTAAACAGTTAAACCGTTAGAGCGTGAACCTCTTCAACCCTTCAACCCTTCAACCGTTCAACGTCTTTGCTGTCCATATCGATAGCCTTCTTTTCCTTCTCCTAATTGGAATGGCAGCGTTGTTGCGCTTGCTCGCGAGCAAAGCTGGCGACGCGAAAAAGAAATCACAGCAATCTGAGCAAGGATCGCCGCCGAAATCTGCGCCGCGATTGAATCAGCCGATTGAGCGCGCGCCGGAAGAAACGGACGCCGACCGGATTCGCAAGTTTTTGGAAGCGCTGGGACAACCGACGACATCAAAACCGCCACCGCCAATCGCACCACGCACAGACATTCCGCCGCGACCCGTGGCACCAGTGAGGCCGCCGCCCGGTATGTTGCCATTCCCCCCGGCACCTTCGCGTCCTCTTACTCGTGAGGAGCAACGCAAGCGGGCAGTGATTTTGCACGAAGGCGCTGCCGGCACATCCGAGGAATGGCTTCGCAAAATAAATCATCCGGGGCAAATCGTGAAGCCGCCGGCCGAAAAGAAGATCTTTGTCCCAAAAGTCGCAAAAGCGCCTGTCTTTGAAGTGCAGGGAGAGACGCCTCCGATAGAGCCGCCTCCAATCAAGTCGCCCGCGGAAGCATACGCGGCCGCTGCTCAACCCAGGATCGAGCCGGCGCCGGCGGAAATAAACATCACTGTGCTCCTGCGGTCGCCATCCGGGTTGCGTAATGCCATTATTTTACGCGAGATTTTCGGGCCGCCGCGAAGTCTGCAACCGCTCGAGCTTATTGGAAGCGCTTGAGCTGGCCCATCATCTTCGTAATTTGACCGTTCTCGCCGCCGGCGTGGCGGAACTGGCAGACGCGCTGGACTCAAAATCCAGTACTCGCAAGAGTGTGTGGGTTCGAGCCCCTCCGCCGGCATAGCATTGTCCCCTCCTCTAAAAAGGCTGTTTTCAGAGGGAAAATGAGTCACTGAGCCGTGTTTCATTACCGTCAGGGCGTTTTCTATCGCACAATGTCGCACAGTTCTGCACGGCCAAAAACGGGCCACCAACTAGACACCTAAAGTTCGTAAAAGAGATGGGAGAAACCCCGGCCACCGGCGCGGTATCATGTGGTAGCTTTACGAGGTCTATGCTTAGCCCATATCTCGGCAATTGGGGTCTCCGCCAGAGCACTTTTTATGACCGGAATTGCCTTCTGTGAGTAGCGCTTAAATTTGCTCTTGCCGATTGTCAGTTCCTTAAAGCAGTCGGCGTTTTTATCTAATTTCAAGTGTCGAACGACGGCGACCCACTGGTTGACCGACACGCCAACCTGCTTAGCAAGTTCCCTAGCGCCCAAATTGTAAAAACCAAGTTCATCGACGCGCTTCACAGCTACAACGGATGCTCCCGGTGTTCCCAGCGGTACTGGTGCAACAGGAATACCTTCTTTCTTAGTAAGTCGTAGCGATAGCATCGGCCCTTCGCCTGTTGGACTTATCTCGATTGAAGAGACGCCCGGAAAGAGGTCACGCCACTTCTTTTTCGTCGTAATTCTCTTTTCCATCTTTCGAAGCTCGCTAGTGCTCGGTTGGCTTTTCTCACCGCGAATCGTTGCATCGACAATTGCCAACGGTCGAAGTCTCGCATCGACATCCACTCTAGGTCGCGTGGGCTGCTTCAGCAGCTTTGCAACCTCTCCCAGTTCCGCTTCAAATAAGGCCGTAAGTTCTATCGGCGGCTGTGCCGAGATCGGCAAAACTCGGCTCGGTATAAACTGCCGCAGATCACGCTTAAAGACTGCCTTCAAAAGATCACGGAAAAGCGTAACTGCGGCCTGAGCATGAATGTAGAGCTGGGGTTCCGTGCCGCTTCGAATGCTTCCCAGCCATTTCGATTCGCCGTTCAGTCAACGGACTTGCACTAGGTATTTACAGCCGGTTTAAAATGCGAAGCTGTGACCATCGTCGACATCATACCGTGTCACGTTTGTGACGTTTGGCTTTTATGACCGGAATCAGGTCAAACTTCGGTAAAGAAAAAAAGAAACCGTGCACCCGGTCTAAGGCTTAGTACTTCATCGTCAGACGGATGTTAGAGGGCAAAAGCAGCTAGCCGCCGCATATTTTGCAGGGAATCCCTTCGTCCGCTCGGCAGGGCCTACCCCGCCCAGAACGATACCATAGACAACTGCGGTTATGGCGTTCGTTGCTGGGGAGTGTAAGCCAATGCGTTGGCGTCGACTGGTGACCGCCTGATTTTTGGACGGGGGCAGCATAGGATGGTAGAGCGTTCCGTGATGTGGCATCGGTTTGGGGAGAAGCTGGTGGTTTCTGTTCTTCGGATCCGGTTTGAGACAGGCCTGCTTCAGTTAGCAACGCACGAAGTCGTTGGTTCTCTTCTTTTAACTGTTGAACTTGTTTTCTTAATTCTTCGACATTTGAGGCAGAATCTGATGATGGGGACTGACCACACGACAGCGACGTGAGCAGAAGCGCACCGAAGACTACAAAGCAAGTGTGTTTAGCAGATGCGATGCGAGCTTGTATGACCTGAGACTAGAAATTTGCAAACGTTCAAACAAGGAAATTTCAACGTTTCACGCCAACGGGTGTGACACCCAAGCCTATTGCTGCCAACTTCGCCAGCGATAAGGGTTCTGCTGGAAAGCTTTTGAATGTCCCGGTGTTGAGCCAGTTTTCAAAGGAAAGGAGCAGGCTCTCAATTACGCTGAGAGTCGTGCTTGGTTTAGGTCAGGTGAGATTCGAGTTCTAGACCCGTTCGCGGCAACATAGAGCAGACGGTGCCGTTCACTGAGGCGAATCGGCAATTGTGAAGCAACCGGTCGTTTAATTCACTCGATATTCTGCCCCAAATTCCTCAGGCGTAGACCCTGTTTGCTCTTTAAAAAGCTTACGAGCGACCTCTAGCGCCGATCGAATGGCACTCCGGTTGGGATATTCATGCTCATAATCGGAGAATCGTAAGGACCCGCTCCCCCGTCAGCGGGTATTGCTCGCTTATAGAAAACAATCTGATCTGGCATATTATCGCAGTTCACACCAACTGATGAGGCGAGCAAGTGAAGTTTAGCAACCTCCTTCACTTGGCGAAGCCTGATTCACACTGTTGACGTAACTCACGCGACGTTCTATACCGGGCGAATGGCAACTAGGACATCAGGGGTAGATCAATCAATTGCGGCACTTGAGAAAAAACTGAAACAAGCTCGGAGTTGATCTTTAGCCATTTTTCAATTGCTGGAGCCTGAATGGTATTGATTGGCGCTTTACCAAACTCCTGTTGGAACACGCGAAGCGAAAACTTCTGATCTCTCTGGTACTCTGGGTTCACCTTAGTCAGCAAATAACGAGGAAGCAGTTGCTCCACCGTCTGGCTTGCAGTTGTTGCTGCATGACGCAGATAAAATCGAACCGCTTGAGTCAGCGTTACTCCGTAAGAAGCTAGCTGCTTGTCTAGCTCCATTGCCTCGACCGCAAGGGCCTGCGGTATCGCAAAAGCTGACCGTCCTCGCTCCGCCGCCGCAGCGATTGTGTCCGCAATAAATTGTTTCGCTTTCTTCTCTGTTTTGAAAAATCGCCGGATTTTACTCGTACCAGTAGAACGCTTACCGACGTTCACCAGCCATCACGTTGGCTTCGTACGGGCTCCCTTTGGGAATGACGTGCTTTGATGCATCCAGTTTGACGGCCTTCAGCATGGCCGGAGGCGAGAAATGACGATGCAACCGGCCCATAGATTAAAAGGACAAGGTTTTCTTTGGGGCTGGATGAAATATTGCGAGCGCCCATCGAAACGAGCCACTCGCCGAACACCGGTAATTCACCCCGAGGAAAACCGAGCGACTCAAAATCCAGTGATCGCAAGATCGTGTGGGTTCGAGCCCCTCCGCCGGCAGGCCATCCAAAATTGTCTCGTACGAGGCGAGACTGATCACCGGTTCCGCGCGCCGATTTTGCATCGGGGCGAGGAAAAACAACTGCGGACCATATGTATATCTCGCATTTTATCCTTGTGTAAAAAGGCGGGAACCACAATGTTCATTCGTGAACGGGAAGAACGGCCACGAGGGTGCAGGCGAACCGCGTGAGTTTGTAACTACCCGCTGGAGTCTGATTGTTTCGGCCGGCAACTTGGGAGCGGAAGAGCAAAAAGCTCGCGAGGCGCTCGCAGAACTTTGCCGCACGTATTGGCAGCCCATTTTCTTGTTTGTCCGCGCGCGCGGCTATTCAATTGAAGACGCGCAGGACCTCACGCAGGATTTTTTTGTGACCATTCTGAGGAATAATTGGTTGCAACACGCAGATCGTAACCGCGGGCGGTTCCGTTCGCTCTTGCTGAGGTCGCTCCAAAATTTTCTCATCAATGCCGCGGAGAAAACTCATGCCCACAAACGCGGCGGCGATGTGGAATTTGTTTCCTGGGACGATTGGATGGCGGAAGCGCCCTCGCAATTATCCGTCCCGGTTCAAGCACTCGACTCCTTGCCGCCGGAGCGCATCTTCGACCTCGCCTGGGCGACGACGGTTGTGGAACACGCGTTTCAACGGCTGCGGGAAGAATGCGAGAGCAAAGGCAAGCTTTGGCTTTTCCAATCACTAAGTTCCCATCTTACAGATGAACGCGATGAAGTGTCATACGCCAAATTATCCGCGGAACTGGAAATGGCAGAAACGGCCGTGAAAAAACAGCTGCACAACATGCGCCAGCGTTACCGCAGTCTGCTGCGCGATGAAGTCTCACAAACGGTCGAGGATCCTGCCGACGTGGATGACGAGATCCGTTACCTGTGTGCGTCACTCGCAACGGAAAGCGAGTAACTGCGATGACACATTCATATACATGCTCCGATGCCCTTCCGAGCTCTACCAAAGAGCACGCAAAATGCGACAAATGCGGAGCAACTATGCGACTCGACACCGGAGCTTGCGTGAGCTGCCTGCTGCGCAAGGGATTGGAAACTGGTGACGAGGTATCGAAGGCGGTTTATCAAAGCGTACTCAACGAGTTGGACGCGCGCGACAAGCCCTGGCAACTGGGAAATTACGAAATTCTCGAGCAGATCGGTTACGGCGGCATGGGCGTGATCTATCGCGCCAGGCAACGACATTCTCGGCGCATCGTCGCGGTAAAGCGCGTCCTAAGTTACCGCGCTGATTCACAAGGAGCGCTGCAGCGTTTCCGACGAGAAGCGCAGGCGGTGGCCAGTCTGGATCACCCAAATATCCTTCCGATTTATGAAGTGAGCGAAAGCGAGGATGGCCTGCCGTTTTTCAGCATGAAGTTCGCGGAGGCGGGAAGTTTGCGCGAGAACGCAGCTTCTCTGCGGAACCAACCGCGCAAGTGTATGGAACTCATGGCGAAGGTGGCGCGTGCGGTCGAATATGCCCATAGCCGGGGAATTCTCCATCGCGATATCAAACCGGGAAACATTCTGCTCAACGATCGAGGCGAGCCACTTGTCAGCGATTTCGGTTTGGCCAAGCTGCTGGACGGGAACAACGATCTTACACGGTCGCTGACTACGTTCGGAACCGCAGGTTTCATTGCCCCTGAGCAAGCAAATGGCGCAGCCGCCGACGTTACGCCAGCTGCCGATGTTTACAGTCTCGGCGCGGTTCTGTTCAATGTGCTTGCCGGACGTCCACCATTCCTGGGTTCCAATCCGCTTTCTGTGATCCGCCAGGCGTCGGAAAGACCTGCGCCGAAACTGCGTACGCTCTCCCGCAACAGCGGCGTCGATCGCGATTTGGAGACGATTTGTGCGCGCTGTCTAGAGCGCGATCGAAAAGCGCGGTATCAATCCGCCGGAGATTTCGCAGCTGATTTGGAACGCTGGCTCAGTGGTCGCCCTATCGCCGCCCGCCGGATTTCACCTCCAGCTCGGATGTGGCGTTGGTCACAGCGTAACCCCAAACTGGTTGGAGCAGCGACTGCCGGTCTCCTTTTAGGCGCGGCTGCGGTTTGGTTATTTCGCGGCGAACTCTTCCAAGCGTCGCAGTTTAATCCGCCAGACAGGAGTATTGCGGTTCTACCATTTACCGATTCTAGCGACACGAAAGATCAGGGATATTTATGTGACGGCGTAAGCGAGGAGATTCTCGATACGTTGGCGCACGTTGACGGTTTGCGCGTGGCCGCCCGAACTTCGTCATTCTCATTAAAGGGAAAGAACACAAAGGAGGTTGGAGAAAAACTCAACGTCGAAAATGTGCTTGAAGGAAGTTTGCAGCGTCAAGGTAACCGCATTCGTATGACAGCCGAACTGATCGACGCGCGAAGCGGTTTTCGCGTGTGGGCGGAAACTTATGACCGCGAATTGGACGGCGCGTTTGCAGTCCAAGACGAAATCGCCCGGTCTATCGTTGACGCGCTCAAGATCAAGCTCGCGGTTCGGGTTTCCAATCAGGAAGAACCGGGCAATCACGTATACGACCGTTATCTACAGGGACTTTTCACGGATCTCACTCCTCCGAGGGAAGTGAGCAATATAGGCATTACCGTGCCCGTCCAGAATCCATCGAATCCATTGACAGTTTCGGATTACACATCTCCCGGAGGTTTCGACCCGCGCCGCCCCGAGACTCGGCTAACCGCTGCGCCTCCAGGGACGGCATTTGCTACCAGTGTGCGTGATCGCGCATTGGAAGCCGGTGTGCGAACGAACAAAATTACAGCGGACGTGACCGCTGCGCCTCCAGGGACGGGATTTGCTACGAGTATGCGTGATCGTTCGTCGGAACCCGGTGTGCGAACGATTAAAATTACAGCGGACGGGCCAGCGTCCATTCAGGGTTTTGTCAAAGATGCAAAAGGCGAAGCGATTAAAGGCACAGATGTTCGAATCGAATCGCGAGACGGCAAACAGCTGTTCAGCACAGTTGAGACCGATTCAGAGGGCCGCTATATTTCACAGGGACTGCAACCCGGCGTTTACCGAGTAACGTTGCTTGTGAATGGCGCGGTCAAGACGTCGATCATGAACACGCAAGCCAAGGCGAATCAGCCGACTCAGCTAAATTTCGAGCTCAAGCCACCGTCCCAAACAGGTCAAGTTACAAAGGGCGGAAAGCGCATGGTATGGGTGCCATCTCGTACCGGGAGCCATCTCGGCGGTAATTGGGTCGAAGTCGACGACGCCGGAAAGGCGCATTCCGGTTCCAACATTCAGACAATCACCGCTCGTAATTGGTAATTTTGAAAAACGGCTACGACGAGGCGACGGCCAATACAAGGGCCGAATCCGGTATGTCGCGCTCAAGAAGTGGTTCTAGTCTGTAGCCACGGTCCCTTGGCCGTGTGCACGTGTCTCGCGTAGGCGCAACTGCGGCAAGCTCGATTTGTTTCGGTCATTAAAAGCAAAATATCAAAATATTTGGGAACTTTGCGGTTTGTCTCCTGTAGTAAATAGTGAATCACTATGTCTACTAAATCACTGCAGATCGGGTTTATTCTATTGGGTTCGGCTTTGTTGATGGGTAGCCTTCACGCCGCCACACCGACTATTCAGGGGGACGTCAAAGGACCAGACGGGAAACCGCTTCCAGGCGCAGAGGTTCGCATTGAGCGCAAGGATGCAAAGGCCTCGCCTGTCACTGTCACAGCCGACAAAAACGGCCGCTATGCGTTCAAGAATCTTACTTTAGGCACCTACAAAGTGACCGCATCGAAGAACGGAATGGCGGCAACTGCTGCGGACAACATTCGAACGCGTGCGGAAGGCGCTGTGCGTGTAGACTTCGATCTGAAGAAACAGACCGGCGAAGCAAAAGCATCGGCGCCTGCCAAGAAAGCAAGACATATGGTTTGGGTGCCAGCAGACACGGGCAGTCACCTTGGGGGCAAGTGGGTTGAAGTCGACGATCAAGGCAAAGGAGCTGCCGGAGCCAACAATATCGACAGAGCGAGCGGTGAAGCGCTGGGCAAACATATGAGCCAGACCCCCGACTCCACACCTATCGGTCGCTAAGTATTTTTAAGACAGGCAACATTCGCGCGCGAACTGACCAGGCGGCAGTTCAACTGCGTGACAACAATCCACACGCCTCGAATATCAGGTTTGAACCGGGCCAGCTGAGGCGACGGAGAGGAATAACCCTTTCGCCGATTCTCGCGAGAGCACAATTAGCGTGAACACGCCCAGGATCGTTCCGAAGGGAATGAAGATGCATTCCATACAGGCTACGACGAAGGCAAACCAATAGCGGTGACGTTGTGCCAGGGCCCGACCAGCCAGAAAAATTACGACGGCGAAAGCGAACCCAATAATCGCGAGGAAAATTCCAAAGCCGACAAGAAACCAGCCCAGAACTTCGGGCGGCAGTGATTCACCAGGCTTAACTGGTTGATGCGACAGATAAACGAACAGCGCTCCCATGCCGGTATAAAGAAGCGGGAAAAACGAGATGAATGCAGTTACGCCTGCCACCACATAATGGAAAATCGCGAGCAAGCGGAGATGCTCCGCATCTTGATTCAATTCGTTAGGCAAGTTAACCGCCTTGCTTTGATTTGACCCAACGCTCCACCAGTTCGTCCAGGAGATCGAGTGGCAAGGCGCCGTTTGTGATTACCACTTCATGAAACTGTCGGAGGTCGAACTTGTTGCCTAACTGCTTTTTCGCCTTCGCGCGCAATTCCAGAATTTTCAACATACCGATCTTATACGCGGTCGCCTGGCTTGGCATGACGATGTAGCGGTTGATCGAATCGATACAATCGCTCTCCGCATTAGGCGTGTTCTTGACCAAATAATCGATCGCTTGTTCGCGCGTCCAACGTTTGGCGTGCAATCCGGTATCGACTACGAGGCGTCCCGCGCGCCATAACTCGAGGGCGAGACGGCCAAAGTCGGAATAGGGATCCTGATAAAAACCTATTTCCTTTGGGGTAAGCTCGCTGTAGAGCCCCCACCCTTCGGTGTAAGCGGTATAGCTGGGTGCAAATTTCCGGAACTTCGGAATGCCAGGCAGTTCCTGCGCGATTGCGATCTGCATGTGATGACCCGGAATTCCCTCATGATAAGCCAGCGATTCGAGCTGATAAGTTGGGTTATCGTGCATGTCTCGAAGGTTCACATAAAACATACCCGGTCGCGAACCGTCGGGCGCAGGCTGCTGATAAAATGCTTTCCCAGCTGATTTCTCACGGAACTTTTCCACCGCTTTCACCACAATGTCGGCGTTCGGCTTCGTGATGAATAAATCGTCCAGCCGTTTCTTCATCGTGGCGATGATTTCCACTGCGCGCCCGAGATACTTGGCGCGGCCGTCGTCAGTATCGGGCAAATAGAATTGCGGATCTTCCCGCATGAACTTGAAGAACGCCTGGAGATCGCCCTTGAATCCAACTTTCTCCTTAATTTTGACCATCTCGCCTTGAATGCGCGCGACCTCCTTCAGGCCGAGCTGATGAATTTGGTCTGCCGTCAGATCTGTCGTGGTCGTGCGGCGCAAGGCATATTCATAAAAGGACGCGCCATCGGGAAATTTCCAGACGCCGGCATCATCGGTCGCGCGTTGCTCCAGTTCCTGAAGATAAGCAATGAGTTTTCCATAAGATGGCTTGAATGAGTCGAGCAGCGCCTTTTTCGCATCCGCCATTAATCGATCGCGGCTCCGCCCATCAATCTCTTTCAATACGCCAACCTTTTTAGAAAAGTCGTCGAGAAGCGGGCTGTTCGTTCCGCTGGAATCGAAAGGTTCACCTTGAATGACCTTCCGGCAGGCATCGAGCACAAGCGGAAAGACAAACTTCGGGGGAACCACTCCTTTGTCGGCCCGGGTTTGCAGATTTACGAGAAGTTGATCGAAAAGCTTCGGGACGTTGTTGAGGCGTGCGATGTACGCTTCAGCGTCTTTTTCATTGTCGATTTTGTGGATATTGATCAGAAAAGTCGGCGTTTCCGAATGGACGCCACGCATCTGGCTGGCGGCATAGTTGTCGAATCGAAATCGGAAACCCTCGGCATCGCGCTCCGCTTCGCGCTCGAAAAGTTTATAGCTGAGCTGCGTTTGCCCATCGAGCGCGTTAAAATCAAAGTCGCGTTTTAGCGTTGCGACATTAGCTAACTCGGTGGCGAGGTCGGCCGCTTCTTGCGCGTCCGAAATATCATCCCATTTGTTGTAATCGCTCTTCTTGCCGAGACGGGCAGCAGCTTGCGGATGGTGGGCGAGAAATTCGTCGAAACATTTGTCGAAAAATTCGTTAGCGCGTTTTGATTCCGCCGCGATTTGATCCGGTGTGAATGTTTTCGCCGAAGCGCTCGCCGCTGCGAGAAGCGCCAGCGAGATCAACCTTAATTTTGATGAAACGTCCGCCACAAAAATTAACCTGAGGTAATGTATCCTTCTTCGCCGTGCTCATTGATATCCAGGCCCTGGCGCTCGATCTCTGGCGCAATGCGCAAGCCGATTAACGCGCTAACAATCGCAGCCACAATAGCGGTTCCGACGACGGCGAGGGCGAGCGTCATTGCGATTGCCTTCAATTGCTCGAGCCAAAGGGTATGCCCAATGATCCTGGCCAGACCGTTCTGGGTCGCAGGATTGAACGGCGCGCCTTGGCTTAGCGCCAGATTTGGATTCACGGTTGCGGTCGCGAACACCCCGGTAAGAAATGCACCCAGGGTCCCGCCAACCGCATGCACGCCGAAAGTATCGAGGGCATCGTCGTAGCCGAGAGCGGCTTTCAGTTTGGTACAGGCAAAAAAAGGAACGATGCCCGCGGCCACGCCAATAAGGACGGCGCCGGTGGGATGGACATATCCACAGGCTGGCGTAATCACAACCAGACCAGCTACTGCCCCAGAACAAAATCCGAGCACGCTCGGCTTGCCACGCAAAGCGTATTCCATCATCGCCCAGGTGAACGACGCCACTGCGGTCGCAAGCGTTGTGGTTGTGAACGCATTCGCAGCAATGCCATCCGCACCGAGCGCGCTGCCCGCATTGAAGCCATACCAGCCGACCCAAAGCATGCCGGCCCCGACCATGCACAGCACCATGCTGTGCGGTGCCATAATTTCTTTGCTGAAGCCAAGCCGGTGCCCGAGCAAAATGCAAAGCACGAGCGCGGACCAGCCGGAGGACATATGGACGACAGTGCCGCCGGCAAAATCCATTGCCGTGATTTTTGCTCCCTGATTCCAAACCCCGTTCATCCAACCGTCGATTCCCCAAACCATGTGGGCGATGGGGAAGTAAACCGCAAACATCCAAATCGCGACGAACAAGAGCACCGCGGCATACTTCATTCGCTCGGCAATGGAGCCGATAATTAGGGCCGGCGTGATGATCGCGAACATCAGTTGATACATCGCGAAGACGTTTTGCGAGACCCAGTAGGAGTAATCGCCATTGGGCTGTGAATTGACCCCGCGCAGAAAAGCGAATGTTAGGCCGCCGAGAAACGGCGACCCGCGCGAGAAAACAAGCGAATATCCGACCGCCCACCAAAGAATCGCAACCAGTCCGGCAATGCCAAGACACTGAGCCAAGACCGACAACACGTTTTTCGCGCGCACGAGGCCGCCATAAAAAAGCGCCAGACCCGGCAACGTCATGAACAGCACGAGCGCGGAACAAGTCATCATCCAGGCGTTATGGCCAGGACCGGACCCAGTGATGTTTGAAGTTACTTGCGCGTTCGCAGCATCCGCCCCCCGTGCGGCATTGTTCACATAAGCTTCAAGATCGGAAACGCGTTGCTCGATGGAAGGCGATGCGCCCGGCGCGGCGGAGCCTGTTTGGGCGCGAAGATTCGCCAGCGCGCAAAACATGGTTAAAACACAAATGAAAACTACGCGTGTCATCCCGAACGCACGTGAGGGACCTCGCAACCGGAGTTGGCGAGAGCGAATCATTGCTTGGTTGAACGATGGAGCCAATGGAAGGTCCCTCGCTTCGTTCGGGATGACAGCGCTTTCATGCCGCAACCGCAACTATAAACAAAACACTTCACATCATTACAAACTATTAGCCGACTCAGCCCTGACGAAAGCAAAGATCTCTATGAAAGCGTAAACTACGCAGTGTCATCCCGAACGCATGTGAAGGACCTCCCAATTGGAGTTAGCGAGAGCGAATCATTGTTTGAGTGAACGATGGAGCCAATGTGAGGTCCCTCGCTTCGCTCGGGATGACAGCGTTTCATGCCACGAACCCCCAACTACAAACAAAACACTTCCCATCCATCACGTTAGCCGACCCGCCCCGGCGAAAACGAAGACTCTATGAAAAACGCTTACTATTGACAGTCTATCTCGCGTTTGGTCAATCTGGATAGAGCGTATCGACTGTTGCTCCTTCCATAGCTTTTGTGAACGAATCCATCACTCAAATCAAGGACACCACGGCGAATCCGGCCCCGCTGGGGCTACTTGGCTTCGGCATGACTACCGTGTTGCTCAACCTGCACAACGCCGGCTACTACGAACTCAACAGCATGGTGCTGGCGATGGGCATTTGCTATGGCGGCGCCGCGCAAATCATCGCGGGCATAATGGAATGGAAGAAATGTAATACGTTCGCGGCCACCGCCTTCATTTCCTACGGCCTTTTCTGGCTATCGCTGGTGACGCTGATTCTTTTGGCGAAACTGGGATTGGGCGCGCCGTCCGACGAGACGGCGATGGCCGCGTATCTCGCTATGTGGGGACTCTTCACCGGCGTTATGTTTTTCGGTACGTTCCGGCTAAACCGTGCGTTGCAAATCGTTTTCGGCACGCTGACGATTCTTTTCTTCATGCTCGCCTTTGGCGATTTCACGGGTGCGAGTGCCGGCTTCAAACACGCTACCGGCTACGAAGGAATCATCTGCGGCTTCTCCGCGATTTACACGGGCCTCGCGCAGGTGCTCAATGAATTGTTCGGCAAAATTGTGCTACCACTCGGGCCGGTCAAGAAATAATCCAGGTCACGAAAATTGGGAGAGCGGACGTAGCCAACCGGAACCGGTTACGCAAAATAATAACCGATGAAAATAATCATCGCCGGCGCGGCGAAACAGCGTTTTGTCTTCAGACGCTGTGAAAACCTAGGCTCGCCGCGATCACTTCCTAATTAGTCACGCCGCGTTCTTGATCGACGGTGCGTTCGTGGGGGGCCTGCCTTAGCTTCGTATAGAGCGAAAGAGCGAACGAGTTCGGAACGGCAAGGGAAACTCCGCCGAATGATTTAAGTGTTGGATTTCGCGTGCGCGCGGGATATTCCAGGTGACTTCAATCATGGCCTCGACGAGTCCAGATCCGCTGGAACCGGAATTGCGTCGCGCAGCGAAAGGTTTAGATCCTCTAGTGCGGCGCGACAGAACGGTCGCTACGGAAGGAAGAGCGCGGGGGAAATCGTACACAGAAAAGCCGCAGCTCGGCCCAAAGGGAGAAGGCGGTGAGACCCGCAAACGGCGTACGGCGTGGCTGCTCATCGCAGTGGTAGCGGCAGGACTGGCCATTTCCGGAATGATTTGGAAACAAGATTTGCTTCCTCATTGGATGCATCCCCGGTCGACAGCGCAGCAACAGCAAATCCTCACGCTGACGGATGCGGACGTCGATTATGCCACTACCGAAAACGCGCGCGCCGCCCTTTCACGCGGCGAAATTCCGCCGATCCTGGCTTGGGCCAACCCGGAGACGCGGCGCAAGATTCTTTCCGGCGAAGAGAAATTGTATACCAAACGACTCCTGGACGAGAGCCAACAGCGAGGAGCGATTGTGCATGTGCGGGTTTCGACGGGCGGCGTTTTTCTGGCCGAAGATGTGCTCACGGCGGAGCGGCCGCATGGGACGACCTTTCCGGCCGGGCCGGGCGTGTTGACGCATTTTCATTTTACGGTCGAGCAGGCAGGACCGAAAGGCGTTGTGAGCTGTTACGTAAACTCACTCGACGGCGGTGTAGCGAGCACGAGTCCGATGGCCGCGGGCCAGAGCGGCGATCTGGAAGTTGTCGCGCGATGAATCCGCAGCCCGGCAGGATCATCAAGATCGTGAAGCAAGAAAGCCACGAAGAGGTGGTAAAGAATCCGTATTTGCTGGCCATGCTCGCGGTCACGATCGCGGGGGCAATTTTTGGACTGAACAGCGCCAGCCATGTTTTCGCTCCGTTACTGTTTGTTCTGGCGCTCGCCGGCATGGGCTGGCTGGCCTGGCAACAATTGCGCTCCGAACGAGCAGAAGCCGACGCACTCGACTACACAAAACTAGCCGCCATCGATCTCAGTTCCTATGGGCCCTGGTTGAAAGAGAATGTTCGCGGTCAGGATGAAGCGGTTGACTCCATTCTCAGCCAACTCCAAGCCAATCTGGCCCTCGCCACGTCCGGCCGGACGCTGGGCGCATTTTTCCTCGTCGGACCTACCGGCACTGGGAAAACCTTTCTGGGCCAATTAGTCGCGGAAGCGCTTTATCCCGAATCCGAACCCACATTGTTGCGCATGAATCAATACAAACATGCCGACGACGTTTTTACGCTGATCGGACCACCACCTGGCAGTCCCGGTTACGAAGTGGGCGGCACACTGACACGACCGGTACTGCAAAATCCGCGGCGTGTAATCATTTTCGATGAATTGGAAAAGGCGCATCGCGATTTGCAACATTGTCTTTACGATATTCTCGACACGGCGACATGCCGTGAGAAAAGCTCGGGGCGCACGGTCGATTTCAGCGGGTGCGTTTTTTTTGCGACGTGCAACGCCGGTGTGGAAGCGCTGCGTGCCATTCGCCATGAAAGCGGTGACGATCCGGTGGCGTGGCTTGGGCGAAGTCGCGATGCGTTGGTGGACGCCGCGGGATTCGACCGAGCGTTTCTGGCTCGTTGGTCCGCTATTGTCCTGATGGATGAGCTTTCGCCGGTGCACGTGGCAGAAGTGGCGTGCTTGCAGCTGGCGCGCCATTGGCGCACCTACGGGATCGAAGTGCAGCACGCCGCGCCGGAGTTAATTCTCGATGCCGTTCAGCGCAATGAGGAGTTTAAGCAGTACGGCGTACGCCAACTCGGTGCCTACGTGCAAATGAAAACCAGCCCAGCCATCGGGCAGGCGCGTGCCCGTGGAGTAAAAAAGGTCAATCTCACGGTTGGGCCGGGCGGCGCCCTTGAAATCTCTCCGATAAAAGAATGATGAACTGGCGCGCGCTGCTGCAAAACCAGTGGTTTCAGCTCTGTTTGCTCGTGGCGGTCCTCTCCGGGGGAACAACGATTTACAATCTAACAAGGATGCCCCAGCCGATCCCACCGCCATTTCCAAATCCGACTCCGACCGCCGCTCCACGGCGAGTGATCAATAAACTGAGTCCGAAAAAGCGCGGACAATGGATTATCGATCAATCAGGCGCGCGCGACGCGGACGGCAGCGATATAGAGAACGTCGCAGCCAGCCTAACGGATGGCGATGTGGTTACACTACGGCCAGGCACTTATACCGGAAGTTGCGAAATCAGCGTAAGCGCCCGTTTCGTTGGACCGGCTCCAGGCAAGGGTGTCGCTTCAATTCGAAGCATCGACATGCAACGGCCTGGCGTTTCGATTTCCGGAAAGAAAGTCTCTTTCGAAAATGTATCGATCAATTTTGAGGCTGGGGGTGATTCGCCAGCGATGCGCATCTGGCGCGACGCAACCGTGGAAATGACAAACTGCTCCATGTCGACGCAGAGCAAGTTCGGGATTTTGGTGAGTGAGAATTCGTCACTCAGCGCGCAGACGGCAAACTTCACCGCGCCTAACGGTGGATGTTGCCTAAAATATGATGGCGTGGCGCGCGGCACGCTCAATCACTGTAATTTTTCGGCCGGGCGCTGGGGTTTGGAGGCAGTAAATGGCGCGCAAGTGCAAGGGAGTAAGTGCACGTTTCAGAATGTCGGGCTTATTAACGGAGCGGGGCTTGTTATGGGCGCAGTTGGCGGTCGTGTGTCGGTGACGCTCGATACCTGCGAATTTAGCGGCAATAGCGCGCCGATTTTGGTCGATGAAGGAGCGTCCCTGCAAGTGACCGGAAGTGCATTCCGCAACAACGGCGTCACCGGGGAAGAAGGGAACTCTAGTGTCGGCGTGATTTGCGCGCAAACCGGCGCGAAGGTTTCTCTGAAGGACGATATCTTTGAAGACAACAAGCAGGGACTCGTCGCACTTAAGGCCGGCAGCCTAAGACTCGAGCGCGTCCAGATGCGACGCACGGGACTAATCACGAACAATCAAAAACTAAGGTCCTTTTGCAATGCTGTCGGCGCAAGCGAGCAAGGTACGACAGTGAGTGTCGCGGGTAGCACGATCGCAGATTCACTCAACGACGCGCTCAGTATTGCCGGCGGTGCACACTTGAAAATGATTCAAACGACGGTCACGAACTCAAGCGGAAGCGGCCTTGTACTCGGCTTCCCGAATATCGGTGGATCACAAGCGGAACTGAATAACGTTCGGTTTATCGGCAGCCATAATGACGGCATTTGGGTGAACACCGGAAGCCAACTGGAATTGCAGAACTGCCAGGTCTCCGAATCGGATCTCACCGGAATTGAAGCTCAGCACAGCGGCACGCAGGCAAAACTCGTGGATACAACGATAAGCGGCTGCAAGGTAATGGGAGTGAATGCCAACGGCGGTGCCGTCATTTCTGCGGTCGGCTGCACGATGGAAGCCACTACGCGTGGCGCTCAAGCCGGCCTGCCGAACGACACGCAAAAGGGCGGCACGGTTATCTTGCAAAACTGCACCGTGCGAGGGAACTCGATTACCGGCGTGGGGGCATGCCGGGGCGCCACTTTGGAAATGAAAGGAGGTTTTCTCGGCAACAATCGACAGAATTCGTTTCAGGAAACGGGCGGCAATGTGCGATTGTCGCGCTAAGATCTCCCCAAGAAATACTTTTCTGCTCTCGCTCTCCGGCTCCTAAATGTGTTATCACATAGCGACGTTGCCCAAATGGCCCAACCTTGATCGAGCATAACTGAATCTAAAAAAGACGATGGCCGACCCGATAAAAAGCATGACCGATTGGGACCAGCTCAAGGCAATGCTGGACAAAAAAGCGGACGACACCACCGGCACGAAGATCGATGAAGTCGCGTTGCTGGCGCACCTTCGCTCGCGGGTGAAAGGCCAGGACCCGATCCTCGAAGATGTTGCCAAACTCATTCGGCTCCAGGCCGCGAAAAAACAAAAGGACAAGCCGATTGCCAACCTACTCTTTCTCGGGCCGACCGGCACTGGGAAAACGGAACTGGCCAAAGCTATTGCAGAATACTTATTTAAAGACGAGAACGCGATGCTGCGTTTCGATTGTTCCGAGCTGAGCGGGCCGGAAGCAAAAACGCGGCTGGTCGGCACACCCACCGGGTACATTGGGAGTGAGCAAGGCGGGCAGTTGACTCGCCCCGTCATGGCGAATCCGCGCCGGTTGATTCTCTTCGACGAGATCGAAAAAGCTTATCCACCAGTGTTCGATCTTTTCCTCCAACTGCTAGGGGAAGGGCGCCTGACCGAACAAGGCAGTGGCAAAGTGGTCAATTACACGCAATGCCTTTTCATCCTTACCAGCAACGCGCATGCGGAAGCGATCGGAAAAATCCAGGCCGAGATGACTGATTACCATGAGATGCTCAACGCGGTAAAGGGCGAGCTCGCCGAGGCGAAGGTTTTCCGACCAGAAATCCTCGGACGAATTGACAAGGTTTACGTGTTCAAGCCACTCGAAGGCATGGTAGTGGCAGAAATCGCGCTGCTAAAAATCTCGAAACTGGCACGCGAGTACGGTCTCGAAGTGCACTTTATTGCGCCCGAGCTCATTCTGCGCGCGCTCGTGGCGAACGAGAAAGTGAGCCGCTTCGGCATTCGCGAACTGGAACGAATCTTGTTCGATCTCTTCGCCAATCAGTTCATCGACGCAAAGGAAGCAGGCGCAAAAAAAGTTCAGGTGGATGTTGCAGAGAATGGAAGCGTTCGGGTCAGGCCCGCGACGGCAGCGGACTAGCGTCTCGCAAGGATCGAGTTCTGCCGTCTTAATTCAGAAGAACTCCGCCGCGCGGCGTTGTCGCCCCGAACCCTTTCGGGGCTGGCCGGGCCATTTTGTTTTTCATGCTCGCCTTTGGCGATTTCACCGGGGCGAGTGCCGGATTCAAGCACGTCACCGGTTATGAAGGAATCCTCTGCGGATTCTCCGCGATTTACACTGGGCTCGCACAGGTGCGCAACGAATTATTGGGCAAAAATTGTGCTGCCGCTCGCCCGGTGAGAAAATAATCGCCACCATCGCTCCACATATGGGGTTGGCACAAGAGGGGCGCAAATTTCCAACTTGCGCGCAAGCTGCAAGGCAGAGGCTTACAGCCATTTTGTGGGCACTATCTATGCTTAGCAAGTTGTAGAGGCCCTCGCCACGGCGAGCGCTTCTACCACAAGGGAAACTCGGCTGGTTGGATTACTTTTTACTTTATATGCGCAGATCAATTCGTCAGTCTAGAATGTCTTGAATGACGAGGCCTCCGGCAACGGGCTCGACGCGACGATGCGCGAGTTCGTCAGCGGACAAAAACTTTTTAGTCGTTACACGCTCAAACACACGCTGGGCCGCGGTGGCATGGGGGTGGTATGGCTGGCGCGCGACGAAGAACTCGAGCGCGACGTTGCGCTCAAGTTTTTGCCGGAACTAATCATTCACGACCGCGCTGTACTGGGCGACCTCAAACGCGAGACGCGACGCAGCCTCGAACTGACGCACAAGAACATCGTGCGTATTTACGATTTTATTCACGATCAGTCATCGGGTTGCATCTCGATGGAATACATCGACGGCGATACGCTTTCTAATCTGCGAGCAGACAGACCGCGCAAGGTCTTCGAGCCAGATGAATTGACCGATTGGACGAGCCAGCTCTGTGACGCGCTCGATTACGCGCACACTCATGCGCGCATCGTGCATCGTGACCTGAAGCCGGCGAACCTGATGGTAAATCAACGCGGCGATCTCAAGATAGCGGATTTTGGTATCGCGCGCAGTCTGAGCGACTCGGTCAGCAAGCTGACGATGCAGCAGGGCAAGAGCGGCACCCTGGTTTACATGAGCCCGCAACAACTCGACGGCGAGCGCGGCAATCATCTTGACGATGTGTATTCGCTCGGGGCCAGCATTTACGAACTGCTCACGAGCAAGCCTCCCTTTTATTCCGGTAACGTCGATCGTCAGATTCGCGAAAAAATTCCACCGACAATGACCCAACGTCGCAAGGAACTCGAGATCGAGGGCGATCCGATTGACGCGGGATGGGAAGATGTTGTGCGTGCCTGCCTGGCGAAAAATCCTGATCGGCGTCCGCAAAGTGTCTCGGAGATCGCGAAACGGTTGGAAGTGCCATCGCCGAAAACCAGACGAGCGCAACGAGCGGCCGGAAAACAATCAAACAAACGACTCCCCCTGTTCGTTGCTATTTTGATCGCTGCCGCGGCCGTCAGCGGATGGTATTTCGGACTTTTCGAAAACTTCACGAAACAACGTACCGTTGCTATCAGTCAACCATCACCCAGCGAGCCCAAAGTTTCGCCGACAATTCCGGCGCAGATCGAAGCTCCCGCGCCGCCAAAAGCTGTGTCGGCTCCGTCAGCGAGTATCCCCGAACTGTCCGCTGCGCCAGCGGGACCGGCGCGTTTTGCTGGCAGTTGGACAGGAACAATCAAAATAGGAAACGAAGGCGACTACGACGTTACTCTTGCGGTCAATTCTGAAGCTACCTCGCTGACGCAACAGACGAACCGCTCCCCTCAACACGTTCATCCGACGACCGTTAGCGGCCGCACGCTTTCCTGGCGAGGAGGGAATTTGAATAATGTTGCGTGGACGCTTACTCCAGAAACCGACGGCCAGATTGCATTAGCAACAGCAAGAATGGACGCCGGCGTCGAGAACAGAGCGGTTTTCCGGCGTAGGCAATCCTCAAACCCGACGACTCAACCGATGCCGACTGCGAGTATCGAACAACCAACTGTGTCGACTGGACCTAAGGTCATCGCAGATGCTGTCTACGAAGGCACGATCCACGTGAAGAACGATAGTTCCACGAATGTGCCGCTCGTGATCACGATTGGATCCGATCTCAAGTCCGGCACGATGACGCAAAGCGGCCATCGCGGCGACGTCGTAGTTAAATTTACCGGCGTGTGGGACAGAGCCACGTTGTATGCGGTAACTGACGAGGTCGTTTCCGAACCGAAGGGAATTAATTGGGAGCCGGAATCTTTCGCGCTTCGCTTTGCCGACGATGCCAAGAGCGCGACTTATGAATGTGTCGCTGACGGGAAAACTTACGTTGCCGATTTGTCGGCCCAATCCGCGCCAGTTGTAAAGGCTGCTCCGATTTACAAGGGCACAATTCGCGCGCGAGGCGAAAGCGGTTCCGGGACTCCGCTGATAATCAATCTCGCAGCCGATCGCAAATCCGGTAGGATGACACAGACCAGCAAGTCCGGAGACACAGTCGTGAGATTCAATGGCATCTGGGATGGCGAGATACTCCGCGCCGTCACCAATGAGGTGATATCCAAGCCGAAAAACATTCAGTGGAAGCCGGAATCTTTCACACTGCGTTTTGCCGAAGACGGGAAACGCGGGTCGTACGAATGCAATAGCGGAGGGCGTCTCTACACCGCCGAATTATCTCCGCCATGAGGCGAACGCTTGCTCTACTCCTTACTGTCGCGCTGCTTTTGATGGCGCCCAACCGACTTCCCGCGCCGATTCAAGAAATTCCAGAAAACCCAACACCCACACCGGAGCACTCGGCGAAGCCGAAACCAAAACGAGTTATGGAGCCGAAGACAGAGCGAACGGCAACGCCGTCGCGGACAGTGTCCACTCCTTCTCCAGCACCGTCTAAGAGGTTCGCCGGTACTTGGTCGGGCATAATGCCGGAAGTTCCTTGGGGGAACGTCGCTACCGAATTGATTGTGAGCCAGAACGAAACCACGATGGAATGGCGGGAAAGCGGCAACTCGAAAGCGGGAATAATGAAAGCAATCCTCAACGGCGGCACGCTATCGGCGCGTTTCCCCATCGGTTTCACGACGGCGGTGTGGTACATCTCACCTCGCTCGGATGGCATAACCGCGACCGTACGGTTAACCGCGTTTATGAATGACGACACAGCCATCTTTCAGAGAAAATAGGTTTTGCTTAGATCGACATGCATGCGCTCGGACGGCTTTGTTTAGTCTGTTGGCTGTTGTTCATCACAGCGCATCGTCTCCCCGCGCCGATTCAAGAAGTTCCGGAGAGCACCCCGACGCCAAAGCCAAAGCGAGAAATGATTCCCAGGTCAAAACCCAAACCTGTGGCGAGTCCTAAAGCAACGGCCACTCCGGCCGCTCCCAATCGATCATTCGCTGGAACTTGGACTGGTTCTGCGGGCGATAGCAGTGGCACTGCCGTTTACGTAATCAAAATCTCCGATGACGAAAAAACGGTTTGGATTAATTGGAATGAGTCCGGCCAAGACATGACTGGACCGGGTCTCCAGCTGCCATGCAACCGGTTTCATGAGATGCTGACTTGGAGTCTTACGCAGGAAACTTCTACAGAAACGGACACGCTGCGAATCGACGCCAACGGAACTGCCAGTTTTGTCCGCGACGGGAGGGTGGTCGCCGGTATCACCTTTCTTGACCCAGGCGGACCCTTCAAAATAACCGGCGTCCTTTCGCGGCAGGATTTTTCGTCGGCGCCCTCGCTTCCGCAAACAACAACAGCTTCCGCTCCGCAAACAACGACAACCGCGGCTCCCAAGACCACCGGGCTTCCAACAGCCAAGCCCGTGCCGAACAAGCCAGGATTTGTTTATAATCCATTCGATCCCAAGTCGCGGACGCTTCTCGACATAAGAGGACACGGACCGGGATCGAAAGTTAAAGATCCGTTCTCCGGAAAATTGTTCATTGTTCCGTGAGTGAGCGCCGCAATCGTTGGATCGACATGAATTCGGCCCTGCGATTCGCCTTGGTGCTGATGATGTTACTCGCAACGTCGCAGCGTCTTCCTGCGCCAATCTCCGAAGTTGAAGAAAAAGCAACGCCCGCACCGGAAGAATCCGCCAGGCCCAAGGTCAAGCATTCGCCTAAACCGAAAGCGAATGACGAAGACAATGAAGCTTCGGAAAAATCGCGCACTAAAAAATCCGATCAATCATCGGCATCGACCCCTCGACCCTCAGGCAAAGCCAAGAATTTGACTGGTCCGTCGCCGCAAGTGCCCGCCGAGGCGGTCAAACAACGTCTCACCGGAAAAGGCAGTTACCTGCTGCACTTCGATCAAACTACTGGCACCGTCACAGATGTAACCGTGGTTCAATCGGCCGGCTCGCCGCTATTGGATGACGCTGCCATCGCCGCGTTTCGCCAATGGCATGAAGACCCAAACTGCGCCAAAGAAGTCACGATGACGATAAGCTTCGCGGCGGCTGCCGCGCCGCAGTGAGCCGTAGCGTCATGACCAGAAATATTCGCCTATGGCTTTGCGTCGGATCGATCACGTTTCTCACAACCCACCGCCTGCCCGCGCCGATCTCGGAAATTCCAGAACAAACCACCACGCCAAGACCAAAGCCCGCGCACCACGCAACGACTGCGCGCAAATCCGATGTCGCGTCAACGGACGTGTCAAAGAACGCGCACGAATCCAAGAAGAGTGGCGGCCCAGCTACGGTATTTCTTTATCGCCCGGCTGGTTTTCCTTGGGGGATGTACACCAATTCGGTGATCGCCATCGACGGTGCCGAAGCTCGCACCATGGCCGATCCACGCTACTCCGTGAGGAAGCTTAGCCCGGGCAGACACGTCTTCGAAGCAAAAGGAGGGCTTCTTACCCATCAGCGCGTTCCAATCGAGATTGAACTCGAAGGCGATCAGAAGTACTACCTTCGCATGAGTATCGATGCATTGGGATTTCCAGAGGGAAAAATAATTTTCACTCGCGTTCCCAGTGCACAAGGCGCGGAAGAAATCGCGAAGTTAACGCAAGCCCCATGAAGTTGTGCAGAAGGTGCAACGATGGAGGCAACAAGGAGTCATTTCCAAGAGCGATGAGCTGCATCATTCGCGTGTTGCTGCCGATCGCGCTCCTGCTCGTCACCGCGCATCGATTGCCTGCGCCGATCTCGGAGATTCCCGAAAGTCCAACGCCTGCACCGGAGCAATCGGCGAAACCGAAACCAAAACGAACAATCAAGCTCAAAGTCGCAAGCGAGAATTCGGAAAGTTCGACAAAGCGATCCAAGTCTTCACCGCAGCCGAGGAATCAGACAAGTCCTCAGCGCAACGCATTCGATGGAACATGGGCTGGAACGGAAAACCCGGGGGGTCCGTCGGTAATATTCAATCTACCCAGGTGATTAGTGGGTCGGGTACTGTGGTTCGATCAACGTCTAAACTCGGCGTGTTCACTTGGGATGCAACGTGCGATGGTAAGACGATGCGATGGAGCGTTGAAACAAAATATGGCTCAGGAGTTCGTAGCTTGACTCCCAAGCCAGATGGAAAGACCGCGCTCATGACCTTTGAATCTGGCGCTTTTCACTCATCAGCGACGTTCCACAAAACGTCGACATGATGCGGACGTTTGCTCTTCTTCTTACTGTCGCGCTGCTTTTGGTCACGGCGCATCGATTGCCCGCGCCGATTCAAGAAGTTCCTGAAAGTCCAACGCCAACTCCTGCAGTTGCACCGGCAGCGCAGCCGAGAAAATCTCCGCCTAAACCAAAATCGAAACCGAGCGGAGCACCTCGATTCGCCGGGACCTGGACCGGAAGAATCACCATAGACAAGTTTGTAGATACCGATGTTACGCTCGTGATCAGCACGGACGGGACATCAGTGGCGCAAAGATCGCAAGCTGGTGTATGGACCCGTCCGTTAACCTACAATGGCAAACTACTCTCGTGGCAAACCGGACCGACGAACCATGTCGCATGGACGCTCACGCTCAATCCGGATGAGCAAAGTGCCCTGGTCAAGCGGACCGTCCCTGGAATCCAGAACAGCAGGGCGATTTTCAAACGAGTGCAGTCAACAGAGGCTCCAGGCACTATGCCGGTACGGAAATCGCGCCCGGGCAGAAATGTAAAGGGTCCTTCCGGTTATTGATTCGCGCGGCGTCCGCGTTCAGCAGCTAAAGAATTCGTGCTTGCCTTCGAAGCCTTTGAGTTCGTGAGCATGGCTGGTTCGCGTTAGTTAGCACTTCCATCCGCCGAATTGACCATCGTGTTACGGCTCTGATTAAATGGAAAAGATGAAGCTGACGTTTCGTTTACTCTGCGTTATCGCGCTTCTCATTATTTTCGCACATCGGCTGCCCGCGCCGATTCAAGAAGTTCCGGAAAGTCCAACACCGGCTGCCACGATTGTCCCGACAGCCGTCCCTGCACAACATTCGACTGCAACGCCGGTGGCGGTCGCTGGGCCGGACTCAACCGCGGCCGCGCGGTTTGCTGGAACGTGGACCGGAAAGATTAACATGGAAAAACTTGGCGCGGTCGATGTCACACTGATTATCAGTGCAGACGGCACGTCAGTGCAGCAAGGCTCAAGAATGGGCAATGCGCAGTACCCGCTAACTTACGATAGGAAGATGCTTTGTGGCGAGCGGGAGCGAAAAACAACATCCCGTGGACGCTCACGCTGAATGCAGATGGACAAACCGCTATCGCAACGCGCACTTTTTCCGGCACAACGACCACCGCCACCTTCAAACACATGGAAGGGACTAACAATCCACTGCCGTCACGTGCTAGAAAAAAAAGCAGACGTCACTAGCGCTGTTCTTTCTACGCGCTGAAAAACTCGTGCTTGCCTTCGAAGCCTTTGAGTTCATGAGCGCCGGCGGGTTCGGCCTTGATCAGCGAGTCGAGTTTGTCCTTTCCTGCCGCACTCGTTAAGACCGCAATGCCTAACGATCCGGCGAGTTTTTCCATTCGAAAAACAAAATTCACGTCTTTGCCCATCAAACTTTCTTCGCCCATCGATGGGACACCGCCGATCGCAACCAATCCAAAGTGCAAGGCAAGGCGGAAACGCGGTTCGTTCTTTGCTTGCGCTTCTTTAAGCGGAGCAAGTGCGTCAGCGACATGTTGCGTTGCGTCCTTGTCCTCTCGCCAATAGGCGAAAAATCCGTCACCGAGGTACTTGTCGATCATCCCCCGGTGCGCCTCGATAATCTCCTTGCACGTCGCGACCCAGCCCCCGATCAACGTCGCGAGCTTATCGCTCGTTAAACTGCGACTCAGCGGCGTAAAATTCTCGATATCCGCTACCAGTAGCCAACACGGCACATTCTCAATTTCACGCACAGTTCGCTGCGCGATCGTTGCTTGATACTCGCTCGAAATCTCTTCAGGTTGCCGGAAAGTAAATGTGCTGTCGCCGATCGCGATTTGATCCTGATCAGAAAGCCTGACCGGCTGGTGGACGCGGCGCCTGTTTAAAAATGTCCCGTTGCTGCTGCCCAAATCGATCAACCAAAACTCTCCAACGTTCTGCACGTTAATAATCACATGCCGCCGCGAAATCTTTGGCGAATCTAAAACAATGACATTTTTTGGCGATCGGCCTATGGAACAATTGCCCTGGATGATAACGCGCTCCCGATTCACTGATTCCAGCCAGGCCCCAGTTCCGATCTCAGGCTCACTACTCGGGGTTGAATCCGGGTTATTCGAATCGTCCGCCGCCATCGCGCCAACTTAGCGGCGCGTCAAAGATGGACAAGCGAAACTCCGCCGCGCGGCGTTGTCGCCCCGAACCCTTTCGGGGCCAGCCGGGCCAGGTTAAGAAGCGCGGCGGAGTTTCTGCTCAAATCAAAACCGTGCGAACCGCCCAAAAGCTGCGCGGAAATAGCTGCGACGAAACCGACACTTGCTCGACCGATGGCGCTTCATCGTCTCCTTCGTCATCCATGTCCGCCGAATCGTCGTCTTCTTCATCTTCGTCGGAAGAAATGATAGAGGGCAGATCTTTTTGCTGCAGCGTCCGAAAACGCTCCTGAACCCCAGCGGGAATCTTGTCGATATCTTCCTTTGTCTCCACCGGCCCGCTGAATAACAACAGGCCCTTTGGATCTTTCGCCGTCAGGATTCTTTTCCCGTCCGCGTTATCGATGCGCAGTTCGCCCTTATCATCGGAGCAAACGATTTGCGCTTTGCCAAGATCGATCTTTGTTGTCTTCAGACCGGTGTCATCCGTTCTGGTGATTCTGATCTGCTGACCTGAACGGCGGCCCTCATCGCGGGCGCGCTGCCCTTCACGCTGAGCTTCGTCGCGCGCGCGGCGCGCTTCCTCACGGACACGTTGCGCTTCCTCGCGGACGCGCTGGACCTCTTCATGCGCCTTCATGACAGCATCGTGAATCATGCCCTGATTGGCATCGCCAAGTTGCTCTTTTAGCTCATTCATTCGATCGCGGACATCACCGAAATCTTGATCGCCCAAGCCAAAGTCTTGCCCGCGAGGTCCGAAGGAACGGCGCTTGGGCATTTCCTTTTTCGTCAGTTTCACCGTGATCTTTTGCTCCTGCCCTTTGCGCAGGACGGTAAATGTCACGTTGGTACCTTCAGAAAAACTCTGGAGCAGCTTTCGAAGCTGAGCCGGTTCCATCAGAATCTGGTCGTTTAACATTTTCAAAATGTCGTTTTGCTGCATCCCTGCCGCCGCGGCGGGGCTGTCCGGAACGACGTAATCGACGACCAGCCCAAAACCTTTGGCTAATGCGAGCTGATCACATACCACGGGCGGCACTGGCGACGTTTCGACACCCAAGAACGTGACCGGCACCTTTGGCATCTTCTCGTGTTGGTCCGGGGAAAGAGGTGGATTTGGCGGCATGGGCGGAGCTGGCGGATTCGGAGGATTAGGCAGTGGTTGCGTAAATCCCGCCACAGGCACGATCGCGATGGCAGCGATAATTGCGATGGACTTTGTTTTCATGGTTTTCATTAGGTTAAGGGTCCGAGCTCGCCACGGGACGAGTTCGTTCGATTGGCGGACCGGACTGGCGGTCCGAGCCGGACGGGCATTATTAAAAATCATTGGCCTGACACCGGGATGAGTTCGACTTGTTCGCTTGGATAAGAGACACGAAGCGATGCACCGGTAGCGGGATTACGCCATTGCAATGTTTCGCGTGTCTGCGAGCGCCAGCGGCGCACCGGTTGCGCCGAGCCGCTCGGAAAGAGAAGCCCTTCATCGCGCATGTTATAAACCACTTGAGTTGCACCGGCCGGAATGAATTGGCTAGTCGGGGCAATGCTGGCTACACTGGGCGCCGGAGTAATCGAGACGACTGCAGGGACGCTTTTCGCCGGATGTTTCAGGTCAATGTGCGCAAAAATCAACAGCACCGCGGCCGCGCCCAACGCGATCCCCATCGAGAGCCAGTTGATTCGAAAACGATCGGGCCGGATGACTTTGTCGGGCAAGGCATCGGCTCCGGCGACGTTGGCAAGTCCCTGCTCCACCCGCGTAAAAAGTTTCGCCGACGGAGGTAACGGCCGCACGTTTTTCAGCTCGTTTTCAAGTTCGGAAAAATCGTTCATTGGGGGCGTAGATCCTTTTTCAAAGCGGCTAAAGCATAACGATAACGCGACGCTGCGGTGTTTTGCGAAATTCCCAACGCTTCCGCGATCTCAGCAAAGGTGAGATCGTTCCAAATTTTCATGACAAGGACCTCGCGTTGTTCATGCGGTAACCGGTCGACCGCATTGCCCACCAAACGCTGCGATTCATTTGCGATTTCAAATTGCGGCTCGACCGCCTGGTCGGCTTCTGAGTAAGCTTCGGCTTCGCGTCGCGCTCGCCGGCTGTCGCGGCGAATGAGATCGAGCGCGATGGAACGTACGGTGGCGTAGAGCAAGGCGCGATTATCGATGTTATGATTGCGTCGCCAAAACTTAACGAACGCTTCTTGAACAATGTCTTCCGCATCGGCACCGGACCGCACCCATTGCCGCGCAAAGAGCAGCAAACCTGGGGCGAGCTCAGAAAAACTTGTTTTCCAACTTTCATGGATGGCGACATTGTCCATGACCTCTTCACGGTCTTTTATAATCAAGACGCCGCCAAATCCCTATTTTGTCTAAATTATTAACACCTTTTCTAGTACTGCTTTTGATCTCTCCGGGGATCGGAGGCGAGGATAACGCTTCGTTGCCGATCCTCCGCGCCGTCGTTGAATCGGAAAGAAATTTTGCCCGCAACGGCCTCGAGCATGGAATACGCGCGTCGTTTCTGCAATTTTTCGCGGACGATTCTATCATATTCGCTCCGGCACCGACGAATGGGAAAGCGTTCTACGAGAAGTATCAGGACAAGGGGCGAAGATTAATTTGGCAGCCAATCTTTGCGACTGTTTCGAACTCGGGCGAACTCGGCGTGACTACCGGGCCGTGGGAACTGAAAGAATCCGCGACAGATCAAACAGCGGTCGCGTTCGGACAATTTGTTTCAGTCTGGAAAAAGCAGCCGGACAATTCCTGGAAAGTGATTGTCGACGTTGGCATCGACAATCCAAAACCGGCCGGTCCTCCGCCTGAAGTCCAACTATCTCCGCCAAGCAAGCTTCCGAACAGTGAGGTCAATCTTCGCCACCACAACCTGGAGAAGTCCGAGAAGATGTTCATGAACGCCCTGACGGCGGACGCGGGCAAGGCGATTTCGGATTCAGCGAGCGAAGAGATTCGAGTCTTTCGCGATGACTCCTTCCCCGCTGTGGGAAAAGAGGCTGCCAAAATTATCCTCAACTCCGACCACCGAAAGTTAATGCGCAAAATATCCGGTGCCGCCATGAGTGCATCAAGCGATCTCGCGTATCGCTATGGTTCATATTCGAATGAACACGGCAACAGCAGCGAGCAAGGTTATTACCTGACAATTTGGCGGCTTGATCGCGGCGGCGACTGGAAAATCATTCTGGATTTGCAGAAGAAAGCGGAATCCAAATAGGAATCGCGAAGAAACTGGATCGCGCTGTTCATATAACGAGATAATACGGGACTTTAAAACCAAGAAACGGCGCTCTCCAGAGCGCCGTTTGTTTTGGCCGGCGGCTGAAAGCCGCCGCTCCTTGTCACGCTACAGTGCGATTTTGGCCCTCACTTGGTCTTCGCCGCCGTAATTGCTCTCAAGATTAAATTGCCTAACCAATCGGGATTCGCTACGCCTTCACGGTAGGCATGCAATGACTCGACCGAGGAGTTCACGCGCAGGTTGCTGTAAGACTGGTCGGGATTTTGCCAGCGTTCGTGCCAGTAAACCGCGGCCTTAATCCGAGGATAACGCGTCCGAAATAAATCGAGCCCTTCTTTGATCCAGGCCCCTTTATTCCCGGAACGCGGGAATTCACCCGTCGCCCACTCCGCAATCATAATGGGCTTATCCGGATCGAGCCCGCACATTTCCTTGTAAGGCCAATCGACCAGCGACGGCACGTTGGCCCACGGTTCGTCTTTGAATTGCTGGCCGTAAACACTCAGGCCCAGCCAATCAACGTAGTCGGGGCCGGGATAATACGCGGGAGCAAAATTCCAGGTATCAAGCGGGTAGGAATAATTGTTCGTATGAAACATCCACTTGATGTTGGTTGCACCGCGAGCACGAACGCGATCGACGACGTGACGATAAGCTGTTCTGAAATTTTCCGGCCCTTTCCAGTTGTCGCGACCGTCATCCCAATCGTCCCCACCGTAGTAAGCGCCCGACCACGGGAACCAGTCGCCGTTCATTTCCACACCAAACGCCACGATCATGGGATGCCCGAAGTCCCGCGCCGCATCGGCCCAATGGTCTATATATGTGTCCCATTTTCCAGCGATGATGTCGTTGAGGTTAAATTTGTCCGGCCCGCGGTTCTGTTCGTAGGGCCTGTCCCATGGCGACCAAAAGACAAGAGGAAGGGAACCGTGCCGCCAAATGACGTTAATATTCGCGGTGGGAAAGCTTTGCTCGCCCCAATAGCTCGATGACGCGATGATCGCTTGATGTTTGCCGACCATCGTTTCGAAATCCTCGACTATTTCGAGCGTCACAGCGTCCTCGGCGTCGCCAAAATCCATGAACGCGCCGGTATAAGCGCCATGATCCGGAAGGACCACCTCGACCGGGCTGTTTGGATCGAGTTTGGATTGCCCGGCTTGTTTTTTACAGGAAATGAAAAAGCAGAGGGCGGTCACAATGGCGACAATGCCACGCGCTGGGGAGCGGAGGTTGCCAGCCGGCAGTTCGCGGCAGCGTGCCGCGGACCGTGCCGGAGGACCTTTTCTAAGGCGATGTCGACGCATGGATAATTTTAGGAGACGCCGGGCAGGCCGCCGGCCGCAACAGGCTGGCAGCCCATTCGACTGTCGCTCAGGGCAGGCTCTGTGCCCCGGATTCGCACCATCATTATGCGCGAACTGGAACAGACGCCGTGCGCTCGAGTTTGCCCCAACTAACCCAGGCGCCTTTGATCGCGCGTAGAATCGCTTTCCAGATGCAATAGCTGAGCATCGGCCGGTAAAGCAATCGCATCGGCAAAATGCGCCACGCCCGCGTCACCGGTTCGCGCTCCAAGATACATGCGAGCGTTGCCAGAATCACGTCCATGGCCAGGAAGGTGACAACAAAGGGCATGACCGCGCTCCAGGCGCCGAAGGGGAGCGATACCAACAGAAACAGATCCACCATCGGCGTAATGGCCACGAGAATGATTTGAAAAAACCAAACGCTCGGCAAACTGAACCAACCGAGCGCGCGATAGTTCCAGTTGAAAACCATATCGCGGTGTTTCCACAGACACTGTAGCGTGCCGTAGGCCCAGCGAAAACGTTGCCGCGCCAATGTCCGCACAGTTTCGGGCGCTTCTGTCCAGGCAATGGCGCCGGGAACGTAAACGATACGCTGCCGATGTTTATGGAGCGACAAGGTCAGATCGGTATCTTCCGCCAGTGTTTGCAAACTTAGACCGCCCACTTGATCGATGGCGTCCTTGCGAATAGCGCTGATCGCACCGGGCACGACGGTGATGCAATTCCAACGGTTGTACGCACGCCGATCGAGATTGAAGCCGCAGGTATATTCCAACGCCTGACAACGCGCAATGAATGTGCGCAGATTCCCAACTTTGGCGTGACCTGAAACCGCACCGATTCGCTCGTCCGCAAACGGCTCGAGCAAACGCGGAAGCGTGTCGCTTTGACATTGCGTGTCGGCATCGATAAAGACGACAACCCCGTAACGCACTGCGGAAAGACCGCGCTGCAGTGCCCGAGCCTTGCCACGATTTTCCTGGCGCAAGAGGCGAACACGCGAATCAACCTGCGATATGTTCTCAACTTCCGCAGCAGTTTCGTCGCGTGAACCGTCATCGACCACAATCACTTCAATTTCGGCCTTGTAGTCGCTGCATAGAAGTGCTCGCAAAGTGTCTGCGATAACTTTCCCCTCATTATAGGCCGCAATTACCACACTGACAGGTTTCGCAAATTCCGTTTTCGGCCCTCGTCGAAAACGGTAGGCCAGCCAGATGACAATCAGCGTGCGAATCACCACGAGCGCGGTCGCGACAATCATGAATGCCCAGAGAAACTCTTCGATCGTGTGGTAAATTCGGAATCCCGTTGCGCTAACTATCCGCGCCAGCGATTGGCCACTCTGCTGTAACGGGGGCATAATATCATCGCGTGTCGTGCCGAGCAGGGTACTCAACGACACCACGCTGTCACCGCGAGTGTGGAGCCAATCCAAAATCTTCGGCAACGCTTCGACTGTTTGCGATCGATCGCCCCCAGCGTCGTGTAAGAGAATAATATTGCCGTCGTGGCGCTGTTGTTTCACGCGTTGCAGAATGACGTCGGCGCCGGGTTTCGCCCAATCCTGGGGATCGATGTTTTCTAAAACGACGAGGTAATCGAGATCTTGCGCGATCTGCAAGGGAGTCAGCTCACTCAACTGTGACGGGCTGGTGTCGGCCGCATAAGGCGGGCGAAATAAGGTGGTGGCGCGCCCGGTGATCGTTTCAATCAAAAGCTGTGTCGCATTTAATTCGAGACGAATATGCTCGGGCCAGCAAAGCGCGAGATTCGGATGATAATATGTGTGGTTCCCAATCTCATGTCCTTCATTGACGATTCGACGCACCAGTCCGGGATAATGCTCCGCATTTACGCCCACGAGGAAAAATGCCGCCTTAACATTTGCCGCTTTCAAAATATTCAGAATTTTCGGCGTCCATTCCGGGTCAGGACCATCGTCGAAAGTGATCGCGACTTGGTGTTCGCCGCCCACGCCTTGATGATAAAGGGTCGGGAATTCCGGAAATTTCGTGTACTTCGCTGTCAGGTAACCGTCGCCATCCACCGCGAGGTTCCGCACTCCGTCAGAGCGATTCTCGTCCACCGTAACAATTTCACCATCGCCCACATCCGTAATGGTGTCAGTGCCCTTCAGAACTTCCACGGACTGGCGCGTTTGCTTATCCATCTTGAAATCACGCCGCACATTCAATGCATCCCAGATCGCAGTGTCTTCAGTTCCGAGACGATACAGGGCAAATCCGCCGGCCTTTTGGTCGCGCACTTCGCGCAGCTCGTTCAAGAAAGTAACGACGTCGAGAAACCAAACCGTATGCACTTTGTTGGCGTCCTCATAATAGAAGGAAGGATTGTAATCAGGCGCGGCCACTACAGCTGAGTCGATCTCGGCATTGTTGGCCCGGCTCATTGCTTCCGGAAAGCTGATCAGCTCCGCTTTTTTCGCGCCTTCAATCCAATCGTATCCGTAGCTGCCCAGCGCGATGATCCATTGTTTCGTATCCGTATCTTCAAGCAAAACATGCAACCAACCTTCGAACCAGGAACGCGACCCCAGCGGGCCCGGCGGATCAATGTCCGACGTTTCATCAAACAGCAGCGCCACAAAACGGTCGATGTTGTCGGCCAGATCATCGAAGTCGATGTAATCCAGTTCCTGTCCGGGTTGAACACAGAGCCAAAATTCCTTGTGATCGTCGTGTAAGGCGTCGGCAAATTTGTCGATAAAAGCAGTGATATCCTTTTTGTAGACGGGATCGATTTGTTCCCAATCAACCACCACCCCGGCGGCTTTGGCATTGCGCAAGACCGTCAGCACGCTTTGAATGAAATGGTCCTGTCGATCTCTCGGACCGTGCGCCAAATTTTCGATTGCTTCTGGCTGCCACGCGTCGCCCACCAGATTCGTCAGCAACGGCATTAAGGCGATGCCTTTGCTCGCGACAAGTTTCGGAAGTCGATTATCGGCATCGATTTGCAAGTCGCCCATCCCGTCCACCACCGACATCCATTCTGGGCAAACATGGGTGATTTGGGCCGCATGCTGCTCGAGTGAGGCGTAGCTGTATGGATCGCCATTCGTGTAAAAGGCCAGTCGCACCTCATTGTTCGGAGATTTCTTGTGCTGTTTTGCCACCGGAACCGGAGCTGGTCCGCCGAGTTTTTTCGCTGCTTGCCGCGCCGCCCCAAATTTCTGCCAAAGCAATGAATTTGGCGCCACTTGGCCCGCCGGATTTTGCTTTTGCAAGGCTTTCAATTGCCCCTTCAACTGGCGCAGTGAAAAAGGCACGCGCATTTGCGGGGCAACGAAGAGCGTTTGCACAAAGAGCACCGACCCGAGAAAAAACAGCACGCCGGCAATGAGCAGGATGAGGCGCAATCGCGGCCACCGTTTACCGGCCGGATCCGAGAAGACGAACGGCGTGAGCGTGTTTGGAGGAATGTCCTGCATGAGCGGCTAAGATCGTTTATGCCCAAAAAGAAGAAAATCCCATTCTATAGTGAGTTCGTAGTGAAGATGTTTCCGTCTGACATTGAGCGTTGGACCCATTCAGCTTGCGCTCAGGGCAGGCTGTTCGACGTTGGGCGTTGAACTTTAATGCCAAATGAACGTGCCGTCAGACCCCTTTCCTACCGGTCACGCCGGCAGTAACGCTCGCCTTTGCAAAGGTCCTACCATCCATCCCACAGCATGGGTTGTTCCCGGTGCGACCGTGATTGGCGACGTCACCCTCGAGGAAGAATCGAGCGTTTGGTATGGTGCGGTGTTGCGCGGCGACATCAATCGTATAGTCGTCGGAGCCCGCTCCAATATTCAGGATAATGCCGTTGTTCATCTCGATACCGGTTTTCCGACGATTCTGGGCGAGCTCGTGACCGTGGGGCACAGCGCGATTGTGCACGCTTGCACCATCGACAACGAGGTTCTCATCGGCATGGGCGCCATCGTGCTCGACGGCGCGGAGGTTGGTGCTCGCTCTATCATCGGCGCAAACGCGCTCGTCACCCTCGAAATGAAAATCCCACCGGGATCACTCGTGCTCGGTTCGCCGGGAAAAATCAAGCGGTCGCTCAGTCTCGAAGAGCAGAAAGACATCGCGAGATGGGCGTGGAGTTATGTCGACACCGCCAAACATTTCCGCGAATTCTATGCATCAAAATTGTAGCGGCGCATTATTCGAGCGACGGTCAGAGACCACCGCTACAACTTCTTTGCCAATTCTCGCGCGCGCTCACGCAACAATTCCGCCGCGCGCCTAATACTTTCCTGCTCGCTGACTCCGCGCTCCGTGAGAGTATAAACGCCATCAAATAACTCGTGTACTTTTCGATCTTCACTCGTACGCCCGACCATCGCGTACACGCGTTTGCCAAGTTTGCGCGCCATCGCCGCCACCCCGGCAGGCGTTTTTCCCTCGAGCGTCTGCGTATCAAGACTTCCTTCGCCTGTAATTACAATATCGACATCTTTTATGTTCGATTCGAGCTCGATCGCTTCCGCCACTACATCAAAACCCGGTCGGATTGTTGCCCCGCAGAAACTCATCAATCCGAAGCCCAATCCACCGGCTGCACCGGCGCCGGGTTCGTTGCGATAATTGAAACCGAATTCTTGCAAAATGACTTCAGCCAGTCGTGTCAGGGCACGCTCCAATATGTCGATCTTATCGTCGGTCGCGCCTTTCTGCGGCCCGAACACTCGCGTCGCGCCATTTTGGCCAAGCAATGGATTACGAACATCCGCGGCTGCGACTATGCGCTCGTGTTGTCGAGGCCTAATCTTTGAATAGCTGCTCGCCGCGGCGAGCACATCTACCGTCGATCGCACGATCCGCCTCAGTTTCAGCAATTCGCTTACCATACCTTTCAATTCTTTCTCCTTCTCATCAAAGAACCGAAATCCTAGTGCTCGCGCCAGGCCGAATCCGCCGTCGTTCGTCGCGCTACCGCCCAGGCCAACGATGATTTCCTTCGCGCCTCGCCGCGTCGCATCCAAAATCATTTCCCCGACGCCGAACGTGCTCGCGCGATCAACGTCGCGCTCCTCCGCATGCAAACGCTTCATCCCGGCCGCTTCGCTCATCTCGATCACAGCGAGTTTCGGCTTTTCGATAATCGCGTAACGGCATTTTATCTTACGACCGAGCGGATCGTGTGCGTTGCATTTCAACCATGACCCTTTTAGCGCGTTGCAAATCACGTCG
>Ga0207130_1018_pt1 | contig 60698 bp, 59 predicted proteins | sample Alteio_BWMinHeat_16_FD_153545 | JGI IMG/M metagenome (GOLD analysis project Ga0207130, IMG submission 153545) | Enriched cells from forest soil in Barre Woods Harvard Forest LTER site, Petersham, Massachusetts, United States -... | ecosystem: Environmental > Terrestrial > Soil > Temperate forest >... | reverse complement strand
AACGTCGTTGCCTTTAACATCGCGACAGAGCGGGATGTAATCGGACAAATCGCGATCGCCAATGACGACACCAGCTGCATGCACGCCGGCGTTGCGCGACAGGCCTTCGAGAATTTTTGCATGCTCAAAGAGCTGCTTCGTAGCGGGCTCGGTCGTGACCGCCCGCTTCAGCTCGGGATTTTTGTCCACCGCTGAGTCGAGTGTGATGTTCAACTCATTCGGGATCATCTTGGCAATGCGATCGGCGTCGCGATAGCTTAGACCCATCACGCGACCGACATCGCGCACCACACTCTTCGCCTTCAGTTTTCCGAAAGTGATGATCTGAGCGACACGGCGCTCGCCGTATTTTTGCCGCACATATTCCAGGACTTCGGACCGGCGCGCTTCACAAAAATCCACGTCGATATCCGGTGGAGAAACGCGATCCGGATTTAAGAATCGCTCAAAGATCAATCCATATTGCAGCGGATCGATATCCGTGATCCCCAAAACGTAAGCGACCATCGAGCCGGCGGCCGAACCACGCCCTGGCCCCACCGGAATTTTCTTCTGCTTCGCGAAGTGGATGAAATCCCAAACAATCAGCAGATAACTGACGAATCCGGTTTTCTCGAGGACGTCGATTTCGTAATCGAGCCGTTTGCGCAAGTCCAAATCGCCCGTTGCCCGCTCTCCGTAACGTTCGTTCAGACCCTCGTAACAAAGTTCGCGCAAATAACCATTTCTCGTTTTCCCATCCGGCACCGAATACTCCGGGTATTTCGAACGGCCAAATTCCAGCTGCACCTTGCAACGTTCCCCGATTTCCAGCGTGTTCGTGATCGCTTCAGGGAAATCACGAAAGAGTTCGCGCATCTCCGCCGGTGATTTCAGATATAGCTCCGGCACGTAACGCATGCGGGTTTCGTCCTGCACCATCTTCCCGGTGCCGATGCAAAGCATGACGTCATGCGCCTGGTGATCGCTCCTCCGCAGAAAATGCACATCATTCGCCGCCACCAGTCCGATGCCGAGCTCCTGCGCAATCCGCGGCAGCTCCCGGTTGCATTTGCGTTGGGCCTCGATGCCGTGGTCGTGCAGTTCAATGAAAAAGTTTTCCGCGCCAAGAATATCGCGATATTCTGCCGCGCTCCGCTTCGCCTGATTGATCTTGTCCGCTTGAAGGGCGGAATTGACTTCCCCTGCCAGGCACCCGCTCAAAGCAATCAGCCCGGTGGAATGCGCTGCCAGCAATTCCTTGTCGATCCGCGGCCGGTAATGAAAGCCATCAAGGTGAGCCGTCGAGATCAGCTTAACCAGGTTGCGATAACCCGTTTCGTCCCGGGCCAAAAGCGTCAAATGATAGGCCGCACCTCCAGGCGAACTTGAGCGGTCCTTGTGAGAACCTGGGGCAATGTATGCCTCGCAACCAATAATCGGTTTGATGCCCGCTCGCTCTGCTTCCTGATAAAATTCGATCGCGCCGAACAGATTGCCATGATCGGTAATGGCGATCGCCGGCATTTTGAATTCGACTGCCTTTTTCATCAGCTCCTTCATCCGCAGGGCCCCATCCAAGAGCGAATACTCGGTATGCAAGTGGAGGTGAACGAAGGAATCGCGGGACATGTGCGCTCACTATAAACTCGACGCCGAAACCGGCAAGAAAACCGGTGATTTTCTCGCGAAAATTTCTGCGTTGCCCAAAAAATCGGACATTTAAACTTCAAATCTCGGAAACCGCTTTGGTCGCGGAGCCCGGGCGATGTTTAAGCCATTAATTCTTTCTGCATTTGGGATATTGTTTCGATATTCGAAATTCAGAAAGGATGCTTGCATCCTTTGCATGATGTTGCTATGAGAGCGCGTGCCGCGCTCAGCTTCCGATTGAAAAGCCACGCGTGGCTGCGAGTTTACATCGACATGAAAAAACTGGAAGCGATCATCAAACCTTTCAAACTTGAAGAGGTTAAAGAAGCGCTGGCCGAGCTCGGCATCGAGGGGATGACCGTCACCGAGGTAAAAGGGTTCGGACGGCAGAAAGGCCACACCGAGATTTATCGCGGCAGCGAATACACCGTGGATTTCCTGCCGAAAGTAAAAGTCGAAGTCGTCCTTGCTGATGACATGGTGGAAAAAGCCGTCAGCGTGGTCGTGGCAGCAGCCAAAACCGGCAAGATCGGCGACGGCAAGGTCTTTGTCCTTCCAGTAGAACACGCGGTGCGCATCCGCACGGAAGAGATCGGCGAAAAAGCGGTGTGATGGCGCGTTCACCAGGTCGCCGGCAGCAAAATCGCGCCGGTGGAGTCGCCCGAATTTTTTTCAACGACTCTCATCACCAAGTCGAGCTCCAAACCCTCAACTCCTTTCTTACCTTTCCCGACTTTCAGTTTTCAGTTTTTCTTCCTCAACTCTTCAACCTTGTAACTTTGTAACCTTCCTTCTGTCCAACACTCCAACACTACGACCCATGGCTAAAGAAAAATCCGCAACCGACGTCAGCAAAATGATCAAAGACCACGAGGTGAAACTCGTGGATTTCAAATTCACTGATCTGCCGGGTACCTGGCAGCATTTCACCACTACGCTCACCGAGTATAACGAGGACATTTTCACCGAAGGACTCGGGTTCGATGGATCGAGCATTCGCGGCTGGAAGGTCATCAATGCTTCCGACATGCTCGTCATTCCCGATCCGACGACGGCCTGGATCGATATTTTCAACGCGGAACCGACGCTGAGTCTCATTTGCACGATCGTCGACCCAATCACGCGCGAGCCGTACGACCGCGACCCGCGCGGCGTCGCCGAAAAAGCGGAAGCCTACTTAAAGAGCACTGGCATTGCTGACACCGCCTTCTTTGGGCCGGAAGCCGAGTTCTTCATTTTCGATGACGTGCGTTACAACTACACCACCAACGCATCGTTCCACATCGTCGACAGTATGGAAGGACATTGGAACAGCGGGCGCGAAGAAATCCCCAACACCGGTTACAAGATTCGGCCGAAAGAAGGTTATTTCCCAGTGTCGCCGATGGACAGCTTGCAGGACATCCGCAACGAAATGTGCTTGGAGCTCGAGAAAGCCGGTATCCCGATCGAGCGCCAACATCACGAAGTGGCCACGGCCGGCCAGGCTGAAATCGACATCCGTTTCGCACCGCTCAAGCGCATGGGCGATTCGCTGCAATATTATAAGTACATCCTCCGCAACGTGGCCAAGCGCCACGGCAAGACCGTCACCTTCATGCCGAAACCGCTCTTCGCCGATAACGGATCGGGCATGCACGTGCACATGTCTCTTTGGAAAGACGACAAACCGCTCTTCGCCGGCAACGGCTATGCCGGCTTGAGCGAGATGGCGCTCTTTTTCATCGGGGGGATTTTGAAACACGCATCCGCGCTCACCTGCCTCACCAATCCGACGACCAACAGCTACAAGCGTCTTGTCCCAGGATTCGAAGCCCCAGTTAATCTCGCTTACTCGGCACGTAACCGATCGGCCGCCATCCGAATTCCAACTTACTCGGCCAATCCCAAAACAAAGCGCATCGAGTTCCGCACCCCGGACGCATCAGCCAACCCGTACATCGCGTTTTCCGCGCTGCTGCTTGCCGGTCTCGACGGAATCCAAAACCGCATCGATCCAGGCGACCCGCTCGACAAAAATCTTTACGAACTTCCACCGGAAGAACTAGCCCAGGTTGCCAGCGTCCCGGATTCACTTCGCGGCGCCATCGAAGCGCTCCAAGCTGATCATTCCTTCCTCTTGCGCGGCGATGTCTTCAATGCCGACTTCATCGCCAACTGGATCGACATGAAACAAAAAGACTACGACGCCCTCCGTCTCCGCCCACACCCGTACGAATTCTCATTGTACTACGACGTCTAGGAGACTGGACGACTCCACCATTTCATCTTCCTACGGTACGTTATGCAGCGAGCCGCGACCGCGGCTCATCTATTTCGTTAGTCCACAGCTCGTCCGGAGACAAAACAATGTCGCATCACCTTTTGCAAACAATCAAAACACCGCGTGGCCGAGTAGCGCGCCAGAGTTCTTTCACGCGATTGCCGAGGCGTTTCGCCATAGCTGTTCTTGTGATTGGGACCGTTTTTGTGAGAGGACCCGTCGGATCTTTTGCATCCGTCAGCGATGATGAAAAGATCGTGGCTGCGCTGGACACCCAATATCAAGCGGCTGTGGAAAAAAACGATGCGGTAACGATGGATCGCATCTTAGCCGATGATTTCGCGCTCGTAACCGGTCGCGGCAAGACCTACAGCAAGGCCGACCTTCTAAAAGAGGCACGTGACAAAGCCACAGTCTACGAGCATCAAGAGGATTCCAACCAGAAGGTCCGGGTATGGGGCGACACTGCAGTCGTGACGGCCCTGCTTTGGGCCAAGGGTACGGAGCAAGCGAAACCAATTGAATACAAGCTGTGGTTTAGTGATACCTACGTTCGCACCCCCACCGGCTGGCGCTACGTATTTGGCCAAGCATCGCTACCGCTGCCAAAGGAGCCTTGATCCTAAGCACGCGGCGCAGCTAACCCGCGCAAATGTGCACACGCGCAATTACGCCGTGCAAACACGCACGGGGCAGACGGCTGGCTCACAGAGCTTATGTCTTGATCAAAAGCTCTCACGACACAGCATGACTAAGGGTCGCCGTTGCACCATCGTGCAAAAGCAGCGGCCTCGACTGAACCGCCGCGTGGTCGCGCGCGCGCTTGCATCTCGTGGACATTGGTACGTTTCGATCGTGCTCTGACTCTTGACGTGGGAGCCGTCGCCGGCGTTGCTTTTGGCGTTGCAGCCTGGGCCGGCATCTGCATTGCCTGCGACTGCATCGCCATTGCCTGCGACGGCAGCGGCATTGCCTGTGCCATGCCACCACCACCTATCGACCCCGGAGCCTTATAGGAAACTTCGTTTGACAGAGTGCTTTCAGAGGAGGTCGCGGTGCATGCGCTCACTGCGAAAAAATAGGTCTTTCCATCTACCAAATTTGAAACCGACGTTGTCGTTGTATTTCCAACGCTAACTTTCTGCGTATAAACCTTGCTGGTAGTTCCATAATACAGACGATAACCGGTGATGTTAGAACTGCGACTGGGACTCCATGTTAGCTTGACGCTTTGTGCGGCTTGGACTAACGGGACCCAACCAATGACAAAAGCGAGCGATCCGCTCGTGATAAATTTAAATGATCTTCTCATTTGGCTTCCTATAATGCTCAACTCTTATATTTCTGAGGATTATACAGATACTGCTAAGTTTAACTTGGTTTATCAAAGTAACTGCGTTTTTGGCAACAAAAATAGTTCGTGGAAAGTGATGTTTCCAGCCAACAGCCACAGCCGAAGGGGTTTCTGAGGTGATTAAACCACAATCCTTTGCAAAAAACGAGGTATCACCACCTCCGAGTGTGCGCCATTTTTTACAGCGCTTTTGGCGGAATTTACATGCGATAAGAAGCAGTTTCCATTGTGGTTACATCTGCGAGATAATTCATAGGCTCTCTACAATCTTTAATAGCAATTCGTTCTTGTCACGATTGTTCCTCATCACGGCGAAATTGCAACGAAACTTGCGATTATGGTTTCTGCTGCCAACGGCCACCTTCCTTCCCTAACGAGTCTCTCCTCGTTAGGCCGCTACCGCATATACGCGCCCATCATTAGCTTGGCGTCGACTCAATCAGCTCCCAGAACTTCTTCAGATCGATGTTACCGCCGGAGACAATCGCCACAATCGGCCCCTTACCGGCTTTACCAGTCAATGCGGCAGCGAGCGGGAGTGCACCCGCCCCCTCGGAAATAATTCTCGCCTTTTCCGCCATCAACCGCATTGCTTTTTTCGTCTCGTCCAAGCTGACCACAATGTAATCATCCACCACCCGTTTCATCCGTTCCCACATGCGCGGGAAGACGCTCTGGCCGCCGGCGCCGTCCACGAACGAGGGTTGCCAATCCTTGAACAATTGCGGAGATCCCATGGCAAACGAAAGCGCCGCAGGAGCAGCCGTTTCTGGTTCGGCGCCCCATACCTTCATCTCTGGCTTCAGCGCCTTCAACGCGCTGCCTACGCCTGTAATGAGTCCCCCGCCGCCTATGCTGGCGATGACGGCTTCGGCGTCGGGCGCGTCTTCAAAAATTTCAAGGCCCATCGTTGCGTGACCGGCGATGAAATTGTGATCATCGAATGGATGCACGAACGTCCCGTGGGCCTCGGGAAACGAACGTTCCTCCAGTGCCCTCCAAGCGACGTCGTACGGCACTGGGATTAGTTTCGCGCCGAGAGAGCGCATTCGCTCGATCTTCGATGCTGGTGCCGTCTCAATCACTACAACCGTGCATGGCACTCCGGCTTGCCTTGCGGCGTAGGCGACGCCTTGTCCCGCATTTCCCGCGCTGATCGTCCAAACACCGCGCTGGCGCTCAGCTCCGGACAGCATCGCCACAGCGTTAACCGCGCCCCGCAACTTGTAGGCGTTGATCGGCTGGAGGTTCTCGAGTTTAAGACGGATGTCGGGGCCATCCGGCCCCAACTCGAGCCGGACCAAGGGAGTGCGCACGATGGTTTTCGCTATTCGCTTACGCGCCTCCCGTATCTCGGCTAGTTCTATCGGGCGGACCGGTTCGAGTGTCGTGAGCATTGTTTAATTTTCTTCTAAGGCGTCGATGAACTGGTGCCAACTACACTCTGGAATACGGAAGAGCGGTGCAATCGTGCATTCTCGCTCCACCAGACGATAAGGCATGTTCGATTGGGACCTGCCAGCAGTTATTGCGGGTTGCCGGCCGGGTCGAGCGGACGATAGATCGGCGTCTGCGGTGTCGGCGTCGGAGTGGAGGCCGGCCGCTCTTCGACCTGCTCTCTTATCGGAAGATAGGAGGGTCCTGGCGGAGGTCCCGCGCAACCGACAAGAACCACAGCAATGGCGAAAGGAACAACCAGCGACACGAATTTCATTCGGGAATTTTTCGCACAACAAAACACAAAATTCACAAAGAAATATTTTCTCATCGTTATTCTCTTATTCGCGCCGCAAAACAATTTCACGGTCCGCTTGATTTTTGGTGCAATCGCGTGATCATTTCGCTCACCAGATCAGGAACCAGAAGAAGCAAAGCGAACGCGCCGTTGCCAATGTCTTGACCGACCGCGGGAGCGATCTGGCGAAATTACCTTGCAACTTCGGCAAATGGTCTGATGCTTAAATTAGCGTATGAGTCCCATCGGAAGCATCCTGAATATTTTCGAAGGTCCGCAGGGGATTTTCATTCTTCTCCTGATCCTGTTGCTCTTTGGCGCAAAGAAATTGCCCGAGCTGGCCCGTGGCATGGGTCAAGCCCTGAAGGAATTCCAGAAAGCTAAAAACGATTTTACGGACGAACTGCATAAGGCAAGCACAAACGACCCGGAGAAACAGCCAGAGGTTAAATCGGCTCAATCGACCGTGCCCCAGATCGATAATCCAGCGCCGCCGAGCGGCGCGACACGGCCCGATCCAAACCAAATGGTCCGTCCGGGCGACCAGGCCAATCAAGGCTAAAGTTTAGGGGCGGCCGCAGTTATTGTTTTCGCCGATTCAGCAATGATTGGACATTCGCCCTCGTGTTAGGCAAGAAGGCTTCTTGCCTCAATTCCTGCCCGACGAGAGGATCTGGGCTCCCGGCGGCAAGCACAGGCACGTCCCGTCGCCAAGGTAATTAGATGTTTCCCTCGGGATCGAACCCTATCTTCAAAATCGCGCGTTTGACGGGTGCCGCCTTATAATACACGTTCGGCGTCACTTTATGTCCGAACCCGATCTGCGCACCAGCATCAAAGAGATGCTGGTGAAAAATCTGATGTTGCAAACAACGCCGGATCAGATCGCGGACGATTTACCTCTCTTCGGTCCGAATGGCCTTGGTCTTGACTCTATCGATGCTCTTGAACTTGTTGTGAGTATGGAGAAGACTTTCGGGGTTGGCGTGCCAAATTCGGAAGTGGCGGGCCAAGCGCTTCGCAGCGTCAACACGATTCATGATTATATTCTCGAAAAGCGCCGGGCGAGCGATCAATCTATCGCGAATGCCTAAGCAAGCCCCCAGAGTCGTGGAGCCAACATGAACATACTCCACCTGGAGAGCAGCGGCAGCTGGGGTGGACAGGAATATCGCACCTGTCTCGAGGTCAATTGGTTGAACGCGCACGGGCATGAGGCGTGGCTGATCTGCGACACGAAGAGTGAAGTGTTTGCGAAAGCGAAAAAACTTGGAACACGCGTGCGAGCGCTAACACTCAGGAGGCGCATCAATCCAATCACGTCACTGCGCATTTGGCTTTTCTGCCGCCGGCATCGGGTAGACTTGATCAAAGCCTATAGCTCGAAGGACCATTGGCTTTGTCTTCCCCTGTTTGTTGGCGGCATGCCGGTGACGCGCGCTCGCTGCATTACCGATCCGCTGGGAGGCAAAAACCGCGCTTTTATTTATAAGTACGGCTGTGCGAAAATTGTAGCAGATGCGCAGATAATCAAGAAACAGCTGGTAGAGCAGAACGGCGTTTCGCCCGATAAGATAGAGGTGATTGGGTCCGGCGTGGATCTTCCAAAATTCAGACCAGGTCGGGATGGGATGAAGTTCCGAAGCGAAATGGGCTATTCCGCCCAGACGCCGATCATTGCAAACATCGGGATGATTCGGTCCGACAAAGGGCAAATGAAATTGATCAAGGCGGCGCTGGTCGTTTTGCAGCAGCGTCCCGATGCGCGTTTTATTTTTGTCGGCCAAGGCACAGGGGACCGCCGCCGCGAAAAGAGACTCCGGCAGGCGATTTACGACTTCGGGTTGGAAAACAAGATTATCATGCTCGGTTACCGATGGGACACACCGGATATTCTCGCGGCCGCAAACATGGTCGTAATCGCATCTCCCTCTACAGAAGCATCACCCATTGTTTTGCGCGAAGCCTTCGCCAGCGGTCGTCCGCTCGTCGCGACCAAGATTGGCGATATTCCTGAAATTGTTGAAGACGGTGAAAATGGTTTGGTCGTCGAGCCAGGCGACAGCAACGCGCTCGCCAGGGCGATTCTGCGATTTCTCTCCGATAAGAAGCTGGCCGCACGTTGTGCATCGAATGCCTTGCGATATGCTCGCGAGCATTTCTGTTTCGACCGCATGATGCGGGCGAAACTAGATGTCGACTTGGCATTATGTCAGCAGGCACCGTCGCAACCTGTTCGCTCCTATGATGTTGCACCAGTGGCTTCGCTGACGTCTACAGGCAGTGCGGAGCTTGTTTCACCTGACTGACGAGACGTTTATCGCATCGATCAGCTGACGGAAACGCCCAAAGTCGCGCCGATGCGGAGTCAGAATTAATCGCGGTAAGTCCAGAATTTCCGGTTCGTTTTGCTCCTGGCACAGTGCGTTGCCCTGCACGATTTCGCCTTCGCGAACGATGTCGGCGAATTTGGCGTTAAGATCCGTCATCGCCTTGTCGGACAGGCGGCGGCAAATACGCAGGACGAGCTTGTGTCCGACCCAGCGAACGGAGTGGTAGTTTTTGTAAAACCGCACGATTTCGTCTACGGCCTCCGACACGCTATGGCACAACTTGAAGAGAGAAAAATCCTCAGACGATAAATAGCCGAGCTTGAACATGTCGTCCCTGACGAATTTCATCCAGGTCTCCCAGTATTTTCCCTTAGGCATGTCTAGCAGCACCATTGGAATGATCCGCGCTTTGCCGGTCTGCATCAGCGTAAGCACTTCAAAGCCTTCGTCCATGGTCCCAAAACCACCCGGAAAGAGTGCCAGGGCGTGCGTCTCCTTCACGAAATTTAATTTCCGCGTAAAGAAATAATTGAAGTTAATCAGTTTGCCGTCGCCCTCGATAATCGGGTTGGCCTTTTGCTCAAATGGCAGTCGAATGTTAAGACCAAAACTGTTCTCCCGTCCGGCGCCGCGTTGCGCTGCGCCCATGATACCGTCACCGCCACCGGTGATAACCATGAAATTGTGCGCCACAATTTTACGCCCAAATTCCTCGGCCATGCGAAACTGGATGGCGTCAGCCGGCGTTCGCGCTGAGCCAAACACGGCAACCTTTCGCTTGTGCGAATAAGGTGCGAAAACTTTTGCGGCGTAGCGCAGTTCTTTAAGGGAACGGTTAATCAGTTTGAGATCAGCCACCCCCATCTCGTCGCGTGCTATTTTTAGCGCGGTCATGATCATTTCCTCGATCAGCTCCGGATTTTTGCCCGCGCCCCACTCTTCGACCAGTCGCCGCACGCGTGCATCCCATTCGGCACCGATCGTGGCCATTCGGCGCGACGGTTGATTTTGGATTGTGCCAGTTGTGAAATCTTCCACGCAAAATTTTAGTCCGACTTATTCCCTGCGCCACTAGGGAATTTTTTAAAATGTAGCGGCGCTCGCCGTGGTCAGCCCCGCTACACTGCGATCAAGTCTTCTAGGATTTTCCGCATGTTCCTGATCGGCAATGAGTAATGGCCCGCATTGTCAACGTAACGCGCAGTGCAGTTAGGCAACCGCCGCGCTACCTCCTCCGCCAGGCGAACCGAGAAACTTCGATCCTTCTTTCCGTGCCAAAGCCTGACCGGCACATTCACGTCTTCCACCGCGAAGCCCCATGGTTCAGCATACACTTTCGCGTCGAGCATGACTCCCTCAGCAGAGCCGCGCCAGGCGCGTCGCTGACTTTCAAAGCACGCGTTGAAAGCAGCCGAATCACGCAAGCTCTCCGCGTCGCACGGCTGCAAAAGCTTGACCAGCCTCCGCGCGACTCGAATCGACGCACGCATGGAAGCAAAGGGCCGCGCGGCGTGAAAAAACGCGTGAAGCAGTTGTGGTCGCAATCGATAAAGGGATAACATCCAACGATAGAGCGGCAACAGTCCCTCGTGATCTTTTAGTTCGATGATCGGCGGTGCGCCGCTCACAACTGCAATTGCTCGAACTCTTTCTGGCATGGCCCAGGCGGTTGCATATGCGTAGGGGGAACCGCCCGAGATCGCTAGCATGCGGAATTCTCCAATGCCTAATTGATCAACCATGCTCTCAACAATTGGGGGCCAATCGAGCAACGTGCGATCCTTCTGGAAGGCCGAGCCGCTGATCCCCGGTCGATCTGGCGATATAATCCGCACACCCACTTCGCGCGCCGCCTGGTCGGTCAGCTCTGCCATGGTGCAGGAGCTTGGCCATCCATGGCAAAATACGACCGGCACACCCCCTGCGTCCCCGTATTCGATCAGGGCGATGGTGGCACCGTGGCCAAGCCGAATCACCTTCTCGTCACTCATCTTTGCAAAATAATAAACTGAAGAATCTCGGTCTTGACGTTGCAAGGCCCCAATCCGTAGTCCAAAATGTCATGCGGACAGTTCACGGCAGAGTTTCGTATTATTAAATATGGAGGAATACTCACAACCGACAGCAGGGAAAATCACGGTGCACGGCAACGGCCTTGGCCTGCCGTCTATCGACGAAGTGGAAAAGCGTGCCAGAGAGATTGCACTGATTGACGAGCGCGATCCCGATGAATATACCGACGGCGATTGGGACCAGGCCCGCCGCGAGTTGCTCGGCGAGGGGCTGCCATCGCCTCCCGAGGAAACCAAGCAGAACATAAATTTAGAGGAGGAATGGGAGGTTATCGCGAAGGACTCCGGACACCGCGTGCCGCGGCCAGGTGTGGACGAAAACGAAGAAACGCTCGGCGAACACCTCGTCGTCGACGGCGTCGAAGAAGCGACGCATGATCAAATGCTGGAGGCACGTAAAGAAGAACTCGAGCAGGAGGGCGGAATCATTTGAGTCAGAGCGCGGCCGCGACAATTAATCCACCGCTGGCCGCCCACTCGCGTGAGCGCCCAGCGGCCGAGCGTGCGCAGGCTGTGCTGGCGCGTTTTCACCAAGTTCGAGATTTCACTGCGAAACTTTGCCGCGGCCTTGAGCCCGAAGATTGTGTTGTGCAGTCAATCCCGGACGTGAGTCCGACGAAGTGGCATCTGGCGCACACGACCTGGTTCTTCGAAACCTTTGTTCTGAAAAAATGGGTGTCTGGGTATCAATCGGAAATTCCGGAATACGCTTATCTCTTTAATTCCTATTATAACGCGGCTGGCGACATGCATCGCCGTGATCTGCGCGGTTTGATTTCGCGGCCCACAGTAAAAGAGGCGCAGCGATACCGTTCTTCAATCGATTCCTACATCGATAATCTACTGTCCGGCGCCGAGGAAAGGCTTCTCGCGGAGATGGAACCGATTATGACGCTCGGGATTCATCACGAACAACAGCACCAGGAACTGCTCGTGACCGACATCAAACACGTATTCGCTCAGAATCCCCTTCATCCTGTCTTCCGACAGTGCAAAATCGACATTGTTCCTGAGAAAACGTCGCCGCTGAAGTTTGTCGAATTCGACCAGGCAACAGTCGAAATCGGCCACGACGGTGCCGGATTCTCTTATGACAATGAGGGCCCACGCCATCGCGCATTGGTGCCTGCGTTCTCTCTGGCTTCGCGACTGGCTACGAACGGCGAGTTTATCGAATTCATTGAAGCCGGCGGCTACTCGCGCCCGGAATTTTGGCTTTCACTCGGTTGGATAACGATAAATGAACAACGTTGGCAAGCGCCTCTTTACTGGGTGAAACAAGAAGGCGTGTGGTGGAATTTTACCCTTTCAGGCCTTCGTCCCGTCGACGAATCCGAGCCCGTCACGCACGTCAGTTATTTCGAAGCCGATGCTTATGCGAATTGGGCGGGCGCGCGGTTGCCGACTGAATTTGAATGGGAACGCGCTGCGCACGACTACCCCATTGAGGGGAATTTCGTTGAGGACGAGCGGTTCCATCCCCAACCTTTAGCGCTTGCTGCTCCAGACCGACATCTTGCCCAAATATTTGGCGATGTGTGGGAATGGACCCGCAGTGCTTACTCCCCCTACCCCGGCTATCGCGCAGGACCGGGAGCGCTCGGCGAATACAATGGCAAGTTCATGTGCAACCAATATGTCCTTCGGGGCGGTTCCTGCGCCACCTCCCGTAGCCATATTCGCCCGACTTATCGGAATTTCTTTCAACCGGAGAAACGCTGGCAATTCACAGGGATCCGACTTGCGAAAGATCCTTCATGAATCCTCGAGCCAGTTCCGCGGCGCTTGTCGACGTTGCGTCAGCCAAATTAAGTTTCCTTGAGGAAACAATCGCCGGCCTTTCTCAATCACCCCGCACGCTGCCCTGTAAGTTTTTTTACGACGAACGCGGCGCGCGTTTGTTTCAAAAGATCTGCGAGCTACCGGAATATTACATTACTGGAACCGAGTTAAAGATTCTTCGGCTACACGGTGCCGAAATCGCGTCAATGCTGGGCTCGCGAATCGAATTAATCGGCTTAGGCACGGGTGCAGGAACCAAAACGCGAATTCTTCTCGAAGAACTTCACGAACCTGCCGTTTATGTTCCGATCGACATCTCGAAGGAGCAGCTGCAGAAATCAACCGCGCGGTTTCAGGAAAATTTCCCTCGATTGGAAATTCTGCCCGTCTGCGCAGATTACCTCGAACCCTTCGAGTTGCCCTTGCCGCGCCGGCCATCATCGCGCAGCGTCGTTTACTTTCCCGGCTCTACCATCGGCAATTTCGAACCAGGTGCAGCCACCGAATTTTTGCGTCGTCTGATCGATCTTTCCGGCGATGGCGGCGGACTGCTCATCGGTGTCGACCTCCAGAAGGAACCCCACGTCATCGAGGCCGCTTACAACGATAGCGCCGGCGTGACGGCGAAGTTCAATCTGAATTTGCTCGCCCGCGCAAATCGCGAACTCGGGGCGGACTTCAATTTGCTGCTCTGGACACATTGCGCGATCTACAATTCAGCCGCGGGTCGAATCGAAATGTATCTGATTAGCGAAACAGATCAGAGCGTTCGTATCGAAGACCGACAATTTCATTTTCAGGCGGGTGAAAAAATCCTCACCGAATACTCTTACAAGCACACGCCGGAAGGTTTCGCCGCGCTCGCGCGCAAAGCCGGATTTGAATTCGAAAAGATGTGGAATGATGAAGCGCGGTTGTTTGGCGTATTTTATTTCACTGCGAGGTTGTAAAGGCCGCGTTACATCAATTGCAGGGCGGCCATTTTGGCCGCCATCATTCCGGCGGCGAAGATCGCCGCCGTACAAGCCCGAGATGCATCGCGCAATTATTGTTTGCGCAGATACGCCCCGCAGATGCAAAATGGCGTGAACGCGCTGGTTCAGCTTGTCGACGTTAGCAAACGTTACGCCGATGCGACCGCATTGCAGCCGACAAATCTGTCAATCGAGCGCGGCCAAACCACGGTTCTGATCGGGCCAAGTGGTTGCGGCAAGTCGACGCTTCTTCGGCTCATCATTCGATTGGTCGAGCCGGACAGCGGGATGATCAACTTCGACGGAGCGCCGGTCACGCCCGAGAACATAGAAAAGTTGCGCCGCCGCATCGGCTACGTGATCCAGGAAGGCGGTTTATTTCCACATCTGACTGCGCGCGCAAACGTGTCGCTCATGGCGCGACATCTTGGCAAACCGAATAACGAGATGGAATCGCGGGTGTCGGAGTTGTGCGTGCTGACGAGGTTTCCTCAAGACGCCCTGAAACGATATCCGGTCGAGCTTTCCGGAGGTCAACGTCAACGCGTGAGTCTGATGCGCGCGTTAATGCTCTCTCCGGAGCTGCTCTTGCTCGATGAGCCCCTTGGTGCGCTCGACCCGCTGGTGCGCGCTTCCCTGCAAAAAGATTTGAAGGAAATCTTTGCGCGCTTGCAGCAAACAGCGTTGCTCGTGACCCACGATCTGGCGGAGGCTGCCTATTTGGGAAGCGAGATCGTGCTTATGAACGAAGGCCGAATCGTGCAGCGAGGCCTTATTAGTGACCTTCGAGACAAACCCTCGAGCCCATTCGTTTCCGAATTCATAAACGCGCAGCGCACGCTCACCCTTACGTGAACACGAAATGCTGGATTGCGCTCTCCGAGCGGGATGCTCAACGAGTCGCGACGAAATCGCGCAAGAATTATGCAAGGAGCGGCGGTTTCCAAACCGCCGAAATAGTGGGGCGATTTGGAAATCGCCCTTCCTTGGCAGCAGTGGTTCTCATTTTTCTTTCTGTAACGTTCGCCTCCGCCGATCCAGTCGTGGTTGGGTCAAAAAAATTCACGGAGTCTTATGTCCTTGGCGAAATCGCAAAGCGCACACTGATCGATGCCGACATTCCCGCCGAACATCGGCAAGGAATGGGCGGAACAATCATTTTATGGGAAGCGATTCGCGCTGCCCAGATCGATGTCTATCCGGAATACACCGGAACTATTGCCGAAGAAATTCTGAAAGATCGGTCATCGAGTTCCCCGGAAGAGATGCGCAAAGCGCTGGCCAAGTTTGGTGTGGGCATGACCGGCTCGCTCGGTTTCAACAACACCTATGCGTTGGTTATGCGACGCACCGAAACACAACGCTTGGGCGTCCATCGCGTCAGCGATTTACGAAATCACCCCGAATTGAAGATCGGCCTCACGCACGAATTCCTCGATCGACGTGATGGATGGCCGCCGCTGCGTAGTCGCTACCGACTTCCACAACAAAATGTCGTCGGGATCGACCATGCGCTTGGCTATGCTGCGCTGGCAAAAGGCTCGATCGACGTCAAAGATGCTTACTCGACCGATGCAAAGATTGCCGAGAACGATCTCGTTGTGCTTGAAGATGATCTTCAATTTTTTTCCCGTTACGACGCGGTATATCTTTACCGGCTTTCCCTTCCAACATCAGCCATCACGGCACTAAAGAAACTCGAGGGAACGCTCGATGAAGCACGAACCACGCGTTTGAATGCTGAAGCCGAACGCAGCAAAGACTATGCGCGAGCAGCGAGCTTGTATTTTCAGGAACGCGGGGCTGGATCTTCAATCGGAGGTGGCGAATCTTTCCCTCACAAGCTTGCCCGTTGGACAGTGCGACACCTTGAGCTCGCGGGCATTTCGCTGCTACTCGCAGTCCTGGTTGGCGTCCCGCTGGGAATTGTCGCGGCGCGGGGCGGTCCGATAGGCCACGGGATTCTGGCGCTCACTGGAATCGTGCAAACAATTCCGTCACTCGCGCTGCTCGCCCTGCTTGTTCCACTTCCGTTTTTCGGAATCAGCGCGCGCACGGCCATCGCCGCGCTTTTTCTTTATGGATTGCTGCCGATCGTGCGAAACACGGCCACCGGTTTGCAGGATATCGCCCAGCCGATTCGTGATTCGGCCGTCGCGCTCGGGCTGGAGGCGCGTGCCCGACTACGCAAGATTTATCTCCCGATTGCATCGCGCTCCATCCTCGCCGGGATCAAAACCAGCGCTGTGATTAACGTGGGCACGGCGACACTTGCGGCATTGATCGGGGCCGGCGGTCTGGGCGAACCAATCTTAAGCGGACTAAATCTGAACGATCATGTCACGATCTTGCAAGGAGCGATCCCGGCCGCGTTGCTGGCGCTCCTGGTACAATGGAGTTTCGATTTTCTCGATCGAATTTTGATTCCCAAAGGTCTGCGATTGTAGCGCAAGCTTCCCCGCCCTGAAAAATTTTCTGGATTGGAAACGTGCGTTGGTTGATTCGCCGGTCGCGCGAGCGCCACCTTTTAGCCGCATAATTCGCCCCACGTCTCCTTCGAGACCCGATATATTCCTAGATATGGCTATTGCTTCGATCAACCCAACCACAGGCGAGACAGAAAAGGAATTCCCCCCTTTCGACGACAGCGAAATCGAAAAGCGCTTGAAGCGAGCAGATGTCGCTTTTGCTTATCACCGTCGCAACCCAATTGCGAAACGCGCTGAGCTATTGATGGCGGTGGCTTCATTGCTTGATCAGGAAAAAAAGGAGCTGGCCCGGATCATGACGCTCGAGATGGGAAAGCTTTCACGTGCCGCGGTGGAAGAAGTCGAGAAATGCGCGCGCGGTTGTCGATTTTACGCTGAGAACGCCGAACGATTTCTCGAGGACGAGCCGACACAGACCGCAGCCGCGCGCAGCTTTGTGCGGTATCAGCCGCTTGGCGCCGTGCTTGCGATCATGCCGTGGAATTTTCCTTTTTGGCAGGTGTTTCGGTTTGCCGCTCCTGCGGTCATGGCCGGCAATGTTGGCTTGCTTAAACACGCCGGGAACGTGCCGCAATGTGCTTTGGCCATTGAAGATCTTTTTTGTCGCGCCGGATTTGATCCAGGGATTTTTCAAACGCTTCTGATCGAGGCGAAACAGGTGGAACGTCTGATTGTCGATCCGCGGGTCAAAGCAGTCACGCTGACAGGGAGCGATCGCGCCGGAAGTGCAGTCGCAAGCACGGCGGGTCGGGAGATAAAGAAGAGTGTCCTCGAGCTAGGGGGGAGTGACCCCTTCATTGTCATGCCAAGCGCGGATCTCGAATCGGCGCTCTCTACCGCGGTCAAGGCGCGCACGATTAACGCGGGCCAATCCTGTATCGCGGCAAAGCGATTTTTAATCGCGGACAAGATCTACGACCAATTCCTTGGGCGATTTGTTGAACTAATGAGCGCATTGAAAGTGGGCGACCCTCTTGATGAAACGACCGAGATTGGTCCACTCGCGACCGAACAGATTTGGCGCGGCGTTGATGATCAAGTCCGCAAATCCGTCGCAGCCGGCGCAAAACTCTTGACCGGCGGGAATTGCGTCCACGCTCCGGGCTTTTTCTACGAGCCGACCGTGCTCATCGATATTCCGCGAGAATCCCCCGCCTATCGGGAAGAAATTTTCGGCCCTGTCGCTTCTGTTTTTCGCGTCCGCGATGAAGAGGAGGCGATCGAAACCGCCAACGACAGCATTTACGGATTAGGTGCGAGTGTTTGGACTAACGACAACAAAGAACAGGAGCTCTTTGCGTCAGAGCTGGAGGCCGGAATGGTGTTTGTGAATGCCATGGTCGCTTCCGATCCGCGCCTGCCATTCGGCGGGCTGAAACGTTCCGGTTTCGGTCGCGAACTCGGCGCGGTCGGCATCCGCGAGTTTATGAACACGAAAACGATCTGGATTTCGTGATAAATACCATTGGAGGGACATGCGCTGTCGTGTCCCAAACATTAGGACGCCGACGGCGCGGAGCCCTCCAACACTCACCTACTTCGTCGAAAACTGATCCTCCTTGTTTTTGAAGAGGATATTGAACGTCGTGAGTGAGCCGTAACAGCGGGTAATGTATTGCTGCAGCTCGAACTTGTCTGCATCAGTGAGTTTATCGCTCGCGTTCACCTTCTGCTCGAGCACGCGAAGGTTGTTTCGGATCATGACGATCTTGTGAAAAAACGTTTCAAGCGGCACTTCTTTCGGCTGCAGCGACGTATCGGCTGATTGGAGAACAAGCCTTCCCCGTTGCCAGCGGTTCGCCAGCTCCTCGACCACGACATCTTTTTTTTCTAGTCCCAACGCTTCGACCACTGCCTCCGCCGTATCGCGGATTATGTTCGCGAGCGGAACCTGAAGCGCGCTCAACGTGGCGCTCGGTTCCGCCAAAGCGAGATCGCTGGAAGCTGGTTCAACGGTCCGCGGCGCGTCGTCGAAGGAGATGTCGGCAGTATGTTCGGTTAACGCTTTCACAACTCCGACGCCGTAGCGCGGATGACGAACCTTCATTCCGATATGCAAAGCTTGGATCGAGATGGCCATGATCTGTCCAACCTCGGGAAGACGCCCGATGCTGCAAGCCATAAGTCACGGGTAATGTTGGAACTGGCGGCGCTGTAGTCGCCCCGCTCTGTCGGGGCGCTGTTAATTGCGACACGGCGACAGAGCGCCGTGGCTACACCGTCGTTTACGTCGTCCCGCAAACCATATCTTGGCGGCGATCTTTTTTGCATTGTTGAGATTTCAGCCCTTCCACATGCTCAACCATTCATGATTTCCGGCGATTCTTCCGCTGCACCAGTGATTCACTATCCGCCCGGCTTTCGACCGCGGCGCGGGTTGAACTGGTTCATCATCGGCCTGCTTTACGCGTCCTACTACATGTGTCGCTACAATTTCCGATTCGCGACGCCGGGAATGATCGCGGAGTTCGGATTCAGCAAAAGTCAGATTACCGATATTCTCGCCGCCTGGTCGATCGCCTACGGCACCGGCCAGCTTATCAACGGTCTTTTTACAGACCGGATCGGCGGCAAAGCAGCCATGCTTATCGGCGCGACCGGCACAATCACCGCCAACTTGATTTTCGGATTCGCTTCCTTCACAGGCACACTCAGCACGTTTGCGCTCATCTGGTTAATGAATGGCTACATGCAGTCATTCGGCGCTCCGGGAATGATCAAAATGAATGCCGCCTGGTTCAACCGAACCGAGCGCGGCACGTTCGCTGGCATCTTCGGATTCATGATCCAGATGGGTCAGTTCGCGATCAACAATCTCGCGCCAATAATTTTAGCAGGCTTCACCATCGGTCTGTGGGTTGTGGCAAAGGGCGACTGGCATTGGCTATTCCGCATTCCGCCCTTGATCGTCGGTGTTGTCGCGGTCCTGCTTATTTTATTCGTTAAAGAGACGCCCGAACTGGCGGGTTACTCGAACGTGGTCGAACACGAGCCCGGTACCGAGGGGGACGTGCGCGTGAGTTTAAAGGAATCGTTCACCACGATTTTCACCCATCCGTTGGTTTGGTTTTATGCGTTGGCTTACGCCTGCACCGGTGCCGTCCGAAACAGCTCGGATCAACTCATGGTCCTTTACTTTCGCGACCAGTTGAAGCTGAACCTCGAAGATAAGCCTTCCGCCGTTTTCTGGACAGTAAACCTGATGCCGCTGGTGGCCGTAATTGGTTCCTTCAGTGCTGGGATCATTTCCGACAAGCTCTTTAAAGGTTATCGCTCCCCCGTGGCGATGACGCTCTATTTTATCGAGGCCTTTGTCATTCTGGTTGCTGCCGTCGTTATTGCACTGGGTGTCGTCGGGCCAACACCCATCGGCATATTCGTCGGGTGCTTGTTCCTTATATTTGTTGCTCTGACGGCGAACTCCACTCACGCAATAGTGGGCACAGCAGCACCGATGGATATCGGCGGCCGGAAAATGGCCGGCTTTGCCTCGGGCGTAATCGATTCTTTTCAATACTACGGCACCGCCATTGCACTTCCAATCACCGGTCGACTAATTGAGCGCTACGGGTGGGGCGTCTGGTATCCAACGATGGCGAGCTTCGGCGTTATCGGTGGCTGCGCCATGTTATTCGTCATGCGCAAACAGCGCCGTAGTATCGCCGCCGAGAACGCGAAAAGCGCCACCTAACGAAACAATTCCAGCTGCTCTTTCGGGCGTCGGAAGGATGCTGTTGAAAGCTTCGGGCGCGCGCCAAAGCCGGAACGTCGACACGAAACTTCGAATATGCTGGCGATCTGCTCGGCAAAAATTCCTTCACCAGTCATGCGCGCGTGCCACTTCGAATTGTTGAGCCGGCCGTTTCCGCGCAAATCACGAATTCGTCCGAGCACCTTCTCTTTACGATCGGGAAAATGTTCCTCGAGCCAACGCTCGAAGAGCGGCGCAATCGCCCACGGAAGGCGTACAACCGTGTATCCGGCAAATTGCGCACCGGAATTTGCGCACGCTTCAAGTATTTTCGGCACTTCGTGGTCGGTCAGGCCGGGAATAATCGGCGCCACCATGACACCAATCGGAATGCCAGTTCCGCGCAATCGTTCGATCGCTTCCAGACGCGCTGATGGCGTGGATGTGCGAGGCTCGAGCTGCTGTTGCAACTTAGCATCAAGCGATGTGACCGATAAGTTTACCGCCGACGCTCTGTGGCTCGCGAGTTCGGACAAAAGATCGACATCCCGCGTGACCAACCGATTCTTCGTAATGATCGCTACTGGATTTCGAAACTTTGCCAGCACTTCCAGACATTTCCTGGTGATTTCCAATCTGCGTTCAACCGGCTGATAAGGATCGGTCACGCCACTTAACACGAGAGTTTGCGGTTTCCAGCGCGGCGATGATAGCTCGGCTTCGAGCAATTCCGGCGCGTCCATCTTCACCATGATCTTGCTTTCGAAATCGAGCCCGGCGGAAAAACCGAGATACTCGTGAGTAGGCCGTGCATAACAATAGATGCACCCGTGTTCACAGCCACGATACGGATTGACGCTCGCTTCAAAACCGACGTCGGGGCTTTGATTGTGCGCGATAATTGATTTAGCCGCATCCCGAAAGAACTGGGTCTGGCGGCTTGGCCGCTCTTCACCGGCAAGATTGACGTCGACCAGGTCGGGCTCGTTCACGTCGACGTGCAGCTTTTCGAATCGATTAGCCGGGCTCCACGACGCGCCACGTCCATGGATCGGAGCGGAGCTCTGTGGAGTTTCATTTACGACTGGTCGGTACTTGGTGCTTTTTGAGTGACCCAATATCGCGCGCATGATACATGTTCACATGAACATAGAACTCTGTCGAGCTGATTTCCGCCATTGTCGCTTCCGCCTATTCAGTGCCCCGCTCTGCCACGCATCCGCCTTGCTCATCCAGATCGTGATGGCAAAATAACGGGCGCTTCCCACCGGAGGGGTGGTCGAGTGGTTGATGGCTCCGGTCTTGAAAACCGGCAGGCCGAAAGGCCTCGTGGGTTCGAATCCCACCCCCTCCGCGCCAGTCCGTTTGGTGATTTAAATACGCGGATCTCCAGATAGGCTGCCGCTCGCCGACAAGAGATTCGAACGCCGTTCGACCGGTGGGGCGCCTTAGGCGCACGGGTTAAAGGCGAAGCCCTCAAACTGGAGCCAAAGCGCAGCTTTGGATAATCCCACCCCCTCCGCCGATCAAATTCGGATTGCGGATTGCGGATTGCGGATTTGGCGAAGCATGAACCTCGCAACCAAATAAGCGACGAGAATCCCGAGCACACCAGCAAAAACGACATCGGAAAGATAGTGTGCCGCGACGTACATGCGTGAAGCTCCAATGAGCAAGGGGATCGACAGACAGGCGAGACCGATCCGCCAGTCTGCGAAAAGTAAAACCGCCCAGAATGCAGTTGATGCCGCCACGTGGCCGGAAGGAAAGGCATGAAATTTCTCGCTTAGACGCGGCCCGTTCCAAACCTCCTCGGTTTTTACCGATGGCCGGGCACGACCTGTGGTTACCTTGATGACACGCGCCGCTGCCCCGGCGATTGCGCACGCAATCAACATCGACAAGAAAACGCGCGTCCACTTTTTATTTCCACGCCACCAGGCCATTCCGGTAAGGAACAAGCCAAGCGCGACATGCTCCGGCCAGTCGCCGAATCGACTGACGTTTCGCATGAATACTTCCGCCGATGGGTTTTGATGCTCGAGCACCCAGCTACGAACAAACGGATCCAACCAAAGCGCACAACCCAAGGCGCCACCAACAAGGGCAAGCACAAGCAACCAGGACCACAGCCGGCGTTTATGATTCACAAATAAGATTCCCGTTGTCCGCTTTCGGGCGCTATTTTTCAATCCGTAGTTTGAAATTCACAATTCGCAATTACGCCTTTCTGTTTCTCGGCGCCGTGCTGTTTCACGTCGCCGGCACTTGGACTTTACCCTTAATCGATCGCGATGAGCCGCGCTTTGCCGAAGCGTCACGCGAGATGCTCCAGCGCAGCGATTACGTCATTCCGTACTTTAACAATCAATTTCGCTTCGATAAGCCTCCCCTCACCTATTGGGCGCAGGCTGCGAGTTACAAAATCTTTGGTGAGAACGATTTTGCCGCGCGATTCCCATCGACAATCGCCGCCGCCCTCGCGGCATTGTCCATCTTTGCGTGGGGCTCGCGCATGGGCGGACAAAAGCTAGGGTGGTGGTCGGCGATCATTTTCACGCTTTCCCTGCAGACGGTTCTCCATGCCAAAGCTGCCGTCGCCGACATGTGGCTTGTCTTGTTCGTCACGCTGGCGCATTGGGCTGGTTACGAACTGCTGCGCGATCAGTTTCTTCAAAAAGATCAACGCTCAATAGCCTGCCCTGAGCGCAAGTCGAATGGGCTCAACTCCGAAAGCTTTCGCGAGCAGGCTGCTCAACGCCCAACGTTCAATCAGGCATGGTGGTGGATATTTTATCTCGCACTTGCCTTCGCTTTCCTTGCGAAAGGCCCGATCGGTTGGGTCCCGCTTTTGACTGTTGCGGCAACAAAGATTTTCTATCGAAATCTTGAACTGAGCCGTCGGTTCAAATTCACGAGAGGAATTCTCCTTATGCTTGCGATCGTATCGCTCTGGGGCGTTCCTGCTTTAGTTCGCACGCACGGCGAATTTTTTTGGCTTGGGATCGGACGGCACGTAATCGGCCGATCGTTCGGAGCGATGGAAGGCCATGGCGCCAATTCGTTAGGCGCATATCTGTTGCTGTTGCCGTTCTATTTCATAACGATTTTCGTTAGCTTTTTCCCGTGGTCGATCAAATTGCCGTGGCTGATGCGGCGACTGCGCTGGGACAGGGACGAGATCGACCATTACCTTCTCGCCGGCGGCGCCATCATTTTTATCATTTTCAGTCTCATAAAAACAAAGTTGCCTCATTACATTTTGCCGGCGTTTCCATTGCTCTCACTTTTGCTGGCTCGCCGCTGGATCGACAACGAAATGCCGATTGAATTACTCAAAAAACTGGCCATCGCGGTCGCTTGTATTTGCTGCGCCACAGCGCTTTTGGTGGAGCCGGTAGCGGCGCGATTCTTCCCGTCGCGGGAGCTTTTTCGACAATCCCGCGACTATTTGCGACCGGAAATGGAATTCGGCGCGGTTGATTTCGCTGAACCAAGCCTTGTTTGGTATTTTCGCTCGCGCGTGACCGGCTGGATGACAACGCTGAGTCGCGCCAACGTAAAGCGGTTTATGGAAAAGATGGGGCCTCGGTTTGTGGTTATTCCAACCGCCATGGTCGAAAAGGTGTTTCCCTCACCGCCAGCCTCGTGGAAGAGATTTTCGACGCGTGGTTGCAACCTCGTGAAGGGAAGACGTGTCGATCTCACGCTCCTTTTGAAACCGGACTAAACACATTTGACGATTTAACGATTTAACGATTTAACGATTCCCGTGATCACGTTTCTCGACGGAAAATTAGCCAGCGCCTTGCCGACACAGGCCGTTGTCGACGTTGGCGGCGTTGGCTATGACGTGCTCATTCCGCTCTCCAGCTACGACAAGCTTCCTACACCGGGTCAACCGGTGCGAATCCTTACGCATCTGCACGTCCGTGAAGATGCGCATGTGCTCTATGGTTTCATGACCGCGGCCGAGCGTGATCTTTTTCGGTTGCTGGTGAACAATGTAAGCGGCATCGGTCCGAAGCTCGCCTTGGCTGTACTCAGCGGAATGAGCGTCAGCAATTTCAAGGCTGCGGTCGTGAACTCTGATGTCGCGGCACTTTCAAAGATCAGCGGGCTTGGGAAAAAGACTGCGGAGCGGATCGTGCTTGAGTTGAAAGACAAAGTTGGGGTGACGGCCGCATGGGAAGCGGCGAGTGCGGCGCACGCACCCACACCCGAGCAAGAACGTGCCAACGAAGCCGTGCTCGCGCTTATTGCGCTCGGTTACAAACAGGTCGAGGCGCATCGAACAGTGCGCGAGCTCCAGGAAAAAGAGGGAGATAAATCCGCCGAAGAACTGGTCAAGCTCGCACTCAAACAAATGGCTGCGGGAAGATAAGCAAAGTAGAAGCGGCTTCGAACGCGGCTGGAAGCCGGGTCTACATTCAGTGTTGGACGTTGAACGTTGAACGTTGGACGTTGATTGCTCAAATGATCACTGCAACGGACGACAAATTGTCAGCCATTCGTAGCGCCTTCCCCAAGGAAGGTCTTTTCGCGGAGAAAGACTGGCTACTCTCGCCTGATCCTTTCCTGGTCGACGAAGATTTCGAGCGCGAGCTCCAGCAACTTGGGCATCGCCTTTTGGTTTTTCAGCGCGCTTGCAATCAGCTGTATCTACAAAGCGTAAAAGGCAAACAACCGGCCTGGATTGCGCGTTACCTCGATGCTGGAAAGCCGCCGAAGCTGATCAAATATTCGCGGGAAAAAGCGTTTCGCGATGCGCTGCCACTGGTGATTCGGCCGGATTTGATCCTGACCGATGACGGTTACACCATCGCCGAGATCGACTCGGTTCCCGGCGGAATCGGTCTCACTGCCTGGCTCGATCAAACGTATAGTGGACTGGGCGATAATGTAATCGGCGGCGCCGATGGAATGCTCGATGGATTTCACAGTGGGCTACCACACTGCGGCGACATCGTCATTTCCAAAGAAGCCTCAACCTACCGGCCCGAAATGGAATGGATGACAGCGCGTTTGAAAGATCGCCACTGTGATTGCGAGTGGCGAGTCGTTGCCGCGGAAAACTATGAGCCCCAAGGGGGGCGCGATGTTTATCGCTTTTTCGAGTTGTTCGATCTGCCCAACATTCCCAATATCGAGAAAACATTGCGTGCCGCCGCAGAGGGCAAAATCACGATTACTCCGCCAATCAAGCCCTATCTGGAAGAGAAAATGTGGTTTGCCCTTTTCTGGATGCAGCCGCTGCGCGAATTTTGGCGACGCGAACTCGGCGATAAATATTTCCTCATGTTGCAACGGGTAATTCCGTATAGTTGGATTCTTGATCCAACTCCGTTGCCGCAGCACGCCGTGATCCCGCGGTTGGAAATCCACGATTGGCGCGAAGCCAGTCGTTTCAGTCAAAAGGAGCGAGATCTTCTCCTCAAAGTGAGCGGATTTTCTCCCCTCGCCTGGGGCAGCCGGGGAATAGCTCTTGGATCGGACCTTCCTCATGCCGAATGGCAGCAGCGCATCGAGAACGCGCTGACGACTTTTGAATCATCGCCCACGATTCTGCAGCGGTTTCACAAAGGTCGGCTAGTCGATCACCGCTATTGGGAACCCAATTCCAGCGAGTTAAGGACAATGCGGGGCCGGGTCCGTTTATGCCCTTATTTTTTCGTGGAAGAAGATCGCGTTCAACTGCGTGGCGCGTTAGCGACGATTGTCCCGGCTGACAAGAAGCTTTTGCATGGAATGAGCGAGGCCATTCTGGTGCCTACGAGTGTGAGGAAATGAAGCGAGCCGATCTCCGAGCGCGGAGCGCTCGGTCCACCTCCAGCCTCGCGTCAAATATCGCTCTTGCTCGTTGCTGATACGCTGAGCTCGCGCGCGTGAACTGATCCGGCCGGCGTCAGTTTGCTTGAATAAAGATGAAATGCTTCCACCCGGATCATCCCTAGATCGAGATCGGCATTCGATTTGACAAATTTCCGGATTAGTTGCGAGGAAACATCGCGACAACGCGCGAGTGTAATGTGCGGATGCCATGGGCGTAATTCCGGCTCCAGATTGGCGCTGAGCGCGGATTCTTGCACGCGTTTATGAATTTGAAAAAGATGCGGATGAGCGTGACCAACTCCGACCCAGATGATTTTGGTTGGCCCTTTTGGAGGAAAGGTTCCAACGCCGGCGATCGGAAGAAAAAATGCGCCGAAATGGATGCCGGTTAGGTTTTCGCGCAACCTTGTTTCAACATCCTGGGCCACGTCGCCAAAGAAACCAAGGGTGAGATGCATTTGTTCCGATGCAACCCAACGAACGCCCCCTAAGTGCGGATCGAGATCAAGAAGAAGTTGTTTAGTTGATGGCGGCAGATCAATAGCAACGAAAAGGCGCTTGCTTGTTTCCATCACCCTATGGCTAATGAAGGACGATAAGGGATGAGTGATAAGTGACGGTGGTAAGCAAAAGCAGCTGCAACCTCGTCACTTGTCACTGGTCATCAGTTACTCTTTTAACCGTGCTTGCGATTGAAGCGCGCTACTTCGCGCGCGACTTCGCGATCGGTCGCCCGCTTTTTCAAATCAGCACGCTTATCCCGCGCAACTTTGCCTTGGGCGACACCCAACTCGGCCTTCAATTTGCCGTTCTTCCAATATAGTTTCAGCGCAACCAGGGCTCGCCCGGCGACATTGGCCTCGCCGTACAGCTTATCGATCTCATGTCGATGCAACAATAACCGCCGCACCCGCTTCGCCGGCGGAATTTCGTGACTAGCGCGCTCGTAGGGCTGGATATCGGCATTGTAAAGAAACGCCTCGCCCTTCTCAATCCGGACAAAAGCATCGCTGATATTCGCTTTGCCCGCGCGGATCGATTTAACCTCGCTGCCTTTTAGTTCAATCCCGGCTTCATAGCGCTCGAGGATGTGATAATCGCGCAACGCCTTGCGATTAAGGATCGACTCGGTCGCCATGATCGCACTGTGGCACAGGCTTTCTGCCTGTGAAGATCAAATCCAAGGTTGAACGGCTATCGTTTCGGGGAAAAAACCACAGGCTAGATGCCCGGGCCGCAATCAAGCACCGTCTTTCGAACCTTTGAGTGATTCGAAAGTGAGTTTGCCAGCAATAATCTCTTTAAGCGCGATGTCCGTGAGTGAGGCGCGCGGACCCGCTTCTACCATCGGCCGATGCCCTAAACCAAGCTGACGTACTCGCTTGGAGACAACATTGATCAAAAGTTGCTGATTTGGGATCACTTGAGCTGCTTCCTGAAGAAGTTGAGTCGTCATAATACGCAAGGATCTGACGGCGCGGGACGCTTCCGTCGGGAATTGAAGAACAATCGGCGCGCTGCTTGAGAGGGCAGAGGCGGTAAGTTGTGGGGCGAGCATCGCGGGAAAAAACGAGTGCTGACTGTGCGAGCAGTTGAGAGGGTTGTCAACCGATTTGTTGACATGGGGGCGATATTTTCAGCGTCCAGGGTCAGCCGCAAGCATTCTCATGATTGAAGGCTTAGTTTACACCGATGAGAATTGGTGGGTGTACGTAGCAAGATTGAGAAAATCAAAGGCTTCCGGGGTATAAATTTTGCTGCATTTACTATAATTACCAGATGAAAACGCCGCCACGCAATACGGTTAGAGCGTTCACACTCGTCGAGGTCATGGTCGCTATTAGTCTGGCCGGAATCGGTGTCTCCACCACCATTGCCGCCCTGACGAAGATCAATTCCATCGCAAGCGTGGCCCGTAATTTAAGCGGCGCTACCACCGTGGCCCAGAACCAGATCGATTTGTTGTTGTCCGACAGCCCGTTCAATCCGCAAAAGACGAACCCGGACGGTACCGTGCAAATCCCCCCCGAACTAACGGTCGGCACTCACGTCACGAACAACGTCCCGATCTACAAAGAACCCTCCACCGGCGTGATCGTGAGCGGCATAATGACGACCACGGTTAGCGATATCAGCACGGTCTACAACGGATTTTCGATCCCGATGTATCAAGCGACCGTGACGGTGACTTACACCTATTTGTCGCGCAACTATTCGGTCTCAATGAGCACCGTCCGCGTTTCCGACATATGAAATTACACGGCAAGAACAGCGGTCGGACGGTCATCGAACTTCTCTTCACCATCCTGCTGATCGGCGTTGTTGGCCTAACCATCTATTCGCTGCTGAGCACGGGGACCATTTTGGGGGCAAAAAACACAGCCGTAAACGTAGCGCACCAACAAGCCCGCACAGCCATGTTGCAGATGGTGCAGGACCTCCATTCCACGGTCTCGTTACCGCAACTCGTCGACGTCCACGGCAATGTTCTGACGAATGGCGGCCCAGCGGCCGGAATATCGTTTCAACTCTGGTCGATCGGTCCGTTGCAGGTCGCGACCGATGCATCAGTTGGGCAAAACGTCGTTCAAGTGAAGCTGCCAGTTGGAACACAAGCTCCGGTGGTTGGTCAACGGCTGATTGTCCCGACACATCAAATTGAGGACGATATTACCGCGGTCTCGAACCCGTCTGGCACCACCTACACACTTACCCTTGCCCACAATCTGACCACAGCCATCAACGGCACACAAAGTCCAACCAACTACAACATCGTCTGCTATATCACGGACCGCTGCTCTTATATTGTAAACAATCAGCAGCTACAGTGGACTGGCCCGACCACGCGGAAAGCATTTTCTGTTATGGGCAATAACATCACTTCGGCTACACCGTTCACCACGCCGAACACACCTGCTGGCGCGCTTTATTATCGGTTCGTCGCCGCCGTCGATCTTTCGACCTGCGATATGAAATATAACAATCGCGGTTTCAAATCGGCCAACATTTTGCTCAACGGACAGGTCCCGATGCGTGCCCGCCTAACGACTTACCAATGAAGCTGCAAAAATGCAATAAACAGAGTGCAACCGCCTTAATCGTTGTCTTATCTGTGCTGGCAACTCTTTTGGTAACCGTAGCTATCGCGGTGGAATACACGACGGTTATTCACCGCAACGTGCAGCGGAGCCGCTGGCTTGAAAATGCCATTGCGATTGGCGACGGCTCAACCGACATGCTGTTTGGTTATTGGCGGGAAACGTGTCGCGGCAACACCAATTACCCAATGCCGACGAGCTATTTCGCGGCGATCCCATTGCCGACCTCCACACAATTCCCGGATGTCACAAATTTCTCCGCGACGCGCAACGTTGATACGTCCGGAGCATTTACGATCTCAAATTACAACGTCCAGGCGGTTGATCCGCAATTAAATAGCATCGCCTCCGATGTGCAGCCGCCGCCCAGCATTGGAATGTCGGCAAACTCGGCCACCTACAACTACCTTGCATCGGCTGACGTCACCCTACCGGCTCTGCGAGGCAATCTCACGGCCAAAGTCCGTCGCGTTTTTCAAAAGCAACAATTGTCGCCTTGGAACTGGGCAATTTTCTATGTCGACGTTTTGGAGATGCATCCGGGACCGCCATTCACCGTGACCGGATGGGTTCACACCAATGGTGATCTTTATACCGGGCACAATACGCTCAGCTTCGCAGACAAGGTAACTTATGGGCGCGACTGGACGATTGGTTTTGCTCCAGGCGATCCACGCAGTCCATCCGGCGCGGCGCCGGAGACGCCGACTTCGCCGGCATTTCTTTCAAATTTACCGCCGGCCATGGATGTGGCTCATCAGCCGTTCGGGCTTGATTCTACGCGTATCTTGAGCACGACAGACACCAACCCAAATAATGACAGCTATCACGAGTTAATCGAGCAAGCGGTCAGTGGCTACTCCGATCCGCTCGCGGGTAGTCGCTATTACGATCAAGCCGGCGTAAAAATCACAATTGATAGCAGCAACAACGTCACGATTCGCAACGCCGCCGGCACAGTGGTGACAAATTCAAGCACAGGTTCGGACAAACAACTTTACACCACCTTCAGTAACGCGATTACAACGAATCAAACCATTCAGGACAATCGCGAGGCATCCAGTGTCAGGCTTGCCACGCTCGATGTGAGCAACGTGACAAGCGCCATTGCGAACGGCACCCTGACCAACTTTAATGACATTATTTATATCACCGACACGAGCGCTGCCGCCAATGGCGTGGGCGCAAAACGTGGGATTCGCCTCAAAAATGGCACAATCCTTCCGCAAGGCGGATTGACGATTGCGAGTGGTAATCCGGTTTACATCCAGGGTGATTACAACACGGGGGGTGCAAACCCGCCTTCGAACAGCGGTAATTACTCACAGCCGCAGGTTTCTGGTTATACACGGCAACCGTCGAGCGTCGTTGCCGACTCGGTCAACATTCTGTCGAATTCCTGGACCGATGCGAACTCATTTGCTGGCCTAAGTTCCCGCATCGCCAGTAATACAACGGTCAACACCGCGATTTTGGCCGGTATCGTTCCTTCTGCGGGTAACGTCTATAGCGGGGGGGCAGAAAACTTTCCTCGCTTTCTCGAAGATTGGTCGGGCGGTAAGACGCTGACCTATTACGGCTCGATGGTCGAGCTCTACAAGAGTCAACAGTCGATCGGCGCCTGGGGTAAGGACAACGTTTACGTCCCACCGAATCGGCAATGGTTCTTCGATAAAACCTTCCAAGTTTATACGCCACCCGGATCGTTAATGGTTTACAGCTACGTGAAAGGGCGATGGTTTCTCGCACCGTAAAACTCACTTTAAGTATTTTCCTCGTGATCACTTCCGTCCGCGCCGACTTAAGGTTGGTGCCGGAAGTCGCGGAGTACGAGCTCGACGGCATAAAAATGCGTCGGTTAGTATTTTTCGACGGCCCTGAGCGCGTCACTTACACTCCGCCCGCAGGCTGGAAGTATTCTCGCGCCGATAAGGATCTTTTTGTGCTTCATCCGTCAGATGGGCCACGAGGCGAGGCCACAATTGCTCGAATTAGCCTGGCGCAGCCCGGGCATTTCGACGACGAGACAATCAAAGGGCTAACTGATGAAGTGCTTCACTCAGCGCCAGGCGGTGCCAAGAATGTCGGCCTCGTAGCACAGCAAAAGAACCCTGTGATCATTGAACGCAAAGAAACATTTCTTCTTACCATTAAATACGACTATTACGGTGAGCCCCAAGAACGCTCGGTCATGTTTGTTAATCGAAAGAACGAACAATTGCGTTTTCAGCTGACTTGTCCTCAATCAAATTTCCCGGAGTTACAAAAGATATTTCTCGCCAGTCACTTTTCTTGGCAAAATCTTTGATTTGAGTCGGGCCGATCCGGCCCGCGCACCTGGAACTTACTGTGCGTTAAACTGCGGCGACAGTAACCGCGGATGGCGAAACCACGTCAAGTTTTGCCAGACTCGAAAGAAAGTAAAACACCGGCAACTTTTCAACCGCCGAGTCTCAAAGATCCCGGTTTCTCCGGTTTAGATCTTGACCGCTTGACGTTTCGAAAATGGGCGGCGCAGGAAACCAACGCCAGTCAGCAACGTGCCTAAAAGAAAGAGTGTGATAGCATCAGCTTCCGGCACGAGTGTTCCTGGATGGTTGTCGCCTGCCGTAGTGCCGAATGAGAAAGTTGCACTTGTTATCGTGTTGGCCGCAGTGATACCAGGGACCGCGAGGTTAAACGTCACACCGCTCTCGAGGAACGGGTTGTGAGGACCATTTCCCGCTATCGACGCGTTCGCGTTAGAATAGGTTCCACCAGTGTAGGTTCCATTGCTTGATGTGCCGATGATGAGGTGGTCTGGCGGGCCGCCAGCGAACGTAAGAAGCAGCGTGCCAGAGCTTGGCGATGATAAACTCCAGTTCGGAGTCACCGGCGAGCCAACAGTATACGACCCTCCGGAAGCCACTGTCAGTCGAGTGCCGCTAGCGGAGCTTATCGAAGCGCTGCTGGTCGTCCCACCGCTGGGTGTAAAAAATATGTCGCTGAGGAGTTGACCGACATTACTCGGGTTTGAAAGTAAGTCGTCAAGTGTCACCGTGATGGTGCCGTTACCCGTGACAAACTTGGCGTCCGCGCTGGAGGAACCGCCATTCGTCGTGCCCGCAAAGGCGTAGGTGCTGCTAGCTGCAGATGCCGCCGGGCCGCATAAGCATAACAGCGCAAGAGAGATGAAAAGGTGCTTTATCATTTTCATTACTTTTTGGTGAGGTTTTCCAATTGCCCAGGAAATGCGGCGTGCGGCAATGGCTTCCGTCCCTTCTATTCGAAAAAAGTGACCTCGTCGGATGTAACACTTCGAGTATTTCTTGGTAATTGCGATTTTTTGCCGAAATACACTGAATTGTCAAGAGAACTGTCGGCATAATCTTTAGGGACAGTTAACGGCGAATCCGCCACGGCAAAGTTTCCGCCTCGATGTTTTAGTTTCTCCTGGCGGCTCTTTTCAGACGTGGCCCGCCGAAATTGCGTGGACATTGCGCCCGGTTCGCGTAACACATTTCTTTCGGCAACAACACGGGCTGTGGCTCAGCTTGGTAGAGCGCCTGCCTCGGGTGCAGGAGGCCGTGGGTTCAAATCCCACCAGCCCGATTAATTTTTTTGGTTTCGATCAAGTACCTAGGCTCCGAATACCGGTCTCAACTCTATCGGCGCGGCGTCGCCGGAAGCGGTATCTTCCGTTTAACTATCGTCAGAAAACCAGTCATGTGACGGAAGTAAAAGTCATTAAGAGCACAGGTTGGGTCTAGTAAATGAGTTGGTGGTAAAAGCATGCTTGCAGTGGATTTTTCGCCTGGGAACAATAGCATCTCTAGAATTTCCATTCACGTTCGAGATCACTGGGCTATAGTCGACCGGTTCACTAATTCTCTTGCGGGAATCTGGCCGGCCCGCTGCACTTCCAAGGTAAATTATCCAAGGAAGAACTAAGGTGCTTAAGTGAACGCGGGCATTCTCACGACAATTGCGATCACGGGATTCGGCGTGGCATTCTTTCACGCAGCCATCCCGACGCATTGGTTACCGTTTGTGCTGACCTCGCGCGTGCAACGTTGGAATCGAGCAAGGACGATTGCCATTACCGCGTTCGCTGGAACCGGTCACGTCGCCGTCACGGCATTGCTTGGGCTCTTCATCACCTGGTTCGGAATGACAATCAACCAGTCCATCGGCAACTGGTTCCCGAGGGTCGCCGGAGGAGCTCTGTTGCTTTTCGGCCTTTATTATATTTTTCGGCAGGTCGCGGGAAAGGGTCACGTTCACTTTCCGTATCCTCACGAACATCTCTACCAAACGCATAATGAGTTACACGAGCATGTACCGCATCGAGTCTCCGATCGTGCCGCCATTATGAGCCTGATCGCGTTTCTGACGTTCTCCCCCTGCGAAGCTTTCCTGCCAATTTATGTATCGGGCATCCGTTATGGCTGGATGGGTTTTGCCCTTCTCACAGTGATTCTTTCTCTCGCCACGGTCATGGGCATGGTCGTTTTCACCTCACTTACGCTTGCTGGGCTGAGTCGAATCAAACTCGGATTACTTGAAAAATATGAAAGCGCTGTTATCGGCGTCTTGCTTTGCGCCGTGGGAATATTAATCCTGGTTTTTGAAAACTGATGTCACGCCAGCTTGAGATCGGCCATGCGGCGCCTGATTTCCGCGCCATGGCAGTGGGCGGCAAATACGGTCTCGGCCGGGAAGTATCGTTGGCGGACTTTCGCAACAAACCGCTTGTCCTCTATTTTTATCCCAGGGACGATACGCCGGGATGCACCGCGCAAGCCTGCGGGGTGCGAGACGCCTGGGGCGAACTGAAAGATCGCGCGGCGATCTTTGGAGTAAGTACCGACTCCGTCGAGAGTCACCGCCGGTTTATCGAGAAGTTTCACCTTCCCTTTCCTTTGCTTTCCGATCCGGCGCGCCAAATCGTGAAGGATTACACCGTTTGGGTAGAAAAAAAATTCATGGGCAAAAAGTCGATGGGAGTGGAACGAAGCACCTTCGTAATGAACGAAAATGGCCGGATCGTCGCGATTTTTCGTAAAATTAAGCCCGAGCAGCATGTCGATCTCGTAAAAAACGCGCTCGCAACATTAATAAAGAAGTAAGTTGCAGTTTAATGCACCAAATGCTTGGATTGCGCGCTGATGGGTTCTCTCAAGAAAAAGCGCAAAGCGAAAATCTCCAAACATAAGCGTCGAAAGCGCATGAGGGAGAATCGGCACAAAAAGCGTTTGCGTTACAAGGCTTAACTTCTGACTGGCTGCGGGGCCCCTCACCGGTGGTTTGCGGACGACGCCGGCCGCAGTTACAATCGAAAATGAGACATCAGGGGAATTGGGAGATGCACGCCCGGGCCCTTCTACTCGGAGCCTTTTTTCTTTCCTCGACCACAATCCTGCTGGCGCGCGCACAGACGACGCCGTCTGCAAAAAACCCACCCGCTTCCGTATCGGCGCCGAAAAAAGACTCAGATCAGGATGATTCGCTGAACGTCAGGCCGGCCAAGGATCTCTTACTGCGTCCGGAGAGCTTGCGTAAGGCCGAAGCGCTCGCCCATTTCGTCGAGGGAACAGCTTTCGAGGAAAACGGCGAGATGGAAAAAGCTCTGGAGGCATATCGCAAGGTCCTCAACGTCGATCCAGGAGAGGCCGAGCTGGCCGCGCGCGTGGCGGCTTTGCTCACTCGCCAGGATGAATTTCCGCAGGCAATAGACATTTTAAAGGACGCGATAAAAGCCAGTCCACAAGCGTCGGAGCCATATCTACAACTGGCATTCATCTACGCGAAATATCTTAAGAAAACCGACCAAGCCGTCGAATTCGCCAATCGTGCTATTGCACTCGATCCATCAAATATTGAAGCTTATCAGCGTCTCTTTGAAATTGAACTGGCGGCCGGGGATGAAAAACAAGCACACCAGTCACTGGATCGCGCCGCGAAATCTCACAGTACCGATCCGACGTTCTGGACAAGATTGGGCAAACTATATTCCTCTCTTATATTCAAACCCGACGCCGAGCCCAAGGCAGAAGAATTTACTCGGCTCAACGAAATATTTAAAAAGGCGGTCGAGCATGGGGCCGACGATCCGGCGGTTCTTAAGGAGGTTGCCGATTACTATGCCTCCTCGCAGCAAATTAAAGAGGCGATCCCGCTTTACCTGCGCGTGCTCGAACTGCAACCCGATGACGCCAACGCTCGAGAAAAACTCGCTACCGGTTTCGTTCTGACAAACCAACGGGCGAAGGCTGTGGAGATGCTCGAAGAAATCATTAAACAGCGCCCGGAAAAATATCAGCCGTACGACCTGCTTGCTCAGATTTACGATGATCAAGGGCGGGCGCTCCAGCGAGAGAACAAGAGCGAGGACGCGAAGGGTGCTTTTGGTAAAGCAGCTGCCAATTACGAGCAAAGCGTGCTCATCAATCCTGGCCACGCCATCACCTATGTGCGACTGGCCGAATTGCTTCTCGGACCGCTCAAGAATGCAGAACGCGCAGTCACACTTCTCACGGAGGCGCGGCGCCATTTTCCGGACGCCCCTGAGCTGGCCTATTACCTCGGGGTGGCGTTGCGCGAAGCCAAGCATCCACAGCAGGCTGTGGCTACGTTCGAAGAAGCATTACACGAATCAGAACTCGAAAGCGGCGAAATCGCTACCGCGCGTTTTTACTTTGATTTCGGTGCCACCGCGGAGCAGGCGGGGTTATATGACAAGGCGGCGGAGATGTTCAAGAAATCCATCGCGATTGACCCGGGCAATGCCGCCGAAGCCTATAATTATCTGGGATACATGTGGGCTGAACATAACATGCATCTGGAGGAAGCGGCTGACATGATCAAACGCGCCCTGCAAATTGATCCGAACAACGGCGCTTATCTCGATAGTCTGGGATGGCTGGAGTTTCGTCAGGGTAAATTTGATCAGGCGCTGGCCGACCTGCTTCGCGCCGCTCAAAACATGCCGCATGACGATGCGGTCGTGTTTGAGCACATTGGGGATACATATCTAAGGTTGAATCACGTGCCCCAAGCCTTGGAAGCATGGCAAAAAGCAATGACCCTTGGCCCGCAAAATAAAAAACTCGCTGAAAAGATCGACAACACGAAAACGAAAATGAGCAAGGGGGAGACCGCCAATCCAAATCCGCTGCAATGATCTTTCGTGACCGGGTCACCTGAATTGACAAAGATTGGCGATTGAAGCGTGCAAACACACAGATACCCCACGCGTTGGCAGCGAAAAACGATGTGGGCCGCGCTCACCACCTTCTTTATCGTCTTACTTCTGGTCATGGCCGCGTCAGTCATATGGGTCGCGGCCAATGTAATCAGCTTTCTTCAGCCGATTCTAATTCCAGTCGCGATCGCCGCCATTCTCGCTTATCTGCTCGATCCGCTGGTAACCAAATTATGTGCGCGTGGATTTCGCAGGATTCCAGCAATCGCGGCGATTTTCTTGGCCGCCTTCCTCGCCTTGGGAGTTTTGATCTGGTGGCTTGTGCCGACGATTTCAATACAGAGCGCGAATTTCGCGAGAGAACTTCCGACCTATACACAAAAGGCGCGCGATTACGTGGTTGATCTTTTATATCGCTACAACCGAACGTTTGGCGTACCGAGCGGTCCCCGTGGAAAATCTGGATCGAGCACGGGCAACTTTGTCAACTGGCTCCTGGGATCGCCTCCGCCTCGTGCCATACCATCGCCATCGCCGGCATCCACTCCGGGTTTGGCGGCGCTGCCGGCGAGCCCTTCCCCCGCTCCGGAAGCAAGCGCGACTCCGGCAGAAATAATCAGCGCCGCACCCTCGAAATTCACCTCTGCAGATCGCCAGCGTATCCAATCGGTTGTCGAGAAACAGATCCCAAATCTTGAACGTTATGTGCCAACTTTGGCAGAAAAATTCTGGAATCTGCTCAAAAAAAGCATTGGCGGATTTCTTGGCATTACCGGTTTTCTGCTCAGCCTCGTAATGGTACCGATCTATCTCTTCTTCTTCCTAAAAGAGAGGCCTCGTATCGAGAAAAGATGGAAAGATTATTTGCCCCTGAGGGAGTCTCCTCTGAAAGATGAGGTCGCGGAAGTTCTGTCCCAGATCAACAATTACATTATCGCCTACTTTCGCGGCCAACTCCTCGTCTGTCTGGTCGACGGTGCGCTGATTGGCGGTGTGCTCACGGTGCTTGGTCTTAACTTTGCGCCACTTATCGGTCTGCTCGTGGTCATCCTCACAATGATTCCCTATGTCGGCATCATCGTCTGCTGGGTTCCAGCTGTGTTGATCGCCGCCTTTCAATGGGGCGATTGGACGCACCCTTTAATCGTGACGGGCGCTTTTATCCTGATTCAAAATCTGGAGGGAATTTTTTACGCGCCGCGCATCATCGGTAACTCAGTCGGTCTTCATCCGATGACGGTCATAGTGTCGATCTTCGTCTGGGGATTATTGATCGGCGGTTTGCTCGGTCCGCTGCTCGCTGTTCCGCTGACCGCCACCCTGAAAGTGCTCCTTGCGCGATATGTTTGGAACCGGCGTTTACGCGAGCAAATAATGCATTCCGTGGAACAGGTTCCGGTTGTTCAAGAATCCGAGTCCGCCGCGAGCGTGTAACTGGACGCGTTGCGCACGGGGTGGCGAGTTGCATTCTCCTGCGCGCCGAGCATAGGACAAGGTAATGGCGGAGAAAATTAGACGCGTCAGGCGAAAGCGCAGAATACGATCCTTTCCCGGCCTCGAGTCCCTTCCGTTCTTACGACACAAATTGTCTCCGGCGCGCCTTGCTATTGTAGTCAGTTCAATCATTCTTGGTTTCGGTCTCGGCCTGATTTCTCTCGGTTACGGCTCAAGAGTGTACAAAGACTGGCATGAAGCGCGCCTGCTTCAACGCGCCTCGAGCATGTTACAACAGCAAGATTACCCAGGGGCGATTAGGTCTGCGGAAAAGGCGCTGGAGATCCACCGGGATTCGTTGCCCGCTTTTTACATCCTGGCCGAAGCAACCGAAAAGCAAAACCGCATCGAGACCGTTGCCTGGCGCGCGCAAATCGCGCGTCTGGTGCCAAACAATCTTGATAGTCACCTCAATCTCGTGTCCGCAGCTCTGCGTTTTGGCGAACTCGATACCGCGCGCAAAGCGCTTGAACACGTGCCGCCTAAAGATCGTGATAAACCAGCCTATCACGTTGTCGCCGGCTGGCTGGCCCGCGCGCAAGGTGATGAAGCCGGGTTGTTGGAACATTTTGCCGCCGCGGTCAAACAGGAGCCTGGTAATGATCTTTATCAATTCAATCTCGCTGTCCTGCAGATTAAATCCGCTGAAGCGGAAAACAGCGACAAGGCCCGTGCGACCCTCCAACGCTTGACAAAAGTTCCGCAGTTTCGCGCCGGCGCGCTCCGCGCCCTACTCAGCGATGCCGTTGAACGAAATGATCTCGCTGCCGCTGACGCCTTAGCACAAGAACTACAGATGTCGCCGCAAGTCACGTTTGGCGATTATCTCCTCTGCCTGAATTTTTATCGCAAACTCGACGAGAAGAAATTCGCCGCTTTGCTGGAGAAAGTGAAACCAGTGGCGGCTCGAGACGCTTCGGATCTGGGGCTGTTGATGGATTGGATGAACAACAATGGAATGGCGGCGGAGGTTTTAAAGTGGACGGAAAAGCTAGATGTGGAACGAACGACGAAGCCGCCGGCTTCGATCGCTGTAGCCGAAGCTTTCGCCGAGGTCAAAAATTGGTCGCGCTTGAAACGTTGGACACGAGGCAGATCATGGAACGAATCCGATTATATTCGCTTCGCCTATCAAGCTTTTGCTGTACGCCAATCGCGCCAAACCGGAGCGGATGCCGAGTTCAACTCTTTGTGGCGCTCTGCTGAAAAAGCAGCTAACGATGAACCTCAGCGCGAACTCAACCTCGCACGGCTTGCCACGAAATGGAATCTGCCGGCCGAAGCTGAGCAGCTTTGGTTGCGCGTGGCAAAGAATACCCCGATGCGCCGCGAAGCACTGGATGCGCTATCGCGCATTTACCGGACTAACAATGATCTTCCAAATCTGTATCGCACCATGCAGCGCCTCCACGAAAGTTCGCCAGCTGAACCGGCCGCAGCTGCCAACTACGCCCGCCTGGCCCTCCTCCTTGATCAAAACACCGTAGAAGGACACCGAGTCGCAAAAGAAGCCTACGACCGCGCCCCCACCGAGGTTAACTGCGCTGTCACCTATGCATTCTCGCTCTACGGCCTGGGACGCACAGGCGAAGGACTGGACGTTATCAAAAAACTGCCGAACGACCAGCTTCATGACCCCCATGCGGCCGTCTACGTCGCCGTGCTTTTGCTGGACGAAAACCAGGTCGACGCCGCCAAGGAATACATCGAGACCGCGCGGCACGGCCCAATTTTTATTGAGGAAAAAAAACTGCTCGATGAAGCGTTAGCCAAACTCACCACTGCCACTCCGAGCCCCGTCGCTTCGCCGACCGCCACTGCACCTCATCCTCCCGCTCCACTAAAACTGCCGAAGCCTACGCCGACTCCCGGTGCAAGCCTCAAGCCAATATCGACTCCGGCGCCGGCGGAGTCGCCCCAAAACTCAACGCCGCAATCGGCCGCAACACCCTGATCTCTTAACTGGATTTGTTGCGACCTCAATCGGCGACTGCAACTCAATCTTAAGATCTTTCGGCCGCAGCCATCGCCTTTTCAACAATCATTGCTGCCAGATTCTGTGTGGCAGAATCGAGTGCTTCGTTTGCCTGCTTGAGTTTTTGCGTTTCGTGCAAGCCGATCCTTTCGCGAACGTCGCCGGCAAGTTGTAAAATCCGCTTTTTTTCGAGGTCGTTAATTTGTTCGCGAACTAATTGCAAGGCCGACTCGACCGCCGCCAGCATTTCTTCAGACTTCAATTTCGTCTCCGTCCAAATTCGCTCGCCTACGTCTTCAAATGCGTGATCAAGCGACTCCGCCAGCATCGACTCCACCGCTTCGTCCGAGACGTCGACTGCGCTCTTCATCTCGATTATTTTTTCGTTTCCTGTTTTTACGTCTCGCGCCAGTACATGCAAAATCCCGTTGGCATCGATCTCAAATTGAACACCCACGCGCGGAACTCCTTTGGGGGCGGGTTCACACTCAATCTCGAATTCGCCCAGCTTCCAATTGTCGCGCGCCATTTCTCGCTCTCCTTGCAAGACTTTTACGGATATCGACCGTTGGTTAGGGACCGCCGTGGTGAACATTTCACCAGCTCTCGTCGGAATGGTTGAATTGCGCGGAATTATGACGTTCATTAATCCGCCGAAAGTCTCGATGCCTAACGAGAGTGGGGTGACGTCCAGAAGTACGACCTCCTGAACCGCGCCGGAAAGAATTCCGGCTTGGATGGTGGCGCCGACCGCGACAGCTTCGTCTGGATTTTGTGAAACATTCGGTTCGCGTTCAAACATTTCAGCGACAAATCGGCGAACCAAAGGCATTCGCGTAACCCCTCCAACCAGGATCACATCGTCAAGATCGCCGGGCGCGACCTTGGCGTCGGCCAGCGCGCGCAAACAATGCATCCGCGTTCGCTCAATAATGGGTCGCGCAATATTCTCCAGTTCTGCTCGTGACAATGTCTTCGAAAAAGTTTTCTCACCATGAAAAAATGGAATCTCAATCGTGACCTCGCTTTCAACGGAAAGCTGATGTTTTGCCGGAATGATTTTCTCAAACAACCTCGCCGTTTGCTCGGGTTTCAAATCCGAAATCTGCCATCCCAAGTTTGAAATGATCCCTCGATCAATGTCGTCTCCGCCCAGGCGTGTGTTTCCATTCGTTGCCAGAACTTCGAAGACTCCTCCGTTCAATTCCAGAATGGAAATGTCAAACGTACCGCCGCCAAGATCATAAACTGCGATCTTCGATTGGCTTTTTGCCCTATCGAGGCCGTAGGCCAACGCCGCCGCCGTCGGCTCATTTACAATTCGTTCCACACAAAATCCTGCAAGTTCCCCCGATCTTTTTGTGGCGTTGCGCTGGCTGTCATTGAAGTAAGCAGGCACAGTGATCACCGCTCGATTCACGCCGTGTCCCAGCGCATTTTCGGCGTCTCGCTTCAACTTTCTTAAAACAAAGGCCGATATCTCCTCAGGCGCGTAATCCCGCGTCCCGATTTGAACGCGCAGCGGCTCTCTATTACCTCCCGTCAGGTTATAACTCACTTCAACATCTTCATCTCCGAGGTCGCTCCGGCGGAGACCGATAAACCGTTTTATGGAATAAATTGTGGATTCCGGCTCTAAGGCGCGCATTCGCGATGCCGCTTGTCCCACCAATGATTCGCCGCTTTCGCCAATGTGAACGACGGACGGAGTCATCCGTTCGCCATTCGCATCGGCCAGGAGAACGGGAAAACCAGCCTCCATAATTCCAATTAAAGAATTGGTCGTACCGAGGTCGATTCCAACAATGTCACTCATTGATTTACTGTAGACGCTTCGCTCCGCAAAACGTGCCGCAAAATATACTTGATGGCCAGCGTGGCGCCCCATCGAGCGCGGCGCCATGACAAATTAATCTTTGTACGGATCGATAATGTCGCGCCCCGCCATGGCTACGCCAACAGGGCGTAGTGTGTGTAAAATCCGAATCGTGCCGGCATGCGCCGCCAGTACGTCGGGTAGCCGACGATAAGCTTGGGGCGCTTCGTCTAGATCGCCACCGCGCAAAATCACACCTTTGTCCGCGAGCCATTTCATCATTTCATCGTGCCTAACTAATCCATCTTGACGAATCCGTTTATTGCCAACTTTGACGAAACGGCCTTTCGCTGCGGTCCGCGACATGACTCGCCCGGCACCATGAATCGTCGAAAACAGCGCCTCCCGCGACGTCGCTGAATCAATGCCTTCAATAATGACAGCGTCATCGCCCATGCTCCCCCCCACGAAGCCTTTTTGCCCGGGAAATGCCGGCGTTGCCCCTTTGCGCACGACCCAATACTCCTCGCCGTAATGATTTTCGCGCCATGCGAAATTGTGATGATTATGCACCTCTTCGACAATCTCTGCCCCTAAAATTCCGCGCACTACGTGTCGAGCGACACCTTCCCGCCCAGCGTAGGCATAGCGACCGGCCAGACGCATTCCGGCCAGGTAATCACGGCCAATTTCCGATGTCTCTTCCACCACAGCCGGCGGCACATCCATGCCATCTTTGCCACCGGCAGCTTTCAAAAAATGTGTCGCAGTTTTGTGACCAAGGCCCCGCGAGCCAAAATGCACGCCTACCCATACGCGATCCTGTTCGTCTGCGAAAAGATCGACGTAATGGTTCCCACCGCCCACAGTACCAAGTTGATCACCCGCTGCCTTTTTCAATCCGCGCATCGGCTCCAGTTGCCACGCTGGATCCTCAAATAGCTCGTGGTCGATTCGTGTTTTACTGGTTCGACCGATGCCAAACGAAATTTCGCGCACAATATCGTTCATGATTTTTCCAACGGACGACCGGACGTGCGGAAGTTTTACATCGGTCAGGATTGCTAGATTGCCGCAGGCGATGTCAAAACCGACGCCGCTGATAGAAATCTTGTCCTTGTAAGCGACTACGCCGCCGATCGGCTGCGCATAACCTTTATGCCCGTCAGCGCATAAAACTGCGCGCGTTCCATCGGCTGCGACGCAAGTTTCAATTTGTTTGATTGTCGCCTCGTCGTGCTCTCCAAAGATCTTTGTTTTCTTTTCGGTCTCTTCCGTAGCACGGTGAATCTACGGTAAAACTTGAAACACGCACACGGGCCGAAAGAGCGAACTCACGACCGTTCCCTCGTTCTCGCCCAACGTCATCCTGAACGGAAGTGAGGGACCTCCCGTGAGCTGATGAGATCACGCTAATTACTGGGTAATGTTCGCTACGATTGTGAGGTCCCTCGCTCCGCTCGGGATGACACGCGCAACGCATTTTCAGGTTGCGCGCATGTTCTACCCACCGCGCGATAACCATCACCAAATCGAGCCATCGGTACTGGTGGAATTACAGGCACTAGTAACCATCCCGATTTCATCGTGAACGGAGTGAGGGATTCGCAGCGCAGGTTTAGGCGCTGGCGAATCGCATCATTCCTGTCCCGAGCGTAGCCAAGTTGCGCCTCGCTTTTTGACCAGACGCCAAAAAAAATTGGTGCGGAATATCTTGCCACAAATTCGGCGATCGCATGACCGATAAAACGGCCACGTGCGAATTAGTTTGGGTAAAAAGGACCGGGATTAGTAGCGCAGACGAACTGGCGGTCGGGATCAAGCTTCGAACGAGCGCGCTACCCGGACAATCGCTTCCTCGCGACCACTTTCCATGCTTCCACGTCGCTTCTGCTCCGTATGGGCAAGGAGCTACGCACCGCTATAATGGAAGGGAAGGTAACCTCTCGAAACGGCAATCTAATCGTGGCAGCAAGTTCCTTCTTCACCGGCGCTGAAAGCTTCTTGTAAAGAAGGCTGAGATGTGGATCACGCAGGGATGTCGCGGGCGTTCTCGCCGCACGTCCAAGATCGGTCGCCAGTTTTTTCAGTGACTTGTTGGATTCGAATCGCACAAAAAGCGTTTTCGTAAATTTCGATGAGGAAGTGATCCCTCGAACTCGCAAACGAATCGGCGACGCATGAATCTGTCGCAGGATCTTACTGGCGGATTGTCGCCGGTCTGTGCTCGCCAAAAGTGTCAGATGCGGTTCAAAACGCGGCGCGTCAAATTGCTCGGCGAGAATGCGGATGAGCTCGCGAAATAATTCGCCTTTCAACTTGGCCGGAACGAGCCAGTAGATGATCGCAGTCAGTTTTGGCATCCTGGGGGACGGGTGCTGTCGCGTTCTTTGTTATGTGCGCCGGCCGCGTGGCACGATCGAGATTGTCTCGATCCTACGTTCGAGTCTTTTCCTTCGCTACAACGTCCTTTGAGTTAATGTCGAATGTAATCATAAAGCCGTTCGTTCCTTTGAACTCGAAGGCTTTGTCTCCAGCCCGATAAGCTTCAACTGCGTTCGGCATCATCAGAAATCCATCGTTCCGCGGCACTCCCCAATATTTTAGATTCTTAATGACGATCGGCTCGTCGGTCATTCCTTGGAATTTGTTCAAAACGACTTCGCCGGCTTTACCGCCGTCCAGTTTGGCTTCGGCATGTTCTCTCGACGCCGCCCAGGTCATTTTCGCATCTGGCGCCACTGTAAATGAATTCCATTTCACCGGATAAACGTGCCCGAGGATCGCTTTGATGCCCTCTCGTTGCTCCGGCGTCACCGATGGATCGAAGGTCAGCGCCGCCCAATCCATCTGGCCTTTGGAAAAGTCGCCGCCGAGATCGCCTGCCACCCAGAATTTCGCCCCATCCAGGTTCGTTTCGCCGTATTGGCCATGATTCACTTTGAACGCGTTATTGAACTTGCAAAAATGCTCGCCGCCTTCGCCATGAGAATGGCCGGCATGTTCACCGTGCCCTGCCGGTTTTTCATTGAAATAACATTGGCAAAACATCGGGCAACTACACGCCTCAATAATGCTTGCGTTCATTGACCAATCCGGCGCGGCCGTCTTCGTTTCTGCGAATAACCCTGCGCGCGCAGAAAGAAAAACTAATGAGACAACCAAACAGAAAACTCGCATAAGATTCTCCAGTTGAAGTTTGCCAACAAAAAATCTTATCGATCAGTTTAGGCGTGGGTCAAGCCGAAACAGGAAGGCAAGTAGAAGCAGCTTTGAGGCTGCTACGGGAAACGCGACTGGAAGCCGCATCTCCTGATATCACCCAGTGATTTTTATTGAAACGACAGGCGCGTCGCATAAGTAACTTCAATGCCTACGAATGTGCTCGGGACTGAATTAAAATGCTGCTGCCGCGACCCGATGACCGGTTTTTATCGCGACGGTTATTGCCGTACCGGGCCCGCAGATGTGGGATTACACACGGTTTGTGTGCAGGCTACGCGCGACTTTCTCGATTTTTCCGTGCTCGATGGGAACGATTTGGTGACGCCACATCCGGAATGGGGCTTTCCTGGACTCGAGCCCGGCGACAAATGGTGCATTTGCGTGACGCGGTGGAAAGATGCACTTGAACATGACGTCGCGCCGCCAGTTGATCTCGAAGCAACGCATTCGTCCGCGCTTGAGTTTGTCACACTCGAAGACCTGAAAGCGCACGCCCTCGTGTAACGCGGTTTCTGTGCCGTCCCGGGAGCCGTGCAGCCACACCCTTCATAGAAGGCTCGCTTTTCTGGCGCGAAAGCAGCTATTTAGGGCGACGTGCCCGCTCAGCTCCGCTTTAAACTGCTTCTTTTTATTATTCTTGTCGCGATATTTGCGCCTACCGCGTTCGCGCAATCGAAACGGCGTCATCTCGTCTATCCAGATGCAGTCGTCGCCCTGCAACCTTTCTCTTTTAATGATCCCTTGCCACGCACCGGGCCAAGCATGCAGGTCGCCTATTTCGCGCCGCACGCCATCCCTCGCGCTCGCGCTGCGCATACCGAACACGAAGAAGAGTCCGGCCCGATGCCGGAAATCGAATCGGGCGGCAGTCATCCCACCATAGCGGGTAGCCGCGCCGTGTTGCGTCGCGGCGTCGCTTATGCGCCCGCTAACGCACCGGAAAGTGTAAAATCCGCGATCTGGGCAGTGAACACCATACGTGGCAAGCCCTACCACTGGGGCGGCGGACACGGATCTTTCAGCGACTCCGGGTACGATTGCTCCGGCACTGTTTCCTTCGCTCTCCACTACGCCGGCGTGCTCAACCAGCCATTGCCTTCGAGCGATTTTCTCCGCTACGGTGAGCACGGCCGTGGCCGATGGATAACAATCTATTCACGTCGCGGACACACCTTCGCCACGATTGCTGGGTTGCGACTTGATACCACTGACTTTCGTACTGGCGACGCCGTCGGCCCACGTTGGTACACCGATGGCCGCGAGACGTCCGGATTCGAAGTACGCCACCCGGTTGGATTGTAATTCAACGGCGCTTAGACGTTCAGGCGTATGAAGGATTTTTGGCGCACTGCGCCAATTGCGAGAGTCCCCTGTAACGATAGTCCTGTATTTTTTATGCGACCGTCGGAGGCCGCCGCTACAGCAGTTAATTTTTCTTTGTTGGAAAAAGTGACGTTTACAGCAACGGTATCGGCGATTTGAAATTGCCGTTCAGTCTTTTTCTTGCGCTGCGTTATCTCAAACCGAAGCGCACATTCCTTTCCATCATCACATTGATCTCAGTGCTGGGCGTGACACTCGGCGTAACTGTTCTGATTCTCGTGATCTCGGTCATGACCGGATTCGATCGCGAGCTGCGACAGAAAGTTATCGATTTCGACGCGCACATTCTTGTCACGACGGAGGACATTCTAAGTAACTGGCGCGATCTCACGGTCAAGATTCGCCACACGCCCGGCGTAGTAGCGACCGCGCCATACGTGCAAGGTCCGGTCATCGTCGATTTCCAGAATCGCCGTCTCGCGCCCATGATTCGCGGCATCGATCCAGTGCAGGAGGAGAACGTCATTCCGCTGCGCAAATTCATCATACAAGGGAAACTTGACCTTGAAGGAGAGTCGACCGTGCTCGGAGTTGAACTCGCCCGCAAATTGCGGATCCGGGTGGGCGATAAGCTTACGGTCTATTCACCGGGCAACCTCGGCCAAATTCTCGATGGAATTAAGCAGCTCGAGAAGGCCAAAGGTGATGACGAGAAAAAGGCGGTCGATCAATTGCGTGAAGTCATTTTGCCGAAAGAACTGACCGTCACCGGCATTTTCGAGACCGGCCACTACCTGCACGATTCGGAATTCTTGCTTGTGCCAATCTACATTGGACAAGAGCTATACGGGTTGGGTAACGCGCTGCACGGCATCACGGTCAAAACAGATGATCCTTACGGCGCTGAGCGCGTGAAGGAGTCAATCGAGCAGTTTCTCCAGCCGCCGCAGTTTGCCGAGACCTGGATCGACATGAATCGCCAGTACTTCGAAGCGGTGCGACTCGAGCGGACGGTCATGTTTTTTCTGCTCTTCTTCATCGTCGTTGTCGCCGCTTTTGGAATTATGAGCACGCTCATCACGGTTACGGTGCAAAAGCGGCGCGAGATCGGAATTATGAAAGCGCTGGGCGCGACGATTTCGCAAATCGTTTGGGTATTTTTGGGACAGGGAACTGTCGTCGGACTTTTTGGCACGCTTACCGGTCTCGGACTCGGGATGACATTGATTCGTTATCGCAACGAATTCAGTCGATGGCTTGCCTCTACCCTGCACATCGAAATCTTCCCGCGTGAAGTCTACCAATTCTCCCAAATTCCTGCACAAGTTGTGCCGCAAGATGTCTGGATCATCTGCATCAGCGCGTTTTTGATCTGTTCTGTCGCGGCGCTTATTCCCGCCTATTTCGCGGCCCGGCTCGACCCGGTCAAAGCCCTGCGCTACGAGTGACTTCTCGGGAGCAGAACCTGTTCTTCCCTCACCCTGCTGGAAAGCCCGCTCCGCCGCAGCCGTCGATCCCAACAATCAGCGACGCGCCGGGAATTACACGCTGACGCAGAATAGCTGCGATTTCACTCGGGTTCATAGCGGCATCTCTTCGATCGACACGAAGATATCCAAAGCGCGGAAAGCGTAATCATAACCATCACTCCATTCGCTCTCACGCGGACCCGCGACGTTGAGCGTAGCGATATGTTCTTCGCGCACGAATTTGTCAATCAGGTCCGCGGCCTGTTCGGCCGGAACCCTCCGCGCATCGATTAATAAATAAGGGCGGTTTTGCTTCATACAAAAGGCGATAGTTATTTCAGTACCACCCTGCAATTGATTGTAGTAAATGATCGCTGTGCCGTCCGAACTTTTTACGTTTTGAAAAGTGCGTTCCGTGAAACTACTCTGCTCGAGTTCTTGAAGCGGATAACGATCGGGGATTCTTCCATATTCATCCAGCCGCCCGGCCGGAACCCATCCACCGCAGTCGATTCCGTGCTTAAGCGCGACGTCGAGTGCCGCTCGATCGACGCCTGTTTGTCCGCCGGAAATAATTTTCAACACACCTCAATCACGCGCCGATTCCTACCGGCGGCACAATTTCGCGACTCCGCGCGAATGGATTGAAGTTCGTCCCGCGATCATAAATATCAATGCCTTCAGCGCGCTTGAGCTTGTTCACAATTAAATAAGTCAACGGTGTTGCAATCACTTCATAAAGCACCTTGAACCAGTAACCCCAGAAGATCAGACTAAAGATAGTCGACCACGACTCGCGCCCAGCAAAGGCAATCAAAATGACAACTGTCGTATCGACAAATTGGCCGGTCATGGTCGAACCAACGGTGCGGGTCCAGAGCCATTTGCCCTCGGTCCAGAGCTTCATCCTGGCGAGCGTGTAAGAATTGGTGAACTCGCCCGCCCAAAACGCGACCAGACTCGCGACGACAAATCGGGGCACAACGTAGAAGACCGATTCGAATGCTTTCTGATTCGTCCACTCCGGCGCCGCGGAAAACCAGACAACAAATACGCCGACCAGTGTTAAAAGGATGTTCGCGAAAAATGCGATCCAAATAGCGCGGCGTGAGGCGCCGTATCCATACACTTCAGTGAAGACGTCGGCAAAAATATATGTGATCGGGAAAAGCAACTGGGCGCCGCTCACGCGTGGAACGTGTCCGAAAACATGGATAAACGGAATGACGCAGATTTTTGACCGACCAGGTTCGAAATCAGCAGAATAACGACGAAAATGTGAACGAGCAGATCATAATAACGAAAGCTGCTCAGACGCGTGTCACGCGCGGTAAGTCGGCGAATGATTGCGGTCGGCATATTCCGGACACGGCGTTTAATCGCCGGTCGGAATGATGTCGGCGCGTTCCACCATCAAGATGATGGTGCGTTCCGGCGCGCGTGTGCGGTGTCGCACTCCTCTGGGAACAACAAACCCTTGCTTCGGCGCAAGATCCACAACGCGATCCTCCAGATCAATCAGCAACCGTCCGTCAACGACGTAAAAGAATTCATCAAGCTCTTTATGCGAATGCCAGTGATATTCGCCCTCCACAATTCCGAGGCGCACGACTGACTCGTTAACCTGGCAAAGCGTCTGGTTCCACCATTTGTCCGTGCAGGCATCGACCAGCTTCTGCACGTCGACCACTTCGAGAGGCTTATGCAGAACGTTCAGGCGAGTCGTGTACGGAAAATCTTGCGGGGATTTCTTCGATTCCATGACTAGAGTTTAACCCGAAGACAAACTTATTCGTCCGCAGATTACGCAGATTTGTGCAGATTAAAAAAACCGAGATCAGGGCGGAAAAAAATCTGCGTAAATCTGCGGATTACTCTTCCCCATCGTAGTAATCGGTCTCTTTTCCTTTAACGATAACTTCTTCGCCGCCTTCTTTTACGACCGCCCATTTGCCGCTGTCCGGATAATAACAGGAGTCGCCGACACCCCCGCCGCTGCGCGGATTATCCGCAAACACGTAATAAACGAAATCTTCCTCGCCCGCGTTCGCGAGCTGGTGCGCTTCGCCCGGCTGAAAGAAAAATACGTCGCCTTCCGTTACGGTTGTAGATCCATCCTTGTCGCGAACGCTGCCTCGACCAGAAACCACAAGATAAAGTTCCGATTCGGCGGCGTGCGAGTGATAAGGACAATAAGATTTGTTGGGGGGAATTCGCACTACGGCCAGATCAAACGGATGTCGCTTCGCCAAATCGAGCGATTCTGGCTCGCGACCAAGGGCAACCGACACGTTTTTTACGAACTTATGATACTTGCCCTTAGGCGACTTTCGTTCGTCCTCGGACACGTCTTTGACATTCACTTTTCGCATAAGCAACAAATCCTATTAATCAGAGCTTCCATTTCTTTGGCAGTTTTTGTTTTAGTCTTTCCACGGGTTGGAAGAGATCACCCAGTTTTTCCACGCGAGCCAGGGTTTTGTCGGAGCGGAATTTGAAGAGATCAGCTTTCTTCTTTTTCAGGCAGGTCGCGACTTCATCCCAAGTTACTGGTGTAGAAACAGTCGGTTCGTCTTTGGCGCGAAGTGAATAAACGCAGATGGTAGTTTTGTGTTCGTCATTTTGGCTCCAATCCACGAACACCTTATTTTTGCGCAATGCCTTGGACATGTTCGACGTGACCAGATGAGGATGCTCGTGTTCGAGATATTGTGCCAGTGCGCGCGATAAGTCTTTTGTCTGATCGAAAGTTGCAGCCGTATTCAGCGGCACATAAACCTGCAGACCTTTTGATCCGCTCGTTTTTGGGAAACTCTTCAACTTCAATTGCGCGAGGAGATCGTGCAGCCAAAGCCCGACCTGGCAGCATTGCACGATGTCCGCGGGCGCGCCCGGATCGAGATCGAACACCATCATGGTCGGGCGCGCGACATTCTTCTTACGTGCGAGTGAAGTATGCAGTTCGAGATCGGCCAGATTTGCCGCCCAAACGAGCGTGGGCAAATCGTTCAGAAGACAATAATCCATCATACGGTTATTGCCTTCACTCCAGACCTTGGCCGTCCTCACCCATTTCGGTCGATGTGACGGACAATTCTTCTCGTAGAAAAATTCGCCTTCCACCCCATTCGGGTAGCGTTTCATCGTTAGAGGCCGATCTTTCAGATGCGGCAAGAGCACGGGCGCGACGCGGATGTAATAATCAATCACCTGCCCTTTGGTGAACCGGACCTTTGGATAAAGGACCTTGTCCAGGTTTGAGACGGGAATTTTCCGGCCTTCGACGATTAGTTCGGCTTTATCAGGCATGACGTAAAAGACAACGTCCAACAGCCTGCCCTGAGCGCAAGCCGAATGGGCTCAACGTCCAACGTCCAATTCTCGGCGAGATCTGCCCATTGGAGGCAGCGCTGGCGATGTTCGTGCGGGAATCTACGCAAACGCTCGGGCGAGACCTTGTAATTGTAGCGGCGGTCTATGACCGTCGCATTATTCTTGAGAGACGGTCGGCCCTGAACTCGAGATCAAAGATTTCGCCGGCGAATGGCCACTCTCGCCATTCGTTCACCAACCCTGCGCGTACAGGATTCTCGCGAACATACTCCCACTTCGCTGAGTAAGAGTCTCCGCTGCGAAGAATGTGATCGAAAAACCCCTTCTGCCAGTGCGGCGACGGGATGCCTTTTCCGCGAAACACTTTCGAGACTGCGTTCTTCAAAGATTTGACCCACACGGAGAGCTTCAGCCGTTCATCATCTATAACAACGAACGCGTGCAGATGCTCGGGCATTAAAACGTACGCGCCTAGCCAAGCTCCGTGTTCCTCGCCTCCTTTGCCGAATTCGACAAATCGTTGGTGCACATCAGCGTTGTTCAAAATCCGCTGACGCTCGTGAGTGCATGCTGTCACGAAATAAATGGGAAGCCGTTGAAACACATACTCGAGTCTGCAAAGACGTTCAGTCATGTCGCGCGTTCTTAAAGAAATTCATGCGACGGTCATAGACCGCCGCTACAGAAGCAATGCATCACGCAAAGAAACGCTCGGGCGAGAGCATCGGTTGCGGCTTGCAGATTCGAGCGACGCAATGTTCCCAGGTTTCCTGGCCGCTCAAAATCTCGATTTCGACCCGCAGAAAATAAATCGGCACGGTCGTTTCACCCAGGCGCGGCATGTTAACCGAGTCCTTTTCCGTGGTCACGATCATTTCCAAATCGCGGCGAATGCAACGGTTGATAAAGCTTTGCAGCTCCGCTTCGCTGTAGCGATGATGATCGATGTAGCGCTTGGCCAAATCGATGCGCGCGCCAAGTTTGCGCAGCCCCCCTTCAAAACTTTCCGGCGCCGCGATCCCGCAAATGGAGCCAATAAACGTGTCGCGCAATCGCTCGAGCGGCAATTGTTCGCCCGAGACTATGTTTTGGAGATAGAGCGGTCTGTGCGCGCACTCAATGATCTCAGCCGTGCGATTATAGCGGCGAATCCGTTTCACCAGGAGCTCATTCGATTCGCCGGTGCTCTTGGTAATGAAGATGTAGCTGGCGCGCCGCAGGTTATGCGGCGGCTCGCGCAATGTCCCGCGCGGAAGGAGGAACTCATTTCCAAAAGGCGCTTGTCGGTCGACCAACACAATATCGAGCCGGTGTTTGAGGTGAAGATATTGCAGCCCATCATCGAGCAGCAGGGTGTCGACCTTCCAGTTATCGATGGCAAAAAGGCCGCTCTTTACCCGGTCTTTATCAACCAGCACAATCACGTCTTTCAAATTGTGCGCGAGCATGTAGGGCTCATCCCCTGCAATCAGCGAATCGAGCAGCAGCGATTTGCCGTCCGAGACTACGCGGGGCGGGTCGATATTTTCGTTCCGGAGGCGCTGTAACCAATTACGTTTGCTCGGCCGCGGCACACTTTTGTACCCGCGACTAAGAATTGCTACGCGCCGGCCGCCCAATTGCAACGCCCGCGCAAATTTTTCCACGATTGGTGTTTTGCCGGTGCCACCGACAGTCAAGTTGCCAATGCTGATGACAAGGCAGCCAAGCGTGCGTTCGCGAAAGATTCGTTTCCGATAAAAATAAAGCCGTAATTGTACGATTCGTTCATATATGAACGAGAGCGCGTAAAGGATGCTACGCAAAAACCGAGCGCGAATTCCGTGCTCACGTTCCAGAATGACGTCGATGGCAAACTGCTCAAGGTTTTCAAGTCGCCGGCCCATTTTCTTAATTTCGGATTCCGAATTCCGAATTTCGCCTTTTCAGAACCTGCGTGCCGCGGTTGTCAGCGGTGGTAACAATTACTCGCGCATTTTCAAGACGCGATGCCGTAAGCATGGCGGCGCCAATTTTGTTAGGGGAACGAAGCGTAACCGCAGCAAGGGTCGATCCGCTTCCGCTGAGAAAGGCGCCGAGCGCGCCGGCATCTTGGGCCGCGGCGATCACGCGCGGCAAGAACGGAATCAACTTCTGGCGGAAAGGTTGGTGCAAATGATCATCAAAACCTCCTCGCAAGCTGCGATAATTCTGCGACACGAAAGCGGCCGTAACGGAGCACGCGCTGGCACAAGTCTGGATCGCGCCCACGCGGGCAACTCGCACCGGCAAGATTCGTCGCGCCAGTGATGTTTTGACTTCGAGTTCTGGAATCAACAGAACAAAATATAATCGCCTGGAAACATCGAATCGCTGAACATTTGTCCCACGCACGACAGTGAACCCACCAAAACTAGACGGCGCGGCATTATCCGGATGGCCCTCTAATTCGGCGCACAAATTAAAAATAGATGATCGATTGAATGGATTGGCGGTCAGCCGATTTAGCCCGTGTAGAACTCCCAAACGCACCGTCGCGCTGCCACCGAGCCCACGTCCGCGCGGCACTTGTTGGTTAATCGAATAGCCAAACGGAAACGATTTTATCCCGGATCGCTTGAAGAAGAGTCGCGCCGCCTCGTCCACGATCCGTGGGGAAGAGTGTTTGCCCCCCCGAACAAGCGTGACTGAATTATAAATGCGCAACGCCAGACCGAGACAGTCGAAACCTGGACCGAGATTAGAGGTGCTCGCCGGAACCCGAACCGTGACTTGCTGCATAGGCGACAATTGAGTTCCCACGATTTGGCGAAGTCAATGACGCCAGAGTGTAATGCGCTCGGCACGAGCAGCAACCGGTCATTGTGCGTTTTCTATTTCAGCGAATCCGGTTTAATCACCTGCCGCGCATGAAAACAAAGTCGGAGTGGATCGATTTGGCGCTGATGCGACATTTCGAAGCTGAAGGCACGGACGCACATCGCCTTTGCACCACCGACGACGGATGGGTGGAACGGTTCGGCCGCGAAATTCTCATCTCGTATAAAGAACCGGCCGCGCGTGAGCGGCTCACTTTGGAATTATATTCTTGGCAAAAATCAGTCGATTTTGAATTTCTTCGTATTTTCGCGCGATTTTTGCCGCGAAAGAACGAAGAACGAGAGAAACCGCAGCTCATCTTCGGCGATACCCAGGCAAATATGCAGACGATCGCCACCGAGCATTTGTTAAAATACGGGATTGACTTCGATGGAGGGTACTCTGTCGGCCTGTTTATCGATCAAAGAGAAAATCGACGATATGTGCGCCGAGTCGCGCCTAAACGGATTCTAAATTGCTTTGCTTATACTTGTTCATTTTCGGTCGCGGCGGCTTCGGTGGGGGCGGCCACAGTGAACGTGGATTTATCAAAGAAATCGCTGGCGCGTGGCCGGAAGAATTTTGCCCTGAATAGCCTGCTCACGCACGATCATCGTTTCATAGCGGACGATGTTCTCGCCATCTTACCGCGACTGGCGCGAAAAGGAGAAAAATTCGACGTGATCATCCTGGATCCGCCCACGTTCTCGCGGTCGCATAGCGGCAAGGCCTTTCATGTGGAGAGTGACTTCGAAAAGCTCCTGTTGATGGCGCTTGAACTTGTCGAGCGAGACGGTCGCATTCTTCTCTCGACGAATTACTCTGGTCTCCGGGAAAAAGGCCTGGAAGCAATCGGGCGCTCTTGCTCGAAGGTGACCCGACGCGCGGCCAAGTTTCATCGGCAACCGTCCCTGGCTGATTTTCCACCCGGCGCAGGCGCAAGCACAATTTGGATGACCTTGCGTTGACCAAATGACACGCAAACGTCTATTGTGATGCGTATTTAAAAGAGCATGGCTAAACGATCACATGTAGAATCTGAAGACATCGCCTTGCGCGGTCTCAATTACACCAAAGAGCAATTCGAAGAAGTGCTCGATCAAACCGGACGCTATGTGCGCGAAAATCCGGGACAAGCAATGCTCTATGCCTTCGTCGCCGGTTATGTTTTGAATCGCCTGCCGGTGGCCGGACTCTTGCGCGGGCTGGTGCGATTATCCCTGTTCGCGCTGAAACCGGCCGTCCTCGTTTACGGCGCGACCAAGCTTTACACGGCTCTCCAGGAAGAGTGATCAGGCAAGGGGGATTGACTCAATCGCCCGCGGGTGGTTCGGCGAACCGCCCCGATCCTTAGGTGTCCAGGGTGAAGCCGACCTTCAGGCTCACCTGCCAATGGCTGATCTTGCCATTTTCGATATAACCACGGGTTTCGCTCACCTCGAACCAGCGCATGTTGCGAATCGTTTTCTCGGCGCGCGCCAACGCGTTCTTAACCGCTTCTTCAAATCCCTTTGGCGAAGAACCAACCAACTCGATTTTCTTATAGATATGTTCGCTCATGGTTGATTTTTCAATCACTGGCCGGAGTAATACAATCGAAATAAACAGCCGAACCTTTCGCTAAATCGTTAAACCGTTCGATCGTTACGTCGATTCACGACTCACGACTCACGACTCACGATTCACAATTCACGGTTCACGATTCACGATTCACGATTCACGGATCCCGAGCACTTGCCCTACAGATTCCTTGAGGATATTAGGAACGGCACATGCACGATAATATCGAGTCGCACCTGATCGAGGAGCGGGTCTTCCCTCCGCCCAAGGAATTCGCGAAAAGAGCGCGGGTCAAAAGTCTGGATCAATATCGGCGAATGTATCGTGAATCAATCAAACGACCGGCAACATTTTGGGCGCGCGAGGCGCGCGAACTGGTGTGGCAGACACCCTGGAAAAAAGTCCTCGAATGGAAAGCACCATTCGCGCAATGGTTCGTCGGCGCAAAATTGAATATCTCCGAGAATTGCCTGGATCGGCATCTGGGTGGCCATCGGCGCAATAAAGCGGCAATTATCTGGGAAGGTGAGCCGGGCGAGAAACGCACGCTGACCTATCAGCAACTTCATCACGAAGTTTGCCGCTTCGCCAATGTTCTGAAGCGGAACAAGATCAAAAAGGGTCATCGCGTAATCATTTATTTGCCGACAATTCCGGAGGCGGCAATCGCAATGCTCGCCTGCGCCCGTATCGGCGCCGTGCACTCCGTCGTATTCGGCGGATTCAGCGCCGACTCGATTCGCGACCGCATCGCCGATAGTGGCGCGATCGCACTAATCACGGCCGATGGCGGATATCGGCGTGGCGGGATTGTTCCGTTGAAGAAAAATGTCGATGATGCGCTACACGGTGGCACGTCCGTTAAGCACGTCATCGTGTTCCGTCGTGCCGGCAATGAGATTCACATGGAGGAAGGTCGCGACCTCTGGTGGCATCGCGAACTGGAGTATGTCGATGCCAACTGCCCGGCCGCCCCGCTCGACAGCGAACATCCGCTTTTCATTCTTTACACCAGCGGATCGACTGGAAAACCAAAGGGAATTCTACACACCACCGGCGGTTATCTTGTCGGTATCTTCTGCACAACCAAATATATCTTCGACATTCGCGATGAAGACATCTTCTGGTGCACCGCGGACATCGGTTGGGTAACGGGCCACAGTTACGTCGTTTATGGCCCGCTCGCCGTCGGCGCCAGCACGCTAATGTACGAAGGGGCGCCTAATTGGCCGGAGCCCGATCGCTTCTGGAAAATCATCGAGAACCATCAGGTAAACATCCTTTACACCGCCCCTACGGCGATTCGGGCGTTTATCCGCTGGGGCGATGAGTGGGTGAAAAAGCATGATCTCTCTTCTTTGCGGCTTCTCGGCACGGTGGGCGAACCGATCAATCCAGAAGCGTGGATGTGGTATCACGAAAAAATCGGCCGGGGGCATTGTCCGATCGTGGATACGTGGTGGCAAACGGAAACGGGCTCGATCATGATCACGCCACTGGCGGGGGCGATCCCGACCAAGCCAGGAAGCGCAACCTTGCCGTTCTTTGGGGTCGCTCCGGCCGTTGTCGATGCAGACGGCGAGGAAGTGCCTGCGAATGTCGGAGGAAAGTTAATCATCCGCCGGCCCTGGCCCGCGATGCTGCGGACAATTTATGGCGACAAGGAGCGGTATAAAAAACAATACTGGAGCGAGTTCGAAGGGGAATATTTCACCGGCGATGGCGCGCGTCGGGATGAGGATGGATATTATTGGATCGTAGGTCGAATCGACGACGTCTTGAATGTTGCTGGCCATCGCTTGGGCACATCGGAAATCGAAAGCGCGCTGGTTAGTCATGTCGATGTGGCGGAAGCCGCTGTCGTCGGACGCCCCGATGAGCTGAAAGGTCAGGGCGTCTGCGCTTTCGTCACGCTAAAGACCGGGATTGAAGCGACCAACAATCTCAAAAACGAATTGCGCGAGCACGTTGGCAAACACATCGGTTCGATTGCCAAACCGGATGAAGTTCGCTTTGCTGAAGCGCTGCCGAAAACACGCAGCGGCAAAATTATGCGGCGCCTTCTTAAAGAAATCGCCAGCGGAAAGAAGGTAACCGGTGACACGACAACACTGGAAGACTTCAGCGTCCTGGCGAAACTGAGCGAAGAAGATTAAATGGCGATTGAGAGCCTGCCCTGAGCGTAGCCGAATGGGTTAATCGCCACTACCTGTCCGCGTAATCACCACCAGTCCAACATCACGCGATTTGCGGGTAGCGGCGGTTCGCCCCGCCGGGGCGTAGGCCCCCCTGGTCCGGAGGCGAACCGCCACTGTTCCTCGTTCTACAGCGCGAAAGTCACAGGCTGAAGCCACCGCCTGGCACCGGCCCCAGGGGACCTGCTGTAAATCAACATTTCAATTTTATCGCGCGTGCGTTTCACGTAGCGTCTTCCCGTGAGTTTTATTCGGACAGGGCTACGCGAGATCGGACTAAAAATCCGTCGCCAGAGAACACGCCTGGCATTACGCCACGAAAAACGGCTGCTCCAGAGAAGCGAAATTAATTTGGGCCGTGAAGGCACTTCGCAAGCCGCAAATTTTCCGGAACTGCGCAATGAGATCGTGGCGCTAAAAAAACTGGAGCAGGAACAGAAGGAAGTCGCATTCCGCATTGCCCAGATCGAGGAAGGTATCAAGAAAGTCGAGGCCGAACGGCAAAAGAATGCACAGGGGCAAAGCGAAGCGATGGCCAAGCTGGAAGCAGAGAAAAAGCCCATCTTGCAACGACGCAACGAAGCGAAAAGCGCGGCCGATGTTTGCGATCGCGAATTGACCGGGGTGGAACGCCGCATTCAGGATAACGACGCGACGGATCGTGAAATCTTAAGAGAGCTTTCCTCGCTGCAAGCCACGGAGCCGCCTCCCCCCGATCTGGAAGCAAAAACGGCGAGCCTGAGCTCCCGCCGCGCCCGACTGCCAGAGGAGCGGGCGGAACTTGTGCGGGCAAGAATGGGAAGCACTGAAGCCTGTCGCCTCGCTAAAGAAAAACTGCTCGCGGCTGACGCCGAACTTTCCGCTATTGAGAAAAACATCGAGCGCGTCCGGAGCGAATACGAGACGCGCGATCGCACCTTCAGCGAAAACATCCGGACACAACAGGAGGCAATCAAGGAGGCACGAGCCCATCATCAAACGGTCGAAGAGCGAAAGAACCCGGCTTATCTGAACATTGGCCGTCACCTCGCATCACAGGGAATTGCACCGCCCAACGCGCCGCAGCTTCTGACGGAAGTGCAGCGGCATCGGGCCGCAATGGATCGGCATCTTCAGCACTCGGCCGAGCTGGCTCGTCTTTCCAGCCAGATCGACAAACAAGAGCTGCGCAAATTTTACTTTTGCGTCATTTCTGTGTTCGCGCTGTTATTGATCATCCTGCCGCTCGTTTTTCAAACGCCGTCGAAGCGGGAATGGTTGCCACAAGAGACCGAGGTAATCTTGTCCATTAATCTTGATCGTTTTGAACGCGACGATTTGCCGAAACGGTGGCGAAAGAATCAACCTGACGTCTGGACGAAGACCTGGTCCGGACTCGTGGGCGCGGCGGAGCGGACGCCCGGCTTGAACTTGTCGCGCGATGCAGCGCGCGTAACTCGAGCCATCGCGCCGGATAACTCAGGAAGAATGCGAGAATTTATTTTGATTGAAGCGCGTGGTGATGTCACGCCGGTGATTCGCTTGATTGGCCAGGACAAGAGTTTCGAAAGACGCACGATCAGTGGACTGACAGTTTGGCAACACCCCGATCTGGCGATTGCCCGTGTCGGACCGACTACGCTCGCCGTCGGCGCTTCCAGTGAAGTAGATGAGTTGGTGCAAGTGCGGCTGGGGATCCAGTCCGATCTTAAAACCACGGGCCAATTTTTCGACCGATTCAAAGCCCTCGATCGCGAAAGCGCTTTGCGCCTGATCTCGCGCGATCCGCCTGCTCTCTCGCGGATATTTCATCCGATTTTCCCGACCGAGTTACTCGAGGCCCCGCAGTTGCTTGGCCTCGCGCTGACGTTGCAAAATCCCGTGCGCGCGCGATTGCTTCTCAAATTGCCATCACCGGAACGCGCCACGCAGCTGGCGCGGCAGATGCGCGATGAGCCGCAGCGCTGGTTGCGCCTCCCGGATTCCGATCTGTTGCTTTACGCACAAGCGCCTGAGATCTGGCGGCAGGATGTGAATTTGGAAATCCATTTCAACGTTCCGCAAAACAGCGCGCAGCTTCTCTTAGAGCGCATTGCCAAGAGCGATATTCCCACCGTGGTAGCGGCGCAATAAGGTCGCAACGCGATGAGATCCTTGCCTTTTTGCCTCATTCTTGTTCTTGCAGCGGCGGCGACTGTTCACGACACGATTGCCCAGAGCGGGATCCCGCTCGTAGACATTAAAGCGATAGATCCGACGATCGTGGTAGAGCTGCGCTATGCCGGTCCGAACAACATCGCCGGACATGCCTTGTATCCACCCGGCACGCCAGCGATCGTACGGCCGGAAGTAGCGCAACGTTTAATCGCGGCACAGAAATTCCTTCGTCGCTACAATTGCGGATTAAAAATATGGGACGCTTATCGGCCGAAGTCCGTGCAGGTCCAGCTCTGGCAGGTTGCGCATAATAATGATTTCGTGGCAGATCCCAGCGTGGGCGCGGGGTCATTGCATAGCTGGGGCGTCGCCGTCGATGCGACACTTATAGATACTTGGGGCCGCCCTGTCAGCATGCCGACGGACTTTGATGATTTTACGCCAGCCGCCATGTGGAAATATCAGGGCAGCGATCCCTCTATCCGCATGCATTTGCATTTGCTCCAGATTGCCATGCGCGACGCCGATTTTTATGGACTGCGCAGCGAATGGTGGCATTTCACCATCGCGAACTGGCAGAAATTTTTGCCACCGGAAGAAGCAAAGCGCGCTGAAGAAGCAATCGGGGGCCAACGCTGGGGAGGAAAACTATGAGCGAAGTATTCCGCCAAATTTTGAACCAACCAGAATACATCCACGTGCTGATTAATCCTCTGCCTCTTTATGGGTTATCCATGGGATTGGTCGGATTGCTTATCGCGCTCGTACTGCGGAGCCGTCCCGCAAAGATTACCACCTTGGCCATCGTGTTGATCAGCGCGGCTTCGGCATGGCCCGTCTTCGAATTTGGCGAACAAGCTTATGATCCAGTCTTGTCCATGGCCGATGAAAATGGA
>Ga0207130_1017_pt1 | contig 66245 bp, 76 predicted proteins | sample Alteio_BWMinHeat_16_FD_153545 | JGI IMG/M metagenome (GOLD analysis project Ga0207130, IMG submission 153545) | Enriched cells from forest soil in Barre Woods Harvard Forest LTER site, Petersham, Massachusetts, United States -... | ecosystem: Environmental > Terrestrial > Soil > Temperate forest >... | reverse complement strand
TGAAATGTGTCCCGGACGTAATTCGGCCGGCGACGTTCGCCCGGTGAGGGAGAGGGTCCGGTATCGGGCGCGATCTGCGCAGTGCAGGTGTAAATACGATGCGTGCCAGGATCGAGGGCCATGGTGCGCGCGCCACGCTCGGTCGTGAGCGTCTGCACGACCGTAAGCTTGTCAGGCCCTTCCTCTTTTGCGATTGTTATCGTTCCGTCGCCGCACGAAGCGAAGGCCAGTTGGGTTGTTTCGTCGAACGCGCAAGCATCCACACCTGCACCGATTGGCACCTTGGCCACGACCTTGCCGGTATCGGTGTCCAACATGGCCATCAATTTATTGCTGCAACCCACGAAGAGTCGGTGATGCACCGCATCGAAAGCCATGCCAGTCGGCTCTTGGCCCTCGGCTAATGGCCACGATGCCGTCACGGCATGCGTTTTGATGTCGATCACGGCGACTTCGTTCTTGTCTTCGATGTTGCAAAAAACGCGGCCGCCCAGTGCATCGGCTGCAGCAAACTCCGGCTTGCCGGATAAAGGAACCGTCACGACCACTTTGTTGGTCTTGGCGTCGATGACGGTGGCGGATTTCCCGCCTCCATTGAAGGCGTAAACTTCCGACTGCGTTGGCTCGAACAAAATCGCATCCGGATTCTCGCCCGTTGCTACTTTTGTGATCGTGTTTGTCGTCTTGAGATCAACCACGCTTACTTTCGATTCTTTCCCGTTGCTGGAGAATCCGCGCTCGAGTTCTGAGGCAATGACAAATCCATGCACACCCGGCGTGTCGGCGATTTCGCCGGCAATTTTGTCCTCAGCAAGATCGACGATCACAATCTTGGTCGCGTGCGTGACGTAAAGTTTTCTCGCCGCGGGATCGACACTCAAATAATCCCAACCGCCTTCGCCGCCGATTGGAATGTTTTTCAAGAATTTGTAAGCGCCGGGCGTTTCCGCCGCGGGCAGCACAGATACAAGCGCAAGACCGATGAATAACGATGCTAATTTCACGCCGATTCACTAATCCCGATCTCGCTCCGCGCCAACTCGAGATCGCCGATCACAGCGCGGATTGCCAGTGAATTGTGGGATCCATGCCCGTCGGGTGGCCGTTAAAGTCGGCACACGAGCGCTCTATCCGCAATCGTTTGCGGCAAGCTGGAATTCAACGCGCGAACTTCAGTCGAGCCGACGCCGACATACGATTGAGATTGACCCACAGCGTCGAGGCTCTGACAATCAATGGAGACAGTAATAATGACTAACGAACAGGAGACAAAAGTATGTCTAGGAAAGCAAAACGAAAAAGCAGCAGGTCCGACGTGAGAGTGCGGGACATTAAAGCTCGCAAGGATGTCAGAGGCGGCAACAAACTGCTAACTGACTGCGCCACGGGCCAGCACTTCAAGAAGCTCGTTGTGTAGTCGTTGTTCGGGCCGCCGCTACGGCAAAGCCTCCGTTCCCCTGCGAAATGGGCGGCAGTCTCACGACCTCGATCGCCATGTTCTGGGGTCGCGACTAAGTTGTGTTGACCAATCGGGTCAAGACTCTCATGATCAGTAAAAACTAACAGTTAGAAGACAAAAAGTATGGCTAAGAAAGCAAAACGAAAAAGCGGCAAGTCCGGCGTGAAAGTACGAGATATTAAAGCTCGCAAGGATGTCAGAGGCGGTCACAAGAGGGTTCAGGCTGCTCATAAGTTCAACCTCAAATAATCGGTTTTTCAGCTCTTAGCCGGTTATCGAACGATCGGCCTGAGTCTTCGCGCTCAGGTTGATATCAGGCTCGCTCGGTTTCGAGCGGGCATCGTTGGCTTGATTTCTACGACGCCTTTTCGAAATTGATTAGGCCGAGCTGATAAAAAAGATAAAGGCGCTTGCACAGTGGTTCCCAGGCCACACGCTGGGGCAGTTCGCGCCAAATCTGACCGACCGTAGTTGCGCCGGTGGCGCGGTTAAGAAATTGATCTTCCCAGCCCGTCGAATCGATTTCGACGAGGGTGTTGGTCGGTAAGCTCTTCAAGTGCAGGAGTTTTCGCTTTCTCGTCGGCGCAATCCGGTAAAGCGAAGTCATGACTGCGAATAAATTCACAGTCAGGTTTTGTTGCCAAGTTGGCGAAATCGAGGGTCGCTTCGAAAAGGCCATCTGATGGAACCCGCAAGGATCAATATGGTCAATCAGCATGTGGACTTCAGCGCGGGAACGAGGTCGCAGAATATCGAGAAGCCCTTCGTTAATGGCGAAACGAACTTTTTTGAACGCGTAGTAATGGCCAGCAAACACCAACCCGGCATCCTGGGCAAGGCGAATCCAGCGGGAAAGCGACAGGTTGTGGATCAAGGGACCGAAGAGATCGCCCGCCAAAAAATTCAGTGGCAATTTCACGGTTTTTGAATCGGTCTCTGCAGCCAGCGCATCATAAAGCCGGAGAACGCGCCGAAGATGTCGTTCCGCAGGTAGTGTTCTTACATTGAGGCCAAGCGCTCTTAGCATAGGTCGCCCTTTTACGCTGAAGTGAGCGGCACTATTGACGCCGAGATAGAGCGCTCCATCCCTGCTCAAGCAACGCGAGATATTTCGTAGCGCCCGCGTGGGCTGGGGGACGTAGGAAAGTACCCCGTGACAAGAAATGAAATCAAAGTCTCCGAGCGAGCTCATAAATTTTTGGTTGGTCAAGTCGCCCACCCGCAAACGGATCGGCGACCCGCGCAGGACGCGCTTCTGCAATGCTTTCGCTTGAAGGATCGATCGCGAGCTGAAATCGATTCCCACCACTTCCGCATCGCGAAAACGTTTCTGCAGAGCGAAGGCTTCAGGCCCGGTGCCGCATCCCGCCACTAGGATTCGCTTCGGAGACGAAACCCGCATCGCACACATGGCGCGAATCCACTCAAAAGCCGGCAAAACCTGACCGCTTTGCACGACGGAATTTTGGTCGGGAGCTGGATAAGGTCGCTCCTCATATATCTCACGGACCTGTTGCCCAATATTTGTTTTCCGCACGCCCGTAGAATAATGAGCGGAGGCACATGTGCCAGAAGTCAGTCGGAAGGCGGGTCCGGCGGTGGTGTCTCAATCGGCTTGTATCGTCGCTCTCTGAGCGACAATTATTCCGTTTTCTGTAGTGGCAGCCGTGCTGGCTGCACGGTTCGGTAACCTAGACCGTCCGACGGCCAAGCTGCGCGATCCGGACCTTCACTGTTTCACAACGTTTACGCTCGTACGCGGCATCGACTTCCGGCAGCGATTGCGCCTCGTATGGCGATCGCGCTGGTTGCAGGCAAGTTTCGACGAAATCGTTTGCAGTGGAGAGGCGTCGGAGAGACTCGCATGTCGCCGCTTTTTCGGCTTCCGCGAGTAAGCCATCCCGGATGGCAATGTAAGCCGCGATCTCCTCGACAGCGTATTTCCGATCGATCCTTCGATTTTCTGAATCAACCGATTCGGGCGCATGCGTCTCAGGTTGGGCTTGAGGTACAACTAGTGTGCCGCTGAGCCCGTCGGATGGCCGCATACAGCGCAAAAGCAGCAGCTCACGTGCCGTTGAAAATCTGTAGGGGCGTCGCGCTGCTCTGGCGGCGGCTGACTACGAGCTAAGCAATAAAGGGACAAAGGTCATCGGGCTCCCTCAACGCTCAACTTCCTTGCCACGGCGAAGGTAGGATTGCTGCGCCTTAGTCCGGCAGCTGCCGATCAAGGCAGGTCACGGATCGTTTCCTTCTTTCACTTGCCCCGTCCAATCTTCCATTCGCGCACGTTCCATTCTTAGTTCTTCTGTTTCCTATCTTTTCACTTTTCACTTGTCACTGGTCACGTTGATTTATGAAGGTTCCATTCAAGCTCGGCGTCGTTGGCCACTTCGGTTTGGCCGTGCGCGATCCGAAGCGCAGCGCGAAATGGTTCGAGCGCGTGCTCGGATTGAAGAAAGAGTTCGAGTTCGACCACGGCGTCGCGGTCGGCAACAAGAACGTCACTATTGCCTTGTTCAGAGGCAAACCGTCGTCCAAAACGATCGATCATATGTCCTTTCATCTTCCGAACATGACGACGTTGCGAAAGGCGCTCAAGCACCTCAAAAAGCATAAGGTCGATCTCGAAGACCCAGGCAACGAAATAGGCCCGGAGGCGCCAGGCTCGCCGCACATGGGTCTCTGGTTTCACGATCCCGACGGCTACCGCTGGGAGCTTTCAGTCCAACGCGGCCGCAAATAACTATTCACCCATCACTGGTCGCCGTGCGCTCCACAAATCGTGCGATGACTTCGAGTATTCGTTGATCGACCTTCTCCTGCGTTTCGCCTGCTGCTTGTAGATGGCGTTTTGAAACAAGCAAGGAATGATCCCCACCTTCCACAACGTGGAGATAGGTTGAAGCCTTCATCTCACTGCGCACCCGCTCAAGAATATCCAACGGACAGAGCGAATCGCGCGTGCCTTGCACAAACAGGATCGGAGTGTGTAAGGCGCGCAGGACTTCATCTCGAAGTCTTGTTCGATCACCAGCCCCGCAAAGCGGGTATCCTAGGCAAACGAGAGCGTCCACTTTTTCTTCCAGGGCAACGTGGCATCCAATACGGCCACCCATGCTCCTGCCAATCAGAATGGCCGGCCCATCGATACCTGCTCGTGCTTCGAGCAGCGCCCGGCGGTGTGTCGCTAAGAGTTGTGGTAACGGGTCAGGTCGCCTCCGATTTTCTCGCATGTACGTGTAATCAAAGGTTACGACAGTGCCGATCGTTAGAAGTCGCTCCTTCCAACTTTGCATCCATCGATGAGACGACGGCGCACCCGCTCCGGGAGCAAAAAGAAACAAAGGCTTCAATAGAATGAGAGGCTAACTGGTGGAGGCAGCGGTCTCGCCTGCGATTGCGCCTAATCGGATGAACGGCTCAACGACTCACGACTCAGGGTTCACGAGTCAGTTTCCCTATCGCTTCGCGTTCCGCGGATCGTCGGCCGGGTTCACGTATTTAATTTGAAATGGTCCCTCGCCGTGAATTTGCACAACCGTATCACCGGTCACCCAGGCAAAATGCTTCATGCCTGCCGGCATCACGCCAAAACTGCCTGCGGACATTTCGCGCCCCGCGGCCTCGTCGAACTTATCGCCGGTCCCTAAATGGAATGTTCCGGAAATGACCGTGACTCGCTCAGTTGAGGGATGGGTATGTGGCGCGACCTTGTAACCGTCCGGCGATTGCAGACGGATAGTGAAAGGTCCTTTCTTGTTAGGATCGCCGTCCAACACCGCTATTTTAGCGCCCGGCGGTAACCCTGGCGGAGCGTCGACCCACGTCATCTCTGACGGGCTAATTATTTTGTGCTCAGCCGTCGCAGCGACCTTGGAGCTGTCCTCTTTCGAACTTTCTTTTTGCTCGGCTGCAATCGCCAACGATGAAATTGTCAGAACAACACCGAATAACACTGCGATCTTTTTCATATTATTTTCCAATTTAAAGTTTCGCGGATGCTCGACAGAAAGGTGCCGTAGACATTCCGTTTTAGAAAACTCGCAACTAACTCCACCAATCGTCAAGCGGCGATTTTGATTCGTCGTCCCTTCTTCATGGGCCGTCCGCACGTTGAGTCGCAAGCTCAGGCTGACGGTCATCTTTGCTTCCCTGCCAATGGATGCTGCTGAATTGCAAGACGGTTGACGACCGGCGCTTGCACGGAGGAGGTTAACTAACAACGATGCCTAAACCAGTTTCCGTTCGCGCCGGTCAGATCGAGTTCGTCAAAATCAACACGCAGCGATTCGATTGGCGCGACGCTTACCAATGGCTGCTCGGATTGAGCTGGCCGCAGTTCGCCCTGTTTGTCGCCGCCATTTACATCGTGCTCAACCTCATCTTTGCCAGCTTCTACGTGCTCGGCGAAAACAGCATTGCGGGAATGATACCGGGTTCGTTCCTCGAATCGTTTTTCTTCAGCGTGCAAACGCTGGCCACCGTCGGTTACGGGCACATGTATCCGCAGACGCTCTATGGCCACGTTGTCACGACCATCGAGATCATGAGCGGAGTGTTTCTGCTCGCCGTCATGACCGGCCTCATCTTCGTTCGATTCTCGCGACCTACTGCGCGCATTCTGTTTAGCAAATCGGCCGTCATCGCGCCATTGAACGGCCGGCTTACTCTCATGTTGCGCATCGCCAATTTGCGCCAGCACAGCATGGTTCAGGCTGAGTTTCGCGTCATGTTTCATCGCGACGAACCGCTGCTGGAAGGCGGAGACTTTCGTTACTTTTATACCCTTAAACTTCAGTTCGATCGGCTGGCCCAATTTCCCGCCGCGCTTACCTTGCGACACGTCATTGACGAACAAAGCCCGCTTTATGGCGCAACTCCCCAAACGCTCGAATCCGCGCGTGCCATGCTTATAGCATCTGTCGTCGGGATCGACCCGGTGATTCCCGCCGCCGTGCAAACGCAGCAAGATTACACGTGGCGGGACATCCAATTCGATCAACGCTTTGTCGAGATCTACACCGAACTTGGTGACGGCAAACTCACCGTCGATTACGGCCGAATCCACGACACCGAGCCAGTGGGCGCGCCTTAATCACCGCCCTGTGGCCATATCCAGAATAGGGCTTTCCGGTTTAATCCATCAAACGTTGTAACGCTTCAACGATTTAACATGTCCTCGGCTTCGGTGATTGCCCACCTACGATTTGACGAATTGGCCGCGCATTCTTTCGCTTTACGATTCGCTGATCGAAATGAACAACTCGCCCGTCATTGCACTGAACCGGACGGTGGCGGTTTCCAACGTGCACGGCCCCGAGGTGGCGCTGGAGGCGGTGCGACCTACTGGAGAGATATTATTTGTTTCACGCCGTTTCGGCGCAGTTTCATTATGTTTTGGAAGAATTCGAACAAGCCGCGCGCGGCTTCCGTCGCGCATCTGAGCTAACTCACGCCAATTCTGAGCAAGCGTTTCTGGCTAAGAGGCTCGCTGAATGCAAAGCAAAGCTGGCTGCTGTTGCACGCCCATTTTCGATTTAGCACCTTTTACTTCTTTTTCTCTTCCCGATCCCGAAGTTCTGAGTCTCTGTCGTCCGATTCCGCAAGGTCGATACCCATCACGACGGCGCCGGGAATATCCTCCCAGCCAGAGCGACGCCAGAACGAGCGCCCCAAAGCATTGTCAGCAGCAACAAGGATCAGGACTCGCTTCAGGCCGAGGGGGCGGAGCGCATCGAGGCACTCCTCCACGAGACCCCTGCCCAATCCCTGTTGCTGATAAGCAGGTTCCACGGCCAGGTGATAGATGAGCCCTCGCCGCCCGTCGTGACCGCATAGTGCGGCCCCAACCATGTTCGCACCATCCTCCGCCACCCGGCTGAGCCCGGGATTACGCAAGAGATAGCGTGCCAGGTCCTCTCTGGAATCGCCTTCAGCGATCTCGACACCTTCAACCCGTCTCCAGAGTCGGACGGCTGCATCGTAGTCGTCGATATGAAACTCCCTTATGCGAACCGCACCACTCATGTCACAGATCAGTTTAGCACGCGCTTGCATGCGCGAGCATGACAGAGCAACGCACCGGTTGAAACTAAATGTAACTTTGGGGTTTCGGACGTGTTCTGATCGCTGCGGTCCCAAATCTAGGCGAAAACTTTGGGTGAAAGCGGATTAACTTTCCCGGATTTCGGCCTGTTAGATTTCGATTTTTAGTCGTTCGCCAATTCCTGAAAACGCAATAAAGGCACCGAGCTTGTCACCAGCCGCGGGGCCGATTACCCAACGCGGGGCGAAACAACTCGCAACCCGGAAAGATGATCCTCGATCTCGGCGCTGCCGATGAAGGTGGCATCCTCTTCCACCACCAACCGGGAAGCTTCGATTTCGCCGCGCAACGTGCAGCCAGATCGAAGTTCACAACGTTCGCCGGCGGTCAGGTTACCGTCCACCGTTCCGTGCACCGTTATTGATCTGGTTCTTATTTCGCCGCGGATATGCGCATTCTTTCCCACGGTGAGTCGGCCGACTGAATCAATTGTTCCTTCGACTTTCCCATCGATGATGAGCTCAGTTCTGAACTTCACCGAGCCTTTAATGGACACACCGCTTGATAAAATCGCTCGTTCAGGCGCCATAGTTTTTGCTCCGTTCGAGGATTTAGAGTTTCCGTTGACAGCTAACGATCCGGATTTGTGGTTAGGCGAAAACATGTTGTATAAATCGGGGTTTCTCCCGGGATTACATCGAAAAACGAGCAAGTGTTATATCTATAATATTTATCTCTAAGAGCGATAAGAATGACACAACGGGCCCCTGTTTGGATACAAAAAAATATGCCGCTCCTATTCCTGCCATGCCGTCGCCCCACCACCCCCGCACGACGGGTCATCCTCTCTGACCGCTCCGTTGAAATAAGCTTGTAATTTTCAACGCGGCGAGATTTTATTATAAGATATGACTTTACTGAAACGGGGTCGCCACAATAAGGGGGGCGCGACCAGGAAAAAAGCAGTAAAACCGGGTAACAATCGCACCGTAAGACTGAAAAGATCAAAGGACCCGCTCGACCCTCGGGGCAGTATCCCGTATCGCCAGGCAACCTCCAGCGCTCCTGCCTACGTCAACGACCCAGAACAGCTGCGAGAACTGTTGAAAGATGCCGCCAGCAAAACAAAGACGGCCCCGCGCGAAGCGTTTAGCGACACGTGGGCATATTTGATGGCGATGATTCGTATTCTTCAAGCCTATTATCGGCGAGAGTACCGGGATGTTCCCCAGCAAAGCTTAATCACCATCATCGGTGCCGTAGTCTACTTCGTTAGTCCAAGAGATTTCATTCCAGACTGGATTCCGGTCGCGGGTTATCTTGATGACGCTTTTGTGGTGCAGCGCGCCCTCGAATCCGTGAAGGACGATCTCGATGCATTTATGCAATGGGAAGCGTCCCAGAGTTCTCCGATGTAGCCGGCGGCCTGCTCGCGCGAAAACATTCGGAGTACCTTTTGGCAAGGCAGGTTGGGGGAGGCCGTTTTGTTCATCCGGAGGACGAGCCCGCCGTGGTGGATCACGCCGACATCGCCGCGACGGAGTTAAGCTAGGCGGAAACTTTGGATGGGCGGCTGCGAGATCGCAGCTTTTCTTCGACCTGCGTTACAAAGGCCATTCCGACGCCTGCCATAGAATCACACGCCAAACGCCGGGACGCCGCACATAAACTTTACTGAAACGCCAATCATCTTGTAAGTCGCGATTGTCAATCCGGCGTGTCCGCAACAAGTGCCCGGTAACAATTGCCGTTTCGCCATCGACATAGACGGCCGAGCTCGCTAGTCTCGTAACGCAAGAATCATCGCGGCGATGGTCATAGCGAGGCTCGGGACGGCTCCTCCCCAATTCCAGTACGATGCCATTGGTCGTCCCAAAGCTAAGAGCCTACTTTGATGGTATCTTGGGGAACTTCAGTGTTGAGCGTTCGGCGTTCGCTTGTATCCAGACGTCTGATCTCTCTTCTACCAATCGTGGCCTCGTCGTAATGCGCGCATTGCCCCAGAACTTTCAACGCTGGTTAAAATTAACTTTCGCGCGCGACCCTGCCCAGGACCAACGCACGCGCCGGTCCCAAGGTGTGGTTCACGGGACGATTACTGCGGTTGTTGGGCGCGGCCTTGGCGTTCTCGTTAGCCTCGTCACAGTTCCGCTTACCATTGGGTATCTTGGCGGCGAACGTTATGGGATCTGGGTCACGATCAGTACCTTCCTGGCGTTTCTGAGTTTCACCGATTTTGGTGTCGCCAACAGCCTAACAAATGCATTGGGCAGGGCTTACGGAGAGGGACAGCGCGAAGTCGCCGCACGCTACGTCTCCTCGGCGTTTTGTGTTTTCTGCCTGATCGCGGCTCTGCTCGCCGGCGCGGGCATTTTGCTCGCTCCACACTTGCCGGCTCTCTTTTTCCCAAATCTTCAATCCGGGTCGACTCGTGCCGAAGTCGCACCGGCTCTTCTGATCGCGTTAGTCATTTTCGCGCTCAACTTTCCGCTCCTCATCACGAATAAAGTGCTCGCCGCTCATCATGAAAATGCGCTGGCCAATCTCTGGGCGATCGCTGGGACCTTCGCCAACCTCTTGGCCATTCTCGCAGTCATCATGTGCCACGGCGGTTTGCCGTGGTTGGTCCTCGGCGCCTCCGGGATGGGTCTACTGACGAACCTCGCCTGCGCCGTCTGGGTCTTCGCTTTCAGAAAGCCATGGCTGCGACCGACATTCGCCCAGTTGGATCTTGCTGCCATAAAAGACCTCTTCTCCGTCGGCTGGAGATTCCTTGTTATCGGCGCAGCTTGGATGGTCAATTCCGAAACTGACAATCTTGTCATTGCGCGTTGTCTCGGCGCCGCTCTGGTGACTCCTTACGCCGTAACCTTTGGCGTCTTTGCCAACGCCACGTTGCTCCAGACTCTGGCTTACCCTTCTCTTTGGCCGGCCTATACCGAGGCCTTTGCCCAGAAAGATTTCGACTGGATCCGGCGAACATTCCGCACGCATCTTAAGCTCAGCTTCCTCATCGCGTTCATCGTCGTCGCGTTCCTCATCATTTTCGGGCGTCCTATCATTCGCCTTTGGGCTGGCGAGACAGCTGTTCCGCCCTTCGCCACCATGATCTGGATGGGCATCTGGAGTTTGATGCTCTCGAATCTTTACGTCGCAAGTTGCCTCCTCAACGCCACCGGTCATCTCAAAGGCATGACGATTTATGGAACCATCACGGCCGTTTTGAATCTGGCGTTGTCGATTATTTTTGCAAAACGTTACGGGATTTCGGGCGTTATCGCTGGAACGGTCATCGCCTTCGCGCTTGCGAACTACATTCCCACGTTTTTAGAAACTCGAATCGTCCTGCGAAAATTTAAGCCGGAGCGCCGAATTGAAAAATAAAAATGGCGCCTAACAAGTCCGCTTTTTAGCTTTGGAAAACTGGCGGGGAATTCTTAGCTGCGGGGAGTTCCGGGCTCGTCCGCTATTCTGAGCACTATCTTCCCTCGTGTGTGATGCGTTTCGGCTTGTTCGTCAGCTTTTACTGCTTCGGTCAGTGGCAGTACCTGTGAGACGATCGGCTTGATCTTTTTCTCGTCGATTAACCTGGTGATCTCCTTTAGTTCGTTCGCATCCGGCTTGACCGCGATTGGCGCCCCGCGGATTCCGTGTTTATCGAGTTCCGCCTGATCGGGCCTGCCGCGCAACGACGTGACGATGCCGCCCTTCTTAACCACGCCGTAAGAACGCGTGAGCGTGTCTTTCCCCACGGTATCGAGCACGACATCGACCTCTTTGGCGACGTCTTCGAACTTCGTCTTCGTGTAATCGATTGCCACATCTGCGCCCAGCTCTTTGAGCAGGTCCTGATTTTCAGTCGAAGCGGTAGCGATGACTTTCGCACCCCGCGTTTTTGCGATCTGGATGGCAAAACTTCCCACGCCGCCAGAACCGCCGTGGATGAGCACCGCCTGACCCGTCCTGAGTTGTGCGGTGTCGATGAGTGCCTGCCACGCCGTCAAGGCCGCGAGGGGAACCGCCGCTGCTTCTGTATAAGTGAGCAACGTCGGCTTTACTGCAGCCTCTCCTTCCGTGGCGACGGCATATTCCGCCCAGCCGCCACCCCAGAGGACATAGGCATAGATGGGATCGCCCACTTTCAGCTTGGTAATCTTCGCACCGGTTTTCTCAACCACGCCCGCAATATCGTAGCCAGGAATCAGAGGCAGATGCGTGCCAAATTCTTTGGCGTATTTGCCCGACACGATGAGCGGGTCGGCGGGATTCACTCCGCTCGCGATCACGCGCACCAAAACTTCATTTTCCTTCGGCTCCGGCACGGGCACATCTTCGTACTTTAGAACGGCGGGCCCGCCATACTCGTGCGCAACAATCGCTTTCATCATCGCCTTCTCTGATTGAGCCTCGGCCTTGCGCGACAGAACTAGCAGTGCCGCCAGTCCAAAGGATGCAATCAATTGCCTCGAGATTCGCATACGTCTAGCGTCCTCTTTTTTGTTTGCTTGGCCAATGAATCTTCGTCAGCGGTCGCTATGAGCTTTCTCGTCCACCGAGCTTTAGGAGTTGCGGGGGCGCGGTAACTCGATTGCCCTAACCAGTCGAGTTCGAATATGCGCGAAAGCCATCACGCGGTGCTCAAAGGGGACCGTGTCGCATTCCATTTCGGATCGGTTGACCGCGAAGGCGTCGACGGCCAACCTGCAGGATGGCGCAACGTCGGCGATATCTCTTCGTCTGCATTAATCGTCGGGCCGACGATCATCCGAAAGGATCGTGCACGGCCCGGGGCTCGGAAGAAGTGTATAAGGCGTTGAAAGCGGAGCTGGCCGCGCGCGGCCTGGCCCAACTCGAAGCGCGCGTTTGTACATCGAGCTGCCTCGATCAATGTGCCACGGGTGTCACCGTTTTAGTCGAGCCCGATCATTTCTTTTACGGGCGCGTCACGGTCGCGGACGTGCCAGAGATTGTGGACGGGATTGTGAGCGGTCAACGTATCGAACGACTCGTGCTTACTTCGGACGAACATGAAGCATAGGTGAGCTTAGTTGGCCAAGAGTTGATATCCGGCGGTCGCCGCGGAGAGGTTGGCTCAGATTTTGTAAACAACAGCACTGCGCGGCGTGATCTCGACGAATTTGCCCGCAATTAGCGCGTCAACAATTTGTGTAAGTTCGCCCTCCGACAATTGCTTGCCGAAATAAGCGTTAATCTGCGAAAGGAGCGTCTTCTTGCGTTTAGGTCGGTTCCTTTTGTTTCGTGTCAACCGTTCGATCACCACCTTCAAGCGCTGCTCGCGCGAAGGCAGAGCCCCGCCCGACAATCCGAGTGCTTGGGCAAACGACTCGTGGCGATCTGCCAGGATATAGTTGGTTTTCAGATGCTGGATCAACGCGTCGAATCCGGTGTCCCGCGAGACAATATGAAAAAACCCCTTCGGATTTGCGACCGATTCGACGCCGATCCGATATGAGAGCACAAAATCCAGCGCGTTTCTGCCGGAACGGCCGGTTTCGACCAATTGCACCTGCGCTGGATATTTGAGAAGTTTTTTTACCATTTCCACCGGCAGATTCTTGTGCCGTTCGCCTAACACCAGGATAACCACCACTGGCTTACGTGCGATAAGATCAAGATCCACTTCATGGATATTCTCAAAATCGACAAAGATGTAGTTGGTGTGGCTCATGGTGAAAACCAATCTACCAACTTCGAGCTTACAGCTTCCAATTATTAAATCTTGGCAGCACTCATTTCAATTGTGTGGCGCGTTCCTAGCAGACTATCTTAAGATGTGAAGACTTTCGTCGGCCGATGTTTCGTTGTCGTCTGCCTTTCGGTTTCCGCGGCGTTTGTCTTTGCCGGGGAATTCAAAAGCCACATCATTACGACTTCGCCGTTGACGATCACGGTCCTTGACGATCACTTCCTTCGCATCTGGAATTTTACACAAGAAGGCGGAGTGGATCCCGGCATAGTTACGGTGACGATAAACGGTCAAACGGCCAATGTTCTTACGGCAAGTCGGATCGATACGAGCACGTCAGCGCTGACTTCTCCAACACCAGAAATTATTAATCAAGTAGTCGTAGCCGGTCCAGCTCAGGTCACGGTTGCGCCCGTAACGGGGGCAACACTTTTTATAACCTACAGAAAACTACCCGATGAACCGGTAGGGCACCAACCTGCTGCTACCCCTGTGCCAACTGCAACTGCAACGCCTACTCCGACTCCGACGCCTACACCTACGCCTTGAAATGTGTTAACTGACGCACTAATATACAGCGATTCTTTAGGCACGGTCGCCGTGTTGGCCTGCTTCGAATCACAGCGATTACCGCCAGCTTTTATGCACGTTCTTGTCGTTGAAGACCACCAGGACACTCGTCAGGTGCTTACGTGCTTGTTAAATCGCTGGGGTTTTGAGGTTTCCGCAGCCGAAACCTTACAAAGCGGCCTCAATCGTCTCGAGAGTGAACCTATCGATGTCATCCTCAGTGACATAGCTCTTCCGGATGGGACGGGGTATGCGCTCATTAGCGAGGTGAGGCGGCGCGGGAAAGATGTGCTAGCCATCGCGCTATCCGGTTATAATTACCCGAGCGACGTTCATGTCGCCAAACTTACGGGATTCGACCATCATTTGTCGAAGCCGTGCGATTGTGGGCAGCTCCGATCTCTCCTGGAGGAAAGCAACAGTAGCGAACGATCAAGCCCGGATTGATTTGCTCGTCGTTTGACGCAGTCCGCGTCGCTTTTCGTTGCTGCTTTAGGCTTTCCACGTCACGCCGTCTTGTCACGCTCAACCAGTGAGTCAGCGTTTACGGTGTGCATCTTACGCACCCATGGTACAGACGTTGCTATAATAGGTTGCGACTATGGAAGTGGCCCTGAAGATTTTGGCGGTGGACGACGAACCGTCGATCACGCAATCGATGCACTTCATCTTTGCCGGTCCGCGCTATGAAGTGACCGACGCACAGGATGGAGATGATGCGCTGGCCAGACTCGGTGCCAATTCGAATGTGTACGACGTGATTATTGTCGACCAAAAAATGCCCCATTTGACTGGGGTGGAATTGGTCCAGGAGATCAGGAAACGTGGTATCGCTGGCAAAATCATGGTTTTATCGGCGCATCTTTCACCGGAAATTCGCGAAGCCTACGAGCAAATGGACGTGCATGTGCTGCTGGACAAGCCTTTCGACATTCACGAACTACGTTTGGCTTTGGATCGCCTGGCCGCCTAACGTCGATTACGGCCGCGGGCATTGCACCGAGCCGGTCACCTGACATCTGTTATCTGGCGAACGATTGCTGCAGTTGAAACAATTTGCGCAGGATTACAGCGAATCAACGAACCGATCTGCAATCCAAAACTTGTTCGGAGCGGAGGCGCAGCGGAATCCACTCTTCTGCCGAGTCGTTATTAGCGCCCCGGCACGATGGACGTTTCCTTCGTCTTATCGTCGACCGTGACGCTGAAATGCTTTCCAATATCCGCCATTCCATTGACCGACTTCTTCTGCTCGTAGGAAAGAGACCATGTGTTGTCTGCCGCATTGTACCGCGCATCCGGACGCTCGTATTCAGCCAGATCGTAGCCGCGCGTGCGTGCTTCTCCGTCGGCAAGATCGACAACTTCCTCTTTCGTTAGGCCCGCATTCGCACTCGGCGATGACGCTGCCACCGATTTCGTCTCTACAGATGGACCCTCAGCAGCCGGATTTGTGCGTAAAGCGGATGGCGGTCCGACTAATGAGCGCAGCGATTCCTCAACTTCAGCCTGCGATTTTTTCGAGGTCGGCAGTTTGGGTACACGTCGAACAGGCGGTCGATTCACGTTAACTCTCCGTTCCGGTCGGACCGACGGTCCCGCGGCGGGGGGTGGCGGTTCTGTCTTGGCCGGTGCGCGCGCAGGTTCCTCGCGTTTTTTTGTAACGGCTCGCGCCTTCGGCGGTCCTTCTGCCGGCGCTTCCGGCCGCGCCACGCCGGGGCCTTCGGCAGAGGCGGGTTTCGCGGCGGCCTCCTGTTTAGCAGGCTCGACGCGCTGCACGGCAACTCTTCGCGACGGCGCCGGACCAGCCGCCCAGTGGCTGCTTCGTTTACCGTCGACGAAAACAGCGTGGGCTGTCTTACCCTTCGAATGGACATTCACTGGTCCGTCAAATTTGCCTCGGACCATGTTGCCGAAGTAACGGGCATAGACGACGTACTTGGTGGAGGGAGCGCTGGAGCCATTTCCGATCTGTTGCTGAACTATGTACCAGGTGATTGTGCCAAACCCGGCCGCGTAGCCGTCACGGTCGCGGTCACCCCACCAGGCAGCTGTGTCATCAGGTCTGGGATCGTTGTTCCAAACGATGGTTTTACCATCTTTGGTGCGCTCATAGGTGCCGTCGCCAAATGCGGCACTTGCGAACACCATCAGCGCAGCGCAAAGAGAAAAGAATCGCACGATAACAACTGGCATTTTTCAGGAAGCGTTGCAAGCAACACAGTGGGGCACGTTGGCGCACGCTAGACCTCGAGCACGAGTAATCCAGTAGCAACGTATGATTTCTATTGCGCAGTTCCAACAACGCTCGCGGTGCACGCTCAGCGAACGTCGGACAATCGAAGCTTAAACCTTACCTGTCGCGCCGACTCGTCATGTCGCGCCGTAATGCGAATGGACGCGAAAGTAGTGGCGGATGTTCTGGCCTCTGATCTCTGACCTCCGAGCCAATCGGTCCTCTATTCGTCGTCGCTCGTCGCCTTGACCGAATTCACGATCGCGTCTCGGTCAGCCGCGGTTTTCTTGTCGTCTTTATCGCTGCAGACAACCGTCATGAGATAATAATCGTCGTTGTCACGTGAGAAAATGATGACCTGCCAGAAGGCGTCCTCCCCGTCTTTATCTTTCCCTTTATATTCGGCCGCAAAACCTTGGAATTCACCGAGCTTGATCGAGTTGGGCGCCGTCACTACGGCGGTGTCTTTCATGCTAAAGGTTTTCGCGGCGCTTTTGGCTAGAGAGGACAACCCGGTCTTGGCGGCGTCAGAATCTTTTACATCCGACACATGCTGTAGCAGCACAGCCGCATCGGCGCGCGGCACGAGCATGACCGCGCCCTTGTCATGTTTGACATGCCAGCCATCGGGAACTTCCACGCTGAAGACCGGATCTTTGTCTGGATAAGAGACAGTTTCAGCACGAAGCGGAGCGAGGCTAATAAAAGGCCCAACGAGCAACAGGTAAAGGACGCAACCAAGCTTCGATCTCATCCACAAGGCTCCCGTCCTCGTCCTTCCCAGTTCGCTGCCACCGCGATGTGTTTGCTTCTGAATGACATCTGTTTCTATTGCCTCTTTGCTCATAGCGTTTCGCAATCAGCAATCCGCGTTCCACAATTGGCTCCGTCGGCGTGTCCGGGCTCCAGACTTCAGCTGGTCAGCAAGGCGGGTCGTTTTCCATTAATTTCGCTAACGAAGATCTTGCTTCATTGCTCGATCCGGTTTTTGGGCGCGATCAATATCTTGACTGGTTTAACCAGTCGTCTTTTCTGAGCGGGCAATATGATTAGTAGTCGCTGGCGACGCTTTGCCAGTGTTGATCAAGTTGGGTTACGCGCCCGGCCGTTGACGCGATCGAAGCCAAATTGCTTTCGCGCGTCCGTCGCGTTCCACTGTGGTGGATAGCCAAATCATCGATGAACTTCTACAACGCCTCTCCGGACAGCCTTCAAGCTGGCCCAGCCAAAGCATCAATCGCTTTCCACTCCGCCGGGCTCAATTTGATCGCTGCGGCCGCGACGTTTTCTTCCAAGTGGGCGACGGATGACGTCCCAGGAATGGGTAGCATCGCGGGTGATCGGTGCAGAAGCCAGGCCAGCGCCAGCTGCACAACGCTCACACCGTGAGCCTTGGCCGCCACTTCCAGGGCGCTACCGGAATGCAAACCGCCGCTTCCCCCGATAGGTGACCAAGGCATGAAGCCAAGGTTCTCGTTCTCACAATGAATCAGAGTGTTCTCCCACTTGCGGTTAGCGATGTTGTACTGGTTCTGCACACTCACAATCGGAACAACCTTGCGCGCCCGCTCGATTTCCTCCGGCGAGACTTCCGATAATCCGACGTGCCGGATCTTTCCGGCGTCCCGCATTTCCTTGAGCGCGCCTAACGAGTCTTCGGCGGGAACTTTCCGATCGATGCGGTGCAATTGATACAGATCAATCCGCTCGAGCCGTAGTCGCTTCAGACTATTCTCGACGCATTGTTTGAGGTATTCAGGTCGACCATTTGGCACCCATTGGCCGGGCCCGGGTCGGGTTAGTCCACCTTTGGTCGCGATGACAAGCCCGTTGGGATAGGGATGGAGCGCCTCGGCGATGAGCAATTCGCTTGTTTCCGGCCCGTAAGCGTCGGCTGTATCGATCAGGTTCACACCGAGCGCGACGGCGCGCCTTAAAACCTTGAGCGCGTTGCCCCGATCAGCTGGCCAACCCCATATGCCATCTCCGGTGATCCGCATCGCGCCGAAGCCGAGCCGATTCACTGGGAGGTCGCCGCCTAATCTCCAAATGAAATTAGGACCCGCGTTTGTTGCCGTGGACGAGCTGACGCCGAAGATTGTCGACGATCCTCCCGCCAAAAACGTGGCTCCACTGAGGAGAGTCGTGCCGAGGAATTTTCGGCGAGTAACGTGAGGAAAGCCTAGCCACTTCTGCTCCGCTTCCGGAAATTCATGGTCCATGAAGCGCAGCGTACATTTAGGGAATCCACTGTCAACGCAACCGCGCGCAGTGAAACCTCGATTTATCCAGTCTTCAGCACTAATCGAGTTTGACAGAGCAAATGGTCAAGACGGCATCAGAATATGGACAGTTGAAGACTTGACTGGTTAAACCAGTCGTCTTTTTAAGCGCGCAATTTGATTTTACGTGACCCCCGTTTCAGTTGGGCGTGTCCTGAAGCACTACCGGCTCTGTCCGACTTAAATCTCCAGATTTAACGGATGCCTTCACAGGATCTTTTCGCTTGTCCCCCGCGTACCTAATTTGGTAAACGGCGTTGTAGCCAGGAGACCATAACCATGAAAACCATAAACAAGATGCTTCTCATTTTGGCCGCGACTGCATTACCGTTGACGCTGCAAGCGGATCAGAACGGGAACGACCAGGGCGATAACGACGAGGGCAACAATGTTCCGACGAAGCACAACGAAGCGACTATCGCCCAGCTCCAGGCGGAGATGGCTTCAGGCAAGCTTACCTCAGAACGGCTGACCAAAGAATACATTGCCCGCATCAATGCGCTCGACCAGAATGGCCCAGGGGTCAATGCAGTGATTGAGCTCAATCCGGACGCTCTGAGCATGGCCAAAAACGCCGACAAGCTGCGTCATCAAGGCCATGTGCTCGGGCCTCTGCATGGCATCCCAGTGCTGCTCAAGGACAACATCGATACCGGCGACAAGATGCAAACCAGCGCGGGATCGTTTGCCCTTGTCGGCAAACCCGCGAAGCAGGATTCCACCGTTGCCGCCAAGCTACGTGCCGGCGGTGCGGTCATCCTTGGCAAAACCAACCTTTCAGAGTGGGCAAACTTTCGCTCCTTCGAATCGATCAGCGGCTGGTCTGGTCGCGGCGGGCAAACCAACAACCCATATGGCATCGATCGCAACCCTTGCGGCTCAAGCGCCGGCTCCGGAGCGGCCGCTTCGGCCAACTTCGCCGCAGTATCTTTCGGCAGTGAAACCGACGGCAGCATCGTCTGCCCGGGTAATGCCAACGGCGTTGTTGCCATCAAGCCTACCGTCGGGCTCACCAGCCGCGCCGGCGTGGTGCCCATCACCCACGTCCAGGACACGATCGGTCCGCACGCACGCACGGTTGCCGATGCGGCAGCGGCGCTGGGTGTCATCCAGAGCCGAAGCTTCGACGGACGCGACCCCGCGACCGACGGGGTCCCGCTCGGATGGCGCAATCGCTTTACGCGCCCGACGAACATCCCGACCGATTACACCAAGTTCCTAGACCCTAACGGCCTCCGCGGCGCTCGCATCGGGATCACGCGCGTGGGCCTCAGCGGCTTCACCAACGTCACCACCCCGGCGCCGGTGACGGCGGCGATCGAGGCCGCCTTCCAGGCGCTCACCGATGCCGGCGCGACTGTCGTCGACCTGGATAAGGCGGGATTCACCTTCACCCCTGCGAACGGCGAGCTTGGAATTCTGCTCTACGACTTCAAGAACGACGTGGCAGCTTACTTTGCCACCCGCGTAGGCGTCCCCGTGGCGGGCGGCACACTGCAGACCGCCATCGACTTCAACAATGCACACGCCGATGTCGAAATGCCCTTCTTTAACCAGGACATCTTCGATTTGGCCAACTCGCTCAACACCACCGATCCGAACGCGCCGCAGGATCCCGCCCTCTTCGGCGCCGACGCCAGCGGCCATTCCTCCTACAATATCGCGCTCGACCTCGATCAGGCGGCCGGGGTCAGTATGGACAAAGCGCTGAGCACCTTCAAGCTCGACGCGGTGGTAACGGCGACCGACAACCCGGCGTGGTCCACCGATCTGATCTACGGCGATCACTTCATCTTCGGCACGTCGGGCCTGGCTGCGGGCCCCGGATATCCCATTGTCCAGGTGCCAGCGGGCATCGTGTTCGGAGCTCCGCTCGGCATCAGCTTCTTTGGGACGGCGTTTAGTGAGCCGACCTTGATTAAGCTGGCTTCCGCCTTCGAGGCGGCGACACACGTCCGCGCGCACAATCTGCCGACGTTCGCCGACACGGTTCCCTTCAATAACATTCAAGGCACAACGCCTAAGCCGCCGCACGGGAATGCGGCTTCTCAGAGCGCGCCGAACGTCAAGTCGGCCGTCAAGAAAATGCCGCACCACCTGTAACCGAGTAACTCTGTTTAGGATCGTTTCGTAGGGCTTCAACTTCGAGACGATCTCGGCAAACTGGGTGAGGGCGGCTTGGAAGTCTTCGACAGGGCGCCTAACAATATAACGTTGTAACCTATTTACCCGATTCCACGTCGCCGAACGCTGTCCTTCGACATGTGATCTCTGACCGCTGAAGTCTGACGTCAGACTTCCAACGCGACCCGATTTTCTTTTCCTTAAAAAAAAGGCGCGCCGGCAATTGAATCGCCAGCGCGCCTTGTAAATGAGCGGATTATTTCAACGTGACTTCGCGCATCAGTTTGCCGCCCATGATCTCGCGAATCTCCAGGCGCTTGGTCGCCGTGGCACGCTGTTCGTCAGGGCCGCCTTCGACTTTTCTGGCGATTGGGTCGAACTTTTCCCGCGCGTTATCGAGCGCGGCCATATTTTTCGTTTCCGTCATTAGGAGGATGTTGAAATCCTGCGGAGTGGCGGCGTCGCCAATCAGGATCTTGTAATCGAGGATGAGGTTCTGTTTCTTTGCTTCTTCGAGCGTGCCTTTGAAGGTCTTGGCCAGGCCTTTGAGGTAGTCATCGGTCATACCGTACTTGGCTTTCACCATCGTTATCTGCCAAACTGTCCCTTCCGTATAAGGCGCGTCGCTTTGCGCGGAACAGAGTCCTGCCCACGCTGTGAACAGCGCGGCACTGATTGCAAGAATGAGGTATTTTTTCAATGTGATTTTGTCTTTCTAATTATTTCACCGGCTCTTTATTAAGTCGGAGCGGCCCAGAATGATAGCGGCCCGAACTGTGGTCAACGCAAATGCGTTAGGGAGATTACGGCGCGGTATGACTTGTCTGTCATCCGGCGCCTGCTGGCTCGACTTGGAGTCGAGAATCATATGATGAGCATATTTCCACCCAGCGTTTAACGCTGTCGCAGCTCTCGGCGCGCGATTAGTCTCGGAAAGAAATTATCTTTCGGGATTGTCGCCTAATCGTTTTAACTCAGTAATTATTCGGTTGAGGCGAGGAAGGACCCGGAAGACCAACATACCGACGACAATTAAAACCAGAATCCCTGTCCCGATCACAATGTAGATCGCCCAATGGATCATTGGCGAGTCGATGTTCAAGGCCTCTCCTTTGTTTCTATCGCACTAGGTCCGCCTCATGGTCGCCGCAATCATAAACGATTGGCTAACAGCTCAATCCTAGGCTCTCCTTTTCGTTCTTTGCGCAACGTAACTGGCTTGACCAGTCGTCTTTCCTAAGCGCGCCCCATACCTACCCATCGTGGCGCAGGCGATTCCTTAAGAAGCGGTCGCGCTTCCTGGAATGAAGTTTTCTCTCCCCTCGAACCTTAGTTTCTTCCGCAACTCTCGCCGGAGCAGCAAAAGATTGATGCACATCTGAAGAATTTGCGACGCGACCGATAGATACCAGACCTCTTTAATCTCAAATCCAGGCGTCCGTGAGAGCAGTATTGCCGGCAGGGCAAAAAGAAATAGCCGTGTCATCGAGCTCAGCAGTGGCGGCCAGGTGTTGCCGATTCCCTGGAAGACGCTCGAACTGGTAAAGACAATTCCCGCCGCCACGAAATTGAACGCCACAATCCTTAGATAATCGCTGCCGAAAAGAATGACTCGCGGATCTTTCGAGAACGCTCGAATCAAAGGCGCCGGCGCAAAGTGCGCAAGCAAAGCGAGCACGAGCATCATGACGCCCGCAATCCCGATCGCGGAGTAAACCGAATGCCGAACGCGATCAGCGTGGCGACCGCCGAAATTTTGTCCAACCACCGGAGCGACGGCGAAGCTCAACGCCACCACGGGCAGAAAGAGGGCCTGCATGACGCGCGCCCCTATGCCGAAGCCAGCTTGGGCAGCAGGCCCGAAACCGCGGATGATTGCATAAACTATCAGGATATAAACAAAGAGCAGGACAAACTCTGTGCCCGCGGGCACGCCAATACTAAGCATTCTGCTCCAGATTTTTGTTTGGGGACGGAAGAGCGGAAAACGGAAACGCAGGTAGCGATACTTCTTCTCGAAATAGATCACCATCAGGACATCCGCGATTAAGATCGAGATAAACGTGGCGAGGGCGGCGCCTGTCACGCCGAGCTTCGGCCATGGACCGATCCCGAAAATCAAAAAGGGCGCGAGTACGATATTCAGCAGTACACTGAGTACTTGGAGTCCGACCGCAGGCTTGATGATTCCAGTCGCGCGCAGCGCCGATCCCAACGAGACCAACGGAAACTGGAGCAAAAGTCCCGGAAGAAACCAGAGCAGATAACTCTTGGCCAGCGCCGCCGTCAGGGGATCGGCGCTTAGTGAATCACAGTATGGATTCCGCAACAGGAATCCGAAAATACCGAGAACCAGCGCAACCAAGATCGACATAACGAAAGATTGGTTGAAGACCAGCTCGGCGCGGGGTTGATCTTTTTGCCCGGCCGCGTGCGAGATAAGCGTCGTCGTTCCGACGCCCAGCATTTGGGTGAGCGCCAAAACGATCATGGTTAGGTTCCCAGCCACCCCGACCGCCGCGATCGCCTCTTTGCCGAGATGTCCTACCCAGTAAAGATCGGCCAGGAGATAGAGCGTTTGCGCCATCATGCTCACAGCCATGAACGCCGACATGTGCAGCAAGTGTCTGGTCACAGACCCTTGTGTGAGATCCTTCATAAAATTCGCGCGCTTATTCCAAGGCCCGCCTGCAATCAGACAATGCGGTCGAGTTCGCGGCAAGGCGGAATACGGTGATCGTTTTCGAGTTGGTCGTTTCTCGCTTGCTCCTTACCCTTCAGTCCCGGAGCAATCAGGGCAAACTGCTGCAGAGCAGCAGCTTTTCAACATGGCCCTGCTTTCCAGGCTTTCGTCGTTCGCCACATAGACAAATCACAGGCGCGAGCGGACTGTTGCCACAACCAGGTTTTTCCGATGGAGATTCATCAGCTCCGTTACCTCATAGCTGTCGCGGACGAGGGTAGCTTCTCGCGCGCGGCTGCTCGCGAACATGTCGCTCAGCCTTCGCTCAGTCAGCAAATTCAAAAGCTGGAAGCGGAGATGGATCAACGGTTGTTCGATCGCCTCCCGCGCTCGGTCGTGGTGACCGAGGCCGGTAAATGTTTGCTCGAGTACGCACGAAGGATTTTGGCCGAGATCGCCGATGCGCGCCGTTGCGTGGACGAACTGAAAGACGAAATCGTTGGTCGGCTGGCCGTGGGGGCCATTCCGACCATCGCGCCATATGTTTTGCCGGCGTTGATCGGAAAATTTCAACATCGTTACCCGAAAGTCACGCTGGAAATCTTTGAGGACACAACCGAAAGCCTCGTCCGGCGATTGGAAGATGGCGAGCTGGACATCGCGTTGGTCTCTACCTGCGACGAAAGTCCCACCTTGCAACGTCATTCGTTAGGCAAGGAACCGCTGTTGATCTTGCTGCCGGAAGAACATCCGCTCGCGAAAAAGAAAAAGATCAAATGGAGCGATCTCAAATCGCAGAAGTTTTTGCTCTTACACGAAATGCATTGCCTGTCGACGCAGGTTTCTCAGTTCCTGGCGACCCATCATCTTCGGCCCGAACTGGCTGTAAGAGGCGCTCAGCTCGCCACCATCGCCCGGATGGTCGCAGCCGGAATGGGAGTGTCGCTGGTGCCGCAAATGATGATTGAAACCGATCACGTGACTGGGTGCATCAGTTTGCCCTTTGCCGCGCCGGTTCCCCTGCGGGAGCTCAATCTGGTGCGCAATCCGCTCCGCTTTCAGAGTAAAGCGGCCGCAGCATTTCAAGAGGAAGCCGCGGCCGCTTTTTCGTCACAAACAAACGCGCGTTAGCGCACCAATCCTGATTTATTTAATCACTGCCATGGCGTTGGCCAATGAAAATATTGGCCACGTCGCCGTGATGATGATCAACACAAACAGAAAAAGGTCGGCGAAGTAGCTGGGGCATTCCCGCTGCGTGTAACGTTCGCTAAAAAATCTAGAGACGCGCAAGCGCATTGGAGTTGTGGCCTTCAATTAAATCACCCCTTTCTCTCCGCCGGAATGAACGACTTGCTGGAACGATGAGATCAACAGGAGCAAACTGATCATCGCGCAGCTGGTGGGACCGAAAAGGTCGAGGTAGAGGAGTCCGCGTTGGAAACGATCAACGACGCCGCCGATCGAAATGCGCTCAATGACCCGCCGGAACAGCCGGCCATGTCCGTGTCTAGTTTCGAAGTTCGATGTCTGCATACAACCACCCGACATCAACCGGCCTCATCTTTGAAATACTTAATGCCTCTGGCGGCGATAGGTGCTGCCTATCCCCTAAGCCGCTTATGATGCGGAGTGGGCGAGAGCGCGCGGAGATCAGCTTTCAACTTTGCCGTGGTCGACGTTGGCGGCATGGCGCTCTATCTGCGCCAACCCGGAGGCCCACTGAGGAAAAGAAAGTAAAATTTAGAAAGTAGAAGTTGGGTGCTCCCAACTCCCAGCCTTGCCTCCTGGCTTCCTTAGCTCGGCGTAGCTCGAGGTGCGGCTGACTTCTGCGTCGTTTTCCAATTGGACGTTGAGCGTCGGACGTTGGGCGCCTGCTCGCGAACGCTTTCGGAGTTGAGCGTTTGCTTTGTCGCTCCCAGCTCTATCTCTGACCTCTGACTTCGGCGTTGGATGTTCGGTGTTCGGCGTTCGATCTTTGCTTTCAGCTTGTTAACGTTTCAGTTTTCAGTTTCCCAGCTTCTTGAGTGTCCTCTGACCTCTACCTTCCACTTTTGATCATTTGCGACGCAGCCGGCCGTGCTATAAACCATCCGTGAAAAAATTGTTAGTCTTGGCGTTGTCGATGGCGGCGTTGGCCCCTTTCTCCGTGCAATCCCAACAAAGCAGCGGCACGCTTGCCGGCTTACTTTCCGGGCAGGGACTTGCCGGCGCGAAACTGGAGCGACGATTCGGTAATCACCTTTTCGTTCCAGTTTCCATTAACAATAAGCGGGCTGCTCTGATGATCGACACGGGAGCACCCGTCACGATCATCGACAAAAACAGCGCAGCGACATTCGGGCTGAAAGTCGAAAGCACCACCATCAACGTGGCCGGAATTTTTGGGAAAAGATGGGAGGATTACGGAACGAGCAAGGCGAACAGCATCGCCATGGGTAATTGCGTGGTGACGAACGTGCGGGTCGCGCTGGCCGACGAATCCAGTATGAACAAGGACGTTGGCTCCGCGCCTACGGGATCCCATATCCCGACGGTTAACAAGCTGCCCCATATCAATGGCCTCCTCGGTGCCCGGGAGATGGCCAAATTTGGGATGATTATCGATTGCACCCGCCAAATGCTTTACATCAACCCAAACGGGCCGAGCGCAGCAGTCAGCCAAAACCTGGCAAATTTCCTGTCCGGCAGAGGATTTACGCGAATTCCAATGCGGCTGAACTCGACCAATCACTTCGATGTGCCCGGCGCGCTCAATGGTCGCTCGACGCGATTTATCGTGGACACCGGCGCGAGCACGACCTTGGTGGACAAAAAAACGGCGGTCGAGGCTGGCATTAGTTTGGCGGGCACGATGTTTAGAGCGGACGCCGGAGGCGGACTCCTTCAGCCCCTCGGCACGGGTGAAATTAAAGAGCTAACGATCGGTGACTTTACCATTTCCAAGGCGGAAGTTATCGCGGTGAAAGTGTCCGACGACGTGTTGCATTCAAAGACGGCCGCGGAAACGAATGCGGGATTGGTCGGAGCAGAGTATTTGGCTTTCAACTTTGCCGTAATCGACGTTGGCGGCATGGCGCTCTATCTGCGTCACCCGGAGTCCCGCTGAAGAAAAGTAGAAAGTAGAATTTAGAAAGTAGAAGTTTGTCGCTCCAACTTCCAACCTTGCCCCTGACCTCCTTGGCACGCCGTCCTTCAAGCCGAAGCGTGCGTAGGCGGAAGTTCCAGCGTAGGTCGCTGAACCCCCGCGTCTTTTTCCAATTGGGCGTTGAGCGTTGATCGTTGGACGTTGGCGCCTGCTCGCTCGCGAACGCTTTCGGAGTTGAGCGTTTGCTTTGTCGGTCCCAGCTCTGTGCTCCCAGCCGCCCAGCCCTGACCTTTGACCCCAGCATACGCTGGCTCCTGGAACTGACGTTCCGAACAGCAAATGCGTGACATGTCACTGCGGTCCTGGTAATATTAGCAAGGGTTGCGCGTCTAACTGTCCCGTCCTGATCACAATCTTCTATGAAACGAAAGTCCGCTTCTGAATTCGCTTTCTTCAGTCCCAGCGTCCTGTTGGGTTTTGTTCTCTGTTTGGTAGGCATTTTCCTCGCGCTCTTGGGGTTCGGTCTTTTTTCAGGTACATCTGCCTCGGCCCAGGGACGAAACAAAAATCTAGGCTCCATCGTCGCCCAAGTCGGCGCTTCGTACCGTAACGACGTCTCACCTCCCGTGCGCGATATGCCGGCGTGGACGGCTGCTGACTTAAAGCAGCAGCACGAGGCCAACGAAAATCCTAAGGTGCCCTACCACCATAAGGACAGCGCTGACCCTGTTGTCCAGAATAGCCACATCATCCGAACTCTTGGGGTACCCGGCTCAGCCAACTTACCCAGCGCGATTCTCAACTTTGATGGCATCTCTTTCCCCGGCGTGGGATGCAACTGCGCGCCGCCCGACACCAACGGAGCAGTTGGAAAAACCCAATACGTCCAAATCGTAAATGAAGGGTATCAGGTTTTTGACAAAGCCACCGGGAGCTCAGTCTTGGGACCCAAAAGCATCTCTTCAGTCTGGACTGGCTTTGGCGGTGTCTGCGAGACCGGCGGGAGTGGCGATCCAGTCATGCTCTATGATCACTTGGCTGATCGCTGGGTCATCAGCCAGTTCGCTGGCGCGGCCGGCGGCCCGATTACCGACGAGTGCGTCGCCGTTTCGACCACGGCCGATGCCACCGGCACCTACAACCGCTACGGGTTTCACCTCGGCTCCAATTTCTTCGATTATCCGCACCTGAGCGTCTGGCCCGACGCCTATTATATGAGTATGAACGTGTTTAACGCGGCAGGCACGGCATATCTGGGCCCTCAGGCCTTCGCCTTTAATCGCGCCAAGATGTTGGCTGGTTTGCCCGCTACGTTCATCAGCCCTGTAGGACCTCTCGGGGGGAGCGTAGACCCTTTTTTGCCAGCCGATCTCGACGGTTCGACATTGCCGCCCGCCAATGCCCCGGCCACCTTTGTCGGGTTCCCCGGTCAGGCATCTAGTCCAAACTATACCACGTATCATTTTCACGTGGACTTTGCCACGCCAGCGAATTCCACCTTTACTACTTTTGCAACGCCGCCCGCTGCAGGCTTTACCGCGCTTTGTCCCACCACGCGCGCCTGCGTGCCCCAGGCAGGAGTTTCCTCGGGAAGCAAATTGGACGGCATTGGCGACCGGTTAATGTTCCGACTGGCCTACCGGAATTTTGGCGACCACGAATCAGTCGTGGGAAACTATAGCGTGAGTGCGGGTGGAGTGGCTGGTGTGCGTTGGTTCGAGCTGCGGAACGTGACCGCCGGACCCGTTACGGTCTTTCAGCAGAGCACCTACCAGCCTGACGCGACCTGGCGCTGGATGGGGAGTGCAGCGATGGACGGGCAAGGAAATCTTGCAATTGGATTTAGCGCCTCCAGCTCTACCATCAATCCTCAGCTCCGCTATGCCGCCCGGCTCGCGACCGATCCCTTGAACACGTTGGCTCAGGGTGAAGCCCACTTGTTTGATGGAACTGGCAGCCAGAGCGGCACCAGCAATCGTTGGGGAGATTATAGCTCCTTGACCATCGATCCGGTAGACGACACCACTTTCTGGTATACCAACGAATATTATTCGGGTACCGGCTCCTTTAATTGGCGCACGCGCATCGGAAGTTTCAAACTAGCATCGGTCAACCCGACGCCAACGCCAACGCCAACGCCGACCCCGACCCCGACACCGACCCCGACACCGACACCGACTCCAACACCGACCCCGACTCCCACTCCAACCCCGACGCCCACTCCAACTCCGACTCCAACGCCTACACCCGCACCTGACTTTTCGATGTCGATCGCGCCGTCGTCAGTAACTGTGCCGCGCGGTGGGGGAACCGCTTCCTATACCGTGACAATCACGCCCACAGGAGGATTCAATTCGCCGGTGAATTTATCCGTGAGTGGTCTTCCCTCTGGCGCTAACGGAAGCTTTAACCCGAATCCTGCTAATAGCTCTTCAGCGCTAAAAATAACTGTCAGCTCTTCTACAAATCGCGGGACGTATCACTTTACCGTCACTGGCACTGGCGGCACTCCGCTTTTAACGCATACCGCGACCGCGACGCTCATTAAGAGTAAACAAAGATAGACAAACTAGGGCTCAAGATTAGCAAGCGCAGACCGGCCTTCTCTTTTGCGGCTCTCAATGGGTTCAGCTCCATGTTCCTCACTCCCAGGGCTTAGTTCAAAGTAGGCGCCTGATTTCTGGCTCCTTTCTAATTGGACGTTGAGCGTTGAGCGTTGAACGTTTGCTTTGTCGCTCCTAGTTTCGGTCGCCGTCGCGGCACGAACTCGCCGTGGCGAGCTCCCAACTTCTACTTTGCGAATCAGCGTCTTGCGGATTTCCTTAGAACAACTCTATCCGATTCCCACACCGCAGTGAACACATAGGTGTGACCCGGCTGCACGGTCAGGCGGGTTGAAGTTGGGCGACGAGACTCGAGGTTTGGCAGGGCGAGCACGGTCAACACATGATGACCAGTTGAGATGAAACCGTCATAGTGTCTATCCCGAACGATATCCGCAACTGTTCTACCATCGATCGAGAGATGGACAACGAGATCAGTTCCAAAATTTGGTGCCCTTTCCACAATCAGTCGACCGCCCTTGTGGCTTGCCTGGATTTCAGCAGTACTGCCGACGAAGATTCCGCAAACTAAAGGCAGAATGAGAAAAAAATTGGTGATGGGGTTGTGTCGTAAGTGCATCTCGAAACCTAATCCGCGTCAAATGTTTCGCCACTCATCTGCCCGCTCGCCTTTTCATGATTTAACGATTGTAACGGTCAGGGCTTCTATCGACACTGAGCCGAAAAGCTGACACGCGGAAAAAGGGGTCAAATCTTCCGGCCATGTGAATCGTCTTAAAAGCGGCTGTCGCAAGCGACAAAGCCGCGGTCACCTGCGCAGCATAAACACCGCCCCCTTAGTCTTATCATCGACTATGATACTGAAATGTTTGCCCTCCATTCCATCGGCCGCTCTCTCTTCGTACGACACTGACCATATTTTATAAGCCGCGTTATACTGCGGCTCCGCCATACCATAATCAATCCGATTGTATCCGTGCGTGCGCGCTTTTGCGTTCGCGATTTTGATAACTTGGTCCTTCGTTAGGCGCGGGCTGGCCTCCGGCGAACTCACTGTTTCGGGAATTTCGAAGAGAGACGAGGGTGGTTGGACCAGTGATTGCAGAGAATCTTCGACTTCAGCCGGAGACTTTTTGTCAGTTGGCGGCGTGGGAGTAGATTTTTCCGACGGGGGAATCAAGAGTGACGGCGTGTCTTCCATTGGAGGCTGGGCTGCCTGCTCGCGAAAGCTTTCGGAGCTGGAGTGCTCACTCGTGAAATCTTTCGGAGTTGCAGGTTGTTCGCCTGGGAGCGAACTCAGCGTGGTGAGAGCACTTTCTGCTTGAACGACTCGCGGTCCCTCTGCTGGTGCTTCCGGCTCTGCCACGGCCGCGGATCCGGCGGAAGCGACCTCTGGCATTGGGCGTTGAGCGTTGGGCGTTGGGCGTTGGACATTTTCTGTTTCCCTAACCGTCGGTGATCTCTCTGCTGGCGTGTCTTCGACTGGCCCCGTTCGACTTTCGCTTAGGGCAGGCTGCTGGGCTGCCTGCTCGGGAAAGCTTTCGGAGTTGGACGTCTGCGGCCCCGCCGGCTCGCGAACAGGTTTAGGAGTATCGGTACGAAGGCGGGTTGGACTGCCTGCTCGCGAAGACTTTCGAAGTTGTTCGCCCGAAGAAGAATTCGCCGTGGCGGGAGCGTTTTCTGTTTCCCTAACAGCCGGCGATCCCTCTGCTCCTGCTTCCGGCTCTGGCACAGCGGGGGATGCGGCGGAAGCGGCTTCTGCCATTGGACGTTGGGCGTTGGCCTCTGGCTCCGTAGAGCCTACGGCTCCGAGAGGCGTTGAGCGTTGGACGTTTTCTGCTCGCCTAACAGTCGGCGGTCCCTCTGCTGGTGCCTCTGCGATGCGCTCCGGTTTAGCAGGTTTGGTCGGCTGTTGTGCCACGCTCCGCGAAGGCGCCCGCCCGGCCGCCCAACGCGTGGTTCGTTGGCCATCAACGAAAATAGCGTGGTCCGTTTTTCCTTTCGAATGGACATTGACTGGTCCGTCAAATTTGCCTCGGACCATCCTGCCGAAGTAGCGCGCATAAAGCGTGGACTTTTCCTGTTGCTGGGCGGTGTACCAACTGAGTGTGCCAAACCCAGTGGCGTATCCTTCAATGTCCCGGTCACCGAACCACGCCGCTGCATCACCCGGTTTGGGATCGTTGTTCCAGACAATCGTCTTACCGTCTTTCGCGTGCTGATAGGTCCCCTGACCAAAGGCGACGCCGGCGAACACCGGCAGGAGGACGCCGCAAAGACAAAACAATCGCACGACCACAGCGGACGTTAGCCGCGCCGCGTCGCACTGCAATCAAACACGCGAGAACGAAACCAGACTAAAAGTGAAAAAGGAATCCTGCGCCTCATCGTGCGAACCTCCGGGGATTAAGCGAACAGCAACGCGGGATGCAGGTAGTCATTTTTTTTCCATCAATTCGGCGACGGCCTGCTGAAGCTGTGTGAAATCGATCGGCTTGATCAGGTGCGCAGCAAAACCGGCTTCGCGCGAACGCCGCAAATCTTCATCCATGCCGTAACCGCTCAGCGCGATGCCGCGCAGACGGTAAGTGTTTCGCAGTTCTTCCATCAACTCGAATCCTGTCCCATCCGGCAACCCGAGATCGCTGATCACAACATCGAATTTGGTGTTTTCCGCTGCTTCCCTAGCGCTGGCCATGGTCATGGCCGTGGTGACGTGATGTCCGGCGCGCGTGAGCAGCCCGCGCAGCACGTTGATCGTTGCTTCGTGGTCTTCGACCAGGAGCACGCGCAAAGGCGAGGAGGTGACTTCGATGCGTTGCGTTTTCGAATCGATCTCGGGGACGGGCGAAAGATTTTCCAGTGGCTTCGCCTTTGTCACAGGCAGCTCGACTCGAAACGTCGCCCCTTGTCCCGCACCGGCGCTCTCCACTTGAATCTCTCCGCCATGAAGATCGAGAATCGCCTTGGAAATGGAAAGGCCGAGCCCAAGTCCTCCGAATCGGCGGTCCCTTTGCACTTCCGCCGCCTGCTCGAACGGCAGGAATATGCGGCCAACCGATTCTGGCTGGATGCCCACGCCGGTGTCGACGATTTCCACGACCAGCTTGCCCTGGTTATCGTGCGACCGCACACTTACGCGTCCTGACTCGGGTGTAAACTTCACCGCGTTTTTGAGCAGATTCCAAAAGACCTGTTGAAGACGCCCCGGGTCGCCCATTACATGTGCCTGCCGGGCATCCAGGTTGATCTCGAGGGCCAGCCCTTTCGTGCGCGCTTCGCTCCGCACCATCTCTACTGCCAGCGCTAAAAGGGAGTGCACGTCGCACGGTTCCTTGCGCAGCGCGAGTTTGCCATGCGCGATCCGGGTCAAATCGAGAAGATCATCGATCAGCCGCGCTTCCAGTTCGATGTTGCGCTTCATCATCGCGAGCTGATCGCGGGCATCGAGTGGAAGACGCTCATCATCGCGCAACACCGACGCTGTCATCAGGACGGGCGTGAGCGGCGTTCGCAGCTCGTGTGAAAGCGCGGCCAGGAATTCGTCTTTTGTCCGTGAGGCGCGCTCCGCTTGTTCCTTGGCCTGGCGCACATCGTCGATGTCCGTGTTCGACCCGATCCACATCAAGATCTTGCCCTCGGCGTCGCGCATCGCGTGCGCGCGGCTCACGTACCAGCGATAAGTGCCGTCCGCTCGGCGGAACCGGTGCTCCATGTAAAACGGCTCGCCCGTTTCGATCGAATGTCGCCAGCGCCGGATATTTTCCTGAACGTCATCCGGGTGGATGAATTGCAGCCAGCCCCAGTCGCGAATCTGCTCGAAGCTCAGCCCGGTGAATTCGTTCCATTGCTGGTTGAAATAATCAATCTCGCCTTTCGGCTTTGCCGTGAATATTTTCTGAGGCATCGATTCCGCCAGAAAACGGAAACGCTCGCTCGCTTCACGCATTTGTTCTTCGCGCCGTTTGCGATCAGTGATGTCGTTAAAGACAATCCCAACGCGCCGGCACTCCGCCGGGCCAACGCGGAATGCATAAACCTCATACCAGCGATGCAATGCTTCCGCGCGATTTTCGAAGCGCGCCGACTCGCCAGTTAAGGCGATTTTGCCATAGATTTCGAACCAGTGCTCCTCGTGTTGCGGAGCGAGTTCGCGCATCCGCTTGCCTTTTGCGTCCTTTAGTCCCGTTTGCTTTTCAAAGGCGGGATTGACTTCCAAAAAGCGATAGTCAACCGGCCTTTCGTTCTCGTCGAAAATTACTTCGATCGTGCAAAAGCCTTCTTCCATCGAGCTGAACAAAATTCGATACTGCTCTTCGGACGCGCGCACCGCTTCCTCCGCCCGTTTCCGCTCCGCCTCGACGCGACGTTTTTCCGTCACATCGCGGAAGATCATGACGACCCCGATCACATTACCGGCCGCGTCTTTGATCGGCGCGCCGCTGTCTTCAATGCTCGTTATTTTGCCGTCGCGCGAACGCAGCGCGGTGTGATTGCTCAATTGCACCGCGCCACCGGTGCGCAACACTTCGTGAACGCGGCAAATGTCGCCATCGCCGGTGCCCTCGTTAATCAAATCGAGAATCGCTTCAACCGGCCGCCCGGACGCGTTTTCGAGACTCCAACCGGTCAGCGTTTCCGCCAGCGGATTTAAAAACGTGACGTTGGCCTGCGCGTCCGTCGTAATCACGGCGTCGCCGATGCTGGCGAGGGTGACCCGCAACCACTCGCGATCCAAGGGGGCTCGCGACTCCGGCTGATTCGCGTTGCTCACAGCTTGGTCATCTACCACAAAAAAGCACCAAGTGAAAACGTGCAAGTTGCCTCGACGCTGTGGCACGCTCGAGGCACCTGACGATGGCCATGCCCGGGGCGTTATTTCCTCGCCTTCTCCTTGCTCTTGGCGAGCGCGAGGCGCTCCGTCTTTTTCCGGCGTGCCCTGCGTTTCTTAACGTTGTCTCTGCCTTGGCTGTTTCCCATGGGTCTAACACTCTGCCGCTTACATCAAACATCAAACATCAAAAATTCTCCCGTGCACTCACCCTCCTGTCGCGCCGTAAAAACTCGTAGGCGGATTATTCTGCGCCGGTTCCAGGCGGTTTTGTTGCGCCTCGTTAAAAAAACCCTGCGACTCCGGCGCCTTTCAATTTTAATACGCTAATTCGCCCGCGTCTTATTCTAATCTTGGTCGGAGGCTGTTTCGATTCCGGGAAGGACTTGGGTGTGCTGCAACTGCACGGCCCGCAACGCCTGGGGATCAAGTCCAAGGACGGCGAGAATCGTGGGAGCGATCTGCGTCGTCTGCACGGCGCCCTTTACGGTCTTAGCGTTAAGTTGGGGACTGGACACAACCAAGGCAACGTTCGTGTCATCGACAGAGAACCCACCGTGCTCCGCGTCCTTCGCCGTTGAATTGGAATAAATGACGCCGAGTTCGGGCTGCACAATAATATCGGGCACGCGTGAATCGGTCGCGGGATTAGGGAAGGCCAATTGCAGGTTAGTCCCGGAGTAGATGCTTTCAATGAAGGCGTTCGCTTGTCCCATCTGCAGGGCCTTGGTCGCCGAGTGGGTGTTGCGCTGATCCTGCAACCAGATCAACGCGACGTCGTCCTGCGTAAGCTGAGCGATGGGCGCGACCGGATTAACCAGATTCTTGATCGCGCTTTTTAAATTAAAGCCAGTGAACCCGCTCCTTACCCGGGTCGGATCAATCGGACTTTGACCATGCTTGGCCGTGAGAATGATCAACGTGGATTTGGAAAGCTTGGCCGCTTCGAGCGCCGAGAACATTCTGCGAAGCGAGCCGTCCACATAGTTAAGCGCCTGCGTGAGCAACGGGCTGGGCACCGGCGTCCCGCTGCTGGGGTCAATGCGATATCCGCCATTCACCATGTTGGGATCCGACGGCGCTGCGCCGTCCGGGAGAACGTTGCCGACTAACTTTTGTCCAACGCTCACGGCCTGGAAGTTCATTCCGAAGATGGCCGGGGTACCGACACGTTCCCCCGAGCCGGTATGATCGAATCCTGCGATCTCGTGTAGGATCGCCACTACCTTTATCTCGTCGTTATGCTCCGTCCCGAGCACGCTCGAGGTGTTCACGACGTGCGCAGTGGTAGCGCTTTCCGGAGTATACGAGTTTATCTCCGGCGTGAAGAGGTCATCGACGCCTTTGCCAGAAGGCCCATTGACCAGATCATACGCCGGATGCTTGTCGCACCAGGCAGTGGATAAGCCTCCCGCTTTTGCCGCTTCAAAGATAGTGTTCACTCGCAGAAATGAATGCGGATAAACCGGCTGACCTGTTGCCCGACTACGTGGGAGGCGAGCGGGGTTGATGCCGCCGCCAGCGTCCAGCCGGGTAAGGTCGCGGTCGATCGTTTCGTCATAGGCTACCTCAGTACCGGGCGTGGACCCGCCTAGCGAGTTGCCATCAGCATCGACCAATGGCGGCAAGAGCGTACGATCGTACGAATCATCGTAATACACACCGGTGACCGCGGGTGTTCCGCCTGTTACCAATGCCAGCAAACCGGGAAAGGAGTCCGACGGCTTCGAGCATGACGCCTGGGTGTAGGTTACGCCATGCTTGGTCAGCTGAGCGAATGCTGAATCCGGATGCGCTTTGACGTAATTTGCTAAGTCGGGTGCATGAAGGCCATCGACGCTTAAGAGGAGAACATGTTTAATCTCATTCCCGCCCTGATCGTGGTTATCACCCGGATCGGCGGCACGGCCGGCAGTCAGACTGACTGCGAGCCAGGAAAGGGCGGCAGCGAAGGCAAGGGATCGAATATTATGCAGGTTGATAGTCATAGCGCTCATCCTGCCGGCTGATCGTCACGGTTTCGTGGCGGTCACGTAACTTTTAGGAAACTTATCGCTTGGGCTAAACCACATTTCCGTGCGCCAGTCCGAATGAACCGGGATCGGTCGGCAATAGCTAAGGCCTGCGCATGCACGAAGTGTGCGGCTCAGATCCTGGAAGATTACCGATTTTAACGATTCAACGCTTTAACGAGTCACGGCGCCGTATGGCAAAACGCTTCCTTATTCACAACATACGGCATCTTGGCCGGGTCGCCGCCGTAGTTTCCTTCTAAGACATCGATCAATCCCTGCACAGTGCGCCCAGCCATGCCTTTGTCGGGATCGACTGAGAGCCTCGTGATCTGCGCGCCACTGGCGAAATGATGGAACAGCCGCGTGCGGTCGGCGATTTCGGGATCGAGGAGCGGCGAATCTGGCGGCAGAGGCTCTTTCTCGAAGACGTCGAGCGCCGCCCCGGCGATGACTTTGTCTTTCAGCGCTTGGGCGAGGGCCTTCTCGTCCACGACAGGACCGCGCGAGCTATTCACCAGGTACGCTGTCGGCTTCATCAGTTTGAGCGTCTTCTCGTTGATTAGGTGGTAGGTCGGCTTGTCAGTTTCGCCTTCGCGTAACAGCGGCACGTGGATGCTCACATAGTCGGCGCCGCTGAGCGCCGCCTCAAACTCTACGTACTTAATATAAGTCTTTTCCTCTTGGATCCCCTTGGCGTGGCGCAGGTCCATCAGCCCCTGGATGGAAGCGATGTACTTGTCATTGTGATACGCCGGGTCGTAGCACAACATGTTCATGTCGAACCCCGAACACTTCTTGATCATCGCCAAGCCGATGCGTCCGGTGCCGATGATGGCGATGGTCTTGCCTGTGACCTCGTCGCCAAGGAAGGGCAGGAACGGGTGCCACGACGGCCACTTCTGGTCCCGCACCAGGCGCTCACTCGCATACATCTTGCGCGCCAGCATGCCGAGCATGAGAAAAGCGAACTCGGCAGTCGCTTCGGTGAGCACGTCGGCAGTATTCGTAAATGGGACCTTGTACTTGTTCGCGTCGGCGCGGTTGATGTTGTCGAACCCGACCGCGATCTGCGCCACGACCTTGAGCGAGCCCTTCCCGGCTTCGAAAATCTCGGCGTCGATGGGATCCCGGAGTGTGGTGATCAACCCGTCGATGCCGCTCTTCACTTTTTCGATAATCAACTTTTTCGGCGGCGCCTCGGGGCCGTGGAAAACCTCGAGCTCGTAACCGCGCTCGCGCAGACGGTTCTCAGCCGGTTCGCCGATGCGGCAGGTGGCAAAGACGCGGAAGCGTTTCTTGTCGGTCATGGCGGCAAAATCGTTATCCGATGTTCCGCAATCCGCAATCCGCATTCCGAAATTGTTTACAGGTTCTTCTTCGCCCAGGCGCCGACGCGATCGAGTGCCTTCTCGATGTTCTCAATCGAGTTGGCCACACTGAAACGCAAATAGCCCTCACCGAAACCGCCGAACGCAGTCCCGGACAACGCGGCCACGCCAGCGTCATCGAGCAGTGCGTCGGCCAATTTCTTCGATCGCCACCCGGTCTCCTTGATGTTGGGGAAAACGTAGAACGCGCCCTTGGGCAAGCGGCAGGAGAAACCTTTGATCTTGTTCAGGCCGGCGACCATCACGTCGCGACGTTGTTTGAACTCAGCGCACATCGCCTCGACCGACTTTTGCGGCCCGCGCAGGGCCTCGATGCCGGCGACTTGCGTGAAGGTGGCAGTACAGGAGGCGGAGTTGGTCATCAAGCGGGCGACGTGCGTCGCCAGATCAGTGCGCATTACGCCGTAGCCCATACGCCAGCCGGTCATGGCGTAGGTCTTGGAGAAACCGTCGAGCAAAATGCAGCGCTCCTTCATCCCGTCCACCGACATGATGGAGTGATGTTCCCCCTCGAAGATGAGACGGCTGTAGATCTCGTCGCTCAACACCATGATGTTGCGATCGCCGATCAATTGGGCGATGCCGTCAATGTCGTTCTTCGTTAGCACGCCGCCGGTCGGGTTCTGCGGCGAATTCAGGATGATTAGCTTCGTGCGGTCGTTGATCAGTCCGCCGAGTTCGCCGACGTCGAGCCGGAAATCCATCTCCTCGCGCAACTGGATTGGCACGGCTTTCGCGCCGACGTAGTTGATCATCGACTCGTAGATGGGAAATCCGGGATTTGGGTAGATGACCTCATCCCCTTCTTCAACCAGCGCAAGGATGGTGAAAAAGATGATGGGCTTACCGCCGGGGACAACGACAACTTCGTCGGGTGTTGCGTTTACCCGACGCGTCTCACTTACGTACTGAGCAATGATTTCGCGCAGCTCCGGCAAGCCGGCCGAAGGCCCGTAGTGGGTGAAACCCTTGTGCAGCGCGTCGGTAGCCGCCTCGATGATATTTCCCGGGGTATCGAAATCGGGCTCGCCAATCTCAAGATGGACGATATCGTGACCCTTTGCCTCCAGCGCTCGCGCCTTGGCTAGCACTTCGAAGGCGGTCTCGGTGCCGAGACGCGCCATGCGCTTGGTGAGGCGGAGTTCTGAGGCCTTAATCATGACGGCGAGACTAGCAACAAGTCATGGATCAGCCGTGGACCTTTGACATCTGACATCTGCCCCTCCTCCATTGGGCGCCACCTTAGGCGGTCGGCGCAAATCTCTCTAGATCAATTTTCTGTGTGGCGCAGCCTCCGAAGCCGACCGCGCAAGCGGCCGCGCGCCTCACATGCCTGACTGCTTTAAGCAGTCGGACGTCAATAGAGCAAAATATCGACTATCTTCCCGCGCCTAGAGAGTGAAAACGCCACGAGGCTTCGGCAGTGGCGAACCAGAAATAAATCGACGCCGATGCACCCGGGGCGAGTGGCGCCACGACTGCCGCGGTTTTTTCGCCCTGCTCACAAACGGTTTGTCTGATGCTCCTTTGATCACCAGTTGCTGCAGAGCCGGGAACAGACGATGGCCACCGTTAGCTCGAAAGAGGCGATACGAATCCTTTCTACGACTCAAAACGAGCCCGGCAGCTTCTAAAATCGACAGCTCCCGCTGCACCGTTCGTAGTGCCAAGGTTGTAGCCCGTGCCGCTTCACGCCCGTAAGTTTCAAGCTTAGGACTAAAAAAGAGCATTCGTAAAATCTCGGCTCGCACGTGAGGAAACAATAAATGCAACAGATTAGGCTCGACCGGTAGCTTCTTCATACAATCGGCAATGATGCTGTGATTGCTTTAAGCAGTCACCCTGAATCTTTCCGACGCGCGATTTTTGGGTGCACCATCACCTCTGTCTGGTTTACGTCGGTATCATCCGCCAAAGCGCTGAAGAGACTGACTGCTTAAAGCAGTCGCGCTCGCAGAGGTGCATCATCACCTCTGTCTGGTTTACGTCGGTATCATCCGCCAAAGCGCTGAGGAGACTGACTGCTTAAAGCAGTCGCCATGGCAGAGGCATGGATGCGTCAATAAAATGCCGATACAACGCTCCCTGGCGCGCCGTCTCGTCGCGCCCGTAGCGTGAGCGGAGGCGGGGAAGCTAGACTGCTGCCAAACGACGGAGGCGACGTGCGCGAAGCGATATGTCAAAAACCTGCTCGCGAAAGCTTTCGGAGTATATAGATGTGCCCCCATTTCTATCCCCGACACGTCGCGCTTATTGTCTCGCTAAAACATTGACAGTAAACCGGCTTGTTCCCTACAACCGTGTCTTTCGCCGAAGCTAACCTAAACAGGAGATACCCATGCAAACACGCTCTCTCGCATTATTCGTATCCTTCGGCCTCGCCGGCGCCACGGCCCTCGCGGCCGATGATTCCTTTGTCGGCAAATGGAAATTGAATCCCGACAAGAGTCAGTTCACTGGCTTGATTTATAAAATCGAAGACGTCGGCGGCAACAAATACCGTTTCGCTTTCGGAGACGACGCCGAGACCGTTCCGCTCGACGGGAAAGGTCATCCCACTAAGTATGGCAACACCTGGGCGATCACCCAGACCGGGCCTAACAAATGGAAATGGACGCGAAAACACGACGGCAAAGTCATCTCCATTTCCAACTGGACTGTTTCCGAGGACGGACAAATCTTCAGCTCCAGCCGCGAGAGCATGCGACCCGACGGATCGACCTCTCATGAGGAATTGAAGTTTAAACGGACCGGAGGCACATCCGGACTCGCTGGAATTTGGGAAAGCACAGAGTTTAAAATGACCCCGCCGACGATGCTCGAGATCGAGAAGTGGCAGGGGGACGGTTACTCGTTCCTGAATCCGGCTTACAAGGAGCGCGCGGAGTTCAAGCTCGACGGCAAAGATTACCCCGATAAAGGACCGCTTGTCGCTAAAGACACGACCGTGTCAGGCCAGCGCGACGATGATCACAAGCTTGAGCTCACCTACAAGCTCAAAGGTAAGACGACACAAACCGAGCACTACGAGCTTTCGACCGACGGCAAAACGCTGACCGCCACCATAACGTTTCCCGGTGAGAGCAAGTCGGAGGTAGACGTTTACGATCGTCAATAGAGCGGTTCGTTCGAGACTTGTCGACTTCACATCGGCGGCGATTTCGGCCCATTGGGCGAGTCCGAAAGCGCTCGCAAAGACCACCGACGTCGCGGCAAAGACAACCGACATGGCCGCACTTCTCCTAACCGAGAAAGCACGGCGGCCCCCAGTTGCGGTACAAATATAGCTTGGCTGGATAGGAGCGGATCGGGTTTATCAAGGTATAACGTGAAAAAGATAATTACAGGCATCGTCGTGGCATGGTGTGGCTTTTGCAGCACGATCTATGGGGGGTCGCAAATCTATTCAGAGGCAGCGCCATCACCGGCTTCTTTTACCTGGACCGGCTTTCATCTGGGAGCGTTCGGAAGTTACACGCGCGATCACGTTGAACCGGATCTCACTTTGGGTGGAGCGTTCAATCAAATCGCGCCTATCAAGAGCGGGCTCGAATCGCGCGGGTCAGAAGATTTTGACTCCAACGGTGGTGGACTCGGTGGGTTAATCGGCTTCGACTACCAACTGGGAAGATGGGTCATCGGTTTGGAGGGTGCGGGCGAGTACCTTTGGTCGCGAGGATCGAGTGATACGGGCGCGTTCGTCCTTGGAACAGGCGTCCCGCCATTGGAGGTCCGCACATCGTTTAAAACGCATTACCTTTTTACCGTAGCTCCGCGGATTGGCTATGCATGGGGGCGATTTCTACCTTATGTCACGGGCGGGCTTGCTGTGGGCGACCTAGACTTTTCGCAAAGCGTGAAAGATTTGGTCGCCCCAGCGGCGCATCTGGGAGGCAGCACGAGCGAAACCAATGTCGGCTGGATGGTGGGTGGCGGAGTGCAATACGCGCTGACTGATCATTGGAGCGCGAGGGCTCAATATCAATATGTCGATCTGGGGAGCGTCGGTTTCGACAGTCAGGTCAGCAATGCTCCGCAATTTCGTGCTCATCACAGTGGTGCCTTAACGGAACACAACGCCAGCTTCGCGCTCATCTACAAGTTTTAGCAGGTCTCCTCTTAGCTGACGTCTGATCCGCCAAAGGACGGATTCGCCTGTCCGAGCTGTAGCGCTCTCCGAGCCGGAAGCGTGGCGAGGCGAACATCTGCTTGCCGCGCCGTAGTCCCGCGACTGCGGGACGAAGGCGGGACCTCTGACCTCTGACTTCTGACTTCTGACGGCGCTTTGCGCGCCTCCGGAACATGCCTAAGTTTTCAGCTAAGCTTTAGCAAAGGAGAACATCATGGCCGGATATGTCAGTCTTTTTCAGTTCACCGACCAAGGCGTGCGCAACATCAAGGACACGGTCAAACGCGCCGCGGCCGCCACGGTCGAAGCCGAGAAAATGGGCATCAAGATCACCGAAGTTTTGTGGACGATGGGCGCGTACGACCTAGTTGTGCTGCTCGATGCGCCCGACGACGAGACGGTAAGCGCTTTTTCGCTCAAGATCGGGTCGCTAGGGAACTCCAAGACTCACACCATGCGCGCCTTTCGCAGGGAAGAGATGAAAAAGCTTCTGGCCAAGATCAAATAGCCGAACACGCGCCGTCGTCCCGAAGGGACAACGTCAAAGGGTTTAGATTTCACATTTTCGCGCCCATTGACGATGTAACGATGCAACGCTTTAACGCTTCACCGATGAAAATATCCCTTCAACTTCCGGCTCTGGTCCGATATTCTGACTAACCGGCAGGTCGCTTGTTTCCAAGAGAAAACTTTCGTTCGCATCCAAACAACCAATAGAAGAATAAAAATTATGGGATTACTTGATTCGATACTCGGTGCCGTGAACAAGCAAGGTGAAGCGCCTGGTGGAGCAAGTCCGCTCGTCGGAATTCTGGGCGGCCTTCTCGAGCAGAGTGGTGGGCTGCAAGGATTGATGGGCAAATTCGCGCAGGGGGGCCAGGGAAGCACATTCTCCTCCTGGGTTGGCTTGGGAGAAAACCAGCCGATTTCCGGAGACCAAATTCAAAAAGTGCTTGGTTCGGAGCAAGTCAATGCGCTGGCCGCGAAAATGGGCGTGGATCCGGCCCAAGCCTCGCACTTTTTGGCGGAGTACCTGCCCAAGGTGGTGGACAAACTAACGCCGTCCGGCCAGGTGGACCCCAATGCGGACCACCAGCAGGGCTTAGCCGACTTGCTTCCAGCGCTCTTGCAAAGCCTTGGCGGCAAACCTGCCGGCCAGGCGTAGGAATTACACGACTGCGCTCGATTGTTATTCGTTAGGCAATCGCGGGCCACTGCCGGACTTCTGACTTCTGACGTCTGATCTTCGCCACGCTTCCGGCTCGGAGAGCGCTACAGCTCGGAGAGGCGAATCCGTCCATTGGCGGATCTGACCTCTGACCTCTGACTTCCCAAAATGCGACCCCATTTTCTTTTCCGAGTGAGATATTGCGCGATTTGAACTCGGAGTCCCGTCGCATGTAGTCTCGGTTGTATAATCCCTTCGGGGCTGCTTGTGGCGAGCGTAAATTGCAAAAAGGCGCTCTTCACTTCGGAAGCGTTTCCAAGGAACGAGGCTTGCTATTTCGGCTCAACATGAACGCTTTCCATTGCGGATCGCTCGGGCTGATTATCACCGGTACGGTGCTAGCGATGTCGCCCGCGACGGTGAGCGCCCGTTTGGGGGAGACGGCAGTTCAGTGTGCCAATCGTTACGGTCCACCGAAAGACAGCTCATCTTCCAACATTTTGGACAAGAACTCACCTCTTCTGGAAGGGGCGATTCATCACACATACGAATATCAAGGCTGGAAAATCCGCGCCGCCTTCCTTCAGCTCGATGGACCGGCCGTCCGGATCGATTACTCGAAACTCGGAGGTGATGTGGTGATCAAAGATTACGAGCTACAAGCCATCATGACGGGAAACATGTCCGGGACAAATTGGAAACAAGTCCCCTATAGCAACCCGGACTCGCCTAACAAATGGGCGGCGAAGGTCGTCGAATCGTATTTTGCCGGTGCAACAGGAGAAAAGATGTGGCGACGCAGCGATGGAGCGATTCTCTGGCTTCGGAGCAATTCGATCGTAAGACTGGAGCTGCCCGCAGCACGCGAATACGAAACCAAACTAAAGGCGGATAAGGAACAGAACGCCCGCGCGTCCGTTCCGCAGTTTTAGTTCATGCTTTAAACTTGGCTGGTTTAACCAGTCGCGCCGCAGCAATTCGTAGGCGGATCGCTCGCTGAACTTCGAGCAAAAAGGCAACGTGAGTTCTTAGCTTGTGGCGTGCGCCGCACCGGGGCAAGGTTTGCTCCGTAAATCATGAACGCTGACAGCAAAGATTTTCTCAAGCGACTTGTCGAAACGCCGAGCCCGTCCGGTTACGAGCACGATGTGCAGAAGCTCGTGCGCGAGCGGATTCGGCCGTGGTGCGACAGCGTCCACACCGATGTCATGGGCAACGTCTTTGGCATTCGCAATCCCAAAGGCAAACCGCGCATCATGCTCGCCGGCCACTGCGACCAGATCGGGTTTATTGTGCAATACATCACGGACGAAGGGTTCCTGCACCTCGAGCCCATTGGCGGCGTCGACCCCGTCGTGGCAACATCGCAGCGCGTGTCAATCATGACGCGCCGCGGTCCTGTCTCCGGTGTCATTGGCCGCAAAGCGATCCACCTCATGGACGAGGAGGACAAAAAGAAAGTCCCGAAGATTCACGACCTTTACGTCGACATCGGCGCCACAAGCAAAGAGGACGCGCTCAAAGTTGTTTCGATAGGTGACGCTGGGATTTTCCTGCAGCCTTACCTCGAGCTTGCAAACCAGCGCGCCGTTTCCATGGCGTTCGACAACAAAATGGGCACCTGGATTGTGACCGAAACGCTCCGACTGCTTCACCTTCGCCGCTTCGACGCATGCGTTATCGGTGTCTCGACCGTCCAGGAAGAAATCGGGTTGCGCGGTGCGACTGCCAGCGCGTTCTCAAGCGAAGCAAACGTCGGCATCGCCCTCGATGTCGCGCACGGCACCGACACGCCTGGTATCGAGAAAAAGCGGGCCGGTGACTTCCAAATTGGCAAAGGGCCCATGATCTTTCGCGGTGCGAACATAAACCCGCGCGTGTTCGATTTGCTCGTCTCCGCGGCCAAAGCGAAAAAGATTCCGTATCAGGTTGCCTCGGCCGCGCGCGGCACCGGTACTGATGCCAATCCGATGCAGCTCTCCCGCGGTGGGATGGCTACTGGTCTGCTCTCCGTTCCGCTGCGTTACATGCACACTCCTAACGAACTGCTGTCGCTGGAAGATCTCGAAAATACCGCGCGCCTACTCGCCGCCTTTTGCACAAATCTAAAGAAAGAGCAGGATTTTACTCCCTAAGAGCGAGCGCGAGTCAGCACCGCGATTCTTTTTCCGACGTCTGACTTCTGACGTCTGATCTCTGACATCTGGCTTCTGACCTCTGACCTCTGACCTGTGGGGTCTGGTTCAGATCTGACCCATCTTCTCTATCCGGGCGCCTTAGGAATTACGTACTAGAAGGCAAGGCGCGACGCCTTCCGGCACGACAATTTGGTTTTGCGTTGTGATGCATGCGCTTGCGCAGTGCCGCGCATTTGTTTTCCAGCTCGGTGATTTGAAGAGCTAAGAAAGCGGCGCCCATGTCTGAGACCGCAAAAATCCGATGCAAGTCTGCAAGCCATGCTTCCAAGAAGGCAACCTTGCTCCTGGGGATGATCATATCGAGGTTTTTCGGAACGGTTCTCACAATTGAGAGTTTAACCACACCTGAATATTAGCGTAAGCCATGCCGTGCGCCGATTGGTAGATCATGGGTCTTTGAGCTATTTATTGTTAATATAAGTGCGGATAACGGTTCAAGATCCAAGCTCACGGACATAGAACTCGGGAGTTGGATCAAAGAACAACGAACGCAAGAGCACTGCGCGGTTCTGCCTGTGCTTCGACCGGTTTAACGATTTAACGATGTAACGATGTAACGGTTCAACGAACCTACAGGGGTCGCGGCGCGGGCGGGCGAAACCGAGGCGGTCGCCGGCGTTGCTGCTGCCGTCGGGGTGTAGTGGCGTCCGTGCCTGCTGCAGTATCACGAACCTGCATTATCTCGAACGTCCTAAATAACGGCGCGAGATCGATCACCTCGTTCGCGGCCGATCTTAATATATTACCAAGATTCGCCGCGACTGACGCGACTTCCACGCGGATCCCGTGACGCCGCAATTTGATGGCGAGATAAGCGAAATCGGCGTCGCCGGTTACGAGAATCACAACATCGGGCCGCATCTCGATCGAAAGCTCCAGCGCATCGATCGCCATCATCACATCCACGTTCGCCTTGTAATGACCTTCCTCGGCTGGCGCTCCATCTTTGGTTACGACCATGAACCCATTGGAACGCAGCCAATGCATGAATTTGTTCTTTTTGTCCCGCTCTTCCTGCCACGTCGGGATCGCAGGCGGCAATCCCGCGTAAACCACCATCTCGATCAGATCTCGTCCCGTGTTCGGCCCGGCCAGAAACTCACGCAGCTTCAACCAATCGAGCCCGCGCCCCGCCGTGCGCACCGAACTCCCCACATTCGACTCATCCACCAAGACCAACACGCGAGAGCGTTGAGTGCCTTCGATATTTTTCCGTCTCATTGTGAATCCGCTGCGTTCAAACTCCTCAACCGCTCAACCTTTAGCCGCCTCAACTCCCCTTCATTCCTCCACCAGGACAAGCACTCGGGACCGCGCCACACTTTGGGAATCTTTCTTCCGCATCTAAACCTGAATGAACTACGTCCGCACAAATCTAGCGAGCACTACTTCTTCAAATCCGAAGCAATCTCGGTGAATGGAGCGGGCTGGGAAGCCCGCGACATAGGTGGGCAGACCCGAGAGGGTGAGGGGAGCGGGAAGCGAACGAATCAATTGGGCGAGGCCCACTTTCAGATGTTCGATCTTTTTCTGACGTCTGACTTCTGACCGCTGACCTCTGATCCGCCAAAGGACGGATTCGCCTCTCCGAGCTGTAGCGCTCTCCGAGCCGGAAGCGTGGCGAACATCTGCCTGCCGCGTCGTAGCCCCCGGCGAGCCGTAGCCTTGTGCGAAGGCTGCTCGGCGAAGGCGGGACCTCTGACTTCTGAGATGCGACCCCATTTTCTCCCCCTTGGTGCTGGTCAACTCGAGCTGGAGCGGCAGGTGCCTCCGTATGGCTCCGACGAGTCGTTGATACGATGATCGAGACCCTTCTCCAGTATCCTCGCAATTTCAATTTCCACTTCGCGCACGGCCGCGCGTCCGTTCGCCGCGAGTAAATCTAGATCCTCAGTCGCTTGCGCGCCCGAAGTAGTTCGAAGGGGACCAGTTTTAGTCGCGGTCTTCATGCCAAAGCTTAAGGCACAGACCGCGTAGCGCAGCTTCAGTTATCCTGAATTACAGGTAAGAAAGGTCCTACGGGATCAGCCGATTCCTCAAGGCATATTCGCCCAGCTGCGCATCAGTGCGAATATGAAGCTTACTGAAAATGTGGGTATGATGGGTGCTTACCGTTTTGACGCTGAGGGAAAGGTCTCCGGCAATTTCTTTCGCAGTGCTTCCGCCTGCGATACGCATGAAAACGTCCAACTCACGAACTGAAAGCGACGCGTGCGGTTTTTCTTCTGAGGGTGTCGTCATCGACCTCGCTGACCGTGCTAAGGATGGCCCGCTCACGTATCTACCTCCTTTGAGAAGGCATTCGACCGCGCGAACTAGTTCGTCCGTCGAAGTGGATTTCATGATGTAACCAGCCGCGCGCGCTTTGAGCACGCGAGGGACGAAATTTTCTTCCGCTAGCGGACTGACAATGAGTATAGGACACTTCGCGCAGAAGCGGTCAAATTCCGCTACCAGTTCTCTCCGCTCTGGCACGCTTACCCCAAGTAGTAGAAGGTCAAGCTCCTCCGTTGCGCAAATATCCAGACCTTTACGCACATCTGAAACAACTTGAACGTGCGCATTAAAATTGCTTGAGATGACTCCCGCCAAACCAAGGCCAAAAATCGGCAAGTCTTCTATGATGAGAAAGCGGAGAGCTTTGTCGTTCGCTTCTTCATCTCTCGCCACTGCAAGGTGTCGAGCCAGAGCCGCATCGGAACTTCGATCCAGTGCCGGCAAACTTTGGAATTTCAATGGGGACATAACGTCTTGCACTTTTCCGAACGGACCGTGGTTCAGAACCCAGACGGCAACTGGGCAAGAGGCTGATCTTACCAACAGACGCCTAACGCAGTTGACCGCCACTTTAGCGGAAAGTAAAGTTTTTATCGCGGCCTGTTAGTTAAAGTGACTCCGGTTAATCGAGAACTTCATCATCACCGCGATACCAGTTATACTGGGGAGAATTCTTAGAAGTTCTAGCGACCTAATCGCCGGCATGTAGACACCGAAGTTCCAAACTCCCCGTACGCATCGATCGTAAGCCGCTTACGATGCCTCGAACCCCCGTGCCGTGGCTCTGAGTGAGGGGGCGCAAGTCGGTTCCAAATAGTTTCGTTGTGCCCTGTTAGAAAAGCATTCGCAGTGAAACCGATTCCGGTAACTTCTACTTTCTAAGTTCTACTTTCTACTTTGGAATCGGTACGCAGGACGCGCCGAGATTGCTCTCGGCGCGAAGCTTTGATCGGATTGCAAGTCCGCGATTAGGTCTGCGTCTTATCTTTCTCGCCGTGCTTGCATTCGGCTTTGAACTTCGAGTACTGCTCCTTCGTCAAGATTCCTTTGGCCTCTTTCATGTAATTGGCCTCGCTCTCTTCGGAGCAACCGGCTTTCTGGTGCTCAGCCGCGACAGCTTCCATCTTCGTCTGCTGGTCAGGTGTCAGGTTGAGACTGGCCAATGAAACCTGACACGCCGCCTTCGCTTCGTTTCCAACCTTCTTCGTGCAGTTACCGTGCTCGCCCGCGAACATTGTGCCTGCTGCAAAGAGTCCTGCTACTGCTAACGCAATGAGTTTGGTCATAGTGCAACCTAGACAGTCCCGCTGGGGTTGTCGTTCAAAATCCGACACGCACCTTCGATCAAACTTCTTTTCCGCCATCGAAACTTTTTTTGCGTTACATTCTTTTTCTGCGGCGGACTCTAGTTCTGCTTCTTGTCAGCAGCGGCTTCTTTGGCTTGGTCGCGTGGTGATTCAGTCTGGGTCGAAATGATTTTCCCTGTTTTGGCGTCCACTAGAATTTCGGTGATGTCCTTGGTGTTTGGCTTCGCAATATCGAACGACCACACGAGATGACCCTTCTCTTTCTCGATCTCGGCGCTTTTCACAACCCCGTGAGAAACTTTCGCGAGCGCGATCTGTTCGGCCTCCGCCTTTGTGATCTTGGCCTGTTTCATTAACTCGGTCTCACTTGGTTGCGCGGCGAAAGTGACGGCAACGAACCCAAGAACCATCCCGAGCATAAGACTGAACATTCGTCTTCTTTTCATATGACCTTCGACCCTGTTAGCACTCGAAGTGTTCAAGTGGGCGCGATCTGGGTGTTTAAAACGAACCTTAGGTGCTAACAAGCTGGACAACTCGAGAATGGCTTGAAGGTCTTCGATCTTGGCTGACCTCTGACCTCTGACCTCTGATTCAGTCGCTGCTTCGGCCGATTTAACGATGTAACCTATTTAACCGATTCACGTCGCCGAAGGCTGGTCCTCTGCCTGCCGGGCCGTAGCGTCGGCGAAGGCGGGACCTCTAATTTCCGACCCATCAAATGTTTGTGACTTATTTTTCCCGGAACCGGCACTAAATAATCCCAACTTCGGGAAAACAGACGCGTCCAGAAACATGTCCGCGTCCGCCTAAGCTACTTGCCCACCGGCGGTTACGTCTGAACGCTCGTCGAGGCACGCGATATGCAACTCACATCGGCACACGAATAGACCCACTAACACTCAACAGGAAGGTATTACGATGAAGAAAACAATTGTCACCCTAGCTTGCTGCGTACTCATTGCGCCGCTCGCATTTGCCCAGACGCGTTCGAGTCATAAAAGACAAACAGGAACGACAGAAGAACCAATAACAGTAACGGGAACGATCATCAAAACGACGACTGAGGAAGGCGCGGCCGCCTATTATCAGCCGGTCAAAACCCTGGTGGTTCGCGAGGACCGCTCGAATAATCCGGGCAAGTACGTTCTCGACGGGCCCGGTCACGTCGTAAACAGTCGGGGCGAATTGGTCTTAACCACGATCAAACCCGGCACTCGGGTGCGTGTTTATTACGTAACCACAGGCGATTCGCGGGTGGTTGATCACGTAGTTGTAGACTGAGTCTGAGGGCCTGGGATATTACCTAAAAGCCGCACGGTTCCCTGAACCCTGCGGCTTTTTTGGTCGGGACCATCGCACTGCGCTATCGAAACGTTTCTTCGAAGCTCTTCGATGATTTCTGACTTCGCCTCGCCACGCTTCCGGCTCGGAGTGCGCAGCTCGGAGAGGTCAGTCCGTCCAACGGCGGACACGGCGAATCCGTCCATTGGCGGATTTGACAGCAGTTTACCCGCCGCGGCGGGATGTCTGACCTCTGACCTTATCAACCAACGCCGACGCGGCATCAGCGTCGCCCGCCGCCCGAATGATCCTCAGACGAGTTGTAAACCTCGATTGCGTAGTAGGCGATGAACCCATCGGACCGGGTTTCGGTGCTCTGGGGCCGGCCAAAGAATGCTTGCACATCGCGCGCGGTGCTCCGTCCGCGAATCAAAGAACTAATACGCCGAGTGTAAAAGTCGTTCGGTGTTGCCTGGACGATGTAAGCCGGTGGGGCGGATAAGACGCCAGCCCGGTCAAAGCGGAAGGCCAGGGCGTCAGCTCCACGTCCATGACGCAACGGGTCGGCGGTATCGATCGTAGGAGCGGCTTCGATGCCGAGTTGATGACTCAAGGATGAGCCAGGTCGGACGATGTAATAGCCGGTGCGCGGCCCCAGGGTGGCATAATGTGAATCATCTCGGAATGAATTCCCGCCCGCGCAGCCAGTAACGCTCAGCAAAGCAAGAGCACCAGCGAACCAGCGAAGTAACACAATTACCATGGTTGATTGCGCGATACGGAGAGACTTTAAGCGCCCTTCAAAATCAAATGTCCTGAACCATCTCCCATCGCGGTAAAGCTGTAGGTCCGGCCTTTGTGCACATCCAGAATCATTTGCCACGGGGTCGACCATTTCGGACTGGGAGTTGGCAGCACCGACAAAACATGCCGCCCCGATGGGAGGAAACCCTCGTAGCCGTGGCCATATCCGATAGGCGAAACTGCGACGCCATCGACAGACAAGTCGACAATTACATTATAACCCAGATTCGGGATTCGCCGTACGATTAAACGAGCATCATCCCTAACAGGTTGCACGGAGGCCGACCCTGCGACCCCGACGTGACGTGACTGCGCGTCCGAGCTCATCGCCTGACTGGTGCCATATCTACCAAGAAACAAAAGGCACGTCGTAATCAGAATGAGAGTGTCACGTCTGGTGTAGCTGTGCATCTTCATAATAATTTTGTTATTCCGGTCCATGAATTTTCGTTCTCGCCCAACGATTCACGACGGCACCTTCTGCGGCCATTGCGCGTTCGTAAGATTTTTCCGTCGCACTTAGGAAAGAATTGCGAGTCCTTCTTTTGGATCGAATTCATCAAACGCTGAAACACTCAATCGATCAAAACGCCGCCGGGATGGCGAACACTCCGGTCCGCGCATTGACCTGAGGCGGCGCGAGCGATAAGACGAGCCCGTGAAGAAAAACCAGGCAACGCACCGCACAAACTACGGCCCGTGGCTTGTCGGTCTGGGCGCGGCCTTGTGGGGGACCGAGAGCGCGTGGCGCATTCCGCTCAACGAACTTTTCGATGCGCAGGTAATCGTGTTTTGGGAACACGTCCTCATTCTCCTAATGCTGTTGCCGCTCTTGCTTTCAAAGCTCGCGGATTTGCCCAGGATCGACGCGCGCACCTGGGGTTATCTCATCTTCTCTGCCTTCGCAGGCTCGGCCGTCGGCACCGTTTTTTTTACCTTGGCGCTGAAGTATGGGAACCCCACCGTCGTCAATGTGATCCTGAACATTCAACCGGTCATCTCCACGCTCGGTGCCTTCTTCCTGTTTGGCGATCGCCTGACCCGGCGCTTCTTCCTTTACGCAAGCATCGCCATTCTGGCCGGAATCTTTTTGTCAGTCGAGCATCCCACGCTCATCGGAGAATCTTTCGAGAAAGCGGGATTGAACCTGGGAACGGGTTACGCGCTGGTGTGCGCGCTCTTCTGGGGACTTTCCACCGTGGCCGGTCGCGGCACGATGATGGGAATGCCATTGCGGCTCGCTGCAAGTCTGCGCGTAACGGTGGGACTGATATGCATGACGCTCATTCTTCTCATCTACGGAAAATTACATCCCGCTTCCCTCTGGCCACTAGCCGCTCAGGCGCACATGACCACAGCCATTTTCTCGCTTCTTCTTCTCGCCTCGATCTCCGGCGGCATCCCACTTCTCATTTACTTTGAAGGATTGCGGCTGACCCGCGCGTCCACCGCCGGTTACTTCGAGATGATGCAAACGCTCGCCGCCGTTTGCATCACCTGGGGATTCTTCCATGCTACTTTACATTTGCATCAGGTCATTGCCGGAATCGTGCTGATGGCTGCGGTAGCGATGGTGCAAAGAGCGCAGGCCGCAGTGGAACCCGTGGAGCCGAGTCTGATCGGGCCCGTTCGTTAGGCTACGTACTAAACGATTTATTTATCGCGCCGTAGCCTCGTGCGTAGGCGGAACGATTCAACGCACAGCGAAGCTGCAACGTGAAGATCTGACCCTCAATTCTTTTGCGAGCACACCTGCTTTTAGTGAAAAGCAGACAGCCCTTGATTCGAAAACATTCAGCCAGAACGTTCGGCGAAAGCAATATTGGCTGGGTTGATATCGAGCAAATGAATGCCGTATACACGCAAGGCTGCGAGAACCTGAGTAACCTCCGGCCATCTTTCGCCGAAGATCTCCTCCTTATCCTTTTCCCACTGCTGAAGAACGTCGTCGCTGAAATCAGGAGCTTGATCCAGCAACGCGTCCGCAAAATCAAGAAGGAACGGTTGGGGAACAATCGTCATCTCTATCGCGTGCCATTCCTCATCAATCCTGAGTAACTGAGGCACATTGAAGCCGAGAATACGCACAACGTGTTCTTCCCGCAGCCGTTGATAGGCGCGGCACTCCCGCTCAAACGGGACGTCCTCGCGGTGAAACTTTACGGCTAAAAAGCCTGGTTTTGCATTGTCTACAGCGGCGAAGACGATACCATGGACGCCAAACCCCAATCGCTCGCTCAGTGTGATGCGGCGCGTGAGCGCATATCGCCGAGCGAGGTTATCCCAGCTCTTCATCCATGACAACCAATCACACCGGACATTCAGCAGACGTGAAAATGCATGTCGTACGTAATGGCTCCAAGTTTCGGGTCGCGCAGCTTGGCCCGGACTTTCTCATCTTGGAGAACGCCGATGACTTCGACGGTCCGGCGGAAGTCATTCTCTGCGTGGACGGGGTGACGCATAGCCGCCATGTGCAATTGCAGTGTGGAGCAACTCCCGACGAAAAAACAATCCTCTTTCCGGTAAAAAAAATAGGTTTGGATCGCTGATCGCGAAATGTAAAAGCAAGCTGCGCTGGAGGTGAAGCCTTCGACAATGGTCGTCTGAGCTGATCTCTGATCTCTGATCTCTGATCTCTGATCTCTGATCTCTGACATCTGCATGCCGAGCCGTAGACTTGTGCGAAGGCTGGTCCTCTGTCGCTAAACGATTTTGCAAGGAACCAAAGTATCCTCGTCAAACGTATAGACCGCGCACATTCGGTGATACCCATCCGCGATTATTACGTTCCCATTGCTTGAATCTCTCACGAGTAGAAGAGGCGAAAGCTTCTTGCCGGCCGCAATTTTTTTCTGATTTCTGCGGACGTGGGAATTATTGGACCCCAACAAAGGCAGGTGCGAGGCGCGAAAAATGTCTTTAGCACAAAACGATGTCATTGGCGCGCGCTTCAGTGCTTCCACATGCTTCGAAGCGGTTTCCTCATCATAAATCAGAGTTAAGTATGAGTTCGCGGCCGGATAATCGTGTTCTTCCGGCTCACGCAGCCATTTCTTTTTCGATTTTTTGCTCATGATACCTCTTTTCGGAATCATCTGACCTCTGACCTTCGCCACGGCGAATCCGTCCATTGGCGGATCTGACTTCTGACATCTGAACCCCATGTCTTCTTCCCCCGTATGACATCTATTTAGCTCCGATGCTATTGTTTCCTCGAACACCGCGCTTGCGCCACGCGCTTCGATGAAGAACAAGCACGATCAGCCAGATTGCGAACGCGAACACGCCGGCGGGAAGGGTGACGAGCATTAGCCAGCCCATCACGCCCAGCGTATAAAGCAGTTGCCCGTAATCTTTGCCGCCGATCACGCAGGGATGCACTGACCCTTCGTCAACCCGGCAGCCATATGCGTTGGCAATCAAACCGCATGCCACGACGGAGCCCACAGGCGCAAATGCCACAACGGCGATGACGACAAGGGGGATCCAATAAAAAATCCAAGGGAATCGTTTTCGAATCGGTAACGGCGGAGGATTCATGGCAGCGGACTCAGACGTCGAGGCATTGTTGTGGCGAATCTCGACAGCAGACAAGCGACAACTACGGATGGCACTTGGGCGTAGAAGCTGCGGAGAATTGCCGTTTACCGACAACCGGGCATTAGGCGCTAACGACAACCAACCCGGCGGGGATCACCAATCAGCAGCAGCACGAACCAGGTGCGGCAGATTCCAGTGGGTGGCGATGATGTCGGGATCGGGAACGGTTGGCCGATTTAACGATTTAACAATGTAACGCTTCAACGTCCGCGAAGCGGAGACGCCTTTCCCGTTTTACTTCTTTTTCGGCAACTGCATGACCCCTTCGGCGATGCACTCCCATTTCCCATTGCGCTCCATCCAGGTATCCACCCAGGCGTAGGTGCGGCTAAACTGTTTACCATCCTTGTCCTTCCCCTTCTCCGTCGTGGTGCCGCAGACGGTGGCCAGGTTTGGCCCGTAGACATGAACATCCATGTTTTCGTTCGCTGCTGAGCTCAAGGTGTTGGGTTCGTTCTTAGCCTCATCGAGGAGCTGGGACTTCCCAATATGTTTTCCTTCGGGATTGAATCCGGCAAAGTCGTCCGCTACCATGTTTCCGACGGCGGCGTGGTCCTTGTTTACGAGCGCCTTAACCCAGGCGTCTTCCATCTCCTTGAGCTTGGCCTGGACTGCGCTCGAGTCGGCAGAGTTTTCCTGAGCGTGCGCGCAGGGCGCGGTCGCTAAGCCCAGAAGTGTGATTACCAGAAGTGGCGTGAACAATTTCATAATGATTTTTTCAGGTTGAATTAAGGGCAGCTCGTCGCGAACCGAGAACCCTTTCAGGGCGAGCTACATCGATGTCAGCGCGCGTCGACGCGCATGTCTATGCCGAAAGCGTGCTGCCCAGCCGCCTAACCGTCAAGACATAACGGCTTGGCCTCGACGCGCCCGCGCCTGTGTTGAGTTTAGGTGACCAGCGGGCGAGAGGCGATTTCGGTTTGATCCGTTCACCGCACTACCTTTTTGGATCAGACGCGATCTCTGCAAACTGAGCAAGAGCGGCTTGGCGGCCTTCGATTTTTTCTGATCTCTGACCTTCGCCACGTCCGCCAATGGACCGACTCGCCGTGGCGAGGCGAATCCGTCCGATGGCGGATCTGACCTCTAATTTAGGATCTGGCCCCCTCTTCTGATCCTCAATTTTATTTTATCCTTGTAAACTCAAGCTTGGAAGCTTTTGGCTCTCTCAAAATCATACGGTCGCCCCAGAATTCCACTTGATAAAGAGAGGTAGCGAACGGCGTCTCGATCTTAACTCGGTTACGGTCGAGAATATACCTGCCTTGGGTACTCCCGATCAGAACAGATCCATTTTTAGAGAACTCCCAAACCATTGTGCCGGCATCCGACGCGCGCCATTTACCGACGATGTCGCGGGAAGGACCCCCGCAGCCAGCGATAGCACACAGCAAAATTGCTAAGGCGATCATCCCGAACCAGGATTGATTTCGGGGAAACATAAATGGCATGACAGCCGGGATTCTTTATTGCGGGTGGCGCAATCGGCAGAATATATAATCTAGCGACTCATTTCGATGCCATAAAGTCTTTCTTTGGCTTTCGGTGCTGGTAACGCACTCGCGGCTTGCAACGGCCGATGTAAGAGCAGAGATTGCGCTGCTCTTTCACGTCTGACTTCTGAACCGGCGGCTCGCTCCTCATCACTGCTTGAAGATCGCCGGTTTTCCACGAAGGACATATTTTTGGACTTTACCGGTCGCTGTTTTGGGGAGCTCCGACAGAAATTTGATCCCCTGGGGAGCCTTGAAGTGCGCGAGATGATCGCGCGTATAGTCGCGCAGCTCGGTTTCGGTGGCGGTCGCGCCCGCTTTTAAGACAACGAATGCGTGCGGCGCCTCGCCCCAGCGTTCGTGAGGTAGCCCTACAATTGCGACCTCTTCAACGGCGGGATGTCGCAGCAACACGCCTTGCACTTCCACTGAGGAGATGTTTTCGCCGCCGCTGATGATCACATCTTTTATGCGATCCCGAATCTCCGTGTAGCCATCGGGGTGGACGAAAAGCGTTGAAACGTTAAATCGGATCGATTCGATCGCTCGGCCTCGGCCAAGGAGGAGTAGCTTTTCAGTCTGTCACTTCTCAACTTCTCAACTCCTCAACTACTCAACACTCGTGTGAGCCAGAAGATGTCGAGGATGAGTTGGAAAGCCCGGCCTCGCATTGGCTGCGTTAAAGGTCGGGCGATTCCCACTTCTGCTTCGGCCGATTTAACGATGTAACGATTTTAACGAGTCACGCCGGCGAATGCCCAATGTCAAAGGTGAAGACGCGCCCCCCGCTGCTTCCCCTAATGTCCACCGCCTGGCCCCTCGTTCGCGGGCTTCTTCTTTTTGCCGGGCTGCGCTGCTTGCCCCTTGGCGTGAGTGCTTGCGGCGGGTCCCGCTTGCCGGGTCGGTGCGCCCTGCGGCCGATGCGACACTATTTGCGGACGCTGCGCAGCGTGGTGAGCAGTCGCCGCATCGTTGGCATGGCTATTGGATTTCATCTGCGCTGCGTTACGGGCATGCAGTGCCGCCGTTTTCGCGTGCGAACCCTGTGCGTTAGCCGCTTGTACCTTGCCAGTGGCGTTGTTTTGCGAGCCCTTTGTGCGGGTGGTCGCGTCGCCCTGCCTGTGGCCAATTGCGGAGTTCCCATTAGCTTCCAGGGCGGCTCCGCCCTTCGCCTTCCCGACACCAGCCTGCGTTGCGCTGTTGCGGTCGAGTGCCTTGATCGCTTCGGCTTTAGGCTTCCCGTGATTGTTAGCAGTATGCAAAGCGGGATTGTTTTTCGCTGCCTCGACGCGTGACTGCTGTGCCGAAGTAGCTGGGATGTGCTCCGCCTTCGCTGCGGCTTGTTCCTGCGCGGTGGCCTTGGCTGTCGCGCCGCCCGGGCCGTTAAAGCTGACGCGGCTGCCGGTGTTGTTGATGACCTGTTTGTTGACGTAGGTGTTGCGAATCACACTTGTGTTCACCCGGGTCACGGCCGTGTTATAGCGGAACGTATTGCCGGCCCATTCGCCGCCGTAGTAGCCCTGTCCGCCGTAGCCGTAGCCATAATTGATCCCGCCGTAGAACCCGACGGTCGGGCCCCAGTAGCCCTCGTTGAAGAAGTAATTGCCGCCGTCGTAGCCCCAGTATCCGGGGGTCCACAGGAATCCAACGCGCGGCGGAGCAACCCAGACGCCAGGGACCCAGTAATAATCGGAATCGGCGTAGCCCCAGTAGCCTGGGGTCCAAAGATAGCCTTCGGTTGGGCAGTACGGCTGCTCGTATATCGGTATCGCGGGTGGCGCGATCCCAATCGATATGCCGATTTGTGCAAAAGAAGAAGCCAGCGGAAGCCCTGCGAAGAGCAGTGCCGCGAGCGCAACGGCAGAGAATTTCATTTTCATATTCAGGTGTAGCAGGTGTTGAAACAAGAGACGCTGTTGCGCCGCGAAGTATTCAGACGAAAGCCCTTCCGGGGCTCCATAGGGCGGCCCCCTGACCCCATTCCCCCAAATGCATTGGCAAATCCGTGCCGCTCGCCGAGTTTACTCTCGTAGGCACGATCAACTCGAAAGTGAAATAATTTATGGCACATGTCGTTACCAATAAATGTGTGGGGTGCAAGTTCACTGACTGCGTGTTGGTGTGCCCGGTGGCCTGCTTTTATGAGTTGGAGGGTCAACTGGTCATTCACCCGGAGGAGTGCATAGATTGCATGGCCTGCGTGGATGTATGTCCGGTGCACGCCATCTACGCTGCGGACGATGTTCCGCCCGAGTTTCAAGCGGACATTGAATTCAACGCGACTGAGGGCAGACGGGTGCAAGAGTCGGGCCAGGGTGCGATCGAGACGAAAAAGGATCCCTTGCCGACCGCCGCCCAAAGGAAAGCGGAATTGGGTTACTGAACTCGCCCGCTAGCACGACAAAAATAACGACACACCCCGTCTGCGTCTCCGCGGGTAAGGGAGCGCGAAGTCGCGTCGATTTTTCATGTCAAAACGTAACGGCCAGTCTTTTTCGTTCCAATCCGCCGCACCAAACGAGCTTTGATCAAGGGCCGCAATAAATCGAGCGCGCCTTGTTTGGATACGCCTATCGCGTCCCAGATTTCACGCGGGGTCAGCGCCTTGCGTTCACGTAAGAGATGCAGCAGCTGCTCCTGCTTCGGTCGAAGCACCAGCTTCCCTTTGCCGGCCTTCGCCGTCAGTCTTTGAATACGGCTCCAGACTCGCTCGAGCGTCACCCGCAATCCTTCCGCGCTGTATTCGAGCCAGCTCGTGAGATCGCCTTCTTCTTCGCGCACGTTTTCCAAAGCGGCATAATACCGCGGCCGATCCTCCCAATAAAATTCGTCGATCGAAAAGATGTGATGGTTGTCGAAACCGCGGCGATAAAGCTCCCACAGACTCAGCACGCGGCCGGCGCGTCCGTTGCCGTCGGCAAACGGGTGAATGATTTCAAACTGATGATGAACGATGGCCGAGCTGAGGATGGGAGAAAGCTTTGCCGCCTGTTTGTTCCACCACTCAAGCAAGTGTGACATCATCGGCTTCACATCTTCGGGGCGCGGCGCAATGTAATGGCCCACCTTTACCCGGATGGTTCGGTACTGGCCCGCTTTTCCCTGGTCCATGACGTCGCCGGCCATGATGCGATGCAATTTCAGGACTTGCGCGTGAGTGATTGTGTCTGCCCGGGCGTTCTTCTCCACGAAGCGCAGGCCGGCGAAATAATTGGCAACTTCGCGGCAGGCGCGCTGCGCGGTCGCCGGAATCTCGCGACCTTCTTCGATCGCGCGAACCTGTTCCAGTGTCAGGGGATTGCCCTCGATGGCCGTAGAAGAATGGGCATTGCGGATGCGCGTGTCTTTCTGCAATGCCGGAATCCAGGGCACCTGGACCGACGCCGCCAGAATGCGTTCGCGCAAGGCCGCGACCTCTTCCACGCGAGAGAGCAGGAGCGGCGTGATCGTATAGAGCGGATTATAGCTCATTAGCGCGTTAGTCAAGCATAAGTCAAGTTATTGGTCAACTTCAGTTAGTTTGCCGCGCCCGTAGCCTCTCGACGCGCCGTAGCTTTACGCGGAGGCTGGTTGGTGAAGGCGGGTCAAGTATAAGTCAAGTTTTCAGTCCAGAGTCCCAAAGGGGGGCTGTACCCTCGTTCAAATGGTCTATTCTCAGGGCTAAACGTATAAAAAAGTGGCAAAAATATACATTTAATAGGCTGAATGCATGCGGGCCATACATGCCCCCAATGCCATCGAGACGAAAAAAGATCCCTTGCCAACCGCCGCCCAAAGGAAAGCGGAATTGGGTTACTAGAAGCCATTTCAGCTTTTCAGTGTTTCAGTTTTCAGCTTTCCAATGAGTGTCAAATGTTAAGACGTGGGCTTGCGCTGATTTCTCGGACAGTTAGGAAACGGTTTGGCAAGCGAGGATGGTTGACGGAGACGAAGTTGCTTTGAACACTGTTCGCCAAGTCGCCGGCGAATCCTTCTAGCGTGACAGGCGATGCTGGGGATGGTGTCTTAAGTGGCTCTTAAGAGATTTGATTGCGTTGGGGCACACTAGCGGCTTCATTTGGGCCGGTGCACGCTCGTGAACCTTATCTTCTAAATGCTGGAATTTATTCTGTACCCGACGCTGCACGGCTTACCCGAATCTCTGTCGGGAAGGTCCGCCGGTGGTTGAAAGGATACGATTTTCGCAGCGGGACCTCGATGCGTCATTCCGATGCAGTTTGGCAAGGTGAAATCAAACCGATAGACAACAAACTCGCGTTAAGCTTTCGCGATCTTCTCGAATTGCGTTTTGTAGATGCGTTCATTCGCGCGGGCGTCAGTTGGCGCACGATGCGCCGCGCGCACACGAAGGCGCAGCAGCAATTGCGCACCAACCATCCGTTTTGCTCGAACCGTATCTTCACCGATGGCCGAAGGATTCTTCTACGGCAGGGCGAAGAGGATTCCGATCAGGCCTTGATTGACCTGGCCAATGATCAGGCCGAGTTCGCTCGTATTGTCGAACCGTTTCGGAAGGAACTTCAGTTCTCCGGCAATGACATCATCTGGTGGCCGCTTGGCAAAGAACGCCAGATCGTAGTTGATCCGAAACGTAACTTCGGCCAGCCAAGCGCTGCGCGTTCAGGGGTACCGACTCGTGTGCTGGCCCGTAGCGTGAAAACCAACCGATCGATTAAAACCGTAAGTCATTGGTTTGAGGTGTCCGAAGCGGAGCTCCGTGACGCTGTGGAGTTCGAGACGCGCCTGGCTGCTTGAGATTCTTTCTCGACAACAATCTCGCGCCAAAGTTGGCTCGCGGTTTCCATCAGTTCGTCCTGGGTGAACATGAGGTTGTCCATTTGCGCGACCGCTTCAGCCAAGAGACGCCTGATGTCGAGTGGATGCAGCAGTTAGCTGATGAGAGCGGCTGGGTTATCCTATCCGGAGACGTCGCGATCGGGCGCAACCCTCACGAAGTGGAAGCTTGGAAAGCTGCCGGCCACACAATCTTCTTCCTGAAAGCCGGCTGGACGAACATCGAGTTTTGGCAACAGGTCCAGAAGCTCGCCCGCTGCTTTCCGAACATTATCGATTGCGCCCGCCGATCAAAGCCCGGCGACTCCTTCATCGTGACAGTAAACAGAAAGATCAGTTAGTCTTCAAATCAGTTGCGATTTCGGCGAATTGGGCGACCGCGGCTTGCCTCCTTCGCCTAGGCTGCGGCGCGCCAGGGGAGGTCTTCAATCTTTTCTGACTTCTGACGTCTGACCGCTGACATCTGGTTCGTTGCCTGTCACTTCTCAACTCCTCAACTACTCAGCTGCTCAACACTCGTGTGAGCCAGAGGATGTCGTGATTGAGTTTATCGCGCACCAGCTGTCAAGATTTGTTGACTGACCCCTATCTTTTATCCTGGTGAGGCGACCGAGCAATCTGGAGATAGCGAGTCAATTTTGCCGTTATGGATCGTTACGGAGATAATGCGATCTCTCTCCGCCGGCGGATATGCGCCAGCCGGACGGCTGGAGATTCACAGACTGACTTCTTCTCCGTTTGTCTCTAAACTCTCAACGTCATTGTCGTTGCAGCTCGGCTTTTTGCGCCTCCAATGCTTCCTGGGCCTTTTCCAGCGCCTTCCAATCTTTCCCCTTCGACCTGGCATCGCTGATCTGCTGATCAAGGGCGTCGATTTGATTTTGAAGCTTTTTGATTGGCTCCCGTTTTTGTTCCTGGGCGATTGCCGCCGCCTTCATTCGCTCGGCCAAGGCGGCGCGTTCCTTCTGATCTTCCAGGCGCTGTTCGTCTTGTCGTTGCGCTTCCGTCTCTGAACTCGACGAACCGAATTTGTCACACCCAGCTATAAGGAGCGACCCTGAAAGAACGATCGTCAGATATAGTATGCGACCCTTGCCAATCACCCAGGCCAATCCCTCCTTTGCCTGCTAGACAAGGAGCAAGTCACGCACCATTTACGAGTCACTCATCGAGTGATTGCCGAGAAAAATCGTGTAGGGCGCTATTTTACAAGAAGAAATCTAGTCCGTTAGGCGTGCGGACTCGCAGAATGTCTAAATTTCAAACTCCAGCGCTCATCAACTACCGTCGCGCCGACGCAAAATTCGATTCGTAAATGTCAAATGTGAAGATCTGACCCCAATTCTTGCGGAGGCGCTGGAGCTATGGCGTTCCAGCGGCCGCAGCGCAGCGAAGGTGGCAGCGGAACTGGGCATTCGTCCTCCATTGCTTTACCGCTGGGCGCAGTTGGAGCGCACCTCCAATGTTTCGACGAACGAGTCAAAGTCGAAGCGCAGCGTCGAAGCTCGATAAAAGCGTTGTCGTAGCAGTTGCCTTTGCGGCTCATGGAAGCGAGCAAGCGGTGTTGAGTGAGTAGTTGGCGATAGGCAGCGCTGGCGAACTGGCCTTCCACTACTACAAAAGAAGCCAAACGGCCAAGCCAGCCAAAGCAAGCGCGACATACTTTATCGGTAGGAGCTCAAGGATATTCTTAAAAAATGGCGTAGCTGGTTGGTTTCCAATCTCAAATGGACTTTCCCTTAATTCTCCATTTATTATCCACGGTAGCCAGTACTGCTCTGCAAATCCTGGTTTGAAGTATTCGCTGTGGGTACAATCGTGATATCGATCCCGCACTCCAGGCGTTTTGAAGCCAAAAGTACCTGTCGAGTCGAATCCCCAGGTCATAGCTCGAGCCAGGATGGGCCAAATATCTCTACTACCCGCCTCATTCAGCACGCCGTTTGGCCGATTCGGGAGTTTATCCCAGCGATATTTCCGGCTCAGAATAGATCCACACAACAGCATCCGATTGGGCTTGATGTCCGGACGTTCTTTAAGAATCGTTCCTAAGACGTAAGTGCCAAAACTATGTCCAACGAAAATCAGCTCGTTGTAGGCATCGTGAAGGTTCAGGGCATCTCGAATTTTATACTCGATTTCGTCAACAGGCCCTCTCCGGCTCATCACGGGGCATAGGAACCGAATCACATCAAAGTAGCCATATCCTAACGGTTCCACCTTCGTTTGCCCGTCCGCTTCGAGTAGATACCGAAGTCGTCCCTGCCACTCTGCCCTTGTGCGAATCCCGTGGACGAGAATTATAAGGCGACGAATACTACTCGGATTAATCGGCTCTCGCCCAAGATCCACCGCTATTGCGACCAGATTAGTTGCGAATTGCCGTGCCCCCTCCGGTAACTTTTCCAACTCCTGGAGGAAGACCTTCATCCTTTCGGATTTTGGGATGCCGTAGAGAAGCGCGGCGATGCGGTGGCTCTCTCGCTTTAGGTCGGCAAAATTGTCTGCAGGACTCAAGTGCGATACAGCAACCGCAGATTCTCTGCTGTTACCTCAACCTGAGTGTCCGTGTACCGATCGTACACTACAGCAGGTACTTGCTCGATTGATTCAAAGTCTTTGATACCCCCTTGAGCGCGTGGAGAGATCACACGAATCACAAATTTGATCTCGCCCGAGCGAACCAATTCACCAAGCGCACCGGCCAGAGCTTCCTTGCTGTTGGGCTCAACGAGGTCCGACAACCGATTGAGCGTAAACTCCTGATTCTCGCTAGACGAGAGTAGTTCAGCGAGCTTGCGAAGCGACTGTCGCTCGGACGGGTACTTAGCGGTTAAAGACTCTAAGTTCATTGAGCACGTAATCGTACTCCTTTCGTGTACATGCAGCCGTTATCGCAAACTCGTTGTTTTCGCCCGACAGCCGCATGTGAATCTCGCGCTCCGTAACGCCTTTTCTAGGAAGCCACCAGATGTTGGAAGAGTCACAGTACGCTCCATGGCGAAGGAACGTGTCAATGCTTGAACTTGCTCCGGAATCTCTAAACAGATCCGCCTGCTCTCCACCCGTGGATGCCAATAAGGTCGTACCGGAGTCGTTACGCATGATCGAATCGCTAAACCGAACTCGGCGATTTTTCTCGACTCGATTCTGCCAGAGCGCATGCTTAGCCTTGGTCAGCGAAATCTCTCGGAATGAAGCTGGCGGCACGTAGTCCTTAAGCATAGTCAGCATCTGGTTCAATTCGGTTTTATATAGTGTCGAGTTGGCGCGAGACTGAATCCGTATCTCTAAAAGACCCGAAGCGTGAAGCCGGGCAAGGTTGACTGCCCGAACCTCGTCAATGACCCACTCACGCAGCACGCGATTGCCTTGGATTTTCTCGCTATCGAAACGTCGCTCTTCCCGACGCTCTACCACCTTGATAACTCGACATTCTCGATCGCTCGAATGTTCCCCGCGGATTTCCACGATCGTCGGCTGAGGGGGTAAATCGACCAACACGGGATTTTCTAACGCCCTCTCGTGCCCGAGCCGTTTTGCGATCGATCTGATGCGAGCCATATCAAACAGCTTTTTAATTTCGCCCTGCTTCGCTTGGTAAAGAAATGTGTGATTTCGACCGAATTCTTCACCCTCTGCGAGCAGAGCAAATAAGTCTTTGAACGTCAGCTTTTGCTTGGAGATTGCCGGTAACACTCTCTTCTCACGCATTTCCTCCCAGCTGCCAGCAGAATGCGGAAGCTGCTTGGCCTTCAGGTACTCCGACAAGACGCCAAGCGTCGTCGCGCGCTCCAACAGCGTCATAGCTAGGGAGACCTTCTCAAGCGAAGTGCGCGAAAGCGATGTATTCGGAAGTTTAAACTCGCTTTGATCTGTCACCGTGGTGGTGTCGTAAGAAGCGGACGAAAAGCGCTAGAGTATCGCGAGCGACGGACGGGTGCAATCACAACCTTCACGGGGGATTAGCGGCTCCAGACTGTGATCATCTATGTTTCGGTTGTTTGCAGTTTCGCTTCTAGTCGCTCGTAGTCGCCAAGATGGGCGCGCATCAGGCTCTTCCAAAGTTTTCCGTGGTTTGGGACGAAAAAATGCAGGAGTTCGTGTACGATGACGTAATCAGCAACCTTACTGTCAACATCTAAGAGTTCGTCGCTGAAGTTAAGATTACCCGCCGTTGAACACGAAGCCCATTTATTGCGCATTGGTCGAATTGCGAGTGTTCGGATATTTACGTTGAGCTTACGGGCCCACTCAAACACGCGCGCCTTAAACAATTCCCGTTCTCGCACAGCGTTCATGATGCTTTTCCCTTCTGAAGCAATAGGAACAGCGATTCGACGATGGCTGTTACTTTTTCGATATCATCTTCTTCCCGTACGAGCGCGAATGTAACTTTCTTTCGGAGCTCTCGCAGCTCGCCTTCACTGCGTTGCCAGTTCGGGAATTGAGCAAATGCTTCTCGGATATTTTTAGTAACCGTGTCGGCGTTCGACACTTTTTCTTCTATGAGCTTGGTCAGAACAAAGTAAGACAGGCTGTCGAGTCCCTTGGCTTGTTGTTCCTTTTGGCGCTTCTCATTGCGTTCGATTTCCTTCAGTAAGTCAGCTAACGCGTCAGCCGTAGTGGTCTGTCGATCTTCGTAACTATCGCGAACGGCCTTCGCCCGTTCCACAAGGGCGATCAAGAATGGATCGTCACTGGTCTTTTCGGCCGTGTTTTGGATCGCCTTTACTAGATTGATGACTTTTGTCGCGTCTCCTTCGTGCCGATTTTTGATCGTTTCGATTGTAGCTTTGTCGATGGCGAAGAACTCGGGAGAGGTTTCAGCGATTGTTGCGCCAATATGTTTCTGGACTAGCTCGTTAGTCTTTTTCTGGAATGCTCGATCGACATAAACCCTTTTTGCGTACGCATTTTGGACGACCACGTAGATCGAGGACAGCGTCGTATAGTCGTCGATGAAGGGACGGAGAAAAGCGTCTGGCGAGATGATCTCATACAGCATCTCGATCTCCTTGTATTCTTTGAAGAATTCCTTGCGTACGCCTTTCTCGCGGAAATGCTCGATAAGATTGTCGACGTCCTTATCATCGAATTTTGCCGTCACAAGGCGCAAATAGTCCGGCGCCTTTGATTCCATCTTCGCTTCGAATAACTGCTTTAGGAGCGCGAGGTCTTTAACGATGGCGTTGACCTCGTCGCTATCGAACGCCAGCGCTTTTTCCAGTTTGTCGAAGATGCCGACAAAATCGAGCACGAACCCGTGTGGTTTTACCATCTCCGCCGCTTCGTTTTCGTAAGGCCGGTTCACTCGCGCGATCGCCTGCAAAAGCGTGTGGTCGCGCATGGGTTTGTCGAGATACATCGCGTAAAGAATCGGGGCGTCGAAGCCGGTCAGCAGTTTCTCGGTTACGATTAGGATCTTTGGGTGCTCGGCCGTCTTGGTAAAATTCTTACGGATTTGCCTCTCTTCCTTTTCTTCAAGCCAATACTCGCGCATTAGCTTGGTATCCTTCTCGTTGTTTTTCGTGTAAACGACCTCCGAGTATTCTGGCGGAAGGATTTTATCGAGTTCCTTTTTGTAGAGAGCACATGCTTCGCGATCTACAGCGACAAGGAATGCTTTGTAGCCAAGTGGTTCTACGTTCTTGCGATAGTGATCAGCTACGTGACGTGCAACTTCGAAGATGCGCTTTTTGCCTTTGAGAAAATTTTTGAGATTTACGGCACGGTCGAGGATTTTGTTTAACTCCTCGAGATCGCTGATTCCTTCTGTTTCTGCGAGCGCAAGAAACTCCTTCTCCATGATCTCGTGAGGCACGAGCATTTCGTTAGGAGCAATATTGTAATAGAGCGGGAGCGTTGTGCCGTCTTCGATACTTTCTGCGATCGAGTACTTGTGCAGATAACCTTTGTCATCTTCTCCGCCGAACGTCTTGAAGGTTCCTTTGCCGTAAACAGTTTTGTCGACGGGCGTGCCGGTAAACCCGATAAAGGTCGCGTTCGGCAAACCAGCCATTAGAAAATTGCCGAGGTCGCCTGCCGTTGTGCGGTGGGCTTCATCGATCAATACGAAAATGTTCTTTCGCAAATTGAGATCGGCAGGCATGTCGCGGAATTTGTGAATCATCGTGACAACGATTCCGCGATAATCTTGTCCCTTCTCGTCGAGTAACTTATTGAGCGTCG
>Ga0207130_1016_pt1 | contig 67884 bp, 63 predicted proteins | sample Alteio_BWMinHeat_16_FD_153545 | JGI IMG/M metagenome (GOLD analysis project Ga0207130, IMG submission 153545) | Enriched cells from forest soil in Barre Woods Harvard Forest LTER site, Petersham, Massachusetts, United States -... | ecosystem: Environmental > Terrestrial > Soil > Temperate forest >... | reverse complement strand
GCGGCACTGAGGCTTTTTCAGCCAAAGGCCATTTTGATGCGCATGAAGATTTATGGCTTATCCTTAAAGCTGATAGTGCAGAACGGATGGTTGCCAATCTCAGCACGACTATAAACAGCACCAAAACGAAGGCTGCAAATAACGGCAGGATTAATACGGGGACTGATACCACTCCTTACGCCGGCGGTCGTTAATATATTAATGCACGCTTGCTTTGGCGCTTTCGTGATCCATCGCCGCCATGAAGAAATCGCTGATCATGCGTTTGACTTCAGCGGGGTCAAGGCTGCGGTTGGCATTGAAGCGGAATTCCGACGAGTTATGCAGGCCGCTTGAATACCAGCCGACATGCTTGCGTGCGACCTGCACGCCGTTTTGAACGCCGTAGAGCGCCAGCATATCGTCGTAATGCTGCAGCACGACTTCGAGTTGGCGTGAGAGGGTAGGCGGGGGCAGTATCTCACCGGTCTTGAGGTAATGGCACACCTGATTGGGAAACCACGGCTTGCCGTATGCGCCGCGTCCGATCATCACACCGTCCGCACCGGATTCCAAGAGCGCCTTATCCACTTCCTCGAACGTCGTAATGTCGCCGTTGACGATAACGGGCAGGTCCACCGCTTCCTTCACCTGACGCACGAAGCCCCAGTCGGCATTGCCCTTGTACATCTGGCAGCGTGTGCGGCCGTGGATGGTCAGCATCTTGATGCCGGATTCCTGTGCGATGCGCGCCATATTGGGGGCGTTGAGGCTGTTATGGTCCCAGCCCATGCGCATCTTGAGCGTCACGGGAATCTTTACGGCTTTTGCCGTCGCTTCCAGAATCTTCGCAGCGAGGGGCTCGTTGCGCATGAGCGCCGAGCCCGCTTCGCCGTTGACGACCTTCTTTACCGGGCAGCCGAAATTGATGTCTATGATCTGCGCACCCCTGTCTTCGTTTAGCTTGGCGGCTTCCGCCATCACTTCCGGGTCGCAGCCGGCAAGCTGCACCGCCATCGGGAATTCTTCCGGCGTATGGCTCGCCATGCGCAGCGTATTGCGCGTTTCCATAATCATCGCGCGGCTGGCGATCATTTCCGAGACTACGAGACCAACGCCGAAGCTTTTGACCAGTCGCCTGAATGCAAGATCCGATACGCCGGTCATCGGTGCAAGCAGCACCGGATGGTCGAGTGTAATATTGTCTATCTGGATTTTACGTTCAGAATGGGCCACTTTTTACTTTCCATTGCCGCCAATTGCGTTATTGGTGCGTGTCATAATACAAAACCATAAGAAACTCAATGTTATTATGAGCAAAACCGCCGTAGCCCTCATTGTTGCCGCCGGTGAATCCCGTCGCGCCGGAGGCGATACGCCCAAGCAATACCAGATGCTGGGCGATAAGAGCCTGCTCAGGCGCACGGCCCAGACATTTCTTCAGCATCCGGGTATTTCAGGCGTCCGGGTGGTCATTCATCCCGCGCATAAGAGTTATTACGAGGAACATACCCGCGGGCTTGACCTGATGACCGCGGTGACGGGCGGCAATACGCGTCAGGAGTCGGTCAAGCAGGGACTGCTGAGCCTTGCGGAAAACCCTCCGGATTATGTCCTCATTCATGATGCGGCACGCCCTAATATATCCCACGAGCTTATCACGCAGACACTCACGGCGCTTGGTTCCGCTGCGGCCGTAATCCCTGCGCTTCCGGTCATCGATACCCTCAAGCATGTGGAAGACGATCGCATCGTGGGCACCATCGAGCGTAAAAAACTGTTTCGTGCCCAGACGCCGCAGGGGTTTCATTACGCCGCAATCTTGGAGGCGCATAAACAATGCACCGACTACGACTATACCGATGACGCAATGGTGGCTGAAAATGCAGGCCTGGAGGTTAAAATCATGCCCGGTTCCGAACATAATTATAAAATCACGACGGCGGAAGACATGCGCGACGCACAAACCTTACTGATGTATCAGTATGAAACCCGTGTGGGTTTCGGGATTGATGCACACCGGCTGGTGCCGCATGAGAATAATACCATCCCGGCAAAGCGGGTGGTGATGCTTTGCGGCGTCGGCGTGCCGTTCGAATTTGAAATGGAGGGCCATTCCGATGCGGATGTGGGCCTGCATGCCATCGTGGATGCACTGCTGGGTGCCATAGGTGAAGGCGACATAGGAACGCATTTTCCTGCAACCGACCCGCGCTGGCGTGGGATGACTTCTTCGCGTTTCGTATTGCACGCCTACCAGCTTTTAAAACAAAAGCAGGGCAGGCTCGTACATGTGGACGTGACTCTCATCTGCGAGCGTCCCCATATCGGTCCCCATCGTGAGCAGATGATAAAGAGCATTGCGGAACTTTTTGATATTGATGCCACGCGCATAAGCGTGAAAGCCACCACGACGGAGAAAATGGGCTTCACAGGCCGGGGAGAGGGTATCATGGCGCAAGCGGTGGTTACGGTAAAACTGCCGGTTAGCTGATTTAGTTACTGATTTTTCTATATAAAAATATGGAGGCGGCGACGTATTTGTAATAAAATCGCAATATTACTGTGCTAATATCGTTGTGAACTTAAGGTATTAGTGATGTCGTCCACGTCGGAATCGGTAGGAAGCAGTGAGCTAAAGAATATCGTCACGCTCAATGGAGCCACGCTTCAACGTATAATGCGGGATGTAATAAAGGCCAAGGATCATGGATACCAGCCATGGCCGGACATACCCGATGAATTGACGGGAAAAATCACTCCGTCGGAGAAGGGCCGTTCGAGAGGCGGTTCGGGGTCGGAATGGAAGTTCCCCACTCCCCTCATTCAAGGTCTTATCGACAGGCATATTCTTCCGCTTAAAGCACCGGACAAAAGAACGGATGCGGCACTCAGGAAACTGGGGCTTGAAAGGCCATCCTATCCCGAAAGTTTTCTACGCAGCGAGGATATAAAAAATATCATCGAGAGGCCTGATAATTTTTTAGATAAGCTTGACGGCATACGGCAGGGCTACCAGATTTCCGGAAACGGGAACTGGCACTTACTGGGAAATACAAAGAAGGAAATTCTACTGGAAACGCCCGGGTCGAAATTAGTGGGTACTTCTGATCACTATAGAATATTTAAAGGGACAATGCAGGAATTGCTGGATAAAGGGATATTTCGTATCCGCTCCCCCAAAGATCCTGAGCAGGCGGAGATAATCGAAAAGAAATTAAATGAACTGGGATTAAAAAGACCGCCATCCCAGTACGAGTAACGAAATCGTAAGATTTTGGCGTTAGAAACACTATAACTACACAAAATATTTATCAGGTTCGTATGGATGATAATAAAGACAATACTCCGAATATTCACAGTGATATAAATGATAAGAAGGAAGTGCGGGAACTGAGCGGGCCATTGGTATCGCTTACGGATCTGCAATTTATTTTTGACGAACTTCCCAGGAAAGTTGAAACGGCCATCATAGAGATGTCAGAGGGAATACGTGTTAATAAGAAAGTTGAGCCGCCGCCTGCTATGATAGAATCTGCCGCCGCCTCACGGGCCCATAATAAGGGAATAGCTTCTCATGCTTGCATGCTTATAGAGCTTGAGACGGCGCAATGGCTTATTAACACCCGTGTATTTGCGCTAAAGGGGGGGCAATGATGATATGCCGCAATGGCGTAGTCCTGCCGCAATAATGAGAAAAAACGGACTGTATCCTCCACAGATTAATCCCGCCCGCAATTAAACTTTGACACCGGGCCCAGTGCCGGAGTTAGGTGGGGTCATGAAAGACAACCGCGAAATCTCACTTTTGCATCCTGCCAAATTCATCGGCACGTGGTTTGGTGTGGGGCTTGCGCCCAAGGCACCCGGTACGTTCGGCTCCATTGCGGCGCTGCCTTTTGCATATCTAATACAGACCCAATGGGGAAACGTGGCATTGTTGATAGCCGCTGTTCTTGCCTTCATTGTGGGCTGTATTGCCTGCGAGAAATATCTGCCTTACGTAGATGCGCTCGACCCGAAGGAAATGGTAATCGACGAAGTCCATGGCCAGTGGTTGCTTCTGGCATTCATGCACCCCACGTTGATTTCTTATCTGGTGGGGCTGTTCCTGTTCCGCCTGTTTGACATTCTGAAACCGTGGCCCATTTCGGTCGCCGACCGCAACATTCATGGAGGCTTCGGCGTTATGTTCGACGACACGCTGGCAGCGGTATACCCGATTGTGCTCGCAGCGCTCGCCGTTGTCGCTGCGCGCATGACGGGCCATAGCGAAATGGCCCGTTCCATTGAATCCTACCTGAGCGTTCACAATGTTTTCTAAGACGTTACTGGTGGAGGCATCCCGCCTGCAGGGTATATGCCGGGAGAAAAAGATCATGCTGGCTTCTGCCGAGTCCTGTACCGGCGGGCTGATTGCAGCGCTGCTTACTGAGTTAGCCGGTTCTTCCGCTTTTTTTGAGCGGGGCTTCGTGACCTATTCCAATAAAGCGAAAACCGCGTTGCTGGGCGTGCCCGCCGCACTTATAGAGCGTCACGGTGCGGTAAGCGCTCCCGTGGCAAAGGCGATGGCGGAAGGAGCTGTAAAGCGTAGTAAAGCGCATTTGAGCATTGCGGTAACCGGTATCGCAGGGCCCGGCAGCGAGGGTAAAAAACCCGTAGGGCTTGTCTATATCGGGATAGCGGCAAAAAAAGGCAAAACCGCCGTAGTGAAATGCCGTTTTAAGGGCGACCGCAGCAGTATACGGCTGAATACCGTAAAGAAAGCGATGGCATTGCTTAAGGCACGCTTAGCCCGTTTTTCTTGAACACCTTGCGCGCTTCATCCGACTTGAGAAATGCGAGAAAGTTGCGTGCTGGCGTCATGTTCTCACTGGCGACCACTGCCGCAAGAAAATGCGTTTCATGGTGTGATGCGATGCGCCCGATGGAATAGACATCCACCAGACCCTTGACCTTGAGCTGCTGAATCAACTGCATATCGGTCGTGATGAACAGATCCGCCGACTCACCGTCTTCGATTCTTTTTTTCTGATCTTCGGAGATACCGAAAGTGGCGGATACGCTGATTGTCTTTTCATGCGTGAACAAGGATGCAAGCTCCGAAAGCGCAACGGCTATCTGGCCGTCAGCGAGTACGGTAATGGATTCGATTTCTTTTTGTTCTAATGCCTGCGCGGGGCAAAAAAGAAACATGTTAATGACTACGAAGCCGACAGCGATGCGGTGTATTAATTTCTGCATAACATCAATACGACTTATAGTTTGTTTTGGGGTGATAATAACTATATATGGTGGTCATTGAGGGGTGGACATGGACATTTATTAAGAAACAGCTTATTATACATTAACATGAGTATGCGTTTATTTGTATTGTTATTTACGGCGCTTTTTCTAATCGGTGCGTTGCCGGTGTTTTTTCTGCAGCCATTTGGTTCCGCGAGTGCCGGGGTTACGGCAGGTTTTATGTTGCCGGTCGATGATTTATACCATGCGACGGTGACGATTGCGATAGGAGTGCTGTCGGCATGGCTGGGGCAGGAGGCGATTCTGTTTTTGCCATTATGTACACTGCTAATCCTTTGCATCGGATCCCTCACGGAAATAGACGAGCATGCGTTCCCAGCGGTTCATGCGTTCGTCATCGGGGCCATACTGCTTTTTTCCCTGTGCGTGAGTATGTTGCGCAATAAATCCTTCCTGCTCTGTATCCTGCCGATTGCGCTGTGGGCGTATTTTGTAAGCACGGGCTATATGCATAACGTGCCCTCCATCACTACCCCTTTATTTTTTCTCATAGGAATCATAGTGAGCTCCGCACTGCTTATTGCGATCGGCATTGCATTGGGCATCACGCTGACGGACAAACTGAAAGAATCCTTTACCTCGCTTAAAAGCTCCGCCGCCTTCACGACATTCCTGTCGTTATTCTAGGCCGCCGCTAAGCTCCTATTTGGAAGGCCCGCCCTTGCTTCCGGGAGTATCTCTGTGCGGCCCATCCGGCTGCGCCTCATTCATGCGTTGCGCCACCGATACCATGGAAGGATGGGAGACCTGGGTGATTTTAGACCCCGACATGGTGCTGTTGAGACCCTCTTTTACACCTTTCAGCGCGGCGTTATGCTGGCCCAGATCGCGGGTACCCATCGCGTTCTGTTTTGATCTTCCGGGCAGCTTCCTGTCCATTTTCTCGAACTTATTGAGACCGGCGTCAATTTTCTGCAACAACAATGCCGTAGGTTCCTTTGTCTTGACCTTTCCGGGTGCCTTGCTGATACGTTGATCGGCTGCTTTCGCCGCTTCGGGTCTGGCTTCTTCTTTGAGCATGTCCCGCTCTTCCACCTTTACGCGATAACCGATTTTCTCCGAAGCGGCCGTCGCCTGGCTGAATTCCGGATCGTTGATCAGGTTGGGATCGGATTTAGCCACTTCGCCCAGGGCATTGCGATAAGTAACGGCCACCTCCAACATAAGCCCGGCTTCATGGACGTGGGGGTCCTCCACATCCACTTTCTGTTCTTCGCCCATATTCATGATGATGCGCATATTCTCAAGAATATCGCGCGCATGCTTGACGGATCTTTCCTTATCCGGCTGTTTCAGCTCGTCCACCGAACGCATGGTCAGATCATCCACGGACTGCATCTGCTTATTTACGACTTCAAAGGCGTCGGCTATCTGCCCCATGCGGGAGGAGCGGCTGTGATGCAGTATATTCTTGGCTGAAAACGGCGTCTCGCTCAGCGGCAGAATCTTCCAGTCGCGCGGCGCCTGATTTCCCGGTGTGCCGGTGGCGCCCCCACCTACCGATTCTTGAAAATGCAGCAAGTATTCGTACATGTAGGCAATGCCGCGATCGGGAATATTGGCGAGCAGAAGGAATATTTCATTAATGGGTTTGGAGAGTATGTCCCTGCCTGCACGGAACTGATCGATAATGCTTACAATAAAATTCCACGTGAGTTTGCGGGAAAGGTTGTTGTCCAGAATAAGCCGCTTTGCCGTCAGCCACCATGCTTCCGTCCGGGGGTTTTTACCGCGCCCGCCGGCAAGCGCTATGCCCAGCTGCGTTGCCATATCCTGAACAATAAGCAGGCTCACCTGCTCATCCACTTCTTCCATGAGATAATGGGTAATGAGATAGTTGCGCAGTATGGCGAGGTTCCTGCGCAACGGCGTGTAGTCACTGTGATAGGCATGCCCGGAGGTGAAGGCCGCATGAAGCGGATGACCGTCTTTGTCTACGCCGCATTCCCTGACGATTATGCCATCAAAGAAGCTATATACCTCCGTAGAGAATCGCGTATCGTCTTCATATTTCAAAGCCTGCTTATAGCCTCTGAGCGATTCCTCCGTCGGCTTTGCAACAACACCCGAATGATAGCTCAGCTTTTCTATTTCGACCCGTGGCTCTGTGGCCGCCTCGAGAATTGCGGTTTCCTGCACTTCTGAATTATGCTCAAGGTCTAATATGCTGACCGGCGCGTCCGATTGCTCGTCTATGGGAGGCAGGGAAAGGGCGGGAGGATGAAGGGATGAGCCGGTGCCGTCCTGGGTCATATCACTCATCAGCTTGTGGTGACGGGTTTACCGGTCTCAGCGCCTGCTGTTCCTAACGCATACACGCAAAGCTCTTCGAAGGATACCCCGTTTTCTTTTGCGATGGTATGGAGTTTCTCGAAGCTTTCCATCACCTCCGGCGGGATGCTGCCGCCGCGTTCGGTGGAAAGCCAGTGCGCCTGATTCTGCAGCGGGTGTTTGCTGGGTTCGGGCTCACCGACATAAATATGGAATGGGGCTTTCTGCCCGCCGAAATCGCACGGTATAGTGAAGCGTTTCATGCCAGACTCAGTGTGTGATGTTGAAGATATAACCTAGCACGAAGATGTTACCAATTTATGACCAACCCGCCGATTATAATCGGTTTTTTATATTATCCTGCGTTGCCGGGCTTGTCTATAATCCTGTTGAAAGCGAAGTTTGCCGCGTAAGATTTCGGCTTCACGGTACGCGCCTTGGGCTCTTTGAGTTCATAGTCCAGTCCGCAGCGCTTGGCATATTCCACCGCTTCTTCCTGCGTGGTGAATTCGATATATAACTGGCGGGTGGTATCCGTCATGCCGGTCCAGCCCATGAGCGGATCGATATAGGGCGATGACTGCGGCTCGAATTCGAGCAGCCAGTGATTACTGTCCGCCTGACCGGATTGCTGCATGGCAGTGCGGGTAGGGCGATAGATGCGTGCCTTCATGGACCAGTGCTCTTGAAGAATTACGTTACCCTACTTTAGCATCAGCCGCCTGGCACATTCCAGATTTATTTTACCCGGATCTATTTGGATTTAGGGGCAGCCTTCTTTTTGGGCGCAGCTGCTTTTTTCTCTTTTACCGGGGTGGCTTTTTCTTTAGCCGGTGCCGCTTTTTTCTTAAAGCCACCGGATTTCTTTTTGCCGCTGCTGCCGGCGCGTTCTGCAAGAAGCGGGATGGCCTCCTCAAGCGTGTAGGTTTCCACGTTTGCGCCCTTGGGAAGCGAAGCGTTGATTTTGTCATGCTTCACGTAGGGGCCGTACTTGCCCGAATATAACGCAACCGACCCGCCATCGGGATGATCGCCCAACACTTTAAGCGGTGTCACTGCAGCGCGACCGCCGCCGGCTTTCTTTTCCGCAATGACGGTGACTGCGCGATTAATGCCGATGGTCAGCACATCGTCATCGCCTTTGAGTGACGTGTATTTCGTATCATGCAGCAGGTAAGGGCCAAAGCGGCCGAGCCCGGCGACAATCATCTTGCCCGTTTCCGGATGCGTGCCGATTTCACGCGGCAATGAAAGCAGTGACAATGCAATCTCAAGCGTCGCTTGGTCAGGTGCTATATGTTTGGGCAGGCTCGCGCGCTTGGGCTTCTTCTCATTGCCCAACTGCACGTACATCCCGTATGGGCCTTTTTTAAGCTGTACTTCGAGACCGGATTTCGGATCGGTACCCAGTATCTTGGCTTCGTTGCCGAACGCTTCAGCACCGGGATTGGCGTTGTCGCCGCCGGAGCTCACCAGTTCCTTGGTGTATTTGCAGTCGGGATAGTTAGAACACCCAAGGAATGCGCCGAACTTGCCGGTTTTAAGACCAAGGCGGCCGGTGCCGCAGGTCGGGCAGACGCGCGGATCGGTACCTTTGGGTACGTTGCGATAGATATACGGCTCCAGCAGCGCATCCACCGTTTCAAGCACCTGCGGATTGGTCAGGGTCTTTGTGTCGTTGACCGTGAGGATGAACTGTTCCCACCATTCGCGCAGCACCTGTTTCCAGTCCAGCTCGCCTGCCGAGACATCGTCGAGCCGCTCTTCCAGTTGCGCGGTGAAATCATATTCCACGTAGCGGCGGAAGAAACTCACGAGGAATGCGTTGACGATGCGACCGCGCGCGTCGGCAATGAAGCGCTTTTTATCGAGCGTGACGTACTGGCGTTCCTGCAGCACAGAGATGATGCTGGCATAAGTCGAAGGGCGGCCGATGCCAAGCTCTTCTAGTTTCTTGACCAAACTTGCTTCCGTATAGCGAGGCGGCGGCTCGGTGAAATGCTGTTCCGGTAGTACTTCCTTCAAAGCCACGGCTTCGTCAGCATTCAGCGGCGGCAATGCGCGCGATTCCTCGTCTTCTTCGTCATCGTCACGGCTCTCTATATAGAGCTTAAGGAAGCCGTCAAAACGCATGACCGAGCCAGTAGCATGCAGAATGGCTTGTTTGTCGGCCGATTCAATATCCACAGCCACCTGATCGAACACCGCGCTTTCCATCTGGCTCGCCATCATGCGCTTCCAGATGAGCTCATAGAGCCGGAACATATCGCGCTCGAGCACCTGTTCAAGTTTGTCCGGTGTGCGGGTTACATCCGTCGGGCGGATAGCTTCATGCGCTTCCTGCGCGTTCTTCTGCTTTACCTTATATACGCGCTGCGAGGAGGGCAGGTATTTTTCGCCGTAGTTCTGCGAAATAAGAGTGCGGGCGGCAAGAATGGCATCCTGCGATACGGTGACGCCATCGGTACGCATATAGGTGATAAGACCCACGGTCTCACCGCCGATATCCAATCCTTCATATAGCTTCTGCGCTACCTGCATCGTGCGTTTAGCAGAGAAGCCCAGCTTGCGCGAAGCATCCTGTTGCAGCGTCGAGGTGGTAAACGGCGCATACGGATGGCGGCGCGCTTGCTTCGGGTCGATGCTCTGCACCTTGTATTGCTTGCCTTCAAGCGCGGCGCTGATTTCCTTCGCACGCGCTTCCACGGGGATGTCGAACTTCTCAAGTTTCTTGCCCTGCCAGTGCGAGAGCTTGGCCTTAAACGGCGTACCATCGAGTGAAGTCAGATTCGTTTTAATATCCCAGTATTCCTGGCTGACGAATTTCTCGATTTCTTCATCGCGATCGCAGATAAGGCGAAGCGCAACCGATTGCACGCGGCCTGCCGATTTGCTGCCGGGCAGCTTGCGCCAGAGCACCGGCGAGAGGGTGAAACCTACGAGATAGTCGAGTGCGCGACGTGCCTGCTGCGCATTGACCAGATCCATGTCGATCGCGCGCGGATGTTTCATCGCCTCTAAAATGGCATTCTTTGTGATTTCGTTGAAGACCACGCGTTCGACGGCAATGTCTTTAGGCAGTGACTTGCCTTCCTTAAGCGCCTCGAGCACGTGCCAGGAGATGGCTTCACCTTCGCGATCAGGATCGGTTGCGAGAATCAGTTTGTCAGAACCTTTGACCGCTTTGGCAATAGCGCTTATCTGCTTTTTTGCGTCGTCATCGACCTCGTAGGTCATGGCGAAATCTTCGGCGGGACGGACGGAACCATCCTTAGCGGGCAGGTCACGCACATGGCCAAACGAGGCCAGCACGTGGTAGTCCTTACCCAGATATTTATTGATTGTCTTGGCCTTAGCAGGAGATTCGACGATGACGACGTTCATTACAATCCATGGTTTTGCAGCTTATTCGATTGGCATTCCATTGCCGATATGGGGACAAAAGTCAACCTCATTGATACTGCAACAGGGATGAGTTGATTGAATTTTAAAGCAAATCACCAGCAGAGACTTTTGCTTACACATGCAATCCGGGTCAATTTCTAGGATGCTCAGTACAATTGTAATAGGATTTTAATTAAAAATTAGTGTTTACCATTTTTATTGTAGGGCTAAAAAATTAAAAGAAGAAATTAATTACCTATGCAGGAAGTCATTAAAAGAAAGCCGCTGCCCGAGTGCATTACTCAGGAGAAAGCCTTTTACCCCCGGTTTATTTGGGGTCTTCCGGATAGTATAAAAAAATATGTGAATAAGAATTGGATGTTAGAAGGGATATGCGAAAGGAGTGAGAAGCCGGAAGATACCCAAAAGCTAATAGAAGCAACAGCAGATATATATTTGAAATATACTTACCGAGCGGTTTCAGAGGAACAGCTGGAAGCATTCTATGCTGATCTTAAAAATAAGCTGAAAGCTGAAAAACGTAACGCTTTCTCTATTGAATCAATTATTCGTACCACCCAAGATATAGTGGATGATGTATTCGAATATAAAGTCAGTTTTACGTTCAACAGCCTCGAGTTATTTGAGAAAACTAATAGGCCCTCCCCCGAAAAAAAGGAGCCGCGAGTCATTAACAGAGAATGGCTGATTAATAAAGTGCTGGGACGAAAAAATGTCTCTTCTGCGAATCCGGGTAGGTCGAACTCCATTACGCCTGAAGTCATCATACCTTTTCAAGGGCCTTTGAATAAAAGAACAACTAGAAAACTTGATGAAAAAACAAAAACGGCAATTATGGGGGCTATTCAACAACACTGTGTTGTCGCGATTGAGAAATTTACATCAAAGACAGAGTTACTTTCGGGTAACGCGGATCACAATGCGTTGGAAAAACTCCTCAAAAATGCAGCAATCGTATATACCCGTTATAGGTTGAATATCAAGACCGGCGAACAAGGTGTATCACGTGAAACCACCTTGCAGGACGTTCTTAGCGAGCAGAAGATATTGATAAATGCGTACGGTAAAGAATTTGGCACTCAGTTTATGGGGGCTGCTGTGGGAATAGTGGATCAAGTGATTAGGAAAGGCCGCGGCATGGGACAAGAAGGAGCGGCTATGGGCTAGGCAAGCAGTTCCGCTTCTTCAGCTTTGAGCGATACCTTATGTCCAGTATGTCGCGTAAGTCTTCCAGCCAGTTCTAATTCCAGCAGTACCAGCGACAACAGGTTCGACGTAAGCTGGCATTGCGTGAGCAGTGTATCGACAGAAACGGGCGAGTACCCCAGTTTTGAATGCACCAGCTTACGTGCCTCCGTCAGTTCGCTTTCAAGAGGCAGAGAAGGTTCGCGGGTCTCATACGCTGCACCATCTTTTTCTCCCATAAAAAGTGGCATGGAATTGCCCAGAACAGCCATCACATCCTCAATGGATTCGCAAACCGTCGCACCTTGTTTGATTAAGCCGTTCGTGCCTTTGCAGCGCGGGTCCATCGGCGAGCCAGGTACGGCGAAGACTTCGCGATCCTGATCTAATGCAAAACGGGCGGTGATAAGAGAACCGGATTTGAGCGATGCTTCGACGACGACGACGCCCTGCGACATGCCCGAAATAATGCGGTTGCGGCCAGGGAAGCTGCGCGCGTGCGGCGCCATTCCCAAAGGCTGTTCCGTAACAACGGCGCCTTGTGCGGTAATTGAATCATAGAGTGCCTTGTTCTCCGGGGGATAGACATGATTGATACCGCTGGCCATGACCGCAACCGTACCGCTGGCAAGCGAGCCCGCATGCGCGGCTGTGTCGATGCCGCGTGCAAGGCCGGAGACGACGGCGATGTCACGGCTGCCCGCATCAAGGGCAAGTTTTTTAGCAATCTGATATCCGTTGGCGGACGCATTGCGCGAGCCAACAATGGCAAGTGTCCGCCGCTTCTGCCAGACGTGCGGGAATCCCAGCACGGTGAGGATCGGCGGCGGATCATAAATCTGCGTCAATAGCGGAGGATACTCTTCCTCACCGAAGCGGACCATGCGTGCGCCCAGCTTTTCGGTTGCCTCTATTTCACGCTCGGCGTCTTTGGCCGTATAGCATAGTACCGGTGCACGTTTGCCGCCTCTCTGCGCAAGATCGGGAATGGCGTCCAGCGCGGTCTTCGCTGCGCCGAACTGGCGCACAAGATTGAAGAAGGTGACGGGTCCGACATTTTCACTGCGGATAAGGCGCAGCACATCGACAAGCGATTCGTTGGCCAGGAATTTACGCAAGCCTCTCCAGGATTCAGGTTGGGGCATCGGTTTTGGTTCCTACTTTTTTCTCCGTTCCTTCGCGCAGACGCTTGATATTATCCTTGTGTTTATAAATCACAAGCGTCGCGAGCATGGCCGCCATAATGGTAAATCGTATATCGTGGGTATCCGCATACCCCAGGATCGGCGCGCCAAAGATGCTGGCCATGGCGGCAAGCGAAGAGACGCGCGTGAGATAGAAGATGGTAAGCCAGCCTATGGCGGTCAAGAAACCGATGAGCGGCTGGATGGCGAAGAACACGCCTAGCGTCGTTGCAACTCCCTTACCGCCCTTGAACTTAAGCCACACGGGGAACACATGCCCTATCACCGCAGCAAAACCTGCAATATAGATGATGCTTGCGGGAGCTGTAACGAAATCCCCTCCCTGATTGGCATAGTAGTATTTAGATAAGGCCAGGGCCAGCGCAACACCGATAAAGCCCTTGGCAAAATCGAGCAGCAGTGTGGCGGCGGCCAGTTTCTTGCTGCCGGTGCGCAGCATGTTCGTTGCCCCGATATTACCGGAGCCTATCTTGCGGATATCCCCTGCACCGAACAGTTTTCCCAGTATCAGGCCGAAGGGAATCGACCCCATGAGGTAGGCGAGCAGGTAACATAAACCGATAATAAGTGTAGGATAAAAATGCGTCATTGCGTGGAACTCAATGTATCGAGGGTTCCCTGTAAAATGTAGCTTGCCGCCATTTTGTCAACCAGTTCCGCACGTCGGGCACGCGAGAGGTCGGCATCGAGCATCGTGCGCGTCACCGCCATTGTGCTCATGCGCTCGTCAGCAAGCAGCATCGGCATATCCGTTTTTTCAGCAAGATTGCGAGCGAATTGCCGAATGGATTGGCAGCGCGGGCCTTCCGATCCGTCCATATTAACGGGGTAGCCCAGCACCAAGGCGCCGACTTCGTGTTCTTTTACTATGGCTATCAGCATTGCCGCATCCTTGCTGAACTTGCCCCGCTCGATGGTCTTATAGGGAGTGGCGATGATGCGCGACACGTCGGAGAGCGCAAGCCCGATAGTCTTCTCTCCCACGTCCAGCCCAAGCAGGCGCTGGTTCTTGGTCAGCAATGGCAGGAGTTCATGCGGGGCGGAGAGCAGCATAATGAACTTGTCTTTAATGCATCTAACTACTAATAACCAGTAACCAATAACTAATTACGCTCTTTTTTTATGTCCATCGATACCGTCGTCGTTACCAAAATCGCCCGTCTTGCCAGCATCGAAGTGACTGATGCGCAGAAGGAGCATTACGTGCGCGAACTGTCGGGAATCATGAAATGGATCGAGCAGTTGGCGGAGATCAATACCGACAACGTGCCTCAGCTCACGAGTGTTTCCGAAACCACGCTGCCGTTGCGCAAGGATGAAATCACCGACGGTCATAAGCGTGATGCGGTGCTTGCCAATGCGCCTGCGAGCGATTACGGCTGCTTTATTGTTCCCAAGGTGATTGAATAATGAGCAAGCTCACCGATCTCACCCTGTCTGAAGCGCGTGACGCGCTGAAAGCGAAAAAGATTTCCTCGAAAGAGTTGACGCAGGCGTATCTTGGCGCCATCGAAAGCCTGAACCCCGCACTCAACGCCTATATTAAAGTGACGCCTGAGCGCGCGCTTGCCGGTGCGGATGCCGCCGATGCGCGTATCGCCAAAGGGCAGGGCGGAGCGCTTGAAGGCATACCGTTTGCCATCAAAGACCTCTTCTGCACTAAAGACGTCCAGACGACTGCCGGATCACACATACTCGAAGGTTTTGTTCCGCAATACGAATCCTCAGTCACCACGCGCCTGTGGGATGCGGGTGCGGTGATGTTAGGCAAGACCAATCTCGATGAATTCGCGATGGGCTCAAGTAACACCACCAGCTATTTCGGCAATGTCATCAGCCCGTGGAAAGCGAAGGGCAGCGATAAAGATCTGGTGCCCGGCGGCTCTTCTGGCGGTTCAGCGGCTGCCGTCTCCGCGCGCATGTGCCTTGCCGCAACCGGGACCGATACGGGCGGTTCCATCCGCCAACCGGCAAGCTTCTGCGGCATCGTCGGCATCAAGCCCACCTATGGCCGCTGCTCGCGTTACGGCATCGTCGCATTCGCAAGCTCGCTCGATCAGGCAGGCATGTTCGCGCGCAATGTGCGTGATGCGGCCATCGCCCAGACCGTCATCTGCGGTCATGACCCAAAAGACTCGACCTCTTCGCCCAAGGCAGTACCGGATTTCGAGAAAGCACTGACTGGCAATATCAAGGGCATGAAGATAGGCATCCCCAGGGAATATCGCGTCGAGGGAATCGACCCGGAGATTGCCGCATTGTGGGATAAGGGCATCACATGGCTTAAGGATGCGGGGGCGCAGATTATCGATGTCAGTCTGCCGCATACCAAATATGCGTTGCCCACCTATTATATCATAGCGCCTGCCGAGGCCTCATCCAACCTCGCGCGCTACGATGGCGTGCGCTACGGTCTGCGCGTGCTTCCCGATGGCGGCGGGCTCACCGATATGTACCGCAAGACCCGCGCCGCAGGTTTCGGTGACGAAGTCAAACGCCGCATCCTGATCGGCACCTATGTGCTGTCAGCGGGTTATTACGACGCCTATTACAAAAAAGCGCAGCGCGTGCGCTATCTGCTCGTGCAGGATTTCAAGAAAGCCTTTGAGCAGGTGGATGCGTTGCTCACGCCAACCGCGCCGTCTGCCGCCTTTGCCATCGGCGAGAACAGCGACGATCCGGTGAAGATGTACTTAAACGACATATTCACCATCCCCACCAGCATGGCGGGCCTGCCCGGGTTATCTCTGCCTGCGGGGCTCAGCTCGACCGGGCTGCCGCTGGGCCTGCAGATCATCGGCAAGTCCTTTGATGAGGAAACGGTATTCCGCGTCGCGGGCGTCATGGAAGAAGCGGCGCAGTTTAAAGCCTTGCCGCAGAAGGTGGCCGCATGAGCACTCCGTACCGCGTCAAAGGCAATACCGGCGAGTGGGAGGTCATACTGGGCCTCGAGGTCCATGCACAGGTTTCGTCCAAGTCGAAGCTCTTCTCCGGCGCACCCAACGATTTCGGATCGGAGCCCAACGAGAACGTTTCGCTGGTGGACGCCGCGATGCCCGGCATGCTGCCGGTGATTAATGAATACTGTGTCGAGCAGGCGGTGCGCACCGGACTGGGGCTCAAGGCACAGATCAACCGCCGCTCGGTGTTTGACCGCAAGAATTATTTCTACCCCGATTTGCCGCAAGGCTACCAGATATCGCAATTTCTCGATCCCATCGTCGGCAAAGGCATATTGATTATCGATATGCCCGACGGCACCGCGCGCGAAATCGGCATCACACGCCTGCATCTGGAGCAGGACGCCGGTAAAAGCCTGCACGAGCAGAGTCCCAAATACAGTTTTATCGATTTAAATCGCGCCGGTATCGCGCTGATGGAAATCGTATCCGAGCCTGACATGCGCTCGCCGGAGGAAGCCGCACTCTATCTTAAAAAATTGCGTTCCATCGTGCGGTATCTCGGCACCTGCGACGGTGACATGGAGAAAGGCAGCATGCGCTGCGACGTCAACGTCTCTGTACGCAAGCCTGGCGCCGAACTTGGTACGCGTTGCGAGATCAAGAATATGAATTCGACGCGTTTCATGGTCAAAGCGATCGAGTTTGAGGCACAACGTCAGGTCGAGATTCTGGAGTCCGGCGGCAAAATTGATCAGGAGACGCGGCTGTTTGATGCTTCTACCGGCGAGACGCGCACTATGCGCAGCAAGGAAGACGCCCACGATTATCGTTATTTCCCGGACCCGGATCTTTTGCCGCTCGAATTCTCGCAGGAATTCATCGATAAGATAAAGGCAACGCTGCCGGAACTGCCCGATGACAAGAAGCAGCGCTACATCAGCGATATGGGGCTCTCTGCATACGATGCGAGCGTGCTGGTAGCGGATCAGGCGACCACACAGTATTTCGAGACCGTCGCCGCCAAGCATAATCCCAAGCTTGCCTCCAACTGGATAACGGCGGAACTGTTCGGTCGTTTGAATAAGGCCGGACTTGAGATAGAAGCCTCGCCCATCACTACGGATAAACTCTCCGGCTTGCTCACGTTGATTGAGAATAATACGGTCTCAGGCAAGATCGCAAAGGTCGTCTTCGACAAGATGTTTGAAACCGGTAAAGACGCGGCAGTTATTGTGCAGGAAGAGGGTTTGACGCAGGTAAGCGATACGGGCGCAATCGAAAAGGTTATCGACGAGGTAATGGCTGCCAATCCGGATAAAGTCGCCGAATACCGCTCGGGCAAAGACAAGTTATTTGCCTTCTTCATCGGCCAGGTGATGAAAGCCTCCGGCGGCAAAGCCAACCCCGGCATGGTCAATGAACTGCTTAAAAAGAAGCTGGCTGATGAGTGCACGAAGTAGTAATTTAGTTTGTATGATTGAAATACCTTATGGAAAGTCGTCTTACTGCGGCTTGACCGCAGTATCTCAGGCTAGGTGCCGTGTTGCTTGAGATCCCGCGATTAAATCGCGGGATGACGGGTATACGTGAATCGTTCAAACTACGCCGTTACCGGACGCAAAACGTCACAAAAAATTAATACTATTTAAATATAATCGGTGCTTTATACGCTCTAAAATGTACCGATTATGGAACCAAGCAATCGTGAATGGGTGAATAGGGTGCAGGCCGTGCAGCAGACATTGGAAGCATGCGCCCAGCTTGTTGAATTCCGGCTGAACGCTCCCGGCGGAATAGGGATAAAAGATCCGAAAAGAAAGAAAAAGGCTGACTTCCAGGTCACTCACGGCGACGGCCGCCACATAAGCACTATAGACATTGGTGTGGATCTGGATAAGGCCTCCATAAACCTTGCGGCAAAGGCAATCACGGATCTGTTTCAAGGAATAGAGCCCGACGTGAAGAAAAAGGCAAAGAGCACAGACACATACCATGTGACCTTTCGCATGCCTTTGAGTGCCGAACTGCTAAGTCATATGAAGAGTTTTTACGATACGCTGCCCGATGACAAAAGGAACGATCCCCGGATTGCTGTTCTTAAGTCCCGTTTTGAAGAACCTTCGGCACAACGAACATAGAGACTAATTTTTTTGTGCTTTAGCGCCCAGCGCATCCAGTCGCGCCACACGCATATATAGCTCCAGGCTTTTATCAAGCAGATCATTGACGCGATCGGGCATTATGGACTCCGCCTCGATGTGCTGGTTCATGCAGATGTCGCGGCAGTCAAGACGGTAGTTCTCATTGGCTTCTTCCGCCGTTATCTTGCCCATGAACACGGCCTTGCGCGCCATGAGCCATGCCATCACGCAGGAAAGCCGTATGGTGATGCGCGACATTTCACTCGCATACATTGTGCGGTGGCGGTTATCCATCTGGGCCTGTTCGGTAGGCCCGTGCCGATAAAAATGATCGTGCGCTTCAGCAAGGAGTTTCAGCGTCTCGTCATAGATACCTGGCAGTAAAATAACGTCGTGTCGGGCTGCCTTGCCGGTCTGCTTATCCTTGCCTGCCATAGATGCCCTTCTTATACTCAGGTTCCTATATCATAGCGCATTTTATGACCCACGACCAGTATATCGCCTCCGACCCGGCCATTTCCGCATGGGTATCGGCCAGCGCCGGAACCGGCAAAACCAAGGTGCTGACCGATCGGGTGCTGCGCCTGCTGCTCTCGGGCGTGCATCCCGCCAACATTCTCTGCATCACCTATACCAAGGCGGCAAGCGCCGAAATGGAAAGCCGCATTCATGACGAGCTTGCCCGCTGGGTGCCGATGGAAGACCCTGCCTTGCGCACTGCCCTGGAGAAACTCACCGGGAAAATACCGGAAGCGAAGATAATGACGCGCGCACGCAGGCTGTTTGCGACCGTGCTGGATGCGCCCGAACGTATCCGCATACGCACCATTCACAGCTTCTGCCAGTCGGTGTTGATGCGCTTTCCCCTGGAAGCGGACGTCCCGCCGCACTTCACCCCGATTGACGAAATCACTTCGCGTGAGCTGCTTGCGGAGGCACGGGCGCAATTGTTCATCAGCGCCCGTAATCCCGCAAACCATGCCTACGGCGAAGCGGTGGCCGCACTCGCCTCTACCATCAATGAAGCGGCGCTTTACGAGCTTATCACGGAAATCGTCCGCCAGCGCCGTACTTTCTCTGAGTGGCTGGCATCATCGCCCAATACCGGACGCATTCATGTGGCACTTGGCCTGGATGCAGGCATGGATGAAGACAAACTCATATCCAAACATTTTGCATACTCGCAGGAGGAAGAAAAGAACCTGCGGCATGCCTGCGGGATACTGGCACAGGGCAGCGGTAAATCCGATATGCAGACGCATGAGATAATACGCCAGTGGCTAGAGAAGCATTCCGACGCGCAGGCTTATGCGCGTGCTTTCGTGACGCAGGAAGGCACGGCGCGCAAGCAGCTTTACACCAAAGCCACCGAAAAGCTCTGGCCGCAGATTGCGCAAATTCTCTCTGCCGAACAGCAACGCGTATTGACTTACTTTGAGGAACGGCAGTCACTGCGCGTGGCCCGGATGAGTGAGTATGTAGCCGTGCTCGCCGCGGCACAGCTTGATTTATATCATCGGCTCAAGGAGCGGCATGGTTATCTCGACTATGACGATCTGATTCTCTATACGGTCCGGCTTCTTCACAAACCGGGCATTGCCCCATGGGTGCTCTTTAAGCTCGACGGGGGTATCGACCATCTTCTCATCGACGAAGCGCAGGATACCGCGCCCGACCAATGGCGCATCGTCGATGCGCTGGCAAGCGAATTCTTTACAGGCGAGAGCGCACGCGATACCAAGCGAACCTTGTTCGTGGTGGGGGACGAAAAACAATCTATCTTCAGTTTCCAAGGCGCGGTTCCACAGACATTTGATTTCATGCAGCATAAATTTGCAAAGCTCGCCAAAGGCGCAGGAATGGACTTCAGGCGGGTGCGCCTGACGCTTTCTTTTCGCTCCACGGCGCCGGTGCTACAAGCGGTAGACGGCGTTTTTGCACAGGAAGATGCGCGTGACGGCCTCATCTTTACCGAGAGCGACATCCGCCATGACGTCAGCCGTTTAGGAATGGCGGGCAGGGTGGAACTCTGGCCGTTGCTGGAAATGCCGGATGAAGAAAGCCTGCCCGCATGGCATATTCCCGAAATAGCCAGCTATAGCCAACGCCCGGATATGCAATGCGCGGAGCAAATTGCCGGGACAATTGCCGGATGGCTTAGGTCGAAGCGCCAGCTTGATTCGCAAGGACGCGCCATCACACCGGGCGATATCATGATTCTTGTACAAAGGCGGGGAACATTCGCGGATGCGATGCTGCGTGCGCTCAAACGCCATGACGTCGCGGTCGCAGGTGCCGACCGGCTGGTACTTACCGAACATATCGCGGTGCAGGATTGCATGAAACTCGCGCAATTCCTGCTGCTGCCCCAGGATGACTTGACGCTTGCGGAAGTGTTGAAGTCGCCCTTTATCGGAATAACGGAGGATGCCCTGTTTGAGCTGGCCTACGGGCGGGACAAGGAAACGCTGTGGCATCGTCTGCGAGATAATTCCAAATATGCCGAAGCGTTTGAATTCCTGTCGAACCTGCTTGCCGCCACCGATTACATGCCGCCCTATGAGCTGTTCGCGCATGTGCTGGAGACGCTCGGCGGCCGCAAAAAGCTTGCCTCAAGGTTGGGCAGCGAAATCGACGATCCGTTAAACGAGTTCCTGTCGCTGTCCCTGCAATACGGACAGAATCATGCTCCGTCGCTGCAGGGTTTCCTGCATTGGCTGGAAGCGGGTGCCACCGAAATAAAACGCGATATGGAAAAGGGCAGGGACGAAGTCCGCATTCTTACCGTACATGGCGCTAAGGGATTGCAGGCGCCTATCGTATTTCTGCCCGATACTACGCGCATGCCTCCACATGAAGGCGGCATACTCTGGACGACCGGAGATGCGGGCGTGCCGCTGTGGTCGCCCATGTCGGGCTACGACGACCGTCATTATCGAGCACTTAAGCAGGCACGCCGCATGGAAATGGAACGCGAGTATCGCCGCCTTCTCTATGTTGCGATGACGCGCGCGGAAGATGAGCTATATATCTGCGGATGGAAGGGCAGTCGCGCCATAGGCGACGGCTGCTGGTATGAGTTGGTGCGCCGCAGTGCTGAAGGATGGGAGACGCAGGATGACAAGCATGTGCTCTCCAGCATGCAGTCTGCGGATGCCAAAATAAAACATGCACCTTCGCAGATTACTCCTATCGCCGCAGATCTTCCGAAATGGGCGCATGAAGCGGCGGCAAGCGAACCCGTTCCGTCCAGACCGCTTACGCCTTCGCATCTCGACCATAATGCGGATGCTCTGCCGCCCTCCGCTAAAGAAGCGCGTGAGCGCGGGCTACTGGTGCATCGCTTGCTGCAATATCTGCCCGAGGTTCCGGCGGAGCAACGAACGGAAGTGATGGCGCGCTTCCTTACGCGTTACGGCACTGCCTTTTCTGACGCGGACCGGGAGCATATTGGCAAGGAAGTGCTGGGAATTATAGAACATCCCAAGTTTGCCCCTGTCTTCGGTCCAAACTCCGTTGCCGAGGCGTCCATCACCGGCGTTGCATCCGAAGGAAGCCCGGTGGTTATTGCAGGCCGCATCGACCGCCTTGCGGTGTTGCCGGATGCGGTTTACATCGTGGATTATAAAACAGGGCGCAAGACCCCTGCGAATGAGTCCGATGTGCCTGCGGCATACCTGCGGCAGATGGACGCCTACCGCCAGTTGGTGAAGAGGATATATCCGGATAAAACAGTTTATTGCGCTCTGCTTTGGACGTCGGAACCGAGATTGATGATATTATCCGACGCGCTATTGCAATCGCTGGCTGCATAGGGGGGCCATTGACGTAAGGGCCATTAAGACCTACATTTTATATACGTTAATTTGTTACGGGGAAAACCATGACTGTTCATATCGACGATGCTAATTTTGATAAAGACGTGCTGAAGGCTGCTGGGCCTGTGCTGGTGGATTTCTGGGCGGAATGGTGCGGTCCTTGCAAACAGATCGGCCCCATACTCGATGAAATCGCAGGTGAAATGGCAGGCAAGCTGACGATTGCCAAGGTCAATATCGACAAGAACCCGGAAACGCCGCAGAAATACGGCGTACGCGGCATTCCCACCTTGATCCTCTTTAAGGATGGAAAGGCGGTTTCGACCAAGGTTGGCTCAATGCCCAAGAGCAAGCTGGTCGAATGGCTGCAGTCTGTTGCCTGAGGGCTTAGTCAAGCTGATTGCGGATGATTTTGACCTGAAAGCGGTCGTCGCCACGGAGATCGAGTTTTACCTGCACGACGTAGCGGCGAAGCTTTCACCCGAACAGATTATCCTGCTTATAGAAACCACCTGCGCCGAGGCAGGTATTATGCTTGCCTGCGCCGAAGCGGAGCGAGGGCCGGATCAATACGAGGTCTCTCTTCTGCCTTCCCAGGATGTGATGCGCTTGGTGGAAGATACCGAGCGTTTTAAAACAGTGATTACAGATGCGTTTGCCAAGCATGACGTGCGCGTGGACTTCGCGGCGAAACCCTTGAAAGAAGCGCCGGGCAACGGCCTGCATATACATGTGCATCTGGAAGGAAGCTCAGGCCGCAATGTCTATTTCCGGGAGGGAGAAACCTTCAGCCCGATGCTGCTGCATTCCGTCGGCGGATTGCTGGCCTTGATGAATCCGTGCATGAGCATTTTTGCCCCGCGCCCGGAATCTTACGATCGGTTTTTATTCGCCGCCAACGACTATCTTATCTGTCCTACAGCCATCAATATACCGCTTACGGTGAGCTGGGGCACCAACAACCGTACGGTTGCCATACGCCTTCCGCAAAAAGCCATGGACAATAAGCATATCGAGCACCGCGTATCCTGCAGCGATGCTGATATCGCTTCCGTCATATCCGCCATACTGGCCGGCGTACATTATGGCCTATCCAGTAAATGCAATCCGGGCGAACCTATCTATGGCGATGCCTCTCTGCCGCAATATGCCCTGCCGCCTCTGGCGCGCAGTCTCGAAGAAGCCAGAAAACACAGGCAGGAGTCCGCTGAACTCAAAGGATATTACTCCTTAATATACGCATAATATTTGTATAATCGTAACAAATACTTAACTGTCTTTGGTATAGTATAATATATACAATAGCTTATATCGATATAGAATTATACAAAACAGGAATGTATGAAAAAAACGATGTGTTGCTCCGCAAAGCGGATCAAGATGAAATCAGCGCTTCTTCTTTGAGAAACGTCACAGAATTCATCGTGAGTTACGATCCCAATATTGCTCGCATTCGCGTCGGTTATGATGCCGAGGCTGATGCTCCCGTGATCGTCTTTCAGACCCATAACAAGGGAAGGGGCGGCGGAAATTTGGAACGCTTGTTTAGAAAATATAAAACCGGAACGAATTATGCATTTAAGCCAATAGACGATCGTATGACAGGTGGAGCAGGTGAAACCACCATCACCGAACCGGAGGCAGCCAGACTTGATCAAGCCATGAAATCCATGGATTGGTCGCCCGCTGGACGTAATCAAGTTTTAGCTGCAGTTAATGAAGTAGGGCAAAGCAGCAGCCATGGCGGAGATAATGATTTCCAAGGGCGCCCCGCCGCCGGGAAAAAAGGATTTATCAGGGCTTGAACCCAATCCCTAACCCAAAGCCTTACGCAGCGATTTCACGAACGCAATCGCCGCCTGCTGACCGCGCTCTATTTTCTCCACCAACGCTGATCCCACCACCACCGCATCGCTGAACTTTGCCGCATCCTTAGCTTGAGCGGGTGTTTTGATGCCAAATCCCACTGCAACCGGCAGCGAGGTTTTTGATTTCAGATGCGCAAGGCGTTTGCCCAGCTGTTTGGCGTCTGCCGACTTGGTGCCGGTGATACCCGCGACAGAAACGTAGTACAGAAATCCGCTTGCGCGCCGGGTAAGCAATGCGAGCCGGGCATCGTCAGTTGTAGGGGTTATCAGGCGAATCAGATGCAGGCCTTGTGGCGTTGCGACGGTGGTAAATTCTTCTTCCTCTTCCGGCGGCAAATCGACCAGAATCATGCCATCCGCTCCGGCTTTCGCTGCATCTTTACAAAATTTCCCTGTGCCATAATGATAGATGGGATTGAAATACCCCATCAGGATCAGCGGCGTGGTCTTGTCCTTCACGCGGAAGTCCTTCACCATCGTGAGTATCACTTTAAGCGTGGTGCGTGCCTTGAGCGCACGAAGGCCCGCGGCCTGAATGACGGGACCGTCGGCCATCGGATCGGAAAACGGCATGCCTATTTCTATAATGTCGGCACCGGCGCTCGGCAGTTTATTTAAGATGGCCTGAGACTTCTTTGCATTTGGATCACCGCCCATGATGAAGGTGATGAGGCCTTTGCGTTTAGCTTTCGCAAGTTCCAGAAATTTCTTTTCTATGCGATCACTCACAGTTTTACCCCGAGTGCTTTAGCCACGGTGAAAATATCCTTATCGCCGCGACCGCACATATTCATCACCAGTAGATGATCGGCGGGCAGGGTAGGGGCGAGCTTCAGCACATGCGCAAGCGCATGGCTCGGCTCTAGCGCCGGAATGATGCCTTCGAGCTTTGCGCAGAGCGTGAAAGCCTTAAGCGCTTCCTTGTCAGTCGCGGAGACATATTCCACGCGGCCCGTATCCTTGAGCCATGCGTGCTCGGGGCCGATGCCCGGATAATCAAGGCCAGCCGAAATCGAATGCGCTTCGGCAATCTGGCCGTCTGCATCCTGAAGCAGATAAGTACGGCTGCCGTGGAGCACACCCGGTTCGCCTTTGGCAAGCGACGCCGCATGCTTGTCGGTGTTGATACCGTGCCCTGCAGCCTCGACACCGATAATGCGCACCTGCTCGTCATGCAGGAACGGATGGAACAGCCCTATCGCATTTGAGCCGCCGCCGATGCAAGCCACCAGCGAATCCGGCAGGCGACCTTCCGCAAGCATCATCTGCTCACGCACTTCGCGGCCTATGATGGACTGGAAATCGCGCACCATCGCAGGGTAGGGGTGTGGGCCTGCCGCGGTGCCGATGAGATAGAACGTATCATCTACGTTACTCACCCAGTCGCGCAGCGCCTCGTTCATCGCGTCCTTGAGCGTACGCGAACCGCTCTCTACAGGAATTACTTCGGCCCCAAGCAGCTTCATGCGGAAGACGTTCGGCATCTGCCGCTCAATGTCGCGCGCGCCCATATAGACGATACATTTAAGACCGAACAGAGCGCAGATGGTGGCGGTGGCAACGCCATGCTGGCCAGCGCCGGTCTCGGCAATGATACGCTTCTTGCCCAGCCGCTTGGCAAGCAGCGCCTGGCCTACGCAGTTATTGATCTTATGCGCGCCCGTATGGTTGAGCTCGTCGCGTTTGAAATAAATTCGGGCACCGCCACAATGCTCCGTGATACGCGGCGCAAAATAAAGGGGGCTCGGGCGACCCACATAATGGGTGAAATAATAATCGAGCTCGTTCCAGAACTCGGGTTCTTCCTTTGCCTTCGCATAGGCTTTCTCCACTTCGAGAATCAGCGGCATCAGCGTCTCGGCGACATAGCGCCCGCCGTAAATACCGAAGTGCCCGCGCTCGTCGGGGCCGTTATAATCGTTATGCAAGGTGAATGGTTTCATAGCGAAAGGCTTCTTACTTTGTGTATGAATGCGCGCACCAATGCAGGATCTTTGACGCCAGGGGATGACTCCAGACTCGAAGACACATCCACCATGCGCGCCCCGCTGATACGCAGCGCCTCTTCTACATTATCGCTATCCAGTCCGCCAGAGAGAAACCAGGGTTTTGCAAAGCTGCGATGGGCAAGGATACGCCAGTCGAATACCACTCCGTTGCCGCCGGGCAGCCCCTTGGGCGGGCGGGCATCGAATAGTAACATATCGGCGCTTTCTTCGTAGGCGTAAGCTTTCGCCGCATCGTCGCCGGAAGCGATTCCGATAGCCTTGATTACCGGTATGCCGAATGTCTTTTTCACCTCGCGCACGCGCTCCGGCGTCTCGCGACCGTGCAATTGAAAATAGGTGGGCTTAAGTACGGTTTTAATGTCGTGCAGCAGTGCGTCATCCGCATCGACTGTCACGGCCACGGTGGGCGGACGCGACTTCACAGCAAGTGCGGCAGCGGCCTGAACCGTAAGGTTACGCGGAGAGGGAGGGTAGAATATGAAACCTGCAAAATCGGCATCTCTTGCTGCATCCACAGCCTCAGGCATCGTAAGCCCGCAGATCTTGACGCGCAGCGTCATTTCTGCGGCAGGGCAGCGGTGGGGCTCACGATCTGCTCCGAGCGCATGGCTCCCAGCTCATTCTCCAACGCTTCGACACGCTTGCTGGCTTTCTTATGTGCACGGCGGAAACGGCCCGCTTTAAAGCCGCCGATAAGCCATCCCCATATCACCCCTATGGAAAAACTCATGATGGTGAATAAAAACAGCGGCATCGATATGGCAAAGGGGATGGGATAGAACGTTAGGTCCACCTTGCCGCGATTGGAAATGGCAAATACGACGCCTGCGAGGATAATCGCCGCGTAAAAACAGACTTTGATGATCTTTGCCGTAGTGCGAATCAAAGGATGCCCCTTTTAAATCTGTGCCAACCATAGCCTAAAAGGCTGGCAAAGAGCCATTATAAATAAATGCGCAGTAGAAGCCGGATTCCTGCCGTTTTTACAAGGGCAGAAAACAGAAACTACTTCTTATTGTTGATTTTTTCGCGCAATTCCTTGCCGGTACGGAAGTAAATCGCGAAACGCTCGCCGATATGCACCTCCTGGCCGTTCTTGGGGTTGCGCGCGGTACGGGCATCCCGTTTGCGGACAGAGAATGCGCCGAAACCGCGAAGCTCAACACGGCCGCCTTCTGTGAGCGAACGAGCGATTTCACCCAATACGCAGGCGACGATCTTTTCGACATCACGCTGGTAAAGATGGGGGAACTTCTTGGAAAGGCGAAGGATAAGTTCGGATTTGGTCATGTGCACTCACCTTAGTTTGTTATTATCTGGTCTCCCTCAAGGCTGCGGCTTTATCTCCGCTTCCTCCAGACACCCTTAAAATGCCACTCCTTCAGCGCCTGAAGCCTTAGAATATAGCATTTTAAAGATATTACAAGGAATTAGGCTGCCATATTGCGGCAAGTCCGTCAAGCCTTTGTAGAAACCGTGCGCTAATTTTTCCATTTGCCATTTGCGTAATCATCTCATAGAGGCTCACGGACTCCTTCTCAATCTTGACATCTTTTATTTCCAGATCAGTAGAAATTTTCTTATTCTTTTCAAGCCATTGCACAGCTTCCTCGTCGCCACCCAACTGGTCAATAAGGTTCGCTTCCAGCGCCTGCCTGCCGGTATAGATACGCCCGTCGGCAAGTTCCTCCACTTTATCGCGCGGCATGTTGCGTCGTGCAGCCACTATGTCCACAAACCAGTTGAAGAAGTCGGTTATCACCGTCTGCAATACCCGTTGCTGGTCAGCCGTGAACTTCTCCGTTGGGCTGGGTGAAGCCTTATAAGGCCCGGATTTGAGGGTGATGGGCCTGATGCCGATCTTTTCGGCAAGCTCGGTGGCTTCGAATGATTCCATGATGACGCCGATGGAGCCGGTAATCGTTCCCTCGCGTGCCACGATATGATCCGTACCCAATGCAGCCATGTAGCCGGCCGATGTTGCCATGGTACGCATGACGGCCACTACGGGTTTGATTTTGGAGAGCTTGCGCAGATCAAGATAGAGCTGCTGACCGCCGACGGCGCTGCCGCCCGGCGTATCAAGCCATATCAGCACCGCGCGCGCATGCGAATCTTCTGCGGTTTCGGTAATCAGCTTGGTGAGTTGCCGATCGTCCGAGATTACATCGTCCACAGTAATGCGGGCGATGTAATCGGACTTAATAGGGGAGAAGCTGGTAGCCTTCTCAAATACGAAGAGCAGTGACAATATCGCTACTATAATGGCAGCGAGCCGCCATCTGCTTACCTGCTGCTTGAGCCGGATACGGTCGATGAGTGTGTCAGCATTAAGCGGCATGAAGATCTCCTGATGCGAATCATCGTGTTAGCCGAATCATCGCATCAGGGGAAGCGTTATTCTTCGCTCTTCTTGCTCTTCTTTTTGCTTTTGCCGCCGCTGGCATCGGAGAGTGCCGCACCGAGAATGTCGCCCAGTGACGCACCGCTGTCAGCCGAACCGTATTCTTCGATGGCACGCTTCTGCTCGTCCGCTTCCAGCGCCTTGATCGACATGGTGACCTTGTGGGCCGTCTTGTCGACGTTGGTGACCTTGGCATCGACGCGGTCGCCCACGGCGAAACGATCGGGACGCTGTTCCTGGCGGTCGCGGGAGAGGTCGGACTTCTTGATGTAGGCAACGATCGAATCGTTGATCTTCACTTCGATTCCGCTTTCGGCGATTGAGGTCACGACGCAGGTGACGACGTCACCCTTGTTGATGCCATCGAGCGCACCGCCTGCGGCAGTGTTGTCGGAGAGCTGCTTGATGCCAAGCGAGATGCGCTCTTTCTCAGCGTCAACCGCAAGCACTTTGGCTTTCACCGTATCGCCCTTCTTGTATTCCTTCATGACGTTCTCGCCGGTTTCGGTCCAGCTGATGTCGGAATGATGTACAAGGCCGTCAATGTCGCCGTCCAGGCCGATGAATAGGCCAAAGTCGGTGATGTTGCGGATCGTGCCTTCGATGATGGTGCCCACCGGGTATTTGCCGGCGAACTGGCCCCAGGGGTTTTCTTCACACTGCTTCATGCCGAGCGAGATGCGATGTTTCACCGGATCAATGTCGAGCACCACAACGTCCACTTCCTGGCTCGAGGAAATGATCTTGCTCGGGTGGGTGTTCTTCTTGGTCCAGCTCATTTCGGAGACGTGCACGAGACCTTCGATGCCCTTTTCGAGTTCAACGAACGCACCGTAGTCCGTGATGTTCGTAACGGTACCCTTGAAGCGCTGGCCGACAGCGAACTTGCTCGCAACGCCTTCCCACGGATTCTTCTCAAGCTGCTTGATGCCAAGGCTGATGCGCTTGGTTTCCTGGTCGAACTTGGTGACCATAACCTTGAGGTTCTGCCCGATATGGAGCACTTCCGACGGATGGTTGATGCGGCGCCACGAAATGTCGGTGACGTGCAGCAGGCCGTCGATTCCGCCCATGTCGATGAACGCACCGTAATCGGTGATGTTCTTGACGATGCCTTCCAGGATCTGGCCTTCGCTGATCTTGCCGAGCAATTCGTTGCGGGCTTCGACGCGCGACTCTTCGAGGATGGCGCGGCGCGAAACCACGATATTGCCACGCTTGCGATCCATTTTCAGGATGAGGAACGGCTGGCTGATGCCCATGAGTGGGCCGATGTCGCGCACGGGGCGGATGTCCACCTGGCTGCCGGGAAGGAAGGCGACTGCGCCTTCGATATCCACCGTGAAGCCGCCTTTGACGCGACCGAAGATAACACCGTCAACGCGCTCGCCCTTGGCGCATGCGCGCTCGAGCTTGGTCCATGATTCTTCGCGCAGCGCTTTCTCGCGGCTGATGATGGCTTCGCCGTGGCGGTTTTCGAGCTTCTCGAGATAAACTTCAACTTCGTCACCCACGCGCAGTTCAGGCACTTTGCCGTTCTGGGAGAATTCTTTTAAAGGGATGCGGCCTTCCGATTTGAGACCGACGTCGATAACCACGATATCGTCATTTTCAATGGCGACGATGACGCCGGTGATGACGCTGCCTTCATTCTTTTCGCCCGATTTTACGTAGGATTCAAAGAGATCGGCGAAGTTTTCGCCAGTGGAGAATTCGGCATAGGTTTCGGGAGTTTTTTGTGCGGCGGAGCTGTGAGCCATAATAATGTCCTAAAGTATCAAGCAAAACAGTGGCTTGATTCGGGTTCATGAGGAGCGCCCCTCGGTTAAAAATATAAGGCCTGCCACGGGCACTCGCGGCGGGCAGGGGGCGCAACATACACCGAAACATCTAAAATGCAAGTGGCAGGGGGCTTAATTTAAAGTCAATGCCTCACCTTGTAAGGCGCAAAAGCGGGGATTTTACATCCCGTCTTACACGTAATCGACACACAATCTTCATAAAAAGATAATATTTGTTTAAGGGTTAAAGCGCTATAATCATGAAATAGAATACATTATTCAATGAGAGGGAGCTTCGTCATGACTGAGCATGAAAGACCAAAAGGCACGATTCAAGGTGATAGCAAGACGATTAAAGAGATTAAGCAGATTGCTGATACCTGGGCCAAAAGCGGTGAAACGTTTCGCCACCTTCACTTCAGCATTGATACTCCTATCAGCTCCGATGATAAAACTCCCATTCCCAAAGATGTCGCGATACGCGTTGCCGAAGTCGAGAACCTTCAGCAAACGCTGCATGATTTGGGCTATAACGTCGGTAATCAGTATGGCAAGCACACCAATGGCGTAGATGGTTTATATGAAGAATTCACCATGGCCGGCGTGCAGAAGTTCCAGCATGATTACAACAAGAAGCATGCGCATGACAAAACCCCCAATGTTAAACTGAAAGAAAACGGGCAGGCGGATCAGGATACGATTAACGCTCTCAACGGTGCCATTGCCGATAAAGACGTCACCGCTCACCTCGGCAAGCCGTATCACAATGATGGCCCCAGTAATTCCCACCATCCTCATCACGGCCATCACAATAAAATCAGCAAACCGCTTGAAACCCCCCAAGGCAATGCTGCAAAGCCTTCAGGCAATGTGAAACAATAATTCACATAATTGTCACTATTTAAGCGATTGAGTAGGGTATATTCTATAGGGTAGATGCGCACCTACTGTGCTGGCCCGCGCTATGGATAATATATAAAACCTATGGATTGGCTTAAATCAATATTTGGACGTTTTCTCGGCTCTGATAAACAGCAAGCCGGCTCGGATGATTCTGCGGGTGGCGGTTTTCTTGGATTTATAGTCAAGATTTTTAAAGCCATTTTTTCTTTCTTTGGCTTCGGTGGCAATGATTCGGACCAGCAGCAGGAGGCCCCTACAAACCCTGCGCCTTCAACCCATCAGCAGACTGATACCGGCGGAAATGCCGTATGGAGTGGTCTTGTAAATCTCAAAAATGAGATCGTCGAAGGTGTAAAAGATGTCGTAAATAACGGCCTCAACTCAGCAGTAAATACTGCAAAAAACTGGGTTAGCAAAAAAGTTGAATTGGCCAAAACGACCGTCAAGAACGTTTACCACAAGGTTAGCGGATATCTCCCCACGTTTGTTACGGACGCCGTAGAAAAAGCGGTTTCTTTCTTTCAGGGCAAGGGATGGACAAAACAGCAGGCGGTAGGAATTGTCGCCAATTTACAAAAAGAAAGCGAGCTTAAAACCAATGCCAAAGGGGATGGAGGGTTGGCAAAAGGAGTTGCGCAATGGCATCCTGACCGCCAGAAGGCCATTAAAGATGCTACGGGAATTGATGTAACTAATGCTTCATTAACTCAGCAGCTGGAAGCGGTGAACTGGGAACTGACAAAAGGCGGCGAGCAGGGTGCCGGAAAGGAGCTGCGCAGTGCTAACACTTCCGATCAGGCGGCTGCCATCGTTTCCAAAAAATTCGAGCGGCCTGCGGACAAGGAAGGCGAAGCTTATAGGCGAGGGCAGTTGGCATTGCAGATTGATAATAATCTGAAGGATGTTGCCAAGGTGGATAAGCCCTTATCAACCCCGAAGAATGAAACCCAGCAGCCTGTCATAGGCTGAGGTTCTCTAATGCAGGGGATGCATCAGTAGCAGGCTCCTCTGCCCACACCAATTATTATCGTATAATATATATTATGGAAAATATAGATACCTATAGCGGTTATAAAGGCTTAAATAGCAAACAGGCATCCCCATACGAGTAAAACCGGTAACCTCCCTGGATAGCATGGGCGTATGCTGCCTTCATCTCCTCCAGCCCTACAAAAGCGCTCACCAGCATGAATAATGTCGATTTCGGCAAATGGAAATTTGTCATCAACACATCGACGGCTTTGAACCGATAGCCCGGCGTAATGAATATACCGGTATCGCCACTGCCCGCACGGATATGACCGGTTTCATCCGCCAGGGATTCCAGCGTACGCAGTGAAGTCGTACCCACGGCAACTATGCGTCTTTTCTCTTTACGCGCAGTGTTAATGATCCGTGCGGTATGCTCTGATATTTCACAATATTCCGTGTGCATAACATGCGTGTCCGTATCATCGACCTTTACCGGCTGAAATGTCCCTGCCCCTACATGCAATGTCACAAAAACATGATTTATCCCTTTTTTATCAATCGCATCCATTAATTCTTGAGTAAAGTGCAACCCTGCCGTCGGAGCCGCCACAGCCCCTTCCTTCTGTGCATAAATAGTCTGATAACTATCCTTATCAGCATGTTCCTCATGTCTCTTGATGTAGGGCGGTAATGGCATCTGACCGTGTCGCGTAAGGCATTCGCGCCAGTTTTCCTGACCCCACTCAAGATCCACTTCACCGCTTTCATGTTTATATTTAACTGTCGCTGAGAACTCATTATTAAATATAATTATATCTTCCAAATGAAGGCGTTTTCCAGGTCGCGCAAATGCGCGCCAGAGTCTTCCGCCCAAGTGTTTATGCAGCGTCACCTCGATAGCGGCAGTGCCACGCTTGCCCTCGAGCCTGACCGGCATTACGCGCGTATCGTTAAACACCATAAGATCACCCGGGCGCAGTAAATCAGGCAGTTCACGTACCATACAGTCCTGCATGTCATGCGGGCCCACCACGAGCAATCTGGAGGCGTCGCGCGGTGAAACCGGATGTGTCGCGATGCGGTCCGCCGGCAGGTTAAAATCGAACAGTTCTGTCTTCATAAAGGCACACACACATAGGATATGCGCGCCTTCGGGTCAAACGCCCTTGACAGGCCCGGTAATACATTTAATGTCGCAAATCCTTCAATTTGGAGATGTTGCGTGAACCAATGGCTATAACGATTACCCTGCCGGACAACAGCACCCGCACATACGACAAGGGCGTTACGGGTGAAGCCATCGCCGCCTCCATCAGCAAAAGTCTCGCAAAATCCGCACTCGCCGTCCGCGTGGATGGCACACTCAAAGATCTCTACCTGCCGATTGATAATGACGCACGCGTGGAAATCATCACGCCTCATACGCCCGATGGGCTGGAAATGATCCGCCATGACGCCGCCCATCTCATGGCCGAGGCTGTCAAAGAACTTTACCCCGAGACCCAGGTCACCATTGGCCCGGCGATTGAAAACGGGTTTTATTATGATTTCGCCCGTGAAAAACCATTTTCGACGGACGATCTCGCGGTCATTGAAAAAAAGATGGCCGAAATCAGCCAGCGCGCCGAACCCATCCGCCGCGAGGAATGGGAACGCGACAAGGCAGTGGCCTATTTCAAAAGCATCGGCGAAGAATACAAAGCCGAAATCATCGCAGGCATCCCGGCGGAGCAATCTATCGGCCTGTACCGTCAGGGCGCATTCATGGACCTCTGCCGCGGGCCGCATGCGCCGTCGACCGCTCACGTAAAGCATTTCAAGCTCATGAAAGTAGCGGGCGCCTATTGGCGCGGCGACCACCGCAACCCGATGCTCCAGCGCATCTACGGCACGGCATGGGCGGATGAAAAGCAGCTTAAGGCGTATCTCACCATGCTTGAGGAGGCGGAAAAGCGCGATCACCGGCGCCTGGGCCGCGAGCTTGATCTGTTCCATATCCAGGAAGAAGCCGTAGGACAGGTCTTCTGGCATGATAAAGGCTGGACGATTTACCGCACGCTCGAGAATTATATCCGTAATAAAATCCGCAAGCGCGGCTATAGCGAGGTCAAAACGCCGGTGCTGGTGGACCGTGTGCTCTGGGAAAAATCCGGCCACTGGGAAAAATTCCGCGATGCCATGTTTACCGCAGAGTCGGAAGAACGTGTGCTGGCGCTCAAACCCATGAACTGTCCCTGCCATGTACAGATATTCAAGCAAGGCACCAAGAGTTATCGTGATCTGCCGCTGCGCATGGCCGAATTCGGCATGTGCCACCGCAATGAGCCCTCCGGCGCATTGCATGGCCTGATGCGCGTGCGTGGCTTCGTACAGGACGACGCGCACATCTTCTGCACCGAAGACCAGATTACCTCCGAAACCATTGCATTCTGCACACTACTGAAGGAAATCTATAAGGATTTCGGTTTTGAGGAAGTGAGTGTTAAATTCTCCGATCGTCCGACCACCCGCGCTGGCGAAGATGCTACTTGGGATAAAGCCGAGAACGCGCTGAAATCCGCCGTTGAGGCAGCCGCCCTCCCCTACACGCTCAACCCGGGCGAGGGCGCATTCTATGGCCCCAAACTCGAATTCGTATTGCGCGATGCCATCGGTCGCGACTGGCAGTGCGGCACGTTACAGGTGGACTTTGTGCTGCCCGAGCGTCTGGATGCCGAATATGTGGGCGCTGACGGCAACAAGCATCGCCCCGTCATGCTCCACCGCGCCGTGCTGGGTTCTGTTGAGCGCTTTCTGGGTATCCTCATTGAGCAGTTTACCGGTAAATTCCCGCTCTGGCTGGCCCCGGTTCAGGCAATGGTGACCACGATTACGAACGAAGTGGATGATTACGCCATCGAAGTAAAAAATGCGCTGGAAGCCGCCGGGCTGCGCGTTGGCATTGATATCAGCTCCAATAAGATAAACTATAAGATTCGTGAGCATTCCAATGCCAAGATCCCGGCGATTCTCGCTTTAGGCGCGCGCGAAAAGGCGGAAAAAACCGTCTCCATGCGCCGGATCGGCTCCGAATATAACAAGGTCATGACGCTTGCCGAAGCAGTCGAGATGTTACGGGCAGAAGCTCAGGTACCCGTTTAACCCATTTCATGATAGTATTGCACCCCAAGGATTAACAACAGAAGGATTTCTATGGCCACCCTCCCGCAAAAACCAAAAACCGACGAACCCCGTATCAATGACGAAATCACCGCCGCATCCATCCGACTGATAGATTCCAAAGGCGGCATGATTGGCGTCGTAAACGTCAAGGAGGGTATTCGTCTTGCGGAAGTGGCAGGGCTTGATCTGGTAGAAATCTCCCCCAATGCTGAACCGCCCGTCTGTAAGGTGATGGACTACGGCAAATATAAATACGAGGCGCAGAAGAAAGCCGCCGAGCAGCGCAAGAAGCAGAAGGTCATCGTGGTGAAGGAAATCAAACTGCGCCCGACCATCGACAAGCACGATCTCGATGTCAAAATGCGCTCGGTGCATAAATTCATCGAAGAAGGCGATAAGGTGAAATTCACATTGAAGTTCCGTGGCCGCGAAATCGCGCATCAGGAGCTGGGCATGAAGCTGCTGGAGCAGGTGCAGGCCGAACTTGCTGATTCCGTGAAGATGGAAATGAGCCCGCGCATGGAAGGCCGGCAGCTGGTCATGATGATTGCGCCAAAATAATGTAGCTGATTCCCCAGCATCGTAGGTCTCAAACGGATAACCGGTACGATGAAACCTACGTTTGGAACATTCGGTATCTATCGCTGGTTTCTGGCAACGATGGTGTTGTTCTGCCACTTAGGGCCGGAACACTGCTGGCGGTGCGGCCCCAATGCGGTCGTCACCTTCTTCATACTGAGCGGGTATATCATCTCTTATATCCTCGATACGCATTACCTGCGGATACCGGACGGTATAAGAAAATATTATATCAACCGCATGCTCCGCGTCTATCCGGCCTACTGGGTTGTGATATTCGCGACGATCCCGCTTATCAAATATTTCCCGGATATTGCCCATCACGTAAGCGAGCTGGTGATGCCCCGCACGCCGATGGACGTGATATTGAATATGGGGGCAATCACGCAAAATTTCGCCAATACCAACCTTGTGCCGCCGGCATGGTCGCTGGGAGTGGAAATGGAGATATGGCTGCTTCTGCCCTTCGTCCTCCGCAGCCGTTCCGGTTTGTGGAAATTTCTGCTGTTTGTTCTGTTCATAAAAGTTTCAGGCGTGCCGGTTTCTTATTACGGCCCACTTTTTGCGATACAGCCGTTCGCCCTTGGGCTGCTTTTATATTACAGAAAACAGAAGAATCTGCGCGATATTCCGCATGCGGTCGGTATGGCCTCCATTATATTTACACTGCTGTTTTACGTGTGCCTGAGCACCATGAAAATTGAAGGGTTTTACGCCGACATCATTCTCAGCGTCCTCGTCATCTATTATTTATCCGGCATAGATGCGGGCCGCCTGCCCCGATGGTTTAAGCGTTGCGATGACTTTTTGGGCGAGCTTGCCTATCCCCTCTTTCTGATTAATTCGCTGACGGGCATTTTAGTGAAGATTTGCTTTCCTTCGCTGGATTACCGTTCATGGGGCATGTTTGCCGTCGGATTCCCGGTGGCCAATATCCTCGCCGTCTTCATGATATACGCCATTGAATCGCCGATAAACAGATTGCGCCGCCGCATCAGAAACTGACGGCCGCATCAAAGCCCGGCACCATATCATGCTTGCCATCGAGGCAGTGATGGGCCTTGCCTGCGGTGGGCAATACGTCATTGAGCAGAGATTCCTTGCGGATAATCATGAGGGCCGCAACGCTGTCATATATCCCATTGCGGGTTATGGGTGCACCGGTTGCCAGTGGCGGAAAAGTAACAATCGTTTTATCCAGTTCGCGGCAGAGCATCAAGTCTGTCAGGGGTGAACGCGACCAGGCCAGCCTGAGGAACACCAGATTCCGTATGCCATCGAGCATATGATGCGCCTGCGCTTCTCGTAATGTCGCAAGCAACATCTCACGACTGTAATAACGGGGAAAATAGGGATTAAATACAACCCCGCCATTGCGGTATGGGACGAGCCGTGCCATTTCCTTGGCCGAAGTGGAGTCGGTGCCGCTAATGCGGTAGAGCCCGGAAAACATGACGCCATCATCTTTTTCCGTAACGATGAGATCCGATGATGTCAGCCTATCAAGATACACATTCAGCGCCTGCCACTGCTTAAGCGGCATATTATATTCATCATCCCTGAAGCGTGCTGTTGCATCGTAAGTAAGGCATCCCGCGATAAGAAGTAATATGGCAATAACAGGCACCGAGCGGATATATTTCTCAGCCAGCCATGTGCACGCCCCGGCAAGCATTAACCCGGCGGCAGGAATGACCAAGGGCAACACCCATATATTATGCCGTGGTCCCGCCTCGGGATAAAGATACGTGGCGATGAGCAGCATTCCCACTGCATAGGCGAACCCGTTTAAAGCCAGGCACATCCTCAAACGGTCATTATTGCGTACAAAGCTGGGAGGAGAATGGAGCACCGCTATCTGGCAGAGTATCAGCAGCACTGCAAAAGCATATCCTGGCAGTATATATCCGGATGCGATCAGCGGAAAAAGTAGCACATGCAACAGTTGATACGCAAAAGGCGGAGATTTAAAGATGGCGAAATAAGGCTCCAGCGGCGCCATGCTCGGCCGCCAGACATAATAGATGGCGAAAGCGACACAAGCTATGAAGAGGTTAACAACGGCCCACTGCATAAAAAGACGCAATTTCTTTTGCCGCACAAGGCTCAGTGCTTCATACGCGGCAATACAGAAAATACAGAATATGGCGGAGAAATGCGTAAGCGCCGCGAGGCATCCCACTAGGCCGTAACCAAGCAGCGCAGGGATGCTGCGTCGCGTTCGCCAGATGAGGTAGCAATAAAAACCAAGCGACAGAAAGAAAAGCAGGAAAATATAGTTGCGTGCGATATAGGACTGAATGATGCACCCGTTGCTGAACGCAATCAGTGTCGCGCAGCACAGGCCGCCCATCTGCCCTCCCAGCTTGTTGCCGATGATGTAATATAATACGATAAGCCCGATACCGAATACTAGGGATTCGCTGCGCACGAACCAGGGAGCATCGGAAAAACCTATCCAGTAATGCCGTAGAAAATTACCCAGCGGCGGATGTGCGGCGCTAAGTGAGAATTGCCAGACCTCGGAAGCGTTACGGCCCTGCGCCATTTCTACATGCATCATTTCATCGGCACTGTAATAAAATGCTTCGACTCCGTGCACGCGAATGAAAACAGACAGGATGATAAGGGCCAACAGCCACAGGGTGAAGAATGCCTTGGACAAGTTTTTTTGCGTGCCGTTTGTGTCGATATCCACCATAATAATGATACGGTTATAAGCTAAGTCATGTCACCATTGCAAGGCGGGCTGCGCCCGACACACTATGAAGTATCCCGCAGGCTGGCTAATACTCATCGCTTTGGCATCCCCTGTTCTTGCCCAGCAGGCAGCACCCCTCCCGCCTGCACCCGTCGCACCGCAATCCACTCCTGTCAAACCCAAGGATCCGCCCCCTATGCTTCCGAGCTTACACTTCAAGCCCATACCGTCCGTGGGTTCGTTGCAGTTCGCCCCCATCCCTTCTGTAAAGACGGAGCATTTTGCACCTATCCCTGCGCCACAAACACCGCAGTTCAACTCAATTCCATCGCCATCCACCTCCCAAATCGGCTCCCTGCCGACCCCCGAACCCGACAACGTAACAAGTTCACCGCATGTAAGCGTTGTTGCCGTTAAGGCTAAAACCCCTCCCCGCCTCTTTAGCGTTCCTCCGCTTGAAGGCGGTGGAGGCGGGGGAGGCGGTGGTGGAGGCAACAGCATATCCTCCATTGGGTCCGCTTTCTTTTCTCCGCCGCTTGGCCAGTCTTCCACGCCGATTGCCTCGCCGTTTGCATTCCCGACGTTCGGTCCCACCTCTACCCCTACCGGTCAATCCTCCACGCCTATTGCATCCCCGCTGGCCTTTCCGGTGTTTGGCATTTCATCCACGCCCAATGGGCTATCATCCACCCCGATTTCCGCGCCTCTGGCATTGCCTGCTTTCGGGATCTCCTCCACCCCGCAAGGCCTGTCGTCCACTCCAATTTCCGCGCCTCTGGCCCTACCCTCATTCGGCCAGTCTTCCACGCCTAACGGCCAATCATCAACCCCTGTCCCCTCGCCGCTCACCCTTCCGAATTTTGGCCCCTCTTCAACACCCCGCGGGCAATCTTCCACGCCGCACGGGCAAACCTCCACCCCTCGCGGCCAATCATCGACTCCGCGCGGAGAATCCTCGACGCCCCACGACACATCGTCCACGCCTCGTGGTGGCAACAGGTAGATTAAGCGCTTTTTAGAAAACGGCTACCGGGCTTAACCGCCGGTGTGTCCTTCAGATGATCCGGTAATGCATCCGGCTTGTAGGTGGCAACACTCAGCTTCAGCAGTGAGACCAGCGGGATCGAGAGATTAGCTGCCCCCTCGCCTCTGTCCACAAGGCACGCCTCCGCCACCACATCACCGCCATGCGCTTTGATGCTCTCAATCGCCTCAAGTGATGACTTGGCCGTCGTCACCACATCTTCAATCAGGAGCACTTTAGCGCCTTGAGGGATGCTGAATCCGCGGCGGAAAGTGAATTGTCCGTTCTCGCGTTCACAGAAAATAGAGGGTAAATTCAACTGTCGCGCCATCTCATATCCCACGATAACGCCGCCCATCGCCGGGGATGCCACAAGATCAAATTGTATGTCCGGCAATTTTTGGCGTAGTTTCGCAGCCAGTGCGGAACAAAGCCTGTCGGCTCTGGCCGGGTCCATAAACACGCGCGCGCATTGCAGATATGTATCGCTGTGCAGACCGGAAGAAAGGACGAAATGCCCCTTAAGGATCGCTTCCGCCGTCGTGAATTCCTTGAGTATCTCCGCTTCGTTCATGATGCTTCCACCGCAATATTGTCGATAAGACGCGTTGTACCAAGATGCGCCGCCGCGAGCAAGCGCGCAGGATGTTGTAAGCCGCTGGCGCTTTCCAGAGTCTTCGCGTCACGCAGTTCGATGTAATCCACTTTTGCGAACCCGGCCATCAGCAATGCTTCCGATGCCTGCGCCAACACGGAGGGAACCAGAATGCCGTGCTTAATCGCCTCTGCCGCTTCCACCAATATTGCATAGAACGCCGCCGCACGCTTGCGTTCCTGTTCGTTCAGATACCGGTTGCGCGAGGACATCGCCAGCCCGTCCGCCTCACGCATGATAGGCGCACCGATAATTCCTACCGGAATATCCAGATCGCGCACCGCCTGCCGGATGATATGCAGCTGCTGGTAATCCTTTTCGCCGAACACCGCTACGTCCGGCGTCGCCTGCATGAACAGCTTGGTGACCACCGTCGCCACCCCGTCGAAATGGCCAGGACGGAATACGCCGTCCAGTTCCGAGCTTATCCCCGGCACATGCACACGTGTAATGGCGTCCGGCGCATACATTTCCTCAACCGTAGGGATATAGGCAAGTGCGGTATCCGCCGCCTCCAGCTTCTTGATGTCCTCCGCTTCCGTGCGCGGATACTTGGCCAGGTCTTCATTGGGCCCGAATTGCATCGGGTTGACGAAGATCGTGGCTGCCACGGCCTCTGCGTGATTTTTTGCAATTTCAACAAGCGAGACATGCCCCGCATGCAGTGCTCCCATGGTAGGAACAAGGCCAATGGTCTTGCCTTGGGCGCGTAAGGCGCGTATAGCCTCAGCCAGAGCCTTTTTACTTCGTACAATGTCCATATACGTTCATTAGCGCAGATGTCCCCTTCCCTTCAACCGCAATCCTCACATGCGAGCTCACCGCTCACCGTCTACGAGCAGTGCGTAGGCGAGGGCAAGCTCAAGGACGATGAGGCCCAGCGCTTCGTCATCGGCAAGCTGCAGGCGCTTTACGAGGGATTATCGGTCGCCCCCCGGCGCAGCTTCTTAAGCGCGTTCCTTCCCTCCAGGATTAAAAATGCGCCGCGCAGCATCTACCTCTGGGGTGCAGTCGGCCGCGGCAAGTCCCTGCTGATGGATATGTTTTTCAATACGTTAGCGCTTCCTCACAAGCGCCGCATCCATTTCCATGCCTTCATGCAGGAAGTGCATGCCGCAACCCACGCATGGCGGCAGCAGATTGAAGCCAGGCAGCTTAAGATCGAATTGCTACCGACGGTCGCACACGACATCGCACAGGAAGCCCAGATACTATGCCTCGACGAATTGCAGGTCACCGACGTGGCGGATGCCATGATACTGAGCAAGCTGTTCACCTCCCTGCTAGATGACGACATTACCACCATCATCACTTCCAACCGCCCGCCGGAGGAGCTTTACCTTGGCGGCTTGCAGCGCGAAAAATTCATGGATTTCGTGCATCTTATATACGAACGGATGGATGTTCTGGAGCTTTCCTCGCCGCATGACTACCGCATGCAGCAGATCCGCGCCATGCAGGCGGTCTATATGTGGCCCGTGAGCGAACAGTCGAACGCCGCACTGGACGACATACTGGAACATCTCACCCACCATGCGGAACTGTTGCCGATGACGCTGGAGATTCAAGGCCGCAAGCTTACCGTGCCTGAGTGCTATGGCGGCATCGCCCGCTTTCACTTTTCCGACCTGTGCGAGAAGCCGTTGGGCGCTGCCGATTACCTGCTCATAGCCCGCCGTTTCCATACGGTGTTCTTGAGCGACATACCGAAGCTGACACCGGAAAAACGCAATGAAGCCAAGCGCTTCGTTACCCTTATCGACACGCTCTACGACCACCGCGTCAAACTCATCTGCACCGCCGCCACCGAACCCGCCCAGCTCTACGCGCTGGGTGACGGCTCGTTTGAGTTCCAGCGAACCATCTCCCGCCTTGCGGAAATGCAGTCCGCGCAGTATCTTGCGACCGCGCATATCTCTTAACTTAAAAGGAGCGCAGTATGTTTGCCATTCCTCTTGTTATTCTGTTCATTCTGGCCGGTTTCCGCGTGGCACAGGAATATGAGCGCAGTGTGGTTTTCCGGCTGGGCCGGTATAAGTCGCTCAAAGGTCCGGGACTCTACTGGATTATCCCGCTGTTTGAGTGGCAGAACAAGGTGGACACCCGCACGATGACTGTCACGGTCGAGCAACAGGAGACCATCACCAAGGACAGCGTGACTATCAAGGTCAATGCCGTGCTGTGGTATAAAATAACCGATCCCGTAAAAGCAATCATCTCCGTGCAGAATTACAAATCGGCGGTCTATCAGGTGGCACTCACGTCGCTGCGCAACATCATTGGCCAGCATGTGTTGGATGAAGTGCTTAAGGAACGCAATACCATCAACGATACGCTGCGCAATATCGTCGATGAAGCCACTTCCCCCTGGGGTATTAAGATCGAGATGGTCGAGATGAAGGACGTCGAAATTCCTACTTCCATGCAGCGTGCTATGGCCCGTGAGGCCGAAGCAATGCGGGAAAAGCGCGCACGCATCATCAAGGCGGAAGCTGAATCCGAGGCATCGGTTAAGCTCGCCAGTGCAGCGCAACTGATTGCCGAGAATCCCCTAGCTTTGGAGCTTCGCCGCATGCAGATGGTTTCGGAAATCGGAGCCGAAAATAATACGACGACCATCGTGCTGATGCCTTCTGATATGATATCAGCTGCAGGCAACGCCATGAAGTTACTAAACGAAAACAAAAAATGACCTACAGCGACGCACTCACCATTATCCTCGCCAAACCGCGCGGCTTCTGTGCGGGCGTCGAACGTGCCATCGATATCGTCGAGAAGGCACTCGCCATTTATGGGCCGCCCATCTATGTGCGCCACGAAATCGTGCATAATAAATGGGTGGTCGAAGACCTTCGCGGCAAGGGTGTCGTATTCGTCGATGAGGTGAGCGAAATCCCCGACGGCGCCATCACCGTCTTCAGCGCTCATGGCATATCCGAAAAAGTTGAAAGCTCCGCCCGCCTGCGCGAGCTTCCGGTGATTGACGCTACCTGCCCGCTGGTGACCAAAGTACACCGGGAGGCGCAGCGCTATGAAGCAGAAGGCCGCGACATCGTACTCATCGGCCATGCCGGGCACCCGGAAGTGGAAGGCACAACAGGCCGCGTGAAGGGCAAGGTGTATCTCATCGCCAATGCCGCCGATGTGGCAACGCTTGAAGTGGACAATCCCGAAAGCCTCGCCTATGTGACGCAGACGACACTCAGCGTTGACGATACCCGTACGGTAATTGATGCGCTCAAGGCCCGTTTTCCATCCATCAAGGGGCCGGACCTGCGCGACATCTGCTACGCAACGCAGAACCGCCAGAATGCGGTGCGCGATCTGGCGCGTCAGGTAGAGCTGATCCTGGTCATTGGCTCACATAACAGCTCCAACTCCAACCGCTTACGGGATCTTGCAGAAGAAATGGGCGTGAAGGCCTATCTTATCGACGATGAAAGCGGCATCCGACCAGAATGGCTGGAGAATACCAACAGCGTCGGCGTCACCGCAGGAGCATCTGCGCCTGAACTGCTGGTGGAGAAAGTTATTGCGCGCCTCAAAAGTCTGCGCAGTGCGGAGGTTAAGCTGCTCGACGGCATCAGTGAAAACACCAAGTTCAAACTGCCGCCGGAAGTGACCGACAAGCCGTTTCCCTTACAGAAAAGAGCATCTTAAAAATATTATCGTGCGGTTTTGCGCACATCGGCGCGAACCTGCCTACCCACTGCTGAGAGTTCAATACCCACCTCGCTCAGCTCTTTTTTCTTAGCTGAGAAATCTATTCCTTGGGCTATCAGATCGTCAATGGCAGGCTTTTTGAGATAGAGGAGTGTAGGAGCATCGTCGTCGTCGCCCTGTTGTCTATACATATTGCTGCCATCAGGATATACTGGGCTTTGATTCCTATCCCCATATTTTTGTCGGTCCAGCAATGTCCATAGTGCCTGATTAATGGGAACGGTGTAATAATCCTTTGGCAACTGAGGGCTAGTGAGGTTGTCTGGCTCCTGGGCAAGATGCACGCTTTGTACCGTAGTATAGAGGGCGTCTTTATCTTTGCTCGGATACAGACGGTCTACATGGCTTTGTACGACAATTTTTGCGAATTCCTTTTCGCGCTGATTCTTCCGGTGCGGGTGTGGACCGTTGACGAACTGATTCATCAGCGCGTCCTTGCTTTTGCTTCCAAATGACACTCCGTTATTTACAAGCTCCTTCAATAGATCGTTGCTTATCCAAACGGCTTTATTATCCAGGCCATGGAGTAGATTCTCACCATGATACGGTATGGTTACGTAAGCCACTTTTCCGTTTTCCAGAGCCTGCGGAGAAAGTTTTTCGATTAACTGGTGAAATGTATGCCTTGCCTTACTATAGGGGGCATAGTCTTTTGCAAAATCGGCACCGTACTTGGCTTCAAAAGCCTCCTTACGCTGGTGATAAAAGCCTTTCTTGTCGGTAAGTGCCCCGAGTCCGCGATCGAATTCTAGAATTAACCCGTCCTTGTGGTCGGAAAGGATGTGACTTGCGGAAAAAAACTTGGACAATTCCGCCGTCGCTTCTTTTTGCTCTTTCTTCATGATACTTTTCATACCCGCTCCACGATTAAATATTAATTATTATTAACATGCATTCCTTTTCCAAGGCAAATAAGAAATAAAAAAAGGCTAAAAAGCGGTATCTTACCTATTGCACTCAGGCATATGCTTGCTATTATCTCGCCTCTTTTACCGTGGATACACGGGCGATTAGCTCAGTTGGTTAGAGCACCACCTTGACATGGTGGGGGTCGAAGGTTCGAGTCCTTTATCGCCCACCACTGGCAGAACATAAACCAAGTATTTAGCGGCGCAGTTTCTGGATAAGAGTGTCCAGTGCCTGGAGAAAACGTGAGCGGTCCTGCTTGGTAAAGCCCGGATTATTTCCCTTAATCTCACCGGCTTCCCGTAAATAAGAGTTAAGCGCCCGCATGGCCAACGCCGAGCCGATGTTGTCCGCAGTGAAAGGATGACCGCTCGGGGATATGGCTTTCGCCTGTTTCTCAAGACAACGTGCTGCCAGCTGGATATCCGCGGTGATAACTATATCGGATGCTGCGATACGTTCCACAATCCAGTTATCCGCCGCATCAAACTCAGGGCCAACCAGGATGGGATGAAGATTGGGGCCTACCGAAGCATGAGAGCCATGGTTGCTCACCATATAGACCTGCAGCCCGTAACGTCCTGCCACCCGCACCACTTCCTCTTTCACGGGACAGGAATCGCTATCCACATAGATATCCAGCATGATTGCACCTTACAGTATGCTGCCGGATCTCAGCTAATATTTCTTATTATTCTTTCTCTCTTCCACAAACTGCTTCAGGATCATCTGTCTTTCTTTTTCCTCTTCGCGCTTTCTCTTGAAGTGCGCCAGCGCAAAATGGATGGCAGGTATGCAGACGCAAAAGATGGATCCGCCCCATAGCAGGATTGTGAGCGTCTTGTCGTCGAGCATGAAATTAAACATAAGGCCCCAATTCTTTGTGATTTATTTTTCACACGGACTTTTATAAAAGATAGGATGCAGTCGCTTGCTTTGCAATGAAAAACATGGGTTTATAATAACTCTAAAAGACAATAACTTCCTATTTCAAAAAATAGTGGCTAGCGTTTTACCGAATTCCCCATGTGTTGCAAAACGCGTGTGAAAAGCATGTTCCAGCTTTTCCGGCAGTTCCCCATACCAGATAGGTACACAACCGGTTGCATGCGCCACTTCCATATCGACCGCGCTGTCGCCTACGAACCATACCTGCGGACCTGCCGCGATGCCGCTTCCCTTTAAGGCCTCAATCACGGGATCCGGCGCGGGCTTATCGCGCGGCGTATCGTCGGCGCCTATCACCTTATCGAAATACTTTCCCCAGCCTATATGCTCCACCTCTTTGCGCAGATTGACGCCTTTTTTGTTGCTGACCACGGCGATATAAAGCGGCTGCTTCCTGAGAAACGCCAGCGTTTCCTCTGCCCCTTCAAGCGCATTGAGCCGCTCAAGATGTATCGCACGGAAATTTCCCTGATACATTTCACCTGCCTTTTGCCAGTCGGACCCGAAAATATCAGGAAAAGAATCGCGCATCGAACGGGAAACTCGCTGTTTCACAAGATCAAGTGACCAAGGTTCATGCCCCATCGCAATAAAGGTCTTGTTCAGCGCTTCGTGGATCACCGGCCAGGTGTTGACCAAGGTATTGTCCCAATCAAACAGGACCGCTTTGGGTTTTTTAAGCTCCGCCATCTTTTTCAATTCCATTTCTTCCCCGTCTCTTTAGCGATATGCGTATGATAAAGCGCCAGCAGCTTCAGTGTTACCGGCCCCGGATTGCCATCCGCCACCATGTTGCCGTCAATGCGCACCACCGGCAATATATTAGACGTCGTACTGGTAAGAAACGCCTCTTTTGCCGCAAATGCTTCCTGAAGGCTGAAAGGACGTTCCATTACCTTGAGCTCCGCCTTGCGCGCAAGCGTAAGCACCACATCGCGGGTAATGCCCCCCAGAATATTCTGGTCGGCGGGATGCGTGATTATCTCGCCTTTTGCATTCACAATAGCATTATTGGAGACAGCTCCTTCGGAAACCATACCCTTACCATCCACCAGCCATGCCTCGCGCGCGCCGGCAGCAGTCGCTTCCTGTTTGGCAAGCACATTGGCAAGCAGCGAAATGCTCTTAATGTCGCGCCTCGCCCAACGTTGTTCGCGCACGGTGACGACGCTCACGCCTTTCTTCACTTCCTTTTCCTTAGGAGTCTTGGGGCCGGTGACCGCCATTGCGATACTGGGTTTTACTGCGGCTGGAAAAGGGTGATCCCGTTTTGCAACTCCGCGGGATATCTGGATATAAAGCGTTCCGTCGGTACGATCATTGGCCGCAATGAGCTCCTGCATAACCAATGCAAGCGCCTTGCCGCTCATCGGGAGCGCTATATTCAACTCGCGCAGGGAACGCTGCAGCCTTTTCATGTGGAGGGTTTCATCGAGCAGATGCCGGTTATAAAATGCCATTACCTCGTATACGCCGTCGGAAAACTGGTATCCGCGATCCTCCATATGCACCAGCGCATCGCGGTGATGCAGGTAGCGGCCATTTATATACGATATCCTTGGCATGCTAGATAACTACGTCGCCTTTTAAAAAGCCTTTAGGCTTGTAACCGAAGTCATTGGCGGCTTCACTGATGTCGAAGATCATGTCCTGGTTCATGCGCCGCGCCATATCGGCGTTGACATAGCTCATTTGATAGAGCTTGCCCAACCAGTCGAGCAACGTGGGCAAGAACGGCGGCCGAATGATGCGCGCAGGCTTGCCCAGATACTGGAAGATCATGGTAACCATCGTCAGGTATTTCATCGTCAGGCTGCCGCCGAGATTATACGCCTTGCCGACGGTGTCGGGGTTATAGGCTATGTCGAGCGCTGCCTGCGCCAAATCACCAGCCTGCACAGGATGGCGGATGCCGCTGGCCTTGCCATAGACGGCAAGTATGCCGAACCGTCGCACGATGTCTGCCAGGCGTGTGATGTTGGAGTCCAGGCCAACCCCATAAATCATCGTAGGCCGCAATATCGTCACCGCTATTTTCTTCTCGTTTGCGATTTTCAACACCTGTTCTTCCGCAGATTTAAGCTTTTCCACTACTTCCTTCTCGGCAGTGTTCTTGGAGTCCACCTTGCTGAGCATGGACGTCGAGCCGAAAGCGATGATCCGCCGCACGCCCGCATCGTGTATCTCCTCCAGCAAAGGCGGCAGCGTCCAGAGCGACAGCGTGTATATCAGCACATCTGCAGTAATATTAAGCGCCGGGGTCTGCATCAAATCGCGCTGCACCCACGCAAGGTTAGGGTGTGAAAATGCAATGGTAGTGCGGTGATAGGTAGCAATGACATGCGCACCGCGTGAGAGCGCCATGCCGACGGCGCAAAGCCCCACCTGGCCGGTTCCGCTGGCAATGAGCACCGTCTTGCCCATGAGCGAATCGTCACGCGGGCCGAACCGCGCCGTCCGGTACAACAATACCACACGCGCTATTTCACGTTTCGCCGCAAGCGGGGGAACGAACATGCGGTCCAGCAAGCCCAGAATTATTTTTATCACATAGCGCAGCCAGATGCCGAACGTCAGCGCCTTGAAGAAAAGCCCAGAATACTGATCCGAGAAATGGGTTTGCAGATAACGGATGAAGCCGCGCGTCTTATGTTTTTCCACAAAGGCACTGGCGGCTTCGCTGGTGCTGCGGAAATGGATGACTTTCACTTCCGGCATGCAGATGACCTTTCCGCCCGCCTTGTTTACCCGAAAACAGAAATCCATGTCTTCCATGTGCAGGAAATAGCCTTCGTCCAGGCCGCCGAGTCGATCGTAAAATGCACGCGACAACATCATGAACGCACCGGAGATGGCGGGGACTTCATGCGCCTTCTCAGGCATCGGCGTGCCGGTGAAATTCAGTGGCCCGCCAGAGCGAATAAAGCGCGCCAGCCCCAGACTCTCAGCAATGGCATTCTTAGGCGAAAGCAGCGCACGGCGACATCCGCGCTGTTCGCTGCCGTCGGGATTGACCAGATAGCACCCGGCAAGCGTGTTCGCCGGGAATTTTCGCAATACCTCCACCGCGCGCGCAAGTCCGCCTTCTGGCAGCATGCTGTCAGGGTTGAGCAATAACACATAGTCCCCGCTGGAAGCTCGCACCCCCAGATTGCATCCCTTGGAAAATCCTATATTCCCATGGCCGCTTATCAGCTTCACGCGCGGCTCTCTCTGCGCAAGTTCCTGAAGACGGGCCATTATGCCCGGGACATTGCCGTTATCGACCAGTACAAGTTCATGGCATTCCGGTTGCTCAAGCGCTGCCTCAATGGCAAGCCACAGCGCCGGTCCGGTACGGTAGCTCACCATGATAACGCTTACATTGCTCACGTATTCCACTCCGGCGGTTGCTTCTTATAGTCGGAAAAGGATTGCTGATGCTTGTCACGCTCTGAAAGCGTAGGGTTTTTCAAGGGCCAGTCGATGGCGATTTCCGGATCATCATACCGTATTCCGCCCTCGCCTGAAGCATTATATACCGAGCTCACTTTATACAGCATATCGGCGGGCTCGTCTCCCAATACGCAGAAGCCGTGCGCGAAACCGGCAGGCATCCAAAAAAGCAATCCATTTTCCCCCGTCAGCTCGATAGCATAGTGTTTTCCAAACGTTGGAGAGTGCGGTCGCACATCGACCGCCACATCCAATACCCGCCCGCGTATGACGCCGATGAGTTTGCCCTGCGGCGGTGCATGCTGGTAATGCAGGCCACGCAAGATGCCGGGAGCCGATCGTGAATGATTGTCCTGAAGGAAAATATGTGGCAACCCGGCCTCTGCAAAACGTTTCATGTGAAAACGTTCGACAAAGAAACCGCGTGCATCCCCGTGCAGTTCAAGCTTGATGACCTTTAGGCCTTCAATAGGACAGTCGGTGATTTTCACTTCTTGCGCGCTCCTGTTCTGGATTCCATACACTCGGTCAATCCCTCCTGCCACGTGGGCAGCGATACGCCAAACATAGATAGCGCCAGAGCGCAGTCAAGCCGCGAGTTATGCGGGCGCGGTGCAGGCAGCGGATACTCGCTTGCCGGGATCGGATGAATGTTTTTTACTTTCATCGGCAGGCCCCGCTTGAGTCCCTGCTCGACGATGGCGGTGGCAAAACCGTGCCACGTCGTTACCCCCTGATTGCACAGATGATAAATGCCGGAGAGAAAATCCGTTGCCTCCATGGCCTCTATGAGCGATGCAAGCGCACCGGCAGCCAGATGCGGCGCATAGGTGGGCGCTCCGTATTGATCGGCGATAATACGCAGCTCCTCGCGTTCTGCTGCTAGGCGAAGAATAGTATTGAAGAAATTCTGACCCACCGCATCATAGACCCATGAGGTACGAAAAATGAGATACTGTCCGCCCACATGCGCTATCGCATCTTCACCGGCCAGTTTGGAACGGCCATAGGCATTTAGCGGCGCAGGCGCACTGTCTTCCTTCCAGGGCGTCTCTCCGCTTCCGTCAAAAACATAATCGCTGGAGAAATGCACCAGGGGAATCTTACGCGCGGCGCAGTAAATTGCCATGGCTGCGGGCGAGTGCGCATTGATGGCCATGACCACATTCTCCTCGCTCTGCGCATTATCCACCTGTGTATAGGCCGCCGTATTGATGATGGCGCACGGATCAAGCTTTTCCAGCGCTTCGGTCAGCATGTGGGGCTGGGAAAGATCGGCGCTGGCACGGTCCAGAAATATCGCTTCCGGGCAGAGAGGCTTGAATGCGCGCGCAAGCTGCCCGGTAGAGCCGATGATAAGAAGCGGCTTCATTGGTCCGCCTTGCTCTCCGCAAGCACCTCACGCAGATAAGCGCCGTATCCGTTCTTGCTGTACTCTTGTGCAAGCTTCTCCAGCTGTGCCGCATTGATAAACCCTTTGCGGAAAGCAATTTCTTCAAGGCAGGCAATCTTTTGCCCCTGCCGCAATTCGATGGTCTGGACAAACTGCGCCGCTTCGATCAAAGAGTCCGGCGTACCGGTATCAAGCCACGCGGCTCCGCGACCCATGATGCGCACGTTAAGCTGCTCGCGTTCGAGATATACCCGGTTTACATCCGTGATCTCAAGTTCGCCGCGGGCGGAAGGTTTGAGGTTTTTGGTAATATTCACGACCTGGTTGTCGTAGAAATAGAGCCCCGTAACGGCATAATTGGATTTGGGCTGCTTGGGCTTCTCTTCAATGCTCACAGCCCTGCCCTGATCATTGAATGCCACGACCCCGTAACGTTCCGGGTCTTTTACGCGATAGCCGAAAACCGTCGCACCTTTTTTAAGTTCTGCCGCTTCGGCAAGCTGACTGCCGAGGGATTGCCCGAAGAAAATATTATCGCCCAGCACGAGGCAGACCGGCGAGTTGTTAATAAAAGACTCACCGACAAGGAACGCCTGCGCAATACCTTCGGGTTTGGGCTGGACACGATAGGAGAGCGTTACACCGAAGCGCTCGCCGCTGCCAAGCAATGCTTCAATCATCGGCAAATCGCGCGGCGTCGAGATGATGAGAATGTCGCGGATACCCGCAAGCAGCAGCAACGACAACGGATAATATACCATGGGCTTATCGTATATCGGCAACAGCTGCTTGCTCACGGCGGTGGTCATGGGGGCAAGCCGCGTGCCCGATCCCCCTGCAAGAACGATGCCCTTCATGCTGCCTTCCTTACTTTGCACCACTCGCCGTTGGCAAGATACCACTCTACAGTGGCGCGCAAACCTGATTCAAAGTTATGGCGACGTTTGAAACCCAGCTCACGCTTCGCCTTGGTATCGTCAATGGCATACCGCTTGTCGTGTCCGAGGCGGTCTTTGACAAACGCAATCTGCGATTCGTATGAGCCGCCACGGTTTCGCGGCTTAAGCTTATCGAGCGTTTTACATATGATGGTCACCAGATCGATATTGGTGAATTCCGCCTGCCCGCCGAAGCAATAGGTTTCACCCGGCACGCCTTTGGCAAGCGCAAGCGCCACGCCGGCACAATGATCTTCCACATGAATCCAGTCGCGGATATTTTTTCCATCGCCGTACACCGGGAGCGATTCGCCGGAAAGCGCGCGCGTGATCATGTGAGGAATCAGCTTCTCCGGGTGCTGGCGCGGTCCGTAATTGTTGCTGCAATTAGTGACAAGCACCGGCAGCCCATACGTCTTATGCCATGCACGCGCCAGATGGTCGCCTGCGGCTTTAGATGCAGAATAGGGTGAATTGGGCTTCATCGCCGTCGTCTCACTGAATGCACCTTTGGGGCCCAGCGACCCGTAAACCTCGTCGGTGGAGACCTGCAGGAAACGAAAAGAATCCTTTTTATCAGGCGCAAGCGCATTCCAGTATTCACGCGCCGCTTCAAGGAGACGGTACGTACCTACGATATTCGTATCGATAAAGGCGGATGGCTTGCTGATTGAATTGTCGACATGCGATTCCGCTGCGAAATGCGCGACCGCATCAATAGCATGATCGCGCAGCAGTTTTGCCACCAGTGTTCCGTCGGCAATATCACCCACTACCAACGTGTGAAGATTCACATCCACACCTTCGAGGTTGATGCGGTGCCCGGCATAGGTAAGCACATCGAGCACGATGACACGTTGCCCGGCCGCCACCGCCTGCCGTACGAACGCACTGCCGATGAATCCGGCACCGCCGGTTACCAGCAAGGTATGATGTGAAGATGTCATGGGCATGGGTGTAGCAAGCGATTGCAGCACTGGCAAGAATTAGCTGGAAGTAGGGTATGCTATATCTTCCCGAGCACTCCCTTGTGGGGACTTTGTATCTGTACTCCCCCCGCAGGTGCAGGAGCCAGATCGCCAGAATTCATATGCTCGATGCGACCGTCAATGTAGTTTTTGAGATTTTCCACGAACTCGGGCACTTTTCCGTCCTTGGACCAGGCCGTGAACCCTTCCGGAGCAGCGGCTTTTCCGTCTTTCTTGCTGCCATAGGTATTTTCCTGCTGTTCAAAAAATGCCTTGAGTTCCGGCGAAGATATGTTCTGTCCGTTATCGGCGTAATACTGGGCTGCAATAGTGCCTAATGTTTTCTTAGCCTTGTCCGTAGTCGCATGATCAATCTGTTTTTTAAGTTCCTCCTCAAGCAGAGGTGCGAATTTAGGATCGTTTTTATTCTTTTCCATCATGTTATAAAATATCGCAGCTCCTTCAGAGGATTTCGCCGCGTTATTCCCGAAATGGTCCGCTACGTCCGCATAGCTTTTGAATTTCATCAAATGTTCGCCACGGGCCAGAGCCGCCTGCACGGCAGGGTTTTTCTTGTCGTTGTCGTCAAGATCCATCGGAGTGGCATCGCGCAGGTTATTTCTGAAATCCTGTGCTTCTTCTGCGACGCTTTTCTTTTTAAGATCAGCTTCTTTCTGCGTAGCCTTGTTTACGGCAGCGTCAGGGTTATTCGGATCGACGATCTGCGTGCCATCCACATTATGTATTAGCGGCTGGTTCTTATCTTTTTCATCGTTTTTCGGAAGAACGGGATCGTGCGCCATGGGAGCTCGCATTCAGGTTATTGCAATACCTATAAATATATGCACTAAACGCCTTCGACCCTAGTGGATTTTTGTTAACTATTTATTACAAATAGTAGAAAATAAATAATCTAATACAAAGATATAAATAAGAGCGGGAGATTTCCGGCCGCTACTTCACCGATAAATCCACCTGCACTGTGATCAGGAACTCAAGCTGGCTGTCGCTCGGATAATCATTGGGCACCGAGGGCACCGGATCGCTTGCACGCACCATCACGATTGCGGCCTGATCCACGAGCTCGCTCCCGGATGTATGCTCGACGGTATTGCTCAGGATGCGCCCGTCGCGATTGATGCGCAGCCTGACTACGGCTTGTCCTTTGGCGTTGCATTCACCGGTGACGGCCTTGGCTTCACCGCAGGCGGCTTTGGCCATAGCCTGATGATTGATGATCCATTGAGAGACGACCTGCGTATAACGCGAGATCACTTCCTGCCCACCCGCGACGCCTCCTATGTTGCTACCATTGCCGTCTTTCTTGTGCGCCTTTGCCGCAGACTCCTCGCTGCCGCGAACATAGCGCTTGGGCGTCGAGAATCCTTGCCCTACGGCATGCTCTCCTTTTTGTTTCTCCTTTGCCGTATGTGCAATTTTGGCAACAGGAACCTTCATGGTCTGCACCTTGTCGGTTTTTTTTGTAATCGCTTTATCTACGACCACCTCAGGGCTTGTATCGCGCAGGGACGGCATCTCCTCTTCTTCCGCCTGGGTATTGGGCTGTGCAGGTGCCGCAGCCGTGACGCTCGGCACGGAAGGCACCTGCGGCGTATGCAGGCTCGCGGTACTGCCGCCGGTCAATTTGATATTGAGCGCACGCACGGGAATCCGGATGATTTCCTCACGCGGAAGCATCGAATACACAGCGATAATGGAGAGATGCGCCGTGATGGCGATGGCAAGCATCACCAAAAAGTGCCGATTGCCGAGATACGGACCATATTCGGCATAGCGGCTCAGCGATTTCACTTTGGGTGGCGCGAAGAACATATTTAAAATGGTGTGGTGATAAGTGAGATATTGGTACCGCCCGCCGCCTTGATCTGGTTCATGACATAGATCATGAAGGTCGCAGGCAGGCGCTGATCGGCACGAAGCGTAATAATTTTATTCGGATTGCCCTGCAGTTGTTCCTGTATCGTGGTCAGGAAAACGCTGGGCGCAATAAATTCATCGTTGACCAGGATTTCTCGCTGAGCGCCCAGCACCACCACCACTTGCCCGTCCGCCAGCATCTTGCCGTTCTTTGCTACCGGCAACTCGACATGCAGCACTTCGAATTTTTCAATCGAGCCCGCGACAAGGAAGAAGGTCAGCAGCAATAACACGACATTGATCATCGGCATCATGCCGGGTTCGCGCGTCGTCTGTTTATAGCGGGGAATATCAACCACGATCTTCCTCCGTTGTTTTGCTGTCATCGTCATCCGGCTTAATATTCTGTACCGGTTTCGGTGCGGCGGCCGGAATTATCCAGTCGGCCACGGCGATATTCTTGCCGCCGGCGGTATAGATGCGGTCCATCACGCGCACCAGCACCTTTACCGGAACTTCCGCAGCGCTTAGCACTAGTACGCCACGATCGGGATTGAGGGCAATCAGAGACCGAAGCTCGCGCGACATCTCCTGCTCACCCAAGCTTTTCTGTTCTAAAAACGTCTCCCCGGTGTTGGATATGTAAATGTGCAGCGTCAGCGAATCATCCTGCTTTGCCGCCTTGGCAGCCTCGATGGCAGGAGGCAGGGAGAGTTCGAGCGATTCGGAACGCGTAAAACTGGTTGTAAGCATGAAATAGATGAGCAACTGAAAGACAATGTCTATCAGCGAGATAAGCGGAATGGATTTCGATTTGCGGGCTTGCCGCTCAATCTCGATCACGGGAAGCCTTTAAAACTGACCGTAACGCGGATTGAGAAGATGCAGCGTGCTGCTGCTCTGCGGCGTGGAGCGGCTGTTGCTCGCAGCATTCTTCACGCGGTCTTCGAGCTCACGCATCTCGGTTTCGCGCTTCACCGCCTCTTTGCGCTTCATTTCCTTCTCATTGCGCTTGAATTCATCTTCGAGCGCCAGGATTTGGATGGAAACGTCGCGCATCGTCGCGCGGATGCGTTCAATCAGCGCATCGATAAGGTAATAGGCGCCAATCGCCGGGATCGCAACGATAAGACCCGCCACCGTACAAAGGAACGCTTCCCAGATACCGCCGGCAAACAGCGAAGGATCCACGCGCGCGCCTGCGGCTTCCAGCCTTGCAAACGCGGTCACCATCCCCATCACGGTGCCGAGCAACCCAAGCAACGGGCCGATATTGGCGATCATTTCCAGGCCGCGCAGGTGAGATTCAAGATAGCGGATGTCGGCTGCGCCCACACGGGCGATTTCGGCTTCTTTGCTGCGCTGAGAGATTTCGCGATTGGCCACGCAATCGAGTGCCACCCTCATGATGCGGGCGATGGGGCCGCGCACGCGGGAAAGAGTGCGCGACGCTTTCTGGATGTCACCCTGACGAATTTCCTGAACGGCCTTGTCTATGAACGTGCTGGGCGAGAACATGCCCGCATTCCAGAACTGATACATTTTGAACATGATAACCGCTACACCGTAGATGGACAGGCACAGCAGGACATACATGACCGGGCCGCCGCGCTGGAAATAATCGATGACTGACACTGGTGATTCCCCTAATACACTGATAATTAATTATAAAAATACTAGCCCGCAGTCGCTCGACAGGCGCAGGCAATGTAACGTATGGATAGCCTTCCCGCAACTGCTTTATCGCCAAGTTTAATGTTTATTAATGAATGCTAATTCATAGGTGCACTTGCATATGGGCAAGGCAAAAGCTACATCTACTGCCTGCTTTAAAAAATAAGGAACATGTATGCCTTCCACCAAGCCAAGCCCTCCGGCTCCGCCCACCCAGCAAGAAGCGGAAGACGCCGTGCGCACGCTCATACGCTGGGCCGGCGACGATCCCGCACGTGAAGGACTGCTTGAAACGCCCAAGCGCGTAGCCAAATCCTATCGCGAATTTTTTGCGGGCTACGAAGCGGATCCGAGCGAACTTTTGAGCCGTACATTTAAGGAGGTGGAAGGATACGACGAAATGGTCATGCTGCGTGACATTGAGTTCGAATCGCATTGCGAACATCATATGGTCCCCTTTACCGGAAAAGCGCATATTGCCTATCTTCCCACCTGCAAGGTAGTGGGCATCAGCAAACTCGCCCGCCTTGTGGATGCCTATTCCAAGCGCCTGCAAATTCAGGAGAAAATGACCGCGCAAATCGCCACCACCCTTAATGATGTGCTTCAGCCCAAGGGGGTTGCCGTCGTTATTGAGGCGGTACATCAGTGCATGACCTCGCGTGGGGTGCATAAGCACGGCTCCGTCATGCAGACCAGCCATATGCTGGGGCGCTTTCGGGAAGATGCGCGTACCCGGCAGGAATTTTTCAGTCTGCTCTCTTCCCCCGCCCATCGTCTGGCCTGAAATATGCTAGGATTTAAAAGAGCAATTTAAGGTGTGAACGCACCTTGAACTTGCCCGGACAATTCCTATATACTCTTCATATGTATACCAAGACCACAAAAGACATCAAAGTCACCGTATTGCCGCACTATATGGGCGATCAGTCCGAACCTGAGGAGAATCGCTATTTCTGGGCCTATACCATTCAGGTCGAGAATCATGGCAAGGAGACGGTGCAGTTGCTTAACCGCTACTGGCATATCACGGACGGCCTCGGCCGCTCGCAAGAAGTGCGCGGCTCAGGCGTGGTGGGCGCGCAACCCGTTCTAAAGCCTGGCGAAGCCTTTGAATATACTAGCGGAGTTCCGCTTCAGACCCCCAATGGTATCATGGTCGGGGAATATGAAATGGTAGGTGAACAGGGTAATAAGCTTCAGGTAGCCGTCCCCGCCTTCTCGCTCGACAGCCCGTTCGGCATGAGCAGACCCAATTAAGCTACTATAACCCCTATATAAGAGCAGCTTAAATTGGCCTATGCTTTGGAGTGGAGGTCGGATATAATTCTTTTAAATTATAATGTCTAAGCATGTTGCTTTATGAAAGAGTATCAAACTCATATAAACTGGGCCGGTATAACTAGCGATAAAATAAAGAAAATTTATGAAAAACAATTTAATGAACCCGCTCCACTCGTCTCCAACGAATACTATGTCGAAGCCGTTGCGCTTAATGAGCCAGGCTCGCGATTTGCAGATTTTGACCCGCATTTACACCCGGAATTCAGTGAAGAGTTAAAAGACACGAACTCCAGTATTGTGCGCCAATATGCCATTAATATTGACAAGTTGATTTACGATAAAGACAGATTTATTGACGAAAAATCAAAGAATTATGCGATCGATAATTACATCGAAGACCTTTATATACGAAAGAAAAATATTGCTCTGGCTTTAGGCCTCCAAAACCCGGAGAAACAAATTTCCAGAGACGAAGCGTGGCAAGAAATACTGCATCGTAAAGGTGAGTTCGCCTACGCAATTTGTAGGGGAATAGCAAAGGAATTACAGGAAAAATACGGACTTTACGGCTCGATAATAATACACAGCAATAACGCCTTTGATCCCCCTAAGCGTGAAACTTTATTTGCATGTTTTCCTAGCGAAATAAGAAAAAACAGCCGGGGAGAATGGTTCGAGGAAATAAAGGAAAAATCCGAAGCCCAGTTTTTTGGGCTAATCATTGCGAGAGGATTAGTCGCGCCAGAATCCGTTATGAAGACAGGGATTATAAAAGGCCCTTCCTATCATGAAACGTTGGCTGTCCTGAAACAGCTTAAGGATGAAAAGGTGGAACCGCTATTAAGCAGCCCCATCATTCCAATACCATCCCAACAAATCCATTTATAAACAAAGACTTATATAGAAATATAACCCAATATTTTTAATGGCATGAATTACACTGGTTTTTTTCAGTAATTTATTGAAGAAAGCCAGATAATAAGGGCGCGGCTGCCATTGGGAAAGCGTCGAAACGATTGATAAGCAGCCGTCAGAAAAACCGCATCACCCTTACGGCAAGGCTCATCAAAGCCCTCTGCAAGAATCTGTTGGGGATTGTTGTCTTATTAAGGCCTATTCTTTACTTAAAACTATCTATATAATAAATATAATTAATTATATTTATTATATAGATAAAAGAATTATTTAAAGTTTTACTTTAAATTAAATTGATGGATTTTACGCAGATAAAATACCACAATTTAATGTTGAGAATAAAAAGACTATTATTAATATAATTACATTAACTTAATATATTTTATTAATTTAATTTCTTAGATATTAATAATAACATACTGAATATTATACTTATAATGGTCGGGGCGGTGTGATTCGAACACACGACCCTCTGCTCCCAAAGCAGATGCGCTACCAGGCTGCGCTACGCCCCGACATCATTAAGATAACGCTTAATACGCTATAAACTGGGGCTATCTATATCATTTTGTCTTTATTTGTACATATCTTGATTGGAATGGGGAAAACAATCCGCAAAAGCCCTCAGAGATCAGATTATAGTGCTATTATTTTATAAATCTCTACCTCTGATTGTATTTTTTACCGCATTTCTCAGCGCATTATTGAGAGACTGCTATTTTGCAACTGCAGATAAAAGCGCCTAAAAACCGGCATTTCCGGCTATCTGGCAGGGGATTTAACTCAGGATATCATTACGGCTTTCAAACAGAAATATCACCTATATTCCGTAGAATAACGCGGGTTTCTACAGAATAGGCTACAGCACGACGCCCTTGCCTCAGCGCTTGGATATGGTTTCATTTATGCCAATAATGCTGCAGGATTAGTCGTAACCGGAGGAGCGCCTCAGCCACAAATAACGTTGCCCAAAACCGTCATACACACGGTGGAATCCAATAACGGAGTGTTGGCCATACCCTCCCATCCGCCCGGTACTTAATGTCTTCATCGCCCTCCACTATGGAATATGGCCTGCCGGATAGCTTGTGAAATTATTCACCTTCCTATCAAGGACTTATGGGATATGTCAGCTACTCAAACAAATATATGGAAAATCCATAAAATTAACCATTAATAAGCATAATATTTGACCGTTCTTAAGGCCGTAAATGGGTTGAAATCTTTATATTTTATTAAGAGGGCATACACATCTCGTTAACTATTATTTTGTATAATATTAGGGCAGAATAATAGGACTCATGCCACCATGGCACGCTTTAGCAATTGGCGATTACTGCCTTTACTAACGACAACGGCGCTTGTGTTATTACAGCCCGCGCTTTCGCGTGCACTTCCGGCGGGCGGCACCGTCAATGGTGGCAGCGCTACAATTTCATCCAATACAAATCAGACTACGATCAATCAATCTTCGCAACGCGCGATCATCGATTGGAATAGCTTTAATGTAAGCGCGAACGAGAAAGTGCAGTTTGTTGATCCGTCATCATCAGCAATAACGCTCAATCGCATTCATGACGCAAGTGCTTCGACAATAAACGGCCAGATTACTTCCAACGGCAATGTCTGGCTGATAAATTCCAACGGCATGTTGTTTGGTAACAACGCCCAGATAAATGTGGGCGGTCTGCTCGCGACCACGAGCAATATCGCCAACAGCGATTTCATGGCGGGAAATAATAATTTCACTCCCGGCGGTAATCCGAATGCAACGGTGAATAACGCAGGCAGCATTACGGTAAGCAATGCGGGGCTCGCCGCGCTTGTGGCACCAAACGTCGCCAACAGCGGAACGATTCAGGCCAACCTCGGAAAGATCCAGCTGGCCGCAGGCGACACTTACACGGTGGATTTATACGGCGATGGGCTCATCAACCTGCAGGCCTCTCCTGCCATTGCCTCCCAGATAGTTTCCAATCACGGCACACTCACTGCAAACGGCGGTAGTGTCGAACTTACTACCGCCGCAGCAAGTAATGTCGTAAACAATCTTATCAACCTCGATGGTCTTATCGAGGCCGATAATGTCAACGGCCAAAGCGGGGCGGTAATCGTCAACGCCGCCGGCGGTACGGCGAATGTCTCCGGCACCATCAATGCTACCGGCACCAATCAGGCCGGCGGCAGTATTAGCGTGCTGGGTACAAACGTAAATATCCTGGGCAGCGCGAACATCAACGCTTCGGGCGACACGGGCGGCGGCAACATCAAAATCGGCGGCGATTTCCACGGAGCCGGCGCCACACCTACTGCGCTGAATACAAACGTAGCACAGGGTGCAATCATCAAAGCGAATGCAATCGTTACGGGTAACGGCGGCAACGTTGCTGTCTGGAGCGACAACGCCACCGACTTTGAAGGCAGCATCGAAGCCAAAGGCGGCTCGGTTTCCGGCAACGGCGGTTACGTTGAAACATCAGGCCATATGCTCAGCGCCAATGGCACCGTCAACGCAAGTGCCGCAAACGGAAATGCCGGTACATGGCTACTCGATCCGTTTAACGTCGTCATCGCTGCAGGCGCCGGCACCAATACCAACGAAAGCTGCACCGGCTCACCGCAGACCTGTACGCCCAGCGCTGATGCCACCATTTATGCAAACAATATCGTCAGCACGCTCAACGGCGGCACCAGCGTCGTCATCAACACTGGCGCATCAGGCGGCAGCAGCGGCAATATCACCGTCAACGGCAGCATTGCAGAAAGTACTTTCAACGGCACCGAGACGCTGACGCTTTCAGCCGCCAACGATATCATATTCGGTACCAATGCCAGCATCTCCGCCTCCGGCACCAGCCACCTCAATGTCGTGCTGAATTCGGATAACGACGCCAGCGGCATCGGCTCCGTTACCATGGCATCAAACAATAGTATCGTCACGAATGGCGGTTTTCTGAACATTGGCGGCGGCACTTTAAGCGGCGGCTTACCCACCGGCGCAGCCCGGGGCGACGCCAACTCTTCCTGGGCAGGTATCAATCTGAACGGCGCGACGCTCACCGCAGGAGCAGGCAATATCACCCTTAACGGAACCAGCAGCGCCAACAATTTTACTGCGGGGATAAATATAACCAACGGACAGATTTCCACCACCAGCGGCACCATTTCCATAACAGGCAATGGCGGTTCCGGCGGCGGAAATAATACGGGCGTAAGCGTGAGTGTGAATGCTGCAGGAGCAATACAAAGCACCTCCGGACCCATCACTATCATCGGTACCGGCGGCGGCTCGGGTTCGGATACGCTCGGCAACAATTACGGCGTATTTATAGGTGGCCATGCGAACGCCGTCCAAAGCACGGGCACCGGCAATATCGTCATCACCGGCACGGGCGGCGTCAGCGGTTCCGGCACCACCAATGACGGTGTGGTCATCAATACAAGCGGTACCGTCGCCGCCGCCAGCGGTACCACCATCATTACAGGTATCGCAGGCACCAGCAGCGGCGGCTCGAACGATCCGTTCTTCTTCAATGCCGGCGGCCTCGTTGCTGGCGGCGCGAGTACCACCGGCGATATCACCATGATAGGCAACAGCTGGAATGGTGATTCCAATGTCGATACCAGCACCGTCAAGGTCCAGACGACAGGTAATATTATTCTTGAGCCTTATACCGCAGGCACGACTATGGGTATCGGCAGCGGAACAGGGACGTACAACCTCCTCGGTGGCGACATCAATAATTCGCTCAGTGCGGGCGGCACCGTTTATGTCGGCGGTAAAACCATCGCCACCGCAACCGCCGGCGCTATCGACATCAACACCACCGCTACCTTCTCCAAAGCGTTGGCATTTGTCACGGCAGCCGGCAGTACCATCACCCTCCACGGTGCCCTCTCCACCAGCAATTCACTGAGCCTGTTGGCAGGCACAAACGTCGACTTGTGGGCCAATATCACCAAGACGGGCGCGGGTGCTGCCACCCTGTTAATGCAGGCGAACAATGATATAGGACTCGAAGCCAACGTAAAAATCAATGCATCGGCCGGTAGCCTCACGACCGTGTTTGATTCCGACGCCGACGCAAATCACGTGGGTGCTATTATACTTAACTCCGGTAGCGCCGTCACCTCTGGCGGCGGTAATATCACGATGGGTGGTGGCGCACTTTCCGGCGGTTTGCCCACCGGCTCGGCATATGGCGACATCGGCCTGGGTGGCAATTCCTATGGCCGCGGCATAGTCGTGGATAATGCTAAAATCGATGCCGCAGGCGGTACCATTTCCATGTCTGGCACCGGCACCGACTACGGCAACGGTGTTCAAATCCTCAATGACGCAGGTGTCGCCGGCGGCATAGTGCAGACTTCGGGTGCGGGCACCATCAGCATTACCGGTGTCAGCGGTCCTAACACCAGCACCTCCGGTGTGGTGATAGGGTTATGGAACGGGGCAGATACCAGCACGAAAGTAACGGATGCCGCAGGAATCACTATCAACGGTAGCGGCAACACCAGCGGAACAGCCAACGGTGCGTTTTATGGCGTTCTTATAGAGGGTGGCGCAACGGTGCAGACCACGGGCGCTGGCGCAGTCAATATTACCGGTACCGGCGGCACCTATGCCTCCAATACTTCCCCAAGCTACGGCGTGTATATCACCGACAGCCCCTACAGTTCGGATGCCAACAGCGGTACTGTCAAAAGCACAAGCAGCGGCAACATCATCATCAACGGCACTGGCGGCATCGGCGCAGGAGGTTCAAACACCGGCGTCTATCTGAGCCATGGCGCCGTCACCAGCACCTCGACCGGCACCATCAGCATCACAGGCACCGGTGGCACCGGCGCAGGTGGTAATAACAGCGGCATCTACTTCACCGCAAACAGCGCAATCACCTCTACCAGCGGAGCCGCAATCACCGCTACCGGCATCGACGGCACCGGCGGCAGCAACAACTATGCCATCGTGACTAGCAGTACTGCCAGCAGCGCCCTCGGCGGCAGCACCACCACCGGCGACATCACGCTGATTGCAAACGACGGATCATGGAGCAGCAGCACCAATACTATACAAACCAGCGGCAACATCACCATCGAGCCCTATACTGCCAGCAGAACGGTAGGCGTCGGCACCGGCACCGGATTGCTCAGCATCAGCGACACTATCCTGGGCGACCTCAACTGGGGTGCTGCCAAGACGCTTTATATCGGCGGCAACACCATTGGCACCGCCACGGCCGGCAACATGGATATAAATTCAGCCTTCAGTTTTGCCAAGCCCGTGAGTTTCATGAGCACTGGCAACATTACGCTCGACAGCCTCTCCGGCACCACCGTCAATCTCGCCAACACTACCGGCTCCATCACCCAGACTGCGGGCATTACGGCTACCAGCCTTTCAGTTTCCGGTACATCCGCAACGGATACGTTAACCAACGCATCCAACAATATCGGCACACTCGCCGCCAGCATCACCGGCACGCTGAGCCTGAATGACGGCAGCCATGCGCTTGCCATCGGCACGGTAAACGGTATTAACGGCGTTGCCGCAGGAACCCTGAATCTTACAGATACCGGAACGGTTACGCAGTCGCAGGCAATTACCGCAACAAATATGTCTCTTTCCGGCAGTGCGGCAACTTATACGTTGACCAATGCCTCCAATAACGTGGGTACATTCGCCGCTTCTATCGGTACCGGCACGTTGGGCCTTAATAATGGCAGCCATAACCTCGCCGTCGGCACGGTCAATAGCATCGTCGGCGTCACTGCTGGCGAACTTGATCTAACCGATACCGGTACAGTTTCGCAGTCGCAGATTGTTACGGTTCCGAAAATATCCCTGTCTGGAGCAGGCGGTATTTATAACCTCAACGGAGTTGCAAATGCTGTTAATTCGCTAGCGGGTAATACCGGTACAATTAATCTCAATAACTTTTCATCTGTTAGCGGCAACTTTGACTTCGGCAGCGTGAATGGCATTAACGGCGTTACAGCAACAAATCTTACCCTTAACACAGCTTATAATGCCACTACCACGCAAAGCCAGCCTTTGAACGTCACCAATGTGACGATAAACGTCGGCGGCCACGGGACAATCACTCTCAGCAATGCCAGCAATACGGTAAGCGCCCTCTCGATGGCGTGCGTGACATGCGCAATGTATTTTAACGACGGCGCTACTAACCTGGCACTTGGGACTATTGGCGGCGGCGGCAGCAACTCCATCTACCTGACGGATACCGGAACAGTGACGCAAACGGGTGCGTTATGGGCGGCAAACTTATCCCTGGCGGGCGCCGGTGGCATTTATACATTAACGAACGCTGGCAATATCGTAGGCACTATAGCCGCAAGCCTCGGCACTGGAACAGTGACACTCAATGATGGTGCCAACAACCTGGCAATCGGCACCGTCAACAGCATCAACGGTATCACGGCAGGCACGTTTAACCTCACCGATACCGGCACTACAACGCAGACGCAAGCTATTGCGGCAACCAACGTTTCGCTGGCAGGCAGCGCAGCCATCGACACATTAACCAATACTTCCAACAACATCGGTACACTCGCCGCAAGCATCGGCACAGGGACACTGAACCTTAATAACGGCGCCAACAACCTCGCCATCGGCACGGTGAACAGCATAAATGGTGTCACCGCTGGCGAATTCGACCTCACCGACACCGGAACCGTCACACAGACGCAGGCCACCACGGCAACGAATGCATCTTTCTCCGGCAGTGGAGGTATATATACATTAACGACTGGCGTGGCTGATAATATCGGTACATTAGCCGTTAGTATCGGCGCCGGCAAATTCAGCCTGAATAATGGCTCTAATAACCTCGTCATCGGCACCGTAAATAGCATAAACGGCGTCACAGCAGCTCAGTTTAATCTAATCGATAATGGCGGCGTGGTTACGCAATCGCAAGCTATCGCCGCCAACGCATCCTTTTCGGGTACGGCTCCTACTTATACACTCACTAATGCGTCCAATAACATCGGTATTCTCGCGGCCAGCATAGGCACGGGCACATTAAATCTCAATAATGGAGCCAATAGCCTTTCCATCGGCAGCGTCAATGGTGTCAATGGCATAACTGCCGGTGAGTTCGATCTGACGGATACCGGCACTACAACGCAGACGCAGGCGATTACGGCAACGAGTGCATCCTTCTCCGGCAGTGCTGCCGTTGATACACTGACTAATGCCAGTAATAATATCGGCACTTTAGCCGCCTCCATTGGAACCGGCACCCTCACACTCAATAACGGCAGTCATAATCTCGCCATCGGCACCGTCAATAGCATCAATGGCATCACCGCAGGTGAGTTCGATCTGACGGATACCGGTACAACAACCCAGACACAGGCTATTACGGCAACCAACGTTTCGCTCTCCGGCAGCGCAGCCATTGACACATTAACCAATGCCTCCAACAATATCGGTACACTCGCCACCTCCATTGGAACCGGCAGCCTCACGCTCAATAACGGCAGCCATAACCTCGCCATCGGCACCGTCAATAGCATCAATGGCGTGACCGCCGGTGAATTTGACCTGACCGATACCGGCACTACAACGCAGACGCAGGCCATTGCCGCAACGAACGCATCATTCTCCGGCAACGGTGCAATCGATACGTTGACCAATAGCTCCAACAATATCGGCACTTTAGCCGCTTCCATCGGTGCCGGCACGATAAACCTCAATAACGGCAGCCATAACCTGGCCATCGGCACGGTAAACAGTATCAACGGCATCACCGCAGGTGAGTTCGACCTCACCGATACTGGAACCGTCACACAGACCCAGGCGATTGTGGCAACGAGCGCATCCTTCTCAGGCAGTGGTGCAATCGATACGTTGACCAATAGCTCCAACAATATCGGCACTTTAGCCGCTTCCATCGGTGCCGGCACGATAAACCTCAATAACGGCAGCCATAACCTGGCCATCGGCACGGTAAACAGTATCAACGGCATCACCGCAGGTGAGTTCGACCTCACCGATACTGGAACCGTCACACAGACCCAGGCGATTGTGGCAACGAGCGCATCCTTCTCAGGCAGTGGTGCAATCGATACGTTGACCAATAGCTCCAACAATATCGGCACTTTAGCCGCTTCCATCGGTGCCGGCACGATAAACCTCAATAACGGCAGCCATAACCTGGCCATCGGCACGGTAAACAGTATCAACGGCATCACCGCAGGTGAGTTCGACCTCACCGATACTGGAACCGTCACACAGACCCAGGCGATTGTGGCAACGAACGCCTCTTTCTCCGGCAACGGCGCAACGGATACGCTTAACAATGCCTCTAACAATGTCGGCACGCTTGCTGCCAGTATCGGCATGGGTACGTTGAAATTCAATAACGGCTTTAATAACCTTGCCATCGGCACGGTCAACGGCGTTAATGGCGTCACGGCAGGCGAGTTCGACCTCACCGATCAATGGACGACTACTCAGACACAGCCTCTTGCAGTCACTAATCTCTCGCTGTTGGGCAACGGGGCAGGTTATGTACTGAGCAACGCCTCCAATAATATCGCCAATGTGGCTGCCAGCATCGGCACTGGCCAGTTGTATATCACCAACGGCAGCAACGCCCTTGCTATCGGTACGGTAAACGGCACTAGTGGCATTACGGCAGGTTATTTCTATCTGACCGATACCGGCACGGTGACACAAAGCCAGGCCATTGCTGTCACGGGTTTCTCGCTTTTTGGCAGCGGCGCGACAGACACGCTGACCAACGCTTCCAATAATATCGGCACCATAGGTGCCAGTATCGGCGCCGGCACATTAAAGCTGAACGACGGCAGCACAGCCCTCTCGATCGGTACGGTCAATGGTATCAGCGGCATTACAGCAGGCGAGTTCGACCTGACCGATACCGGCACTACAACGCAGACGCAGGCGATTACAGCAACGAGTGCCTCATTCTCGGGTAGTGGCGCTATCGATACACTGACCAATGCCTCAAATAATATCGGCACTTTAGCCGCTTCCATCGGTACCGGCACCCTCACACTCAATAACGGCAGCCATAACCTGGCCATCGGCACGGTCAACGGCATCAACGGTATCACCGCAGGTGAGTTCGATCTGACGGATACCGGTACAACAACCCAGACACAGGCAATTACGGCAACCAATGTTTCGCTCTCCGGCAGCGCAGCCATTGACACATTAACCAACGCTTCCAATAACATCGGCACTTTAGCCGCCTCTATCGGCACTGGAACATTGAGCCTTAATAACGGCAGCCATAACCTGGCCATCGGTACGGTCAATGGTATCAGCGGCATTACAGCAGGCGAGTTCGACCTGACCGATACCGGCACTACAACGCAGACGCAGGCGATTACAGCAACGAGTGCCTCATTCTCGGGTAGTGGCGCTATCGATACACTGACCAATGCCTCAAATAATATCGGCACTTTAGCCGCTTCCATCGGTACCGGCACCCTCACACTCAATAACGGTAGCCATAACCTGGCCATCGGCACGGTAAACAGTATCAACGGTATC